>ERZ1673701.343-NODE-343-length-55972-cov-202.901586_pt1 | contig 55972 bp, 38 predicted proteins | sample MGYA00580231_ERZ1673701 | MGnify/ENA primary metagenome ERZ1673701 (study PRJEB41218, sample SAMN15661798) | gut metagenome | host: Homo sapiens | place: Canada: London | collected 2015-08-20/2019-03-30 | study: EMG produced TPA metagenomics assembly of...
AATCTGGAAGGCTATCTTTTTATGTGGTGAACGCTATCGCGGACGGTTGTACTTTCAGTCCAAACGCAAGGACGTTTTAAATAAAACGTAAAAGAGTTTTCCTTCAAACGCAAGTGCGTTTTTAAAAGAATCATAAAATCCAGATAAACAACAATTTACAAATTTACATTTCTGAAGTTTCTTCCTCCGTACACCGATAATGCAGAGGAGAAAGTCCGGTTGCTTTCTTGAAGAAAGTCCCGAAAGCAGAAGCATTGGGAAAATGAAATTCATCCGATATTTCCTGAATCGTTTTGTGGGAATTTTTCAGCAAGAGCATACTCCGGCGAATGATGGCCCGAAACACCAGTTCCTGTACCGTATATCCACACACGGACTTTGACAAGGCTGAAAGATATTTGGGAGTCAGACAAAGCTTGTCGGCATAAAACGCCACTCCTCTCTCCTCCTTGTAATATTTCTCCACCAGCCGAATCAGCTGGATAAAGGTGTCAATCTTGTGTCCGGCAGCCTTGTTCTCTTCCATCAACCGCCGGCTGTAAATGGCACAGAGCCGATAGGTCAGGGCCAGCAGCAACAGTTTCCGTTCATGGTTGCCGAAAGGATTATCCGCGGCATGCCGGTAACGGCTGATTAGTGTGATATAACGGGCAATGTCTTCTTCCTCCCCTGTAGTCCATACATAACAAGGCTCCGGAGTCAGCGTAGCATAAAGATGCATGGCTACTACGGAACTGCCCAACAGTTCCCGAATAGGGTCTACCCGATAGAACAAAATATCCACACGCAAGTCGTCCGTACATGTCCCTGCACAGAATTCCGTGGATTCGGACAGAAAAACCGTCTCTCCGGCTTTCGCCGTAAAAGGTTTCCGGTCCAGAGTGAACTGAAAACTCCCTTGCTCACAGACAACCAGTCCCAAATAATCCATCCGGAAAGTTTTCTGCAATACAGCCGGAAAAGCTTCCACCACGCCTTCCGAACAACAAATATCCCTTCGTTCCACCAATGCCTGATTCAAGCGCATCAAGCGCTCTGTTTGTGTAGCCATGATACCGGTTCAATTTATGTTTATACCAGTACGAAGATACACAAAAAAAGCGTCACGGCAGAGGCTTCCATAGATATTCCCCGCTGAAAATATAGATTAAGAAACGAAAGGCCTCTCCGTGACGCATGACTATCTTCAAGAAACAGAAGCAGGAATCTTGTCCAGCCGCCTTTTCTTCCAGGGGATGAGCAGGAAAAAGACTGCACAGCCCAGACAACCGTAGAAAGTCCAGCCGGACATCTCCTTGACTGCCGACAGCGTGGCTTGTACCTGCACGGTTCCCTTTGCCGACATAGCCGCCATCTGTTCGGCTTCCTGCCCGCTCTTACCCTGATACTGCATGCCCTGTACCGTCTGCGCATAGGAGGCCGACACTTCCGGATTCAGCCGGTCGCGGTCTTGTGCGAAACAGGTGACATAATGTTGCTGACGGTGCTGCATCACGTTCGTATAAAGTGCCGTACCGATACCGGGGCCCAGCACCATCCGCACGGTAAGCATAATGCAAATCCAGGTAGAAAGATACTTATAGGGCATCCGCTGGTTGGCATACACTGCCGTCAGCGAATACAGCAGCATCATTCCCGTAGCCCGGATGATGACCGGATACCTCATCCGCTCATACAAGCCGGCAGTCTGCACCTCAAAGTACATGAACAGGGCCGAAAGTCCAATCAATACGAAACCCAACGAGAACAAGTATTTCAAATGTACTCCCTTACGTCCCAGCATGACGGCAATGACACAGCCGATGAAATATCCCGCCATGCTCCAGTTATTCAGGGCCGCATTCTGCCAGTTGTCTATTTTCATCCCCACCCCGGTAAACACATTCACGAACAAGGCGCTGGAATTGAAAACCATCAACAGCAGGAACAACAAGATTCCTATCCGGATGGAACGCAGCTGAAAGATGTCCATCAAGAAATACGGAGAATACTGTTTCTTTTCCATATACACAAAGAGAGCCGTAAAGCACACGGCACTCCCCGTAGCCCAACAGATAGAGGGGTCATCGTACCAGTCGAGTACCTTGCCATACACCAGCACGTAAATCACCGAGGCACACATCAGACAGAAAATCACCACACTGCCAAATTTCCGGAAAGTGATGGGGAAACGGCGAGATGCATAGGTGTGGTAAGGCATGGTGACAAACACCACCAATATGGAAAGCAGCAACGCCCCCATCATGAAATAATAGACGTACTGCCATTCATATTCGTATGCAAGCCAGGCGGTCAGCGAAGTGCCCAACTGCCCGAGAATCATAAAAAACAGATAAATGGTCGGCATACTGACGCTTTTCTCTCCGTCCAGCCTGTCCCATCCTTCTGCATCCACAGGGTCATTTCCCGGCGTAATGTTGCGAGTAGCCTCCATCCCGAACGCATACTTGATCAGCGTAAAGAGGTTGACCATCATCAGCACCATCCGCAGAAATCCCATCACCACGCTACAGACAGCCAGCACATAAATGCTGTCGGTCTTGGCGCAGACGTAGCTTAGCAGGTAAAGCAAAGAAAAACCTACGATGCACATCATCTTTTCCCGACGAAGGCACACCAGCTCGTAAAAGAAAGGCGAAAAGGCAGCCATTCCCACAGAGGTGAGAAAACCGACAAACTGAATATGTTCCGACTGGATGCCCAGTCCACTGAGCATTTCCCCACTGTTGGCTGTATAAACCCCGCTAGCCGTCAGAATCGGCACAAAAAGCAGGACCAGAATCAGGATGCCCAGCGGTTTGGGCACCCAGTTATAAAACGGATAATTTTTAGGACAGGAAGGCATAATTCAACTTTTAAAGGAATCATTGAAAACGTGACACTCACAATTTGGCCTTGACGACCACCATCATACCGGCAGCCAAACGGGCATTGTCTTCCTCGGACAAATCCGTGAAATCAATGCGCACCGGAATACGCTGCTGAATCTTGACAAAGTTGCCGGCAGAGTTGTCGGTAGGCACCAGCGAATACTTGGAACCGGTGGCTCCAGAGATGGCCGTAATCTTTCCGGTAAACTCCCGGTCACTGAGGGCATCGACAGAAATCCGCACTTCCTGCCCCAGCTTCAGATTTTCCACCTGCGTTTCCTTGTAATTGGCCACTATCCACTTCTGACTGTCCGGAAGAATGTACGTCACACTTTGTCCGGCAGTGATGTACTGCCCTTCTTCCAAGGCCCGTCGCCCCAGTTTCCCGTCACAAGGAGCCAGCACCACCGTATAGGAGAGATTCAGGCGGGCCATCTCCAAAGCCGCCTTCGCCCGCTGTATGGCGGCCTCTGTACTCTCCTTCCGGTTAGATACCTCCTTGATACCCGACATAGCCGCCCGCTGCTGACGTCGGGTTGCTTCCAGTTTCTTGCGGGTAGCCTCGTATTCCGTTTCAATCTGCTCCAGCTGAATTGGAGTAGCCGCATTGCGCTTTACCAGATTCTCGTAGCGCTGACGGTCTTTCTCCAGCTTGGCCAGACGGATTTCAATTTCGGCAATCGAAGCCTCATAGACCGAAGCCGTGGTCTGCGTGGTCTGCAAGGTGGCATCCATCACGGTAGCCCCCGCCATCGCATCTTTCAGCGCGGCTTCTGCCTCCATCACCCGAATCCGGTATTCCCGGTCATCCAACACCAGAAGCGTATCTCCTTTATTCACCTGCTGATGCTCGGTAAAATAAATTTTCTTGATATATCCCGATGCTCTCAGGTTTACCGGAGAGATATATTGTTCCACCTGTGCGTCGTTGCTCGTTTCCGTATGCTTGTAGTCCAGAAACATGCAGACCACTTCGACCACTCCCCACAAAAGGAGAACGATTCCCAAAAGACTGGCCAGTAGCTGGCGACGACGTTGTTTTTTCAATTTCAAGGCTTTTTCCTGAAGCGTATGATTTGTAGTTTTCATATACGATGCATATTAAAAGTGAATCAATGAGTGGTATTTGTCTGAAACAGGCGGTCCAGTTGGCCTGTCAGTTTCAGCAAGGTCAGGTTGGCCACCTGATAGTTGTAGTGTGCACTGAGGTAATTGTTCTGTGCCTCGCTCATGCGCATTTCATCCTGAAGAACCTCCGTCATGGAAGCGATACCCTCCCGGTAGCGGTCGGTCGTCACCTGATAGACCTCTTCGGCCAGCAGGTAATTGTCTTTCTGCTTCTGGAAATTACGCTGGTTGTTCATCAGGTCGTTCGTGGCATTCAGATACTGCGTCTCCATATTCTTCCGCATATTTTCGTAGTTCAACCGGGCGTTCTCCTCATCAATTTGGGCCTTCCGGATGCGCGCCCGCTTGTCCAACCCGTCGAAAATCGGCACACGGAGAGTCAGCCCCAACCCGCTGGACGGATACCAGTGGTTGGAAGGGCCGGAATGAAACCAGTGACGGGCCTTGTCGGTGTATGCCGAATACATCCAGCTCCCTGTCAGGCTCAGCGAAGGAAGATAGCCTTGACGTATCAAATCTTTCTGCTGTCCAGCCAGTTTCTTTTGAGATTCCAGCAGCTGCAATTCATACAAGTCGCTGCGGAGTCCGGTCAAGGAGACCGATTCCACCTGTTCCGGATTCACCGGCGTCAAGGCAATCTCCTCTTCCGCCGGATAGTCCATCACGTATTTCAACAGGTTCAATTGCTGCACCAGCATCGACTTCGCATTGTCATACTGCACCTGCAGGTTCTCCAGATTGATATTGACTCGCTTCACGTCCACCTCCATGGCCATGCCGTTGTCGAAGAATGCCTGGGTAATGTCGCGCAACTCCTGCAACCGCACCCGGTTTTCCTGAATCAGGGCCAGCTGTTCCACCGTGTTCTGCCCCAGGTAATACATCTTGCTGATTTGCAGAATCAAGTCCTCCCGGGCCTTTTCGTACGACAAGCGGTTCAGCTCATTCATCGTACGGGCAATGTCAATGGCGGTGTACACCGTCTGGTTGTAAAGTGGCATCTGCAACTGCAAACCTGCCGATGCATTGTATTGCAGCGTCTTGGTCACGTTGTAGGGATTGCCGTATGCCGAACCATCGGTAACTGATACGGGAGGATTAAAATTGTCGTTAAACCCGGCTACCGCATTGATTTGCGGCAACAACTTCGCCCGATTCTCGCTGAGCAGATGCTTGGCTTTCCGCAGCTCATTGCGGCTGCCTGCCAACGAGAGATTGTTCTCGATGCCTATTCTCAGGCATTCTTCCAACGTGAGCGTGCGCTGTGCCAAGGCAGGAACCCACGTGAACAAGGAAGTTAAAATGACTACTAATTGCTTCATGTTTTTTCGTTTCTTAATCTGAAGCAAAGATAGTCTGTCAGCTACTTACGCGATTATTCAGAAAAGGAGAGGGCCTGTTCAGATTTTCCTTTTTATCGGTTATCTATAAAAAAAGACTCATCGGCAGGCAAATACTCCCCCAATGAGTCGCAGATAAATTATACACCAGATTATCTCATTATTTCATCCAGATACTCGTAGAACTCTCCGTCTTCCCCTACGACTCTCTTCTGGATATTTCCCTGACGGTCAATTACAATCTTGGTCGGATAACCTGATACTCCATACATCACCGCCACATCCGGTTGTCCGGCATTCCGGACATTCACCCAAGGTATTCCATGTGCAGCCACCGCCTGTTTCCATTTTTCTTCCGTATCATTGCAATCTATGCCCACAAACACCACTTTATGTTTGTACTTGCGGTAAGCTTTTTTCATATCGGGCAATCCTTTGATACACCATCCGCACCAGCTTCCCCAAAAATCCAATATCACATATTTTCCTTTCGCAGAGGAAAGTGAAAAATCGTTTCCTTGAATATCTTTCAACGTGAAATCGGGGGCAGGCATTCCTTCCTTAACCTTCTCCAACGCTTGCTGACGGGCCTTCCCTTTTTCACATTCCGACTGGATGGTCTGATACAGAGGCTGCATCACTCCGGTACGAACGTTCTCTGAAAGCATTTTCAGCAAAGAATCCACCACTTCCAGGTCCAAAGGCGTCTGTGCCAACAGGAAAACAGACAAATCTTGATTCGGATGCCGGCGAATATAGTCTGTGGAGACTTGAATCATCGACCGTTCCCAGCCTTCGGCTGGCGCATACACCCGACGAATGGAATCTTCTGCAATCCCTTTCTGCTCCATCTCCCGACAAATGTCTCTCAGGGAATCCAGCTTGTGTTCATACACCTTTTTCTGTGCTTGGAGCTGACTATAAGTATCATAAAAAGCATCACCACCCAGCGTATAGCCATCCAACGAACCATTTACCACTACCTTCTTGCCTGGAAGAAGTACGAAAGAAATGGCATCCATCGAGATAGCCGGAATACGTCCCTGCGCATCAGGAACCAAGGACGGTTTTTCCATAATCACCACCTGCTTCAGCACCGAATCTCCCAGCTGAAGTGCGAACTTTCCGTCTTTCAGAGGGACTGTATCTGTTACAATCTGGGGGCGGGACAATGGATTAATTGCAAACGAACGCACCAGCAACGTATCACTTTGTATGCCCGTCAATGTACCTGTCAAATTATACTGGGGAGAAGAAGTACAAGCTGCCAATAAACAACTGCACCATACTGCAAAACTTAAATATTTTTCCATCGTATTCAGATTTAATTTTTGTGCGGACAAAGATACAACAAAATCCGGACTCCAATTTCTGAAATCCGGATTTTGCCAGAAAAACAAGTTCTATTATCTTATTTGAACATCTTTTCCAAGTCTTCTTCTTTCAATACCGCCAACACAGTCTTCCCGTCGGGCGTATAGTTCGGAGTAGATACGGCAAACAAGTCATCTACCAGTCGGTTCATTTCTTCATCGGTCAGAATCTGCCCCGGTACAATAGCGGCGGCTTTTGCCAAAGAAAGTGCCAGCATACTCTGCACTTCCTCCTTCACCTTACAGCCTTTCTCAATAGCCGTATGCACCATATCCGTCACCAGCTTCTCGGGATTCAGTCCTTCGATACCCGCCGGAATCCCGTTGATAGCATAAGTGCCTCCTCCCAGACTGCTAAGTTCAAAACCCAACGCATTCAAGTCGTCCATAAATTCCTCCAGCACCGGAACTTCAGACGGCGAGAAATGTACCATATCCGGAAAAAGCATCCGCTGAGACGCATTTTTCCGGTTCTCTATCTGCGCCATATAGCGGTCGAAAAGAATCCGGACATGGGCCCGCTGCTGATTGATAATCATCAATCCGGACTTTACGGAAGTCAGGATGAAGCTTCCCTTATATTGGTAATGACGCATGGAATTTTCCAGAGGAAGCCGGTCTTTTTCTTCCTCTGCCACCATCGGCGAAACATTTTCCCCTTGAGGTGCCTCTTCCCATCCGGCAGGTTCTGCATACAACGGTCCGGACTCTTCTTCAGACTGGATGTCCGACTGTCCGGATGGATTGTGCTCCAGACCTTCAAAAAGAGGTTCCCATTCCACCCGGTTCTTATGGGCACCGAAAGAAGGTGTATAATTCCCACTCCGCCCAAAATCCGGCATCGTATCCTTACGGTTCATGGAAGAACGCACAGGAGTTTCTCTTTCACCGGAAGAAGGTCTCCATTCCGGTTCCTGCCCGAAATCCGAAGAAATGCCTGTACCTCTTCCAGAAGCCGATGAATAGGCAGAAGGAGGTACAGCCGAGGTATTGAACGGATTGTAAGAAGGGTCGAAACTGGTGGGAGGAGGTGCCACACTGTAGGGCGAATTCTCAAAGGCCGGAATATCCGGCATCCCTTCCGTATCGAAGTCGATGGAGGGTACGGCATTGAAACGACCCAAGGTTTCCTTCACGGCTGCAGAAAGTATCTGCCATACGGCCTGCTCATTTTCAAACTTGATTTCCGTCTTGGTCGGATGAATATTCACATCGATATCCGAGGGAGCAACCTCAAAATAAATGAAATAAGAAACTTGCTCTCCCACAGGTATCAGATTGTCGTACGCACTGGCTACAGCCTTATGGAAATAAGGATGACGCATATAACGTCCGTTCACGAAAAAGAACTGGCGGGCTCCTTTCTTACGGGCTGACTCCGGGCGACCGATATATCCATGGATTCTCACCATCGTAGTATTGATGTCCAAAGAAAGAAGTTCCTGATTCAGTTTTTTCCCAAACACCCCCATGATACGTTGGCGCAAAGGAATGGCCGGCAAATTCAACATTTCCGTACCATTATGACTCAAGACAAACGAGACGTCCGGATTTACCAAAGCAATCCGTTCAAACTCAGCCACAATGTTACTCAGCTCCGTCTGGTTGGATTTGAGGAATTTCCGACGGGCCGGGACATTGAAAAATAAGTTTTTGACAGAAAAATCACTTCCCTGCTGACAAGCTGCCGCCTCCTGTTTCTCTACTTGGGAACCGGAAATCTGGATATAAGTCCCCAGTCCGTCTTTGTTGCAGCAAGTTTTCAATTCCACCTGCGCCACGGCTGCAATAGAAGCCAGCGCTTCACCACGGAAACCCATCGTATGAAGGGCAAACAAATCGGCAGCCTCACGGATTTTAGAAGTGGCATGACGCTCAAAAGCCATTCGGGCATCCGTTTCCGACATGCCTTTTCCATCGTCAATCACCCGAATGCAAGTCTTTCCCGCGTCGGTCACCAGCACTTCGATATTCTTTGCGCCGGCATCTACGGCGTTTTCCACCAGTTCCTTTATGACAGACGCAGGACGTTGTATCACCTCGCCGGCCGCTATTTGGTTAGCCACCGAATCCGGCAACAAACGAATCACATCTCCCGAGGTCATAATGTAAATTCTCCTGTAATCAGATAATGTAAAATATAAAGCAAGATAACAATGGCCACAAACATGACCCCATAACTCAGAGGTTTACGCCCGCTTTCCTTACGGCGTTTCAGGTAAGTCGTTCCCTCCACGAACTTTCCGCGAATGTCTTCCGGCTTAAATTCTTTGGGAGGAAGCATTCCTAGTTCGCGCTTCGCAGTTTCTTCTATTTTCTGCAGCTTTTCCTTGCGTTCATCCACGTAAATATATTCATGGTGATATCCGCGAGGCTTTCTCATTGTAAACATTCCCATATTTTATTCCTCCTTCTTGTTCTCAAACAGATGCGCATTCGGCAACACTACCGGACCGCGTACATTCTTCTTCAACTGGTCTTCCACCCGTTTCCTGCGCCAATTGAAAATATCGGCTTTATTCAGGGGACGGATATAATCGAACCAGACAAAATTCTCCAGACGGTCTTTCCCAGCTGGAATCTGCGACATCGGATATAGCACGCCATTCGATTTCGGACTCATGACCATCCGCTCTATCTTCCGGTCCTGCAAATAAATTTCCAGCTTACTGGTTTCCGACACATTCATCCCAATCAATGTACTGTCAGAATCCATCGGATAATATACTACGCGTACGGAACCTATCACTTCTGTCTTACGCATGTCTCCCCCCTCGAAATAGGATTTCATCTCCTTCCCTGTAACCTGATTGTAAAGCACAGAATCGATTCGCTCGACCGAAAGTGCCTGCCCGATAATGTGCGACCAGTCAATGGTACTGTCATTCATATAGACTTTTATCACCTCACCCAAAAGCTGCTGGTTCTTATTCCAGATAATGGGATCGCGATACATGGTCAGACAGCTGTCTACCGTAGAAAACACCAATGAATCGGCCGTACCCTGCACATCCGTACGATAAAAACGGACTTTATGGAAAGCACGCATTTCGCGGAACATCGAATCCGTATTTAGATGGAAGGTTTCCATTAAAAGCGTATCAGCATGCAAAAACAGACTGTCTCCCTGTGAATAGTCAATAGCAACGGCACTGTCAGTAGCAAACGCATATCCCGTTTTCTCGTTGTAGAAACCATACTCGCCCGTCATCATATTCCGGTTGATGGTATCCGTCATCACCATCCGGCTGAACGCTTCTCCTATGCCCGTATTACGGTCATAAAAAAGCGAATCTCCAGTCAATTGCTTGCCTTGGTTGGTCAGGACAGAACGATTGTACAAATCAGCCTTCCCGGTTACCGTATTATAAATACCTTTTTCAGAATAAATATGATTGGCATCGCTCCAGATATCTGAAGGTCCCACAATATCGGCTATCTTCGAAGCCGTATTATAACGCAAGGTATCCGAAGTCAGTGTAAATTGCGGATTGACCAGTTTCACATTGTAATTGAACACGGATTGCTTAGTCTGCGGACTGTATTCTCCCCACTCCGAGGTCAGTACATTCTGTTCATCCATCAACGTACCTCCGTCAAAGAAATACCCCAGGTTGTACACCCGGTCATAGTTCAAACTATCCGTCAGCAAGGTAGTCGTACGGTTCTCCATACGTACATTGCAGCGCATCTCCGCTATCTGAGTCAGTCCGTCATAGTACAAACGGTCACCATAGAGAAACAAGGTATCCCCCTGTACCATCTTCACATTGCCAAAAGCCTCAAAGCTGCTGATTTTGTCATAATAGCATGCGCTGTCGCAATACATGTACACACTGTCATGGCGAAACTCTACATTACCAGTCACAATCTGGGCATCCGGATGCTGGGCATCCTTCCGCAACAAATCGGAATGCAACAAATAAACCTTGCTCTTGGGCACCGGACGTTTTGACTCTTCCTTCTTCTGTGAGGGTTTCGCCGAAGCCTGCGTGTTTTCCTGCTTTACCGGATGCTGAGGAACAGAAAGTCCTCCCTGAGCCGAAAGGCTCAGTATGGTCAAACAAAATGCCACGACCGGAAGAAGACGATGCATCCTTACGCGGCCTGATTTTTTATCTGTTTCCTGTTTCATGTGCAGGTAGTCTCATCACTGTTTAATCCATCCCGGATATTTAAAATCACATTTACGCCAAGACGGATTGATTCGTACGTATGTATTTTTCTGTTTCTCTACAATCCACTTCTGCAGTTTTTCTTCACTACGGTTGGCAGTTACAATATCTTTCAGACGCTGATAGTCTTCCGAAATTGTGGCTTTGTGTCCATCAATACGGTTTTTCAACTTGACGATAGCACACACTTCCTTACCTTTGGCATTGATCATGGTAAACGGCTGAGAAACCTCTCCAATCTGCATACCTTCTACGGTTTTGGCCACTTCCTGTGAAACCAATCCGGCCAGCTGCTGCATCTCGAAACGGGAAGTAGAAGTCTGAGGGTTGGCCAGCAAACCGTGGTTGTTACGTGTATCCTTATCCTGAGATACCCATATAGCAGCCTCATCAAACGTCACTTTTCCTTTACGGATGTCATTTGCCAAGGTATCCAGTTTATTCAGTTCTGCTTCAATTTCCTTTTCATCCACACGGGGCTTAATCAAGATATGACGGTAGCTCACGCGGTCACCACGTTTTTCAATCAGCTGGGCAATGTGATAACCATATTCTGTCTGGAATACTTTCGAAATTTTCTTGGGGTCTGTCAGGTTGAATACCACATTGGCAAATTCCGGAGTCAGCTCTCCACGCCCTGTAAAGCCATATTCACCTCCTCGACGGGCAGAACCCGGATCTTCGGAATACATACGTGCCAAGGTAGAGAAAGTTGTCTCTCCCTTATTGATACGATCCGTAAAATCACGCAATTCCTTCTTTACCCGTTCTATTTCTTCCTCCTTGATCTTAGGTTCACGCGTAATAATCTGCACCTCTACCTGGGTCGGGACAAACGGAATACTATCCTGCGGCAAACGGCTGAAATAGTTTCTCACTTCCGCCGGAGTCAGCTTGATGTCTCCCACAATCTTTTTCTGCATCTCCTGCACGGTCAGTCCGTCGCGGATATTCTCACGCAGCATCTCCCGAATCTGAGTAGAAGTCTTGTTATAATATTCCTCCAGTTTTTCCTTTGAACCAATCTGTTCGGTAAGCCAAGCAATTCGTGACTCCACTTGCTGAAGTACTTCCTGGTCACTGACTTCGATACTATCTATCTCTGCCTGATGAAGGAACAGTTTCTGCACGGCCAGTTCTTCCGGTATCACGCAATAAGGGTCACCATCAAAACGACGTCCTTCATACTGGGCATTCAAACGTTCATTTTCTACATCCGATTTAAGAATGGCTTCATCGCCGACAACCCACACCACTTCGTCAATCACGTTATCTTGTGCCATCGTGGGAACTGTTCCAGTCAAGGCAAATAAGAAAGCCAAGACGCCAGTCATAATCAATTTATTCATTTTCTGTCTATTTGATTTGTTTGGTCCATTACATTACAAAGGACGAAGATACGGCATTAATTACTTTTTTCCGCTACAATTAACGGTTTTTAAAATGTCTTGGTTTATTTCAATTCTGAAACGTTGCTGCAATTCTTCCAACCGGGATTTTTCCATTGACAAACGATAATCACGCTGCACTTCACTACGTACATCCGTAAAGTCTTCCGGCCCTTTCTTCAAACGTTTCCCCAAGACAAACGTATAAGGCAAATCCGTACGAGGCGTAAAATGTCCGCACTTAAATGCCAGCTTATCGACATAAGGATTACTTCCTATCTGAAACAATCCGGTCTCTACCTCTGCTTTCAGACTTGCATCCTCCTTCGAGAAGGCATCAATCTTCTCCTTCCATTCATTCAAGGGAAGTTTCTTCAACTTCTTCTTCAGTTTAGAAGCGGCCTTTTTATTCAAGCAATACACTACACCACCTTTAAAATGAGGAAGGTCCCATGCATATTCCTTTTTATGAGCCTCAAAATAATCCTCCAACTCTTTATTGCCGACATTGCCTGAAGAAGCCCCCACATGACGCTTGTCCCAATAGGCTGCCAACAACCCTTCTGTGATTTGTTTCCACTCGATACTATCAGGTTCCGACTCTTCTTTCGGAATATTGGCTACATCAGTCTTAGATGCAGGATAGTCTTCTTGCTTACAATCCAGCAGACAAACCACATGAATGCCTAACGGAGAAAAAAATGGTGCAGAAAAGTCATTCTTTTTCAGAGTGCCCAACTGCTCCGAAAATTCTTTTACCAGACAAATCTCAGGAATCCACTCTCCATCTGCATAAGGAGAAGAAGCACTGGCCTCTGAAGAATAATTGCGTGCCAAGGTTTCAAAATCGGCTCCTGCTTTCAAGGCCGTATAGACTGAATCCATGCGCTGCCTTGCCTGACGTTCCTGTACTGCCGACACATGCTGCGGCAACAGAATGGATATCTGACGAAATTTCACCCACTTCATGGGAACAGATTTCAGCCCGTGCGACTCTCTCTCTCTACCCATTTCATTTTGCAGGACACTGCACTGCAAACGGAAATCGGGCAACGTATCCCATCCTTGTTTTTTGGCATCGGCCACTTTCAGCTTATAATACAAGAAATGCGGCAAAAAATGCTCGGTTGAAATACCATTCACCGCATGTATCCGCGCGTAATAATGGGCAAACTCCTCCACAGAAGTCGCTTCTCCGTCAATCCGGAACACAACTTCCCGCTCCTCCGCATAAGAAGTCACTCCCACACACATCAGATACAAGCATAATAATACGAGTCGACACATGGCTAACCTTAAAAATTTCATCAAACAAAAAAATCATTCCAGCCGTCAGGCAAGTTCGCATTGAACAAACTTACCTGACGTTTAGAATGATTATCTATAATATAAATAAAGTCAAAGACTATTTTTATTACTGAGGACGGCTATAGTTCGGCGCTTCACTCGTAATAGAGACGTCATGCGGATGGCTTTCCAGCACTCCGGCATTAGTGATGCGAGTGAACTTAGCATTATGCAGTTCCATGATGTTGTGTGCCCCGCAATAACCCATACCGGCACGCAGACCACCTACCAGCTGATAGATTACCTCATACAAAGAACCTTTGTAAGGCACACGCGCAGCAATACCTTCCGGAACCAGCTTCTTCACATCGGTAGTTCCACTCTGGAAGTAACGGTCTTTTGAACCATTTTCCATAGCTTCCAAAGAACCCATACCACGATAGGATTTGAACTTACGGCCATTGAAGATAATTGTGTCGCCCGGAGATTCTTCCGTACCAGCAACCAAAGAACCAATCATTACGCTATAACCACCGGCAGCCAAAGCTTTTACCACATCACCAGAATAGCGCAAACCACCATCTGCAATCAAAGGAACACCCGTTCCTTCCAAAGCTTTAGCGACATCGTACACAGCTGTCAGCTGAGGAACACCTACACCGGCTACCACACGAGTCGTACAGATAGAACCCGGACCGATACCCACTTTCACGGCATCAGCACCCGCTTCTACCAGCATCTTGGCTGCTTCACCTGTAGCCACATTACCTACCACAATATCAATATTTGGGAAGCGCTTCTTGGCCTCTCTTAATTTTTCAATGACATACATGGAATGGCCATGAGCCGTATCGATGACAATGGCATCTGCTCCGGCATTCACCAACGCCTCAATACGGTCGAAGGTATCGTTCGTCACACCGACACCGGCAGCCACACGCAAACGTCCTTTAGAGTCCTTGCAAGCCATCGGTTTATCTTTTGCCTTGGTAATATCCTTATAAGTAATCAAACCGATCAACTTACCGTCTTTATCTACCACCGGAAGTTTCTCAATCTTATTTTCCTGCAGAATCTTAGAAGCAGTTTCCATGTCTGTTCCAGGTTCTGTAGTCACGATATTTTCTTTTGTCATCACCTCATCGATACGCTTGTTCATATCCTTTTCAAAACGCAGATCGCGGTTTGTCACGATACCTACCAGGTAATTTTCATCATCCACCACAGGAATACCTCCAATCTTGTATTCAGCCATCAAATCAAGTGCATCCTTTACGACTGAACCTCTTTTTATGGTTACAGGGTCGTAAATCATTCCATTTTCAGCACGCTTTACGATAGCTACCTGACGAGCCTGTTCCTGAATGGACATGTTCTTATGGATTACACCGATACCGCCTTCACGGGCAATCGCAATTGCCATCTGTGCTTCGGTAACTGTATCCATGGCTGCAGTTACAAACGGAATTTTCAACTCAATGTTGCGTGAAAACTTAGTCGTGAGTTCGACTGTTTTAGGTAATACTTCAGAATAGGCCGGAATCAACAATACATCATCGTAAGTTAATCCGTCCATTACAACTTTATCTGCAATAAATGACATAGGGCTTTATGCTTTAGATTTTATTGCGTGCAAATATACGAATTTTATTCAGAATAAAACGGTTGGTTAACATCTTTTTAAAAAGGAAACTTTCGTCTGTAAAAACAATCGGCCGGTGTGAAATGTTACACACCGGCCGACAGCAAATATCCAAAAGAATCCTGCACCTAAAATCAATTGGCCATTTCTGAGATAAACTTGATACGCACCAAACGGATTTCATCTTCCGTATAGTCATCGCCTAATTCATCCATGGCATCATCAATCTTGTCTGTGGTCGATTCCTTGAAATAATCATAAATATCCTGCATGTGGTCTTCGTCCATGATTTCCTCCAGGAAATAATCGATATTCAGTTTGGTACCTGAATATACGATGGCTTCAATCTCGTCCAACAGTTCGCTGAATTCGATTCCTTTAGCCACTGCAATGTCATCCAACGCTACCTTACGGTCGATGCTCTGAATGATGGAAACCTTCAGCTTTGACTTGTTGGCTACCGTACGTACTCTCAAATCTTCCGGACGATCGATTTCATTTTCGTCACAATGCTTTTTAATCAGTTCACAGAATTCCTGACCATAACGCTTTGCCTTTCCAGCTCCGACTCCCGGAATGTTCTGCAGTTCTTCCAGAGTCACCGGATAAATCGTAGCCATTGCTTCAAGAGAAGGATCCTGGAATATCACGTATGGAGGAACATCCAGTTTCTTCGACATTTTCTTACGCAAATCTTTCAGCATGGAATACAATACCGGATCGACTGCACAAGAAGCCCCACTCCGCATCGGAGTTTCGTCTACTTCCTCCTCATCAAAGTCTGCATCCTCTACTATCTTAAATGACTTTGGCTTTTTCAAGAACTTATGCCCTTCCGGTGTCACCTTCAACAAGCCATAGTTTTCCACATCTTTTGCCAAGTAACCTGCAATGAGTGCCTGACGAATGACTGCATTCCACAATCGTTCTTCCTCTCCCATTCCAGAGCCGAAAACTTCCAGATCCTCATGCTTGTGCGCAAGCACTTCGGAAGTTTCCTTACCCAACAATATATCAATTATATAATCTTGCTTAAAGTTCTCTTTAACTGCAATGATCGCTTCAATCACTGCACACAATGAATCCTGAGCCTCCACTTGTTTCTTTGGATTTAAACAGTTATCACAATTACCACAATTATCTTCCGTATATTCTTCACCAAAATAATGCAACAATATTTTCCTCCTACACACTGAAGATTCAGCGTATGCCGCTGTTTCCTGCAACAACTGACGTCCGATTTCCTGTTCCGAAATAGGCTTTCCCTGCATAAACTTTTCCAGTTTCTGCAAATCCTTGTTCGAATAGAACGTGATGCATTGTCCTTCACCTCCGTCGCGTCCGGCACGTCCAGTTTCCTGATAATAACCTTCCAGACTCTTCGGCACGTCATAATGAATCACAAAGCGCACATCCGGTTTATCTATTCCCATTCCGAAAGCAATCGTGGCTACAATCACATCAATATCTTCTTTCAAAAAAGCATCCTGATTCGCATTACGGGTTGCAGAGTCCATTCCAGCATGATAAGCACGCGCCTTAATACCGTTTGCCTGCAGTATCTCGGTCAGCTCTTCCACCTTCTTCCGGCTCAAGCAATAAATAATACCCGACTTCCCTTCATTCTGTTTAATGAATTTAATGATATCCTTGTCCACATTCGCCGTCTTGGCACGTACCTCATAGTACAGGTTCGGACGATTGAAGGAAGATTTGAACTCTACGGCATCAGTCATCCCCAGATTCTTCTGGATATCCATTTTCACCTTTGGAGTAGCCGTTGCAGTCAAAGCGATTACCGGAGCTTTTCCTATTTCGTTAATAATCGGACGAATCCTACGATATTCCGGACGGAAATCATGTCCCCATTCCGAAATGCAATGCGCTTCATCCACCGCATAAAATGAAATCTTCACATGCTTCAGGAAGTCCACATTCTCTTCCTTTGTCAAAGATTCAGGTGCCACGTAAAGCAGTTTTGTTTTTCCAGCCAAGATATCCGATTTAACCTGGTCAGTAGCCGATTTGGTCAGCGAAGAATTGATAAAATGGGCAATTCCATCCTCTTCACTAAAATTACGCATGGCATCCACCTGATTCTTCATCAGGGCAATCAGCGGTGAAATCACGATAGCAGTTCCATCCATCAGCAAAGAAGGAAGCTGATAGCATAAAGACTTTCCCCCTCCCGTAGGCATTAATACAAATGTATCCTTCCCAGATAATAAGTTCCGAATAATCGCCTCTTGGTTCCCCTTAAAAGTATCGAATCCAAAATACTTTTTGAGTGCTGCTGATAAACTGATATTTTCCGCCATTGTCCTTTGGATTTAGATGTTTGTTGATTGTAAAAATATTGTCTCCGTATGTAACAAAGTTATAAACAACTTTTCATATTACACAAATATTTCAGTGAATATTTCATCGGAAATTCTTTTTTTCTCACTAAAAACTTCTCTTTTTATGCCATTTGCAAACGGGAAATGTTAGCTTTTCCCATCTGTTGCTTGGCATAATCCAATGTCACCACAAAACGGTCCACATGCTGTGAGGGTATTTCGAACATGACATCGTTCATAATAGTCTCCACGATAGAGCGTAACCCACGAGCTCCCAGTTTATACTCTATGGCCTTGTCTACAATATATTCAAACACATCCGGTTCGAACTCCAGCTTTACGCCATCCATCTCAAACAACTTGACATACTGTTTGATAATTGAGTTCTTTGGTTCTGTAAGAATATTACGCAAAGCCGTACGGTCCAACGGGTTCAAATAAGTCAGCACCGGCAGACGACCAATGATTTCCGGAATCAATCCGAACGATTTCAAGTCTTGAGGAGCAATATACTGCATCAAATTGCCACGGTCTATTTTCACGGCTTCTTTTGCGGCACTATAGCCCACCACGTTGGTGTTCAACCGCTGAGCTATTTTCCGTTCAATACCGTCAAAAGCTCCCCCACAAATAAACAGAATATTCTTGGTATTGACCGGAATCATCTTCTGGTCCGGATGCTTGCGTCCTCCTTGAGGCGGCACATTCACCACGGAGCCTTCCAACAATTTCAGCAAGCCCTGCTGAACTCCCTCACCACTTACATCACGCGTAATCGACGGATTGTCTCCCTTACGGGCAATCTTATCTATCTCATCAATAAACACAATCCCTCTTTCTGCTTCTTCCACATTGTAATCGGCCACCTGAAGCAAACGGGTCAGAATACTCTCGATATCCTCTCCCACATACCCGGCTTCGGTCAGCACCGTAGCATCCACTATCGTAAACGGCACATGAAGCAGTTTCGCAATGGTTCTTGCCAGCAAGGTTTTTCCAGTACCCGTACTTCCCACCATAATGATGTTCGATTTTTCAATCTCCACCTCATTCTTGTCCTTCGGCTGAAGCAAACGTTTGTAATGGTTATACACAGCCACCGCCAGATAACGTTTCGCATCATCTTGCCCGATGACATACTGGTCCAAGAACTCCTTGATGTCCTTCGGTTTGGGAAGTTCCGACAAATTCAATTCAGGACCTCCTTTACCTTGCTGGTGCATTGCCTCCTTCACGATTTCATGCGCCTGTTCCGCACAACTGTCGCAAATACATCCGTTGACTCCCGTAATCAGGAAGCCCACTTCATCCTCCGTGCGACCACAAAAGCTGCATCGTCTTTTAGCGTTTCTTGAAGTCTTTTTATCTTCCAAAGTCTATCTAGTTTTGAATTAAATCTCTCTTAATTACAGTGAAGGCTTACGTGAAAGCACTTCATCAATCATGCCATATTCCTTCGCCTCTGAAGCTGTCATCCAGTAATCACGGTCAGAATCAGCCCATACTTTGTCAAAGTCTGTATGAGAATGGTCTGCAATAATAGTGTATAGTTCCTTCTTCAACTTCTGAATCTCACGAGCTGTAATCTCAATATCTGAGGCCTGTCCTTGAGCCCCCCCCATCGGCTGGTGAATCATCACGCGCGAGTGCGTCAAGGCTGAACGTTTACCTTCTTTACCTGCCACCAGCAACACGGCTGCCATGGAAGCAGCCATACCGGTACAGATTGTCGCCACATCACTGCTGATAAACTGCATGGTATCATAGATGCCCAGACCGGCATACACAGAGCCACCCGGCGAGTTGATGTAAATGGAAATATCCTTCCCCGAATCCACAGAATCCAGGTATAACAGCTGTGCTTGCAATGTATTGGCTGTATAGTCATCAATCTGAGTACCCAGAAAAATGATACGATCCATCATCAGACGGGAAAACACATCCAGCTGTGTCACGTTCAGCTGACGTTCTTCCAGGATATATGGATTCAAGTATCCAGCCTGTGACTTAATGACGTCATCGAGCACCATACTGTTCATTCCAAGATGCTTGGTAGCATATTTTCTAAAATCATCCATCATAATTTCTAAGATTAAATTATAACAAAAGAGGCTCCTAACCTCCTTCCTCTAAAGAAACAAAAGTACAAAACACTTCTGTCTTACAGAAGAAGTCCCGTTAAAAGCCTCCTTTTTTAAAATATTTTAGCAGTCAATTCCGAATGCTAAAATGGTTTATTGAAACATTTTGTTGAATTCTTCTGCAGAAACAGCCTTATGATTCAATGTTACCTGACCTTTCAGAATTTCCGAAAGTTTTGCTTCAATGACACGGTTCACCAAAGCTTCTACACTTTCACGCTTCTTCAACATTTCCTTCGAATAGTTTTCCAACAATTCATCAGGCACATTGATCATGCCGTACTGAGCGAACTGAGCACGAGTAGCTTCTTTTGCCATATTGGTGATATCAGCCTGTTCAACCTTAATGTTGTTAGCTGCCACCAATTTTTCCTTAATCAGGTGCCAAGTCAATTCGTCCAAGCTCTTTTCGTAGTTTTCAGAAACGAATTCTTCACCTTTATCCTTGTTGTTTTCCAACATGATACGCTTCATCAGCTCATCAGCAAACTGCAATTTGCCCACCTTGCCAGCCAGATAAGTACGTACATCCAGCAGGAACTTGTAATCGCTGTCTGATTCAAACTGTTTTGCAATCACTTCCTTGATCTGAGCACGGAATTCTTCTTCGTTGTGAGCTTTTCCTTCACCCAGAACCTGATCGAACAGTTCCTGATTCAGGTCACCCGGAATCATACGAGTGATTTCTTCAATCTGGAAGCTGAAGTTGCCTTTGTAGTTAGCCACTTCTTCTTTCTTGATTTTCAACAGAGAAGCCAGTTCTGCCTCATTGTTGTCAAAAGCAACCGACGGATTGAATACCAATACTGTATTTACTTTTGCGCCATTGAAAATAGCTTTCTGTTCGTCGTTCTTCATGTAAGTAGGCATCATCACTGCACCTTCTACCTGAAGACCGTTTTCTTTTGTATTGCCGTTTTCGTCCAGTTCGGCCAACAGACCTTTCAGCATGTCGTTGTCCTGATAATCTTCTACTTTGTCATATTTGGCAGTACGCTGAGTGTACATCTTCACCTGCTGGTCTACCATTTCATCCGTTACATTGATGTCATAGTAGTCAATTGTATCATTGTTAGACAATTCTACGTTGAATTCAGGAGCCAAAGCGATGTCGAAAGAGAATTCGAAGTTTTCGTCTGTTTCGAAGTTTGCGTTGTTTTCCTTCGGCAGCGGAGTACCCAACATATTTACTTTATTGTCGCGGATATATTCGCCTACTTTTTCCTGCAACAGCTTGTCTACTTCTTCCAGCAATACAGAAGTTCCATACTGTTTCTTAATCAATCCCATAGGAACCATTCCCTTACGGAATCCCGGCATATTTACTCTCTGACGAAGCGTTTTCAGTGCTTTTTCAACCTTTTCCTGATAATCAGCTTTTTCAATCTGGACAGTAAGTACAGCACTTACATTGTCTACATTTTGCAATGAAATATTCATTTCCGACTTATTTATTTAATTATTAATTATTTCGTTCGAATCAAAAGTGGTTGCAAAAATAATGTTTAATCTTTCAATAACCAAACCGACAAGCTAAAAAATATTTACGGGCAACGAATACAGCCACTTGCGGAATTCTCAGCACATCTTTCACAGCTCCCCTTACGGCCCTCGCCAGCCTCAGTCTTCCAACCCTCTCCGTATCCATAAAAAACGGCAGAAAGTATCTATCCTTCTGCCGCCTCCCATACTTGTCTCTTCATTTTTCAGACACAAACTAAAGTTTTTGCGCCTTGCTGTTCTCTTCCTTTTTCACCTTCTGCAACAAATCGGAAGCAAATATAAAGTTATTCAAACGCTCATTCGTGGCATTGAACACCTCATCTTTCGTGCCTTCCCACTCCTTGTGGCCTTGATAAATATATAAGATACTATCCCCTATCCCCATCACAGAATTCATGTCATGGGTATTGATAATGGTAGTCATATTATATTCCGTAGTAATACTGTGAATCAAGTCATCAATCACCAGCGAAGTCTTGGGGTCAAGTCCGGAGTTCGGTTCATCACAAAACAGGTATTTAGGCTGGAGGGCAATGGCCCGCGCTATAGCTACACGCTTCTGCATACCTCCGCTGATTTCTCCCGGATACTTCGACTGAGCATCCATCAAGTTCACCCGATCCAGACAGAACTGTGCACGTTTCACCCGATCCCGATAGGTGTCATTGGAAAACATATCCAACGGAAACATCACATTTTCCAGCACCGACAAGGAGTCAAACAAAGCCGCACTTTGAAAAATCATCCCCATTTCCCTCCGCAAAGCTTTCTTTTCTTTCTTCCCCATCTCCAGCAGGTTGCGCCCGTCATAGAGGATTTCTCCACATTCCGGGGTAAGCAGTCCTACAATACATTTCATCAGCACTGTCTTACCAGATCCGCTCTGCCCGATAATCAGGTTCGTTTTCCCACTATCGAACGAAAAATCAATATTTTCAAGGACTGTACGTCCTTCAAACGACTTGCATATAGATTTTAACTGTATCATCCCATCAACAATTGTGTAAGTATTAAATCTGAAAACAAAATCAGGACACTGCTTGATACTACCGAATCCGTACTAGCCTTTCCCACTGCAATGGAACCGCCTTCCACCGTGTAGCCGAAATAAGCTGACACACTGGCAATGATAAACGCAAAGAACAAGGATTTAATGAAGCTGCACCAGATATACCACTCCACAAAACTATACTGCAGACCATATTCCAAATCTGTGGCATTCATGATACCGGCAAACCAAGCCGTACAGAACGCGCCAATGATACCGGCAAAAATACTGAAAATCACCAAAAAAGGAATCATGGTCATCAATCCCAGAATTTTAGGCAGAATCAGATAGGAAGCAGAATTTACTCCCATAATCTCAAGAGCATCGATTTGCTGCGTCACACGCATCGTCCCTATTTCGGAAGCAATGTTCGACCCGACCTTACCTGCCAGAATCAAACACATGATGGAAGAAGAAAACTCCAACAGCAAAATCTCACGTGTAGTATATCCCACCACGAAACGTGGCATCCAAGGACTTTCAATATTCAATTTTATCTGGATACAAATCACGGCACCGATAAAAAAGGAAATCAGCAACACAATGCCGATGGAATTGATGCCCAACTGTACCATTTCATTCCGATATTGCTTTAAATACATCCGGAACCGCTCCGGACGGGAAAACACACGCCCCATCAACATGAGGTATTTTCCAAAATTCGTGACAGGCTTTATCATATTGTTACAATCATATTTGATACAAAAGTACTGCTTTTTAGCTATATTATGATAAAAGACAGGAGGATTTTCGAATTAAGGACCACAGAAGCCAAGATTTTTACTACTTTTGCACGACTGAACAGCTAACAAAAGGACAATGGCAGCACAAGAAAATCAAGCACATACTACCGAAAAATTTGAATTGCCGTCAGACGGGAAAATGGTACTTCGTACCGAAAACCTGGTAAAGAAATACGGAAAGCGAACGGTAGTCAGCCATGTTTCCATCAACGTGAAACAGGGAGAAATTGTAGGGTTGCTCGGGCCCAACGGAGCGGGGAAAACCACTTCATTCTATATGACTACCGGACTGATTGTCCCCAATGAGGGGCATATCTATCTGAACGACAAGGATATCACCTCTTATCCTGTATATAAACGGGCCCAAAACGGAATCGGTTACCTGGCACAGGAAGCTTCCGTGTTCCGTAAGATGAGTGTGGAAGACAACATCGCTTCCGTATTGGAGCTGACCAACAAATCACCCGAATACCAGAAAGAGAAACTGGAAAGCCTGATAGCCGAGTTCCGACTTCAGAAGGTCCGCAAGAACTTGGGCGACCAACTTTCCGGAGGAGAACGCCGCCGTACGGAAATCGCACGCTGCCTGGCCATCGACCCGAAATTCATCATGCTCGACGAACCGTTTGCCGGAGTCGATCCGATTGCGGTGGAGGACATCCAGCACATTGTCTGGAAACTGAAAGACAAAAACATCGGCATCCTGATTACCGACCACAACGTACAGGAAACGCTGAGTATCACCGACCGGGCTTATCTGCTGTTTGAAGGGAAGATTCTGTTCCAGGGTACGCCGGAAGAACTGGCCGAGAACAAGATTGTCCGCGAGAAATACCTGAGCAACAGCTTTGTGCTGCGGAGAAAGGATTTTCAGCTGAAAGAGATTAGAGAATAAAAATGATAAAACCGTAGGGACATTCCCATTCTTCTAAAAAATATACCCCTGCCACCATCTTCCGTGACAGGGGTATTTTCATATCAAGATATTCAGTCCTAGTCGAGGGCTCCTGTTCCCTCCGTAAAGTTCAACGAAATCTTCTGACCCGGATTGGCACTCAAAGAGTATTCCGCTCCCAAGTCCGTCCATCCGTTATTCACTGCATTGTTTTCACGATAGAATATGGTGGCACCATCCTTCAGTGTAAATTCCAGCCGCCACCAGTCTGTATCTGCCTTGATACACATGCGCACTTCACCCGTTGCCGTCAAAGCCGGGGAAACAAAGCTGCCGTTCTTATCTTCCGGTACCGAGAACTTATAAGCCTCATTGTAATTCCAGTCGCCCACCGTATTACCCAAGACATATACATCCGGTTTATAAAAACTCAGGGTGTACTGATAATCCTCTCCACTCACTTCTGCAACCAGATAAACAATGTACCAGCCTCCTTTATTTACTTTGATATTATCGCCGCTGTCAGACAGTCCGGCTCCGGCATTATCCTTAAACTGATGAATCCTGGAATAACCATTCCAGTCCTGTTCAAACTTACCGAACTTGAACTCTGCGCCCGCATCAAAATACACCATACTCCAGAACTCTCCAGCCAGCCCGTTCACACTGACCATCGGTTGCCACGTTCCCCAGGCTGTTCCGATACTGGAGCCTACCAGATACATTTCCTCAGGAGGCTCTATCGTAGAAACCACTTCACCCAGTTTCACTTGGCTGACCTTGACCACATTCGATACCGAATTGCCCAGTTCACTACCGGTAATAACCGCTGCAAGCCGGAAATATACCGGAGTTACCGCACCGATATATGCATCTGCCTCCGGGTTCGCCTGCTTCCACAAATCCACTACAACCGTATTCAATTCCTCAGGCTTCAATGCAATGGAAGTAGAGGTATAAGTCGTCGAGAGAGTCTTGTAATTAGCTTCGGTTTCTTCTGTGGCATCCACAAAAGATTCATTCAGTGAAACCTGTACACTATAGGTCGTAGCCGCCGTAAAGCCATAAGCAGGCTGCACACAATTCAATACAACCGTATCCCGACCCTCTCCTAAATCATACACATTGTCCTCTGGAGTCTCCAGCATAAAAGTCTCTGCTTCATGCAATGTCGGATTGTCGTCTCGGTCCGTATTACAAGCTGTAAGCAACGGAAGTCCGCATCCGACTAACAACAAAATGGGAAATAATATCTTTTTCATGTTACTTGCTCCTAATAAATTAATAGCCTTCATTCTGATGCATATTATTGTTGTTGTTCAGGTCTGTGGCCGGAATCGGATAGACATTGTAAATGTCACTCACCGACTTACCTTCTTTCACGCCCCCTTTCCAGTCCCACAAATACTTGTCGGTGGTAAAGCAGTCGAAACGCACCAAGTCACTGCGGCGACGCCCTTCCAGATAGAATTCACGCGACCATTCATCCAACAGATACATCTCGGTAATCTCATTCAAGGCAGGCTGCTTGACGCATCCGCGTTTGGCACGTAAGGTCTTGATATCTTCCCATGCCAGACTCTTTTGATTCAGCCGGAAATTAGCTTCCGCACGGGTCAGATAGGCTTCAGCCAACCGGAACAAAGGGATATCCGTGTCCGGATATTCAGTATGACTGGTAGAAGCCCCATCCGAACGGATGTTCTGCCATTTCACGACAGACAACCCACTCTGAAAACCGGTGATGGATTTCGGATCCATTGTCCGTCGTCCGCCACCTGCACCCGAATAGAACATGGCACGGTCATCACCCGCTGCCTGAATCATATCCTGTGTCCGCACGCCATACTGTGCATCCCAAGCGTCTATGGCCTCATCATTGGCAAAGTCACTCTGCCCGGGCACCTCCACATCTTCCGGAATCATCGGTACACTTCCTTCCTCAAAGAACTTATACACCAACGCATTGCGGGCAATCAGACACGACCACCCGTTCGTGGTACCCATGTGCGGCATTCCACCCGTACGCGTGCCACAAATCAAATAAGTAGAACCGCCATAGTTTCGGGTCTTCATACCGTCCTGACGAATGGGAAGAATGATTTCCTTCATGGCCTTTTCATTCTGGTCATTGTCGGCCATGAACATCAGCTTATAGTCATCGCACAATTCATAATATCCGCTATTGATCACTTTATCCGCATACGTTTTGGCATTCTCATAATCTGCCGTACCGGTATACACCTCTGCATTCAAGTAAACACGGGCTCTCAACAGCCAGTTGGCTGCTTTGTCCGCGCGTCCGAAAGGAGCCTGCCCCGGGTCAAACATATCCGCTTCACATTCATCCAATTCTTTCTGGATATAGTCATACAAGTCCTTTCCTGTTATCTCTACCGGAAGTTCATTATCAAAATGTTCCTTGAAAGGTGCCTTTCCAAACAAATCCAGGAAATAAGAATAGTGCAAGGCACGCAAGAAACGCACCTCCGCACGCTGGCGAAGGGATTCTTCATCCGTTTTGTCGGCAATCTGGTCCAAGAAGAAATTCATTTGGGTGATGTCATATCCCAAACGCACATACACCCATTCCGTCCGCTGGCTGGAAGAATTCCATGCAATGCTGGTAAACTGAGGAATATCCACATTGTCCTGCCATACCCATACACATTCGTCGGTAGGCAATTCCTGGCAATTAAAGATGGTACGATAGAATCCGGACTCCCCTTCATCCTGTCCATCCAAATCGGGAGTACCCGCCAGACCTTTCTGTCCCGTCAGACCCAGCAAGGCATACTGCTTGACAAAAGCCCCCTCCTGGTCAAAGCTGGAAGAACTTTGCGGGTCAATGGAACTGATGTCCAAGTCATTGATGCACGATACATTTCCCAATGAAACGGCTACTGTCAGTGCCGCTGAAAATATATGTTTCAAATAGCTAGTTTTCATACGTCTTAATGTTTTCATAAATTAGAATTGTAAATTAACTCCCAGCAGGAACGTGAAGGCACGCGGATAAGGATTAGAGTCAATGCCACTCTGCACTTCCGGATCCAGTCCCTTGTACTTGGTGATAATAAACGGATTCTGAGCCGTTGCATACACACGTCCGCCAATGCCCTTATAAGCCGAAGTTTTGAACAGATTCTTAAACGAATATCCCAGTGTAATGTTGTCACAACGCAGGAAAGAGGCATTCCGGACGAAATAGTCGCTCATGTAATAATCTCCTTTTCCTGTAAAGCCCAGCGCAATGGCTTCGGGGGTAGTATTCGAGTATGCCGTATTGGAGAACAATCCCGAGCTGCTCACGTTCGCTTTCCCAGCCAGGAAGTCGTAATACACATAGTTATTCAGACTGCTGCGCAAGGAGAAACTGAAATCCCAGTCTTTATAAGTCATCTTCGAAGTAAGTCCCATCATGAAATCGGCTGCCGGTTTCTTGTAGATATACTTATCAGAGCTGTTGATGATGCCATCCCCATTGCGGTCGACAAACATATTCTCAATCGGATTACCGTTTTCATCATATACCTGCTGGTACACATAGAAAGAGTTAGCCGCATAACCCACCTTGTTGACCTGCACCTTCGTATTGTTACCACGGGAAATACTGTTACCTGTTTCTACGTAATAATCTGCATCATCCCCACCTGTCAGTTTGGTAATCTCATTATGGTTCCAAGTAAAGTTATAGGTCACGTCCCACATAAAGTCTTTCGTAACTACCGGTTTTACGTTGAAGGCAAATTCCACACCGTAATTTTTCAACGAACCGATATTCTGCAACATTTGTGCATTGAAATTCGTACCCACCGGAATCTTCACACTGTTCAGCAAGTCGTTTGTTTCACGGTAATATCCGTCCACATTACCGCTGATACGTCCGTTGAGGAATCCGAAATCCAATCCGGCATTGTAAGTGGTAGTCTGCTCCCACTTCAAGTTCGTATTGAAGGCATTGGCACGCGAAGTATGATAATATGTATCTCCAAACGGATACTGTGCATAATCATCACTCACCACATACAGCGGCATGTAGGCAAAATCCGAACTTACATCCTGCTGTCCGGTGATACCCCATCCCAACCGAAGCTTCAGGTCAGAAAGGAAATTGACGTCTTTCAAGAAGTTTTCTTCCTTCATCTTCCAAGCCAAAGCCAGAGAGGGGAAAGTACCCCAGCGGTTTCCATCAGCAAAACGGGAAGAACCATCCCAGCGCATGGTGAAGGTGAACAAGTAACGGTCTAACAACGTATAGTTCAAACGTCCGAAGTAAGAAACCAACGTATTACGGGTAGCATACGCCGTCAGTTCCTTCAACACGGCATCATGAATATCTCCGGTATAAGGGTCCACTCCATTCCCGATGGTAAACCCATTCCGATGGAAATGCTGTTCCTCCCCACCGGCCATGATGTCAAGGGTATGTGCACCCAATGTCTTGATATATTGCGCATATACGTTATACGACAAATTGTATTTGTATTCGGTCACAGCCGAAGTATTCCCATAATAGTTGTAAGAGAATGAATAGGGTGAATAAATGGTAGTCTGCGTACCGTCTGCATATTCACCACCCAAGCTGGCATGCAGATGCAGGTCGGGCAAGAAATGAAATTTATAATCCACTTCCACATTCCCTACGAAATCGTTACTGTTGGCACTGTCGTCTTTCTGTTCCAAGGCTGCCACCGGATTCTGCGGCGTATTCTTGTTCGCCGTATACCGCCAGTCCGGATCCGAAAAGTCAGAAGTAGACTGTGCATTCTGATAATAACCTCCAAATACATCATACATGCTGTCACCGCCATATACCGGGCGAGTAGGATCCATGGAAAGTGCACCTCCAATGGCAGCTCCGGCATCAGCATACCGGTTCTTCCCATTCATGTATTTGGCCGTTACATTCACCTTCAAATGGTCGTCGAAGAAAGAAGGAGCCAGATTAACCGATGCGGTAAAACGCTGGAAATTGGACGTCTTCAGAATACCATTGTTATAACTGTATCCCAATGAAACACGATATGGAAGATTCTTCAGTCCTCCGTTGATAGACACATGATGGTCGGTACTGATGGCCGGGCGGAAGATTTCATCTTGCCAGTCGGTATTGGCCGTACCCAGCGACGCCGGCAGTTCATCACCAAAAATCTGCTGGGCGTATGCCCGGTATTCGTCTCCATTCAGCACATCGTATTTCTTCTGAATGGTGGATACGGAAACCGAGCCGTTATAACTTACTTTCGGAGCCTGACCGCTCTTTCCTTTTTTCGTAGTGATAATGATGACACCGTTGGAAGCACGGGAACCGTAGATGGCTGTAGCCGAAGCGTCTTTCAGCACTGTAAATGTCTCAATATCTTCCGGGTTCACCATGGAGAGACCGTTCGACATACCCTTGACACCGCTGTTATCGATGGCCAGTCCGTCAATCACAATCAGCGGATCGTTGCTGGCATTCAGGGAAGAACCTCCACGGATACGAATCTGTGCACCTCCACCCGGAGTTCCGTCATTGGAAATCACACTCACACCGGCTACCTTTCCAGTCAACATATCCTGTGCATTGGTGGTAATACCCTTACTCAGTTCATCCGGCTTGATAGCTGTTACCGAACCGGTGGCGTCATTCTTCTTCACCGAACCGTAACCGATAACCACCACATCATCCAGCACTTCCGTATCATCCTGAAGCGTCACATTCATGGTAGCCTCTGCAGGAAGTTCTTGCGTCTTATATCCGATAAAAGAAATGACAATCACATCACCTTTTTTAGCTTCCAGTGTAAAATTACCATCCAAATCCGTAATCGTGCCCACGGTAGTTCCCTTCACCAGCACATTGGCACCGATGACACCCATACCGGCATTGTCCTTCACTACTCCTTTCACAGTAAGTCCTTGTGCAAAGGCTTGCAGGGAAAGGAAAACTCCGACTATCCATACAGCCAGGAATTTACTCGTACTATTCAGTTTTATTTCCATATTATTAAATTAAAGTGTTCCCTAAACTTTTGTTCAAATACCTATTGAAAACCACAATCTTTCCCTTATGGTTTCTTATTTCACTTCCTTGATGGAAATGGCGTAACCTCCACCCACAGCAGCTTTCAGGTTCAATTTAGTCTTATTGGTCACTTTTTTCTTGGTAATGGTATAAGCCTGCGGATTCTTGTCCCAGCTGGCATCCTTTGCATCTGCATAAATGGTCGCTTCATATTTCTTGCCCGGCTGCAGGAAATCAAGAGACAACTTCGATTCATGACCGTTATATCCTGCGGTACATCCTACATACCAGTCGGTGCTTCCCTTAGCACGGCGTGCAATGGTGATATATTCTCCCGGCTCGGCTTCCAGGTACTTGGTTTCGTCCCAGTCTACTGCCACATCCTTGATAAACTGGAAGGCATCCATGAAGCGTTCATAATTTTCCGGCACATCGGCTGCCATCTGCAGCGGACTGTACATCGTCACGTAAAGAGCCAGCTGGCGTGCCAGAGTGGTACGTGCATGCGACTTGTTATTCGGATTCATCTTGCTGCAATCCGGTTCAAAAATACCCGGCGTATAATCCATCGGGCCACCAATCAACCGGGTAAACGGCAAAATGGTCGTATGGTTCACATTGTTTCCGCCAAAGGATTCATATTCCGTACCGCGGGCTGACTCATTGCCAATCAAGTTCGGATACGTACGGCACAAACCGGTCGGACGAACCGCCTCATGAGCATTCACCATAATCTTGTAGTCGGCCGCTTTCTTCACTGCATACAGATAGTGGTCTACCATCCATTGTCCATAATGATGCTCTCCGCGCGGAATGATGTCGCCCACATAGCCACTCTTTACCGCATGGTATCCGTTGTCCACCATAAACTGATAGGCTTTGTCCATGTGACGCTCGTAGTTACGCACAGAGGCCGATGTTTCATGATGCATAATCATCTCCACCCCTTTGCTGGCTGCATAGCGATGCACTTCTTCCACGTCAAAGTCAGGATAAGGAGTCACAAAATCGAACACATAGTCCTTGCTCTTGCCAAACCAGTCTTCCCAGCCCTGGTTCCATCCTTCCACCAATACGGCATCAAAACCATTTTCGGCTGCGAAATCGATGTAACGTTTTACGTTTGCGGTATTGGCCGAATGTTTTCCGTTGGGCTTGGTCTTGGAATAATCTGTCTCACCCAGTTTCACACTCGCCAAATCGTCTGTATAAGCCCAGGTTCCTTTATTGGTAATCATGTCCCACCAGATACCGATATATTTCACCGGATGAATCCAAGACGTATCTGCAATCTTGCAGGGTTCATTCAAGTTCAAAGTGATACGTGACGCCAGAATGTTGCGGGCATCGTCGCTCACGATTACGGTACGCCAGGGCGAGTTACACGGTGTCTGCATATAGCCCTTATCCCCTTTCGCATCGGGAGTCAGCCAAGATTCAAACACCAGATTCTTGTCGTCCAGATTCAGGCTCATGCAAGAATAGTCCTTTAACGCCGCTTCATGCAGGTTGATGTACAATCCGTCATCCGTCTTCATCATCAACGCCGTCTGTACCCCTGTCGGTGAGAACACAAACTGTGAAGAATTTTCAGTAACCGCCTCTTTCATCTTTCCACGGATTTCAGAAAGACGGGAAGTCGTATAATCATATTCCTGCGTATCATAGTCGCCTGGAATCCAGAAAGCAGTATGGTCGCCTGTCATGGCAAACTGCGTATGTTCTTCCTTGATGACAAAATAATTCAGGTTCTTCTGTTGAGGAAACTCATAACGGAAACCCAGTCCGTCGTTGAACAAGCGGAAACGAATCACAATGTAACGGTCATTTTCCGGTTGGTCGAGCGTGACTTCCAGTTCATTGTAATGATTGCGGATTTCACTCTCTTCTCCCCATACCGGACGCCAAGTCTCATCAAAGGTAGAAGTATGTGTTTCCCTTACTTTAAAACCCGTCATCAGATTAGTCTTTTCATCTACACGTTCCTTGTCCTTGCGTTCCGTCCATTCAAAGCCAATCCGTTTTTCCGGATCTTCCCGTTTCAATTCCAATCCCAAAGTACTGGGCTTGATGACTTGTTTGTTCTTAAAGGTAAGCTCATACACCGGAGCTCCTTTCTGATTCAAACTGAAATCCATTACCAGATTGCCATCCGGCGAAGTCAGTTTCTGTGCGTGTGCCAGAAATGCACAACAGCACATTGCTACAAAGGCAAAAGTTTTTCTTGTTTTCATACGTTTTTCGCGGTATTAATTTAATTGGATTTATGTTTTTCAGTTACCGGAAGCAAAATTAGGCCTCCTCCTCAATTTTTATATTCGTAAACAGAAAAAATAGAAACCCGTAAAATATTTAATCATCTATAAATAAAATACTTAACCAACAAATCAAGGACTAAAAATAGAAATACATTAGAACTCCATCACAAGGTTCTCACGTCCCTCCAGAGCCAATTTTCCCTTCAGATTCACCTGCTTTCCCGTCAGCAAGTCCCGAACCTTGTCTGCCGGAAGAATTTCCTTGTAAGGAGTCAGGTCGAGTTCTTTCGGTGAATCGGTCCCGTTCATCACCACCACCACCGATTTGCCGTTGAATTCCCGCTGATAGACATACACTCCCTGACAGATGGAATAATGCTTCAGCGTACCTTTTCCGATAACCGGATTTCCTTTCCGCCAGTTCAACAACTTGCGCGTAAACTCGAATGCCTCATTTTCCAACGGCGTCCGTCCGCTGGCCTCAAAACAGTTACGGACATCTCCCGGCCATCCGCCCGGAAAGTCCTTACGCAAGTCGCCGTCACCTTTCCCCTTATCCCCGGTCATCAGGATTTCCGTTCCGTAATAAATCTGCGGAATCCCCCGGGTAGTCAGCAAAAAGACCAGAGCCTGTTTGTAACGCTTCAAATCCTGCGCCATCTCATCTGTCCGTGTAAAGCGTGAAGTGTCATGATTGTCCAGAAAAGTCAGCAAGTTCATCGGATTCGCATACACCAAATCCTGTGTCTGATAATCATACAGTTTATAAAGACCTCCTCCCCACTCACCGGTCTCTTCATCGAAAGCCTGGTTCATAAGTGCCTGCAAAGGGAAATCCATCACCGTAGGCAGATTGGAGTTCAACGGGGCGGCCAGTTTGCTGTCCTTCTGCCAGTAAGAAACCAGCACATTGCTGTTTAGCCATGTTTCCCCTACAATATTGAAATAAGGATATTCCTCCAACACCTCCTTGCACCACTGACTCATAAAATCAAAGTCCGCGTATGGGTGCGTATCCTGCCGGATGCCGTTGATGCCTGCATATTCAATCCACCAGATACTGCTCTGAATCAGATAGCGTGCCACATGACGGTTACGCTGGTTGAAATCGGGCATCACGGAAGTAAACCATCCGTCGGTGGCAATCTTCTTTTCATACTCACTGGCATGGATGTCCATCACACTGGCCGTCTTGAACGAAGTCTGTACATAGTTGGAATGAAAGTTGAACCATTCCTTCGAAGGCTTGTCCTTAAACAAGTAATTTTCGCTGCCGCAATGGTTGAAAATCATATCCATCACCACTTTCAAACCTTTTCCGTGTGCCTTATCCACCATGTCACGGAAATCCTCATTGCTGCCAAAACGTCTGTCTACCTGATAATAATCTGTAATGGCATACCCATGATAAGAACCGCCCTCCATGTCATTTTCCTGCGTCGGGTTCAGCCAGATGGCCGTCACTCCCAAATCGGCGATATAATCCAAATGGTTCGAGATACCCAGAAGGTCTCCCCCGTGACGGGCAAACGAATCCGTGCGGTCCAGTTTCGTCTCTTTCATGCCTTTCACTACGTCATTATCCGGATTCCCGTTGGAAAAGCGGTCGGGCATAATCAGATACAACACATCCTCGGAAGTAAATCCTTTCACATCTTCTCCTTTTCGCGTACGCGCCTTCAGTTCATACGGAATTTGAAGCTGCTTCTTTCCATTCTTTAACTGAATATGGAAAGTCTGCGCCTCTGCCTCCGACAAATCTACATACAGCAACAGGTAATTCGGATTCTCCTGCTTCACGACTTCTTCCAAATAAACTCCCTCTCCCGATACCGTTACATCGGAGGAAGCCAAGTCATCACCATACAGCAAAATCTGTAATTCGGAATGTTTCATTCCCGCCCACCAGAAAGAGGGGGCAATCTTCTTTACGTCCATGGCCCGGGCAGTCTGACCCATTCCCCACACGAAGAGGAACACAGCCCATAAAATCAATGTATGTTTCATGATATTGAGGTTGAATGTTTTTCATCGCAAAAATAGATTCCTGAAAAAAGATTTCTTATCTTTGGAAACAAAATATAAATACATACAAGTATCAATATATTCATTTACTGTATGTTAATAACTTTTTAAGTGATTAAAATATAAATGAGATAACACATCCTATACAACCTTAAGGCTATGAGAATATTATTTTTCCTCCTGCTTTTCGTATGGGAAAGCAGCCTGCGGACAAGCGTTTGCGCACAAACCTCCAACGAGCGGATATTGGCACAACTTGACAAAATCATCGCCCAAAAAGAGAAATACCGGAACGAACGGGAAGCCACCATTTTTCAGATGAAGCAACACCTGAATTATGCCACAGACCCCAACGAACAATACAAGCTCTGCGGAACACTGTTCAACCTGTACCTTCACTACCAAGCCGACTCTGCCTGCCATTACCTTCGCCGAAAAGCATACTACAATTCCTTACAAAAGCAACCCGAAAGGGACATTGAACTGACCATCAACCGGGCAGAAGTGGAAGGAGTCATGGACATGTACAACGAAGCGCTGGAAAAATTGCAGACCCTCAACCCGTACCAGCTGGACTCTCTCAACCAAAGATATTACTATTTCACCATCAGGGCCTGCTACGGATGGATGGCCGACAACACCGCAGACAAGTCTGTCAAAGAGAAATACCTGGAAAAGACAGGGCTCTACCGCGACTCTCTTCTGGAGATTCTGCCCGAGAACAGTAACCGCCAGATCATTCTGGCAGAAAAGATAATCCTGGAAGGGCACCCCGACAAAGCAATTCCCCTCTTGAACAAGGTGCTCACCTCCTCGTTGGATATGCAGGAAAAAGCCTATGTATACTATACCCTTTCTTTGGCGTATGAGGCTAAGAAAGACCTCGACATGGAAATCTATTACCTGGCACAGACCGCACTTATCGACCTGACTTCTTCCGTAAGGGAATATGCCGCCCTGCAGAAACTGGCCCGCTTGGTCTATCTGCAAGGCGATCCGGAAAGGGCATACACCTACGTCAGCTGTTCGATGAAAGATGCCGTGGCCTGCAACGCCCGCTTGCGCTTTCTGGAGGTCACCGAATTCTATCCCATCATCGACAAAGCCTACTCAGACAAGAAAGCCCAGGAAAAACGCTTGGGATGGATTCTGATGGTCAGCATCAGTTCATTGGCCATCTCGCTGATTGTGCTGGCATTCTATTTATATCATGGTATGAAGAAACTGGCCTTCATGCGAAGGGACTTGTCGAAAACCAATAAAGAACTGGTAGCCGTCAACAAGCAGTTGCAGCAAACAGGCAAAATCAAAGAGGTATATATCGCACGCTACCTGGACCGCTGCGTCAGCTACCTGGACAAGCTGGAGCAATACCGACGCTCCCTCGAAAAGCTGGCCATGGCATCCCGCATCGAAGAATTGTTCAAGGCTATCCGTTCGGAACAATTCCTGCGCGAAGAGCGCAAGAATTTCTACAACGAATTTGATAAATCGTTCCTGGAACTGTTTCCCCACTTCATCCGCGACTTCAACAATTTGCTCACCGAAGAAGGAAAGATTGAACCCAAACCGGGCGAAATACTGAACACCGAACTCCGCATCTTTGCACTTATACGGCTGGGAGTGACCGATGCCAACCGGATTGCCCATTTCCTAGGATACTCCCTGGCTACGGTCTACAATTACCGGAGCAAGATACGCAACCGCGCCAAAGGAGACAAGGAGAACTTTGAGCAGGAAGTGATGAACCTGTAAACTAAATTTTCCTCCTTTCCCGTCAAAAAAGAACCTCCTGCCTTAGCCTAAGTTTATTCTAACTATATGCTAAAAGCAGGAGATTTTTTACGCTTAAAATATTACTTTAATTTCTATTTTAAAGCAGCCTTTGTTCAATTTATCTTTTCAGAATCCAATTCATCACCAACCAGGATTCTGAGTCAAATTCGGATTTAACAGAATCTCATCCGTCGGAACCTGATACAAATAATATTTGTCAAGCCAACCTTTCCCTTCTGCAATCGGATCATTAAACAAATACAAATATCCCTCAGTCATAGATCCAGCCTGTCCGTCTGAAACTCCAGTGTTCGGATTATACAGAGTCATACTCTTTGACAATGCATATTCTTTGGTTACCCAAATCCCCTTAGCCGCGCGATTAAGGAACCAAGGAGCCATACGCCAACGGCGTACATCATAAAATCCGAAACCTTCACCCATCAGTTCTATGATACGTTCACGACGTACTTCCCACAACAACGCCGGAACCTGAGTACCTGCCGTATTGCCTTCTGGATAATAAAAAGGACGATCGGGATCAAAATTATCATTAATCTCACTAACTGTCATACGAGCCACTCCCGCACGATCTCTTAATTTATTGATACTTTTATCTGCCACATCCTGTGTAAATCCACCAAGTTCGGCTTTAGCCTCAGCATAGTTCAATAAAACCTCTTCAATCTTAAAAATAGGCTTATCCGCTACATTCAGCGTTCCATTGTTGAAATTTTCTTCCCATCCACAATACAATTTCCACAAATAATAGCCTGAACGACAAGTTACAAAAGCGCCCGTACCTAAATTTGGAATCTGTGGAACCAACGAAGCTGACCAGTTCTGAGCAGGAAGACGTTTCATTCCGACTCCCGGATTACTGCACGTATAGTTCGCACCCATCAAATCAATGTATTCACGGTCTGCCGGATCAGAAGTATATCCCCATGAGGCATTGGGATTTTCCGCAGGTTTGTTTGCTCCATTGGCTTCCACCTTATAAGGAGGCATAACCGTATGATACAGACGAGGATCACGGTCACGGAAAGTTGTGTACATACTCTTGTCGCCATGATATCCAGATGTGGTATTATGAATCGGTTTGCCATTTTTCATCAGATACAAATCGACTGTATTCTGATTCATTTCCACATCATGGCTAGAAGTATGCTCAACATAACAACCACCCTGAACCGGATTGATATCCTGCACATAAGACTTATACAAAATGACACCTGGTACAGTACCTAAATCTTCAGTGGTCCACATCTCCCCATATCCAGCTCCAGGTTGTCCGTCTGTTCCAGTATACAAGGTTGGATAATCTGCCATCAGCAGTTCTGATACACGCACGCATTCCTGTAGATATTTGTCAGAACCCTCCAGTCCATGATACTTACGCCAAGTACCTTCACGCAAAGTGAAACGTGACAAAGCAGCACGTACACAATCACGATTAATCGTATTGGAACCATCCTGTGATTTAAAGTCACCAATATGGGTTTCAGCCCACTGTAACCGAGCCAACACAGAATCAGCAACTTCCACACGAGGCATTCTTGTACCATAAATTTCTGGAGATGCTTCTGTCAACACCTTATTAACCCATGGCACATCTCCGAAACGGTCAATCAGTTCCATGTACCAAAATGAGTGAAAGAAATATCCCACAGACTGCCAATGTTCCTTTTCCGTTTCCGTCATATCAGACTCTTCAAGATGAGAAAGCATGATATTCACTCGCCGAATATATGAACTGAAGTCCCATCCATTGCCGGAAGCCGTACTTCCTTTTGTCTGATAGGCAAACTGATTAAAGCCACTCGGAGAACGCTTGTTCAAATAACCGGCATCCACATCTCCATCATACTGTCCTCCTGTGCCCCACCCATTATTCCGAGTCGAAGTACGAATCGTTGTATTTACAAACATCTCATAGCAGGGCCACATGAAGTTCTTAAAATTATCATAAGAATTAAACGCATTGTTTTCTGTCAGATCCGTAACTGGAGTCTTTTCCAGGAAACTATCGTTACATCCTGCAAACATCAGTCCGGAAACAACAGCAATGCCTATAAATAATTTTTTCATAACACGTCATTTTTATAATTGTTTACAATGAAAGATTTAAGCCAAAGGAAACAGTACGGAATGCCGGATAGTTCCAAGAAAGAGTTTCCGGATCTATACCTTTAGCCAATGAAGAGAAGGTTGCCAAGTTTTCAATACTTACAAAAGCTTTTAGCTGAGAAAGCGCCACTTTCTTTATCCATTGCTTAGGGAATGTATAAGAAAGCGTCACATTCTTAATGCGCAGATAAGAAGCATCAGACAAGTAACGGTCTGAAGTACGATAATTGGAACCCTGATTGCCATACCCTGCATAAATACGTGGATATTCAGCATTTGGATTCGCACATGTATAATCCCCAGCAGCCTCATCGACCGGCTTCCAATAATTATCCAAACCTTCATACAAAGGAATAAACTTATAATCCGAATACATAGGGAATGTCAACGTATTGGCCAACCAAGCATCCCGTTTTCCAGTTCCCTGCAAAAAGACGCTCAAATCGAAACCTTCGTAACTTACCCCCAGATTAATTCCATATAAATAACGTGGCATGCTGTTACCGATTATTTTACGGTCACCTGGGTTTTCCAATGTTCCATCGCCTGCATAAATCAAGTTCTCACCCTGTTCATCATCACGAAGATTCTTGAATTTTACATCCCCTGGACGAGGATTATATCCGTTAATAGCCACCACTCCGTCTTTCAGCTTCCATGTCTGAGTATCTTCAAAGTCATCTACGGAATAGAAACCATCATAAACATATCCCCAGATTTCACCTAGCTCCTGGCCTTCATAGAAACTGCTCAACAATTTTGATTCATTACTATCATATTTGGTAATTACACTTTTGGAATCAGAAAGATTAAAACCAATCCGGTAACCAACCTTACCAATCTGATCACGCCAATTCACATTCAATTCCCAACCACGTGTACGCATATCCGCCGTATTCTGATAAGGGGCAGACGCACCAACGACTGCCGGCAACTGCATACCCGGTGCCAACATTCCTTTGGTATTCTTTTGATACCATTCGAACAAACCTGATAAACGGCTGTTAAACAAAGAAAAGTCAATACCTACATTCGCTGTACCTACTTTTTCCCAAGTAAATGAAGAACTAATCAAAGATGGCAAAGAAGTAACAGCAGTCACCAAATTTTTATCAATCAACCAACCACTATATTTATTATTGATTGACATAGAAGGAATAAATGCATATTCCACGATATTCTGATTTCCAATCATACCATACGATCCACGAAGCTTCAACATACCCAACCAATCACTTGCGCCCTCCATAAATCGTTCCTGAGCAATGTTCCATCCTGCAGAGACAGAGGGGAAGAAACCAAAGCGAGAGTTTTTCGGAAAACGTGAAGAACCATCATAACGACCGTTCACTTCCAGCAAGTATTTATCTTTATAATTGTAATTTACCCGGAAAAAGCCACCACGTACCGCATATTCCGTATAATAATCATTGGCCTTCAAGGTAGAAGTACCACCTCCCAAGGAAGGAACTTCCACTACAGCCTGACCGTACGAATATACATCCACAGTTTCCTGATAACTGGATTCCTGGTTGTAACCAGCCATCACTTTAAAATGATGGTCTTTTGCTAAATCAAAACTGTAAGTTCCGTATAAGTTGATTGCATTGTAATTGGTATACTGCTTATACTTACGCAAATAGTCGTTTGAAGGATAAACATCTTTACCACACTGGATAGTCGTAAATTCCTGTACTCCGGTGTAATAGTGGTAATCATACATATTCTTATCAAATGTATATTCAAAAGCGATTTCCAATCCTTTCAATGGCTTCAGAATAGATTTCAAGAAAATACGTGGATTGTCATTAATGTTCTTGTCCGTATTGGCAGCCAAAATCTGATTCTTCGGAGTAAAGAAAGGCAAATTATCTTCATCCCCTTTTCCATATCCTTCCGGCATGGTTCCTTCCGGATAGAATGATGCCAAACGAGTTGTATAAATTCCACCTGCCGATGACTGAGGCTGCATGCTTTTGCTATGTGCGTAACTTAAAGTCGCTTCTTGAGTAAACCATTTAGTGATATCAGCAGAAATAAAGCTGCTGACATTCATTCTACTATAAGAATCTTTATTGGTTATCAACACACCGTCACTGTCCACCATACCAACAGACAAACGATAGCGAAGTTTCTCTGTACCTCCACTTACCGACAAATTGTGAGTTTGCTGGAAACTTGTTTCCAACATATTCTTTACCAAGTCCTTTTCATTCAGGAAATACAATGCACCATTTTCTTTATAAATACCATCTCCTTTTACATCCAAGGAAGAAGGGTCCTTCCTGTACTGTCCCAACAATTCCAACCAACGACTCACACTCGGAGCACCATAAGACCAGAACTGGTCACCTTCAGCATCCTTATAGGCCTGCAAATAGGTTTCAAGCGAAGTCTGTTTAGGCAAATTTATGGCATTGGCAAAAGCAAAATTATTGTTGTAATTCAATTGAAAACGTGTATCTCCTTTCGGACGTTTGGTGGTTACCAAGATAACACCTCCAGCCGCACGTGCTCCATAAATAGCAGAAGATGCAGCATCTTTCAATACGGTGATGGACTCAATATCATCAGGATTCAGCATGTCAATGTCACCCTCTACATTGTCAATCAGCACCAACGGAGCAACACTTGCGCCATAACTGCCATCGCTATTCTGGATTCCCAAGGAATAAGCTCCACGAATCTGAAAAGATTTGCTGGAACCCGCAAAGTTTCCTCCGCTACTTACCAGCAATCCTGGTACAGCTCCCTGTAAAGCATCTGCAGCTTTTGCCAGCGGTCTGTCTCCTAAAACTTCGTCCATTTTTACGGTTGTTACCGCTCCTGTCAAGTTAGCTTTCTTTTGAGAGCCAAATCCTACCACTACTACTTCGTCCAAAGTTTTTGTGTCTTCTTTCATGACCACCTCAATGGGCTGTCCATTCCACACAGCAGCCTGCGTAATGTATCCCACAAACGAAATCTCCAACGTGGCTCCCTTTTTGACGTTCGACAAACTAAAGTTTCCATCCAAATCTGTTATCACACCATTGGTTGTGCCTTTTACGACTACGGATGCCCCGATGATGGCATCCCCATTAATATCTTTCACAACGCCCCGGCAATCACCATTCTGCTGAGTGATAAAAGCATCGGCTGCTAGATTTTCAGCATGCATTTTTCCTGCTGGCAGGATAGAAAGAAGTAAAAGCATACTGACAGGTTTCAGGTTCTTAAACATGTCCTTCGATTTTAATAAAGAATTAAGGTTAACTACACACTCGCATTCTCAAGTAACTTTACAACTAAATGAGAATTCGCTTTTTTCGAAATACAAAAATAATCCAAAATATTAAATATACAAAATCTTGCAAGAAAAAAACGAACTAACTTTAATTATTAACAAATAATGCTGACATTATTCAATGACATTAATTAAGCAGATGAATTCATAAACATTTTTATAGCACTAGAAGAAAGAATCTCTTTTTTTAAAGAATATATCCACTAGGATTTGTTCTTATTTATTAGCAAAAAGACAAAAGAGTTTTTCTTGTAAATATATAAAGCCAGCTGATTATTAAACAAAATCCGCCAGTCCAACGCAACTATCCCCGATTTTCCTCAAAGAATCACTTTCAAAATAATTTCTATCTTTGCATATCATATTCTTCTAATCTTTTTATATCATGAAAACACCTTATTTTTTATGCTGTGGTTTAGCCTTTACAGGACTTATCCCGCTGCACGCACAATCCCACCAACTTCCCAATATCGTTTTAATCAATATTGACGACTTGGGATGGACTGACCTAAGCAGCAATGGAAGTAAATATTATGAAACTCCCCACATCGACCAACTAAAAAAACAAGGAATCTGGTTCCAGAAAGCCTATGCTGGTGCTTCAAACAGTGCACCAAGCCGAGCATGCATGCTTACAGGAATGAACACTCCCCGTCATGGCATTTATACGGTAGGAAATCCCGACCGAGGGAAAAAAGAACTTCGCAAGCTAATTAGTTATCCCAACCGAGAGGAACTTCCAGAAGGCATTCAAATCCTACCACAAGTCTTAAAACGGGCCGGATACCAGACCTTCCATGTAGGGAAATGGCATGTTACCCAAGACCCTTGCGATTGTGGAATAGATGTCAATATTGCAGGAAATCATGCAGGAAATCCCTCCACCTACTTTGCTCCTTACCAAAACAAAAATCTTTCCGACGGCCCACAAGGAGAATTCTTGACCGACCGTCTAGGAAACGAAGCCGCCCGACTGATTCAGAAAGTCAATAAATCCCAACCGTTCTTCCTTTATTATGCAACTTATGCCGTACACACTCCTCTCCAGGCACCAGAAGAATTAATCGAAAAGTACCGCCGAAAACAACCAACAACAGCACACTCTAATCCAGTATATGCCGCTCTGGTCGAAGTCATGGACCGAAATGTCGGTAAAGTACTCCGTGCCATTTCAGAAAGCGGACAGGCCGACAATACCATCATTATTTTTACAACCGACAATGGAGGAGTCTACGACATCTCCAAACAATGGCCTTTAAGAGCAGGAAAGGGAAGTTTCTACGAAGGAGGAATCCGTGTACCTCTGATTATCTACCAGCCGCACCGATTCGAACATAAGAAAATCACCGAAACAGCCGTTTCTCAGATGGATTTATTCCCTACCATCATGGAATGGACAGGAATTTCCGATTCACTCCAATTTGACGGGAAAAGTTTGATGCCCCTATTGGAAAGCGAAAACGATTCAGCGTTTAAGGAACGTCCACTTTATTGGCATTTCCCGGCTTACCTGGAAGGAGGAAATGTGGAAACCGTGGATATGGACTTCAGAACACGTCCTGTATCTGTCATTCTGAAAGACGACTGGAAACTTATTGAAAATTATGAAGACGGACGCATTGAACTCTATCACTTAAAAACAGATCTTGGCGAAAAACAAGATGTTTCACAAAACTGTCCACAAAAGGTAAAGGAACTTAAAACACTATTGGATAACTGGAAAAAGAGAACAAATGCTCCCTGCCATTTCAAGAAAAACCCTTATTATCAACCGAGCCAAGGGAGACAAGGAGAACTTTGAGCAGGAAGTGATGAACCTGTAAACACAAAATTCCCCGTCCAATTCTTGCTTTTCCCTTTAAATATAACTATCTTCACCAAGGAGAATTCTCTGTTTCACACTGTGGGATACAAAAACCACAGTGTGGGATACATATTTCACACTGTGAAATACAAATCCCGCACCATGGAACAGAGAAATAACCGAAGGAAAAGAAAGAATTCGTTTAAACCTTTTAAATTTATTACTAACGATGGCGGCAACTTACACCATGCAGGAGATGAAAGACCTGCACAACGAGGAGGAAACCCTTCTCTATCCGAGAATGATTATCAAAGGGCAATGCAGTACCGAAGATTTGGTGAATGACATTGCCAAACAAAGCAGCTACAGTGCGGGCGAAATAAAAGGCATGCTGGTGGCCCTGCACGAAGCCATGACCCGCGAAATGGCACGGGGCTATTCCGTCAAACTCGACCAAATCGGCACCTTCACTCCCTCTTTGGGACTGGCAAAAGGTAAAGAAGCTGAACTTCCCGAAGGAGATACCCGCCGGAATGCCCGCAGCATCCGCATCCGGAACATCAATTTCCGGGCCGACAAGGAGCTGATCCAAAAAACGAGCCTGCACTGCACGCTGGAAAGAGAAAATGGCACGTCCCGACTGAAAACCTCCCGACACAGCAGTGAGAAGCGACTGAAAATGGCTCAGAACTTTCTACTGAAACACCCATACCTTACGGTAGCCGACTACATGGAGCTGACCGGACTGAGTCATACGACCGCTGCCCGCGAACTGCAAACCTGGAGCCGTACGCCCGACACGGGCATACAGGCCAAAGGACAGCGCACGCATCGGGTGTATGTCACCGTTTCCCCTGAAGAAAAGTAAGGAGGACAAAGCCGGAAAGCAGCAGATAAAGAGTTTTTTTATACCTTTGCAAAACCATTCTTTTTTGACATGAAAAGATTTGCTATTTTATTCACACTGATGGCCTGCTGCCTGATGGCATGCACGGGCAATCAAAAAAAGACAACCGATATGGAAACTGGAAACGAAACACTTGTACGTCTGGAAACGACCATGGGCAACATCACGGTCAAACTGTATAACGAAACGCCCAAACACCGCGACAACTTTATCAAGCTGGTCAAGGAGGGCACTTACGACAGCACGCTCTTTCACCGTGTGATCAAGAACTTCATGATTCAGGCCGGCGACCCGCAAAGCAAGACGGCCACCGATACCACTACATTGGGCAACGGTGATGTGGGTTATACGCTTCCGGCAGAATTCAACCCGAAATTCTTCCACAAGAAAGGGGCTCTGGCCGCAGCCCGTCTGGGAGACGACGTGAACCCGAAAAAAGAATCTTCCGGCTGCCAGTTCTACATCGTAACCGGACGGAAGTTTTCGGAGGCACAGATGATCAGCATGGAAAACCAGTTGAACGACGCCCGCCTGGAAAACGTGTTCAACGAACTGGCCCGTAAGCACATGAAGGAAATCTACAAGATGCGGAAAGCCGGCGACAACGACGGCCTGCTGGAACTGCAGGATAGTCTGGAAACGCAGGCACGGGCCATCGTGGCCAAGGAACCGGCCTTGAAGTTCAGCCGTGAACAGATTGCGGCCTATACCACCGTAGGAGGTGCTCCTCATCTGGACGGAGCTTACACCGTATTTGGAGAAGTGACCGACGGTATGGACGTAGTGGACAAGATTCAGGCGGTCAAGACCAACCGGGCCGACCGTCCGGAAACTGATGTCCGTATTCTGAAAGCAACCGTGATTGAATAACCTGACACCCGCATGATTCAAGTAAACCGTCATACACTGGACAACGGGCTGCGGATTGTACACAATGAGGACGACTCTACCCAAATGGTCGCCCTCAACCTGCTGTACGACGTGGGAGCCCGCGATGAAGACCCGTCGCACACGGGCTTTGCCCATCTGTTCGAGCATCTGATGTTCGGAGGCTCCCTTCATATCCCTGATTATGACACGCCGGTACAAAATGCCGGAGGGGAAAACAATGCCTGGACCAACAACGACATGACGAATTATTACATCACCCTGCCGTTCCAAAACGTGGAAACGGGGTTCTGGCTGGAAAGCGACCGCATGCTCAGTCTGGACTTCAGCCCGAAAAGTCTGGAGGTGCAACGGCAGGTAGTCATTGAAGAGTTCAAACAGCGCAACTTGAATCAGCCGTACGGCGACGCTTCGCATCTGCTAAGGGAACTGGCTTACGAATCGCATCCTTACCGCTGGCCAACCATCGGCAAGGAGATTGCCCACATTGCCCATGCCACACTGGAAGAGGTGAAAGACTTCTTCTACCGTTTCTATGCACCCAACAATGCCATCCTGGCCGTAACGGGGCACATCACTTTCGAGGAAACCATCCGACTGGCACAGAAATGGTTCGGCCCGATTCCGGCCCGGAAAATCCCTCCCCGCCAGCTTCCGAAAGAGCAGCCGCAAACGGCCATCCGCCGCAAGACGGTGGAACGGAAAGTCCCCGTGGATGCCATTTACATGGCTTTCCACATGTCCAACCGCATGCACCCGGATTATTATGTGTATGACATGATTACGGATATCCTCTCCAACGGACGTTCTTCCCGCTTCGTACAGTCGCTGGTGCAGGAACAGAAATTGTTCACTTCCATCGATGCCTATATCTCGGGCAGTCTGGACGAAGGATTGCTCCACATCACCGGAAAACCTGCCGCAGGGGTTTCATTGGAACAGGCCGAAGAAGCCATCTGGAAGGAACTGGAAAAGATGAAGACCGTACCCGTCAGCCCGCAGGAACTGGAAAAGGTGAAAAACCGCTACGAGAGTGAGCAGATTTTCAACAACATCAACTATTTGAACGTGGCCACCAACCTGGCTTTCTTCGAACTGACAGGAAAAGCCGAAGACATCAACGACGAGGTGAACAAATACCGCGCGGTAACCGCCCCGCAAATTCAGGCGGTTTCTGCCAAATGTTTTGTACCTGAAAACTGCAGCATTCTTTATTATAAGGCAATTCCATGAAAAAATCCAACTACCGGGCACTTCTCTGGCTGGGCATCCCCATTGTCATCGGACAAATCGGGGTCATCGTACTGGGGTTTGCCGATACCTTGATGATAGGCCACCACAGCACGCAGGAGCTGGCTGCCGCCAGTTTCGTGAACAACATGTTCAACCTGGCCATCATTTTCAGCACGGGATTCAGTTACGGGCTGACCCCCATCGTGGGAAGCCTTTTCGGACAGCACCACCATGAAGCAGCCGGAAGGGCGTTGAAGAACAGTCTGGCAGCCAACACCTTGCTGGCGGTCATCGTCTGTCTGGTCATGGGACTGCTCTATTGGAACTTGGAACGTCTCGGCCAGCCGGAGGAACTGATTCCGGTAATGCGCCCCTATTATCTGGTGCTCCTTTCCTCCCTGCCTTTTGTGCTATGGTTCAACGGTTTCAAGCAGTTTACCGACGGCATCACCGACACGCGCATTTCCATGTGGATTCTGCTGGGTGGCAACGTGCTGAACATCGTGGGGAACTACCTGCTGATTTACGGGAAGGCGGGCTTTCCGGAACTGGGGCTGTGGGGGGCCGGCATCGCAACCCTGACCTCACGTATCCTGATGGTGGTGGCCTACCTGATTCTCTTCTTCGGCACTTCCCGCTACGAAGTATTCAAAAAAGGATTTACCCAAGGACATATCAACAGGACCGATTTCGGACAACTGAACAAGCTGGGATGGCCCATTGCCGGACAGATGGGCATGGAAACCGCTTCGTTCAGTCTCAGCGCCATCATGGTGGGCTGGCTGGGCAGTACGGCACTGGCATCCTATCAGATTATGATGGCCGTATCGCAGGTTTGCTTCATGATGTACTACGGCATGGGAGCCGCCGTATCCGTACGCATCAGCTATTTCTTCGGACAGAAAGACCTGGAGAATGTACGCCGCACGGCCCGTGCGGGCTTCCATATCATTCTGGCGATGATTGTGCTGACCGGTATCCCTATCTTCCTGCTCCGCCACCACATCGGGGGCTGGTTTACAGACGATGCGGCCGTGAGCCTCATGGTGGCCCAGGTCATCATCCCCTTCCTGCTCTACCAGTTTGGCGACGGCCTGCAAATCAACTTCGCCAATGCCCTGAGAGGGATTGCCGACGTACGTCCCATGATGCTGTTCTCGTTCATCGCCTACTTCCTGATTTCGCTGCCGGCCGGCTATTTCTTCGGATTTGTCTGCCAGTGGGGTGTGACGGGAATCTGGGCTGCCTTTCCTTTCGGACTCACCAGTGCCGGAATCATGTATTACCTGCGTTTCAGTTATAAAACCAAACAACCCTGTTAAACCATGTTTTCCACTTCTTCCAAAATCGTACTCGGCTACATCGTACTGGTCGGGTTGCTGATGGGAGCCTTCACCTACACCATCCAGCAGATGAACCTGCTCACCACTCCCTCCAACCTGAACGAGCAGCTGGACCATCGCCGCCACATCACCCACCGCATCATCAGCCAACTGTATGATGCGGAAATCATCGGTCAGACCCTGCGTACCGGCAAACTGAACGAATACTACCATTATCTGGAGGCCATGAAAGAAGTGAATGCATCCATCGATACCTTGGAAATCATTCTGACCGACACCCTGCAGCAGGCCCGTCTGGACACGGTGAGGAGTCTGCTCCGCCACAAACAGTGGAACATGTATGCCGTGCTGGAGGCCATGCGGAACACACCGACCGACCAGATTTACCAGGAACAGCTGGACAGCCTGATTGCCCAACAGGATTCCCTGCTCAGCACACCTCACATACGGAGAAAAGTCATCACGCACCACAATTCCTACACCATCCATCATAAAAAGAAAGGATTCTTCAAACGCCTGGCCGACGTATTCGCCCCGGGAAAGGAAGACTCCACCCAAGTGAGCAACGTGATACAGGAAGAATATACCGACACACTCGATGAGGTATATAACCCCATCGACACCATCAGCAGCATGATTACGGGCATCCAGCACAAAGTGTTCCAGACCCGGCAGAAAGAGACGGAAATGCTGAACGCACAAATCAACAACCTCCGTGTCATTGGAAGCGGCCTCAGCCAGCGTGTCAACCAGCTGCTGGAAAACATCGAGCAGGATGAGCAGGAGGCGGCCCGCGTCAAGCTGATGCAGGAAGAGGAAATACGGAAGGAGGCAGCCGAAACCATGGCGAAAATCGCCATTGCGGCCTTCGTACTGGTGTTGGTGTTTTCCATCGTCATCGCACGCGACATTACCCGCAACAACCACTACCGGAGGGAACTGGAGAAGGCCAAACTGTATGCCGAGAACTTGCTGGTGGCCCGCGAGAAACTGATGCTGACCATCACACACGACATCAAGGCTCCGGCCGGCTCCATCATCGGCTACATCGACCTCCTCATCCGGCTGGTTCACGACCGGAGACAGCAGTTCTACCTGTCGAACATGAAAAGCTCGGCCCAGCACCTGCTGGCTCTCGTCACCTCTCTGCTTGACTACCATCGGCTGGAGGCCGGAAAGATGGACTTACATCCGGTAGCTTTCAGTCCCCACGAACTGCTGACCGACATCTACCACAGTTTTCTTCCCCTCGCCGAGAAAAAACAACTCCAATTGACTTTCGACGACAAGCTTCCGGAGTCACTTACCCTGGAAGGGGACCCTTTCCGCATCCGACAGATTGTGGAGAACCTGCTGTCGAACGCCCTGAAGTTTACGGCAACCGGAGAAATCACGCTGGAAGCAGAATACCATGGCAACCAGTTCGTGTTCCGTGTTTCGGATACGGGCTGCGGCATGACCGCCAAAGAGCAGGAAAGGATTTTCAAGGAATTTACCCGCCTGCGTAGTGCCCAAGGCCAGGAAGGCTTCGGACTGGGGCTTTCCATCACGCACAAACTGGTGGAACTGCTGCTGGGAAAAATCGAGATTGAAAGTACTCCGGGCAAAGGCAGTACCTTCCAGGTATCCATGCCCTTACCTTCCATCGCCTCCAAAAAGGCCCCAGCAACGAACGAAAGTCCACTTTCCCTGCCGGAAACCTTATGGCGGGTACTCATCATTGATGACGACCGGATACAGATGCATCTCACAGAAGCCATGCTCCACAACGTCGCGGAGGAAGTGAAAGGACTAAAAGTGGAAACCGTCTGCTGTGAACATCCGGAAGAGCTTGTGGCCCAGCTACAGGCACACACCTTCCACCTGCTGTTCACTGACATCCAGATGCCGGCGATGAACGGATTTGAACTTCTCAAACATCTCCGCAGCCTGTCGCTGCCGCAAGCCCAGTCCATTCCGGTTATTGCCATTACGGCCCGCGGAGATATGGACGAAAACGATTTCCGTCAGAAAGGATTTGCCGGCATGCTGCAAAAGCCTTTCAACCAGTCGGACCTGAAAACGGTATTGAAAACCGTGTTATTTGGGGAAGAAGCGAATCCGGACACAGTCTGCCAAGAAATCCCTCAGGAAAAACAGGCGACGGAAGGAACGTACAACTTTTCTCCATTGACCGCCTTTTCGGAGGATGACCCTGAGGCTGCCAGAGAAATTCTTCGGACATTCGCACAGGAAACCCGCAAAAACCTGGAAAAGATACAGGTTGCCCTGCAAGCGGAAGACATGGAAACCTTGTGTGCCGTGGCTCATAAAATGTTGCCCACCTTCCTCATGATTGAAGCCCGACAAGCAATTCCTGCCCTCCAATGGCTGGAAGGGCAGAGAGGCACACACACCTATTCGCCTGAGGCCGTACGGGCTGCAAATCTCGTAGTGGAAGAAACCCGGAAAATCCTTGAATGCAAAATATTGAAGGATACGGAAAGGGTATCGTAAAAAAGATTATCTTTGTAAAAGCTATTAAAGAAAAAAACATGGTTCCGTCTATTTTAATCGTTGAAGATGATTTAACATTCTCTACCATGCTGAAAACCTGGCTGGGGAAAAAAGGATTTGAAGTGGAAACTGCGGGCACACAGGCAAAAGCACGCAAGCAACTCGGCGCACGTAGCTTCGACCTGATACTGTCCGACTTACGTCTTCCTGACCAGGACGGAATGAATCTGCTTTCCTGGTTACGGGAACAACAGAATGAGGTTCCTTTCATTATCATGACCAGCTATGCAGAAATACAAAGTGCCGTACGGGCCATGAAAGAAGGAGCCACGGACTACATCTCCAAACCGGTACAGCCGGATGAACTGCTGAAAAAAATCAGAGAAGCCATCCGACCGGAAAAGCCTTCTGCCTCCTCCGAGAAAAAGAAGACGGCCTCTCCAACCACCCATAGTTTTCTGGAAGGGGAAAGTGAAGAAGCCCGGAAGCTTTACAATTATGTCAGTCTGGTAGCCCCCACACAAATGTCCGTACTTATCAACGGAGCCAGTGGAACCGGTAAGGAATATGTGGCCCACCGTATCCACCAGCTCAGCAAACGTGCGGACAAACCGTTTATTGCCATTGACTGTGGCTCTATTCCCAAAGAATTGGCCGCTTCCGAATTTTTCGGCCATGTGAAAGGCTCGTTCACCGGTGCCCTGAATGACAAGGCCGGCGCTTTCGAAGAAGCCAACGGAGGCACACTGTTCCTTGACGAAATCGGAAACTTGAGCTACGAAGTACAGGTACAGCTGTTGCGAGCCCTACAGGAACGACGCATCCGCCGTATCGGTTCCACCAAAGAAATAGAAGTTGACGTCCGACTTATCAGTGCGACCAATGAGAACTTGAAGGAGGCTATCGCAAAAGGTAATTTCAGGGAAGACTTGTATCACCGTATCAATGAGTTCACCTTGCAGATGCCGGCTCTGAAAGAACGTCCGGAAGATATCCTGCTGTTTGCCAATTTCTTTCTGGACCAGGCTAACCGTGAACTGGAACGCACGCTGATTGGTTTCGACGCACAAGCCAGCGAAGCCTTGCAGAAATATCCCTGGCCGGGCAACCTGCGCCAGCTGAAAAATGTGGTCAAAAGAGCTACCCTGCTGGCCCAAGGAGACTTTATCACCCTCAAAGATTTGGGGGAAGAAATCAGTGAAAGAAAAATACAGGAAAACAACGACACGGAAACAGAAGAGTCGTTCATGCTGCATGATGAAGAAACCGAAAAGCACCGCATATTAAAGGCTCTCCAGCAAACCGGCCACAACAAGTCGAAAGCTGCGGCCTTATTAGGTATTGACCGGAAAACCTTATACAACAAGCTGAAACTTTATCAGATTCCACAATAAACGTGTGGAATATTTCCACACGTTCCACACTTATTCCACAGCGTTTGGTTCCTAAATCCCTTCTACAAGGCTTCTGGCGGTTTGGCACGGGTTTTGTGTTACATTCTACAAATAAACAAAACAATGAACAACCCAAACAAACTAGGCTAAACCCAACCCCATAGAATAAAGTTCTGAGATTGTTTACCTCAATTTAATTGAACTCTCAATTATTTTACAATCTCATGATAAAATGAAGATGCCTATGTGTTAAGAGAAGGGGACGCTGTGAAGCGTTTACCTTCTTATTTTTATACCATCCCAAAACCTTTCCAGAGATTTCCTTCAGGAAGAGGAGCTACCAGTTCGATGGGTTCCTTGGACACCGGATGGATAAACCGTACCCGGCGGGCATGCAAACAGATACTTCCATCGGGGTTGGAACGCGGGAAACCGTATTTCAAATCGCCTTTGATAGGGCATCCCATCTTGGCCAGCTGACACCGTATCTGATGATGACGTCCGGTCTTCAAGTCTACTTCCAACAGATAATAATTTTCCGAACGGCCTATCAGGCGGTAATGCAGTACCGCTTTCTTGGAGTTCTTCACCTCCTTATCGTAAGCGTACGATTTATTCTGTTTTTCGTTTCTGACCAGATAGTGCACCAGTTCTCCTTCCGTTTCTTTGGGTGCCTGCTTCACAATGGCCCAATAGGTCTTCTTCACCTCCCCGTTGCGGAACATTTCGTTCAGACGGCTCAAGGCCTTGCTCGTCTTGGCAAATACCACCAGCCCGCTTACCGGACGGTCCAACCGGTGTGTCACTCCCAGGAACACATTGCCCGGCTTGGCATATTTTTCCTTCAAATATTGCTTCACGGTTTCCGACAAAGGCACGTCGCCTGTCTTGTCGCCCTGCACTATTTCTGAAGCAGTCTTATTGACTACTATGATGTGATTGTCTTCGTAAACTACTGTCATATACAAAAAAATGAAGAACAGGAAATGAAAGAAAGCAGCTTCCCCCGATTCCCTATTCTTCACTCTCTATTATTATGGTTTGTATTACATGTTCATACCACCGTCAACCTGGATAACCTGTCCTGAAACGTATGAAGACATGTCGGAAGCCAGGAACAAAGCGATGTTGGCTACATCTTCCGGTGTACCGCCACGACGCAAAGGAATACGTTTGTTCCATTCAGCCTTCACTTCGTCAGACAATTTCGCAGTCATGTCGGTGATGATGAAGCCCGGTGCAATGGCATTGGCACGGATACCGCGTGAACCCAATTCCTGTGCGATAGATTTAGCCAGACCAATCAGACCTGCCTTGGAAGCAGAATAGTTGCACTGTCCGGCATTACCGTGTACGCCTACTACAGAAGCCATGTTGATGATGTTGCCATGTTTCTGACGCATCATAATCGGAGTGCAAGCGTGGATGAAGTTAAATGCAGATTTCAAGTTCACAGTCAGCACTGCATCCCACTGTGATTCGCTCATACGCATCATCAGACCGTCTTTCGTGATACCGGCATTGTTCACCAGAATATCGATAGAACCGAAATCATTGTGAATCTGTTCCACTACCTTTGCGGTATCTTCAAAACTTGCCGCGTTGGAAGCATAACCTTTTACCTTTACACCATAAGCAGCAATTTCTTTCTCTGTATTCTGACCGTTTTCATCGATAACCAAGTCCGTGAAGGCGATGTTTGCTCCTTCAGCAGCAAACTTCAATGCAATAGCTTTACCGATACCACGTGCGGCACCTGTAATAATGGCTGTCTTTCCAGTTAATAATCCCATTTTCTTTATTTTTTAATTAAACGATATGATTATTTTTCTTTCTCTTTACACCCCAATGCACCGAACACAATCTTCGACACATAGCGCCATCCCGTTTCATCATCCAGTTCCTCACCGATTTGACCGCGGATGTAGGGCACTTCAATTCCTTTTATGCAATAATGCAAGATGTCGGCCGTAATCTCCACATTATCTATATCAAAGAGATTCGCCTCCTTCCCTTCCCGCAGAATACGACGGAACAAGACCACCTCTTTCCGGTCAAAGTCTTTCCGCATGGCCTCTACTCTCCAGATATCCCGGAAAAAATCGGCCCTCAACGTACCGTTACGATACACCACCATCTTGATGGCATCCAGATGCGTCATAATCAGTTCCAGAATTTTCTGGTCTGGAGAAATCGGTTTGGCTGCTGTCTTCTCCAGCTGGTCGGAAAGCATTTCCAGTTCAGACTCCACCACTGCCATGTAGATTTGCTCCTTACTTTTAAAATAAGTATAAAGCGTGCGCCGTCCTTTCTTCGAAGCCTGGGCAATGTCGTTCATTGTCGTATCTTCCACTCCCTTCTTCGCAAAAAGTTGCCGGGCTACATCTACCAGTTTAGCTCTCGTCTTTAATACTGTCATCTCTCTTTATTGCACAACTCATAAAAAACTGAGCAAAAGTACTGTTTTTCTTGATACTACACAAATATAAGGTCCCAAATTCACCCGAAAAGCCTGCTTCCCCTCTTTTTTCGCACCAGAAAACAGCCAACATTATTTATTATTCTAAATAAAGATAAAGTTTTCTATATTTCTTTCATAAATATTTGCTTTTATAAAACTAAGTCCGTACCTTTGCACCGCATTTAGGAAAAACATCGCGGAGTGGAGCAGTTGGTAGCTCGTTGGGCTCATAACCCAAAGGTCGTCTGTTCGAGTCAGGCCTCCGCAACCAATGGAGAAACCTTTCGGTTTCTCTTTTTTTATATCCCAATATACCCTAAAAAGGGTATTTCCCTCTATTCATCTTCCCCCTACCTTTGCAGAAAAAGAAAAAACTATGGAACGAATCAAGAAACAACTTACAGAACTTATCGGGCATACCCCTTTACTGGAACTCGCACGTATCGGAAAAGCACACGATGCAAAGGCACGTATCATTGCCAAACTGGAATATTTCAACCCAGGTGGCAGTGTAAAAGACCGTATCGCCCTGGCCATGATTGAAGATGCCGAACAACGAGGCCTTCTGAAGCCTGGAGCGGTCATCATTGAACCAACCAGCGGAAATACGGGAGTCGGACTGGCCTGGGTAGCAGGGGTGAAAGGATACAAAACCATTCTCACCATGCCCGAAACCATGAGTGTAGAGCGACAGAACCTGCTAAAGGCTATGGGAGCCCAACTGGTACTGACTCCAGGAAATAAAGGCATGCGCGGAGCCATCGAGAAAGCGAACGAATTACGCGACAACACACCGGGAGCCGTCATCCTTCAGCAATTTGAGAATCCAGCCAATCCGCGTACACACGTATCTACCACCGCACAAGAAATCTGGGAAGATACCGATGGAAAAGTAGATGTGTTTATTGCCGGAGTGGGTACAGGCGGTACCGTGAGTGGAGTTGGCGAAGGACTGAAGCAGCACAATCCGCATATTGAAATCATTGCTGTAGAGCCGGACGCATCGGCTGTACTCTCAGGTGACAAACCGGGCATGCACAAGATACAGGGAATCGGAGCCGGATTTATCCCTAAGACCTTCAACCCCAACGTAGTGGACAAGATTATCCGTGTAGCCGACGACGATGCCATCCGCACAGGACGCGAACTGTCTCTAAAAGAAGGACTGCTGACCGGTATTTCCGCCGGAGCAGCCACCTTCGCCGCCTTACAGGTAGCCTCACAACCTGAATATGCAGGAAAAAATATTGTCGTACTGTTGCCGGACACAGGAGAACGATACCTGTCGACCGCGTTGTTCGCTTTTGAAGAATATCCGCTCTAAAACACAAGAAAACAATCAAATACAATATTCTACGGGATTGACAATGCCTGCACGAAGCGCATACCGAATCGCTTCGTGCGCATTGTTTACCTGCAACTTACGAAAGATATTCTTCCGGTGAGTGGCCACCGTGTACACACTCAGAAAACGTTCCGCCGCAATTTCCTTGGTGCCTTTTCCTAAAGCCATCGCCCGCAAGATTTCTTTTTCCGTCTGCGTCAAGGGAGAGACTCTTTCCACTTCTTTCTTTCCTTCCTCCCCCAACAAATCCAATGCTTTCCGACATACAAATTGGTGCCCCACAGAGACTGTATCCCAACATTGCTTAATTTCATTCCACACCGCATCTTTCATCAACACATGAAAAGCCGGACCAGCCCACAACATACGACGCACAAAGTCTGTCCCCAACTGGTCACTGAACAAAATAAAATTCACCTCCGGAAAACGTTCATGCAACACCAGTAACTGACTCACCGTACAATCAAGCAAAGTGTAATCCAAAACCACACAGGCATTGGGAAAATCTTTCAACAGCTCCGTCAGATGCTTCCAATCGGTTACCTCCACACATACGCAGTCCGGGAACAGTTCTGAAGCAATAGCTTTCATCCCGTAGCGAGTGATATCCTGATTATCGGCCAGAATCAATGTTTGCATACAAAGAAAAGGATTAAAAAAAGAAAGCCTCGCCACACTGCGAAGCTTGAAGTGGGCGTTGACGGATTCGAACCGCCGACCCTCTGCTTGTAAGGCAGATGCTCT
>ERZ1673701.351-NODE-351-length-55483-cov-13.766021_pt1 | contig 55483 bp, 40 predicted proteins | sample MGYA00580231_ERZ1673701 | MGnify/ENA primary metagenome ERZ1673701 (study PRJEB41218, sample SAMN15661798) | gut metagenome | host: Homo sapiens | place: Canada: London | collected 2015-08-20/2019-03-30 | study: EMG produced TPA metagenomics assembly of...
TTCTGCCCACAATACTTGGCTGGAAACGGCCCGGAAAGATAGGTAGCGCCAACACGAAAGCGACGGTCTATGACCGTCGCTTTTCTTTTCCAGAAGAGAGAAAAAGAGAGACTGTTACAAAATATGAATTTGCAGAAACTTTTTTAATACCTACATTTCCCGCCTGGGTCTAATGGGTCTAAAATTGCACTATGCAACAGGCTCCGCCCCCTGCTTTCATCCCGTGAATTTATCCACGATGCAGGATGGCGTCGAGGTCCTGCTGCGGATTCGTGATGGGTTGGAGGTTATAGGCGTCTACCAACGTTTTGATGACGGTCTCCGAAAGAAAAGCCGGCATGGTGGGGCCGAGACAGATATTTTTGATGCCCAAAGCGAGCAGCGTGAGCAGAATACACACGGCCTTTTGCTCGTACCAGGTCAGCACAAGCGTGAGCGGCAGGTCGTTGACCGTGCAGCCGAAGGCGTCCGCGAGAGCGAGTGCAATTTGGACGGCGCTGTAGGCATCGTTGCATTGCCCGATATCGAGGATGCGCGGGATACCGTTGATCTCGCCGAGGTCAAGGTCGTTAAAGCGGAATTTGCCGCAGGCGAGGGTGAGGACGAGCGTGTCCATCGGTGTGCGCTTGACGAACTCCGTGTAGTAATTGCGCCCGGGGTGCGCACCGTCGCAGCCGCCGACGAGAAAGATGTGCTTGATGGTGCCGCTTTTGATGGCCTCGATGATCTGCGGCGCCTGCGCGAGGACTGCCGCGTGGGCAAAGCCGGTAGTGAGCATGTGACCGCCGTTGATGCCGCTCATGCTGCGGTCGGTCTTATAGCCGCCGAGGGCAAGCGCCTGCTCGATGATGGGGGAGAAGTCCTTGCGGCCCTGCGCGTCCTCCTCGATATGTCGCAGCCCCTTGTAGCCGACGACCGAGGTGGTGTAGACGCGGTCAGCGTAGCTCTCACGCGGCGGCATGATGCAGTTGGTGGTGAAAAGAATGGGCGCGGGGAGATCGGCAAACTCCTTCTGCTGATTCTGCCATGCTGTGCCGAAGTTGCCCGCGAGGTGGGGATATTTGTTTAGACCCGGATAGCCGTGCGCGGGCAGCATCTCGCTGTGCGTATAGATGTTGACGCCCTTTCCGGCGGTCTGCTCGAGGAGCTGATGCAGGTCCTCAAGGTCGTGACCGGAAACGACGATGAACGGGCCTTTCTGAATATCGGTGTGGACGCGCGTGGGCACGGGATCGCCGAAGGCCGAGGTGTTCGCGCGGTCAAGCAGCGCCATGCACTTGAAATTCACCTCGCCGAATTCGGTGATGAGCGCGAGCCATTCCGCGACGCTGTGCTCCTGTGCGAGTGCGGAAAGCCCCTTGTAGAACCACGCGCTCACCGTCTCGTCCTCGCAGCCGAGACGCATGGCATGGTGCGCGTAGGCGGCCATGCCCTTGAGCCCGAAGAGCAGCGTGGAGCGCAGAGACACCAGATCGGTCTCGCCGCGCCAGAGCCATGAGGGGTCCTCCTCACGCACGTCTCCGCCGTGCGAACGCAGGGCGTCCTCCACGCGGACGGTAAAGGCGCGGATGGCCCCATCATCGAAGTTGACGTTCGTGAGCGTGGTGAAAAGCCCATCGGCGAGCAGCTGCGTGACCTCACGCGGATGCTCGCTTTTCTGTTCGCAGACCTCCGCGAGCCGGATCAGGCGGCAGACAAGAATATCCTGTAAATGTGCCGTCGTGGGCTGCTTGCCGCATACGCCGGTGCGGACGCAGCCGCTGCCGCCGGCGGTCTGCTGGCATTGGAAGCAAAACATATCGGACATGGAAATACCTCCTTGATTTGGTGAGGATAGTATTTCCGGTTCCACAGGCACTCATGCAAAAAGCGGGCGCGGCCCTTTCGGGACTGCGCCTGCCGCGATATGGAAAATCGGAAGCTCAGTCGGCGCACTGCTGTACGAAGGCGCGGGCCGCCTCGCCGGCAGTCGCGCAGATGCCCGCGCCGAGGTCGCCGCAGACCTGCTGGAAGGCGTTGCGCACGGTCTCGGTGATGCGGCCGTCGTTGGTGAAGGAGAACTCGGCGGCATCGGTATGCCGGATACCGGCGTAGCGCTCGTCGGCGCTGTCCGCCGCGACGGAGGGAAGCCCCTTGATGCCCGCCATCTCGTCGAGCCTTGTGGACATAAAGCGCAGGAACTCGACGGCCAGCTCGGCCTCGTCGCTGTCCTTGCTGACCGAGAAGCCGTACCAGGGCTCAAGATAGGCGTAAGCGCCGGAATCCCCCAGCGGCGCGTAAAGAAATTCGTATTCAAACGGCGCGGTGCGAAAGGTCTCCGATTTCGATTCGCGCTTTTTCATGCCGCTGACGCACTCGGCGTTGCAGACGTAGAAGGGAACGTCGCCTTCAAAGAATGCCATGATGGAGCCGTCGCACTTGACGGCGTTTGTCAGCAGGTTGATCAGCACCTGACGCAGACGCAGCGGGTCGGTAACGACGATGCCCTGCGTGATGTCCTGCATACGCAGGGTGAAGGCAACGCCGCGCATGGCGGCGCTTGGGCGGACCATGCCGCTCAGCTTCTCCACCTCCTCCGAGAGGGAAACGGCGCAGGGGTCGAGCGTCATCCTGCCGCTTTCGACTTTGGAGATATCCAGAATATCGTTGACCAGCGTCAGCAGGTGACTGCTCGACGCGGAGACCTTGTCCAGACAGTCCCTCACATAGCCAGCGTCGTCCAGATGGAGCTTGGCGATCTCCGTCATGCCGATGACGGCGTTCATCGGCGTGCGGATATCGTGCGACATGGTGGAGAGGAACCGCGTTTTTGCCTGGTTGGCGTGCTCTGCCATATCGACGGCACGGCGCAGGTTCTGGTTGATGGAGAGAATGTACGCGCCGTCGATGAGAAAGAGCAGGAAAAGCGTTCCGCACACCAGCAGCACAATGCTCCATTCCACGGCCTCCGGCTGGATCTGTGAGGCGGGGATGTAGCCGAGAATGTCGATGTTTGAGCCCTCGCCGAAGCTAGAGTAATAGAAGTAGCAGTCTACGCCGCGGGAATCCTTGTAGGGGAGCAAACCGTTTTCCGTTGTGAGGAGGCGTTCGGCTAGAGAGTCGACGGCGTTGTAATCGTCGGTGAAATTATAGGCGCGGATGAAGTCTAAAAAGGTGCGCGAGCGCAGCGAGGGGGACCGCACCACATAGCCGCCGTCGCTGACAATCATGCTAATCTCGGCGAGCGGAAACTCGGTGGGAAAGGTCCAGGTGTTCTGCAGATACTCCACGGGAATGAGACGCAGGAGCAGATAGGGGCGGTCGGAGCCGTCCGCCTCGCGGATCATCACGCGCGTTCCCACGCTGACGACCGTCCGCTGTGACTCGCCCACACGGTATTTACCCAGCACCGGCACCTCGTCGGGACCGGTGTTGAAAAGCTGCTCCATCTTGTCCAGAAAGGCGCTGCTGTCCATGGTCGCGAGCTTCTGCTGCTCTTCGTAGCAGTGTACCCAGGGGTTACCGTTGCGCACGAAGGTCGAGCGGGCGGAGAGGTCCGCCATGTCGACGAGGTGCGCCGCGCGGTCCTCCTGCGTGTTGGTGGTGCGGATGTAGTCCAGCGCCTCCTCGGCGGTCATGTGACAGCTGGCGATGTAGGCGGCCCAGTCGTCTGCGTAGCCCTTTTCCGTGCTCAGATAATTCTCCGAGACCTGCTTCATGGATTCGACCATGGTACAGAAGGCATCCTTTTTGTATCCATAAAAAAACGGAAGCCTGACCGGATAAGGGCCGCTGGGCTTCCGCCAATCATTTTAAGACAATTCATTATACCGCATGGGAAGGAAAAAAGCATTTCTTTTTACGGAATCTTAACAAAATATAAGCATCTTTTTTACAGAATACTTGGGAAATGTTGCCGTAAAAGGCGTTCGGCGGAGCGATTCACATTTTTAAAGTGGGTCATTTCATTTTTGATAGACATTTCGACAGGATCTGTGCTATGATGTGAGGACACGGCGCGGAGACGCCGGACAAAAAAGGAGACCATGATGAAAAAGACCTTTGATCTCAGCGCCGCGGCGCTGCACATTCTCGCCATGACGTTTATGCTGATGGACCACCTATGGGCGACGCTGCTTTCCTCGCAGATGTGGCTGACGCACGTCGGGCGGCTTGCCTTTCCGATCTTTGCCTTTCTGGCGGTGGAGGGGTACTTCCACACGCGCAGCTTCAAGCGCTATGCGCTGCGGATGCTGCTCTTTGCTGTGCTCTCCGAGGTGCCGTTCGACCTGATGTACGGCGGAACAGTGTTCTACCCCGTGCACCAGAACGTGATCTGGACGCTGCTCCTCGGCCTGCTCGGCATCCGCCTGATGGAGGCGGCGCGGGCGAAGGGAAAGCGCTGGCTTTACATCCTGACCTGTGCGGCGGTCGTTGTGCTGGGCTTTGCCCTCGGCACGCTCGGCATGGTGGACTACTACGGCGCGGGCGTGCTGACGGTGTTTGCCTTTTACTTTTTCCGCGAGCGGAAGTGGTGGTGCCTGCTCGGGCAGCTTGCGGCGCTGTACTGGCTCAACGTGGCGGTGCTCGGCGGGCAGATGTATCCGGTCACGCTCTTCGGACGTGAGATCGAGCTGTGCGAGCAGGGGCTTGCGCTGCTTGCCCTCGTGCCGATCTGGCTCTACCGCGGGCGGCAGGGACACCACAGCAAGGCGTTCCAGTATGCCTGCTATGCGTTTTACCCCGCGCATATGCTGGTGCTGGCCCTGCTTACAATGATTCAATAAAAATCGGAAAGCTCCCCCGCTGCGGCGCATAGAGTAGAGAAAACGCCGGACGGGGGGCTTTTTATGCGGAAAGAGGATGCGGTCTTGATGACCGCAGAGGAGATTGCGCGGTACAATGAATCGCTTCTGTGCGTTCCGGGCGAGGCGGCAAGGCTCTGGGACCTGACGCGGCTGCGCGGTCGTGACGTGCGCTGGGGTGTCAGCGTGCGGCGCACGAGTCTGCGCGCGAAACCGACGGATGCCCTGTGCCCCACGCGGGCGGGGGACCGGTACGACGACGCGCTTCAGCTCACCGCGGTGCTGCCGAACGAGCCGATGGCGCTGCTCGGGGAGAGCGCGGACGGGAGCTTCTGCCGCGCCGAGACCTCGTATTATGCGGGCTGGGTGCCGGCGGAAGACATCGGGCTGTGCCGGGATTTGGAAGCATGGCGGACGGCGCAGGAGGGCGGTTTCCTGCGCGTGACCGGCAGCCGCGTCACGCTCTGCTGCGATCCCTATGAGCCGCGCGTCTCCGGCGCGACGCTTCCAATGGGAACGAGCCTGCCGCTCGCCGCTTCGCCGGGAACGGTGCGCGCGCTGCGCGGGCGCATGAGCTATGATAACTACCTTGTTCGTCTGCCTGTGCGCCGCGCGGACGGATGGCTGGAATATCGCGAGGCGATGGTACCGGTCAGCGCGGATGTGTGCGTGGGCGACTTGCCCTATACGCATGAGAACGTCACCGCGCAGGCGGCGAAAATGCGCGGAGAGGTGTACGGCTGGGGCGGGATGCTCGGCGGGCGGGATTGCTCCGCGCTGGTGGGGGATGTCTACCGCTGCTTCGGCTTCCGCCTGCCGCGCGACGCCGCAGGGCTGGCGCTGCTGCCCGGCGCGGAGGACGTGTCGGCGCTTTCCACGGAGGAGAAGCGCGCGGCGCTTTGCACGCTGCCGGTCGGGACGATCCTCTATTTCCCGGGACACGTCATGCTCAGCTGGGGTGTGGAGGACGGCGAGCCGCGGTGTCTGAGCGCGGCGGGAAATTTTCTGCCGCCGGGGAGCGCGGGCGGCGAGCCGCGCGCGGTGAACACCGTCGCGGTGACGCCGCTGACGGTGGTGCGGGCGAACGGCAAAACGTGGCTGGAGTCGCTCACCAAGATCATCCGCATCCCATGAAGAAACGAGAGACGGCGCGTGCCGTCTCTCGTTGTCGATTCAGTTCCATGGAAAGCGATCCCACGGAAAGATGCGCGGCGGCGCAGCCTCAAAGACGAGGGGCGCGTGCGTCTCGGGATGGAAAAAGGCGAGGCGGCAGCTCCACAGCGCCGTCGTGCAGCCGCGCTCGCGGCTGCCGTATTTGCCGTCGCCGAGCAGCGGATGGCCGCGCGTGGCGAACTGGCAGCGAATCTGGTGAAAGCGTCCCGTGTGCAGCGTGACGCGCACGAGGGCGGCAGGAGAGCCGTTGAGTGCGGCGGTTTGCAGCACGCGATAGTCGAGCAGGGCTTCCTTGACGCCGCGGCGGAAAGAACTTACTGCAAAGGATTTTTGCTTTACAGAATCCTTAAAGAGCAGATCGCGCATTTCGCCCGTATCGGGCGTGGGAATACCGGAGCAAACGGCAAAATACGCCTTTTTCAGGGCTTTTTCCTGCACCTGACGGCTCAGCTCGGCGGCTGCCTTGGGCGTCCGCGCCCAGACCATCACGCCGCCGACGGCACGGTCTAAGCGGTGAACGCAGTAAAGCGAATCTACTTTACATTTCACCTCCTCAGCGAGCAGAGCCGGCAGCTCGTGCTCGCACTCGACGCCGACCGGCTTGCGGCAGACGAGAAAGCTGCGCTCGGCATGAAGAATGACGGACTCGTCCATCGCGCTCAAAAGCTGCGCAGGGGAGCGCTGCCGTCGTCCGCCTGCTTTTCGATGGAAAGGATCTCGGCATGGTAGCTGTTCGTGTCGCTGACGCGGACGGTCACGGTGTCGCCGACCTTCCTGCCGAGGATCGCCTTGCCGACGGGAGACTCCTTGCTCACGAGGCCCTTGAGGGCGTCGCAGCGCACGGTGGTCACGATCTGAAAGACCTTTTCCTTCCCCAGCTCGACCATACGGACCGTCACCCTGTCGTACAGCCCGACCTCGTCGGCGGAGGAATGATCCTCGATCACGCGGGCCGAGGCGATCATGCGCTCGAGGTAGCGGATGCGGCTCTTGTTGCGGTTCTGCTCCTGCTTGGCCGCCTTGTACTCGTAGTTTTCGCTCAGGTCGCCGAAGGCGCGGGTGCGCTTGACCTCCTCGATCAGCTCCGGCATCAGACGGAGACGGCGGTCGTCCAGCTCCGCCTGCATTTTCTGAATATCCTGTGCGGTCAGCTCGTCGTTCATGGATAACGCTTCCTTTCGCTTGCGTTTTTTGCGGTGCTCACGCATGAAGCTTTCTATGCCTATTGTAGCGAAAATGCGCGGCAGACGCAAGGGCCGCTCTGCAATTTTTTGCATAGGGAGGATAGAAAACTTCCGGTTGTAGAATGGTGGAAATTGTGATAAGCTATCCTCAAAATCAAAAAGGCAAAGGAGTTACTGTTATGAAGATCGCAATGCCGTATCAGGACGGCGTTTTGCTGGAGCATTTCGGCCGTGCCAAGGAGTTTATCATTTACAACGTTTCGGATCTCGATCCGGTCACGAGCGAGGTCATCGCGCCCGAGGATCTGAGCCACGCGGCGGTCGCCCGCGTGCTCAAGGAGCATGGCGTGGACGTCGTGCTCTGCGGCAGCATCGGTGAGCACGCGCGGCAGGCCGTCGAGGGCGAGCATATGCTTGTCTTTTCCGGCATCACCGGCGCGGCGGACGATGTGCTCGAGCGCTTTTTGCAGGGAAACCTGGAGGCCGTCGACGGCGATTTTGCCGCAGAGGGCGGCTGCGGCGGCTGCGGAGGAGGCTGCGCCTCCGGCGGGTGCGCCGGCTGCTCCGGCTGCGGCGGCGGAGCCGAGCGCGAGCCCTACGTCGAAACGCGCACCTTTACCGACATTGTGACGCTCACGAGCGAGAATTTCCAGACCGAGGTGCTCGACGATCCGGGCCTCATCCTCATCGACTTCTGGGCGGAATGGTGCCAGCCCTGCCGGATGCTCGCGCCCGCCTTTGAGGAGCTCAACCGCGAGGAGCCGCAGGTCAAGTTCTGCCGCGTCAACGTTGACGAGCAGGGCGAGCTGGCGCAGATGTTCGGCATCGAGTCCATCCCGACGCTCGCCGTCGTGCAGGACCGCCACACGCTCACCGGCTCGGTCGGTCTGCGCAGCAAGGAAGAGATCAAGGCCATGCTTGATGGCTGCAAGTGAGGGAAGACGATGAAGATTCGCTACAACGAGGATGCGGAGGTCGTCGCGCGTCTGCGCGAGGCGCTGCTGAAGAGGGGACTTTACTGCCCCTGCCGGCTGCAGAAGATCGAGGATAACGTGTGCATGTGCCGCGAGTTCCGCGAGCAGATCGCCGACCCGGAGTTCGAGGGCTACTGCCATTGCCGACTTTACTATAAAGAGAAATAAGAGATAACACGAAAGCGGGTGTGATCGTCATGCCGCACAGATCGGCTGCGCAGATGTATCGCGCGGCACGCAAAAGCGACGCGCTGCTGACCGGCGCGCCGCTGCCGACCCTTTTCTATTTTGCGCTGCCCATCATTCTGGGCAACATCTTCCAGCAGCTTTACAGCATTGTGGATGCCATCGTGGTGGGCAAGTTCCTCGGCGATCTGCCGCTTGCCGGCATCAGCGTCGCCGCGCCCATTGTGGACGTGGCGAACGCCTTGGTTATCGGCGGGACCATTGGCATTGGCGTGCTGTGCGCGCAGATGTGCGGCGCGGAGGACTGGATGCGGCTGCGCTGCATGAACGCGACCGCGCTGCTCGGCGGCGCGGCGCTGACGCTGGTCATTGCCGCGGTCGGCATCGTCTGCTCGGTGCCGCTCCTGCGCGCGCAGGGCACGGAGGAGGCCGTCTGCCGCGAGGCGGCGGTCTATCTGCAGCTGGTGTTCGCGGGATTGATCTGCTGCTTCCTCTACAACTACTACGCCTCCATGCTGCGCTCGTGCGGCAACTCGCGCACACCGTTCGTCATTCTGCTCGTCTCGTCCACGCTCCACGCGCTGCTCGACGTGCTGTTTGTCGGCGTGCTTGCCTGGGGCATCCGCGGCGTGGCGTGCTCTACGGTGCTGTGCCAGGCGTTTTCGGCGGCGTGGTGCATTCTGTACGCCGAGCGGCGCTGCCCGCCGCTGACGCTCAAGCGCAGCGAGCTGCGCTTTGAACGGCGGATGGGCGGTATGGTGCTCTCCTACGCCTGGGCGGCGGCGCTGCAGCAGGCGGTGGTGTGCATCGGACGCCTGCTGGTGCAGGGTATGCTGACGCCGCTCGGCACGAACACGGTGACGGGCTACAATATGTCGCTGCGCATTGAGCAGTTTTTGTTCTGCTTCTCACAGGGCGTCAGCGCGGCGATGGTCGTCTGTCTGTCGCAGAACCTCGGCCACGGCGACAGGGTGCGCGTGCGGCGCTTCTACCGCGTCAGCGTGTGCGTGGAGGCCGCGCTGATCGCCGTGCTTGGCACGGTGTGCTTTTTGTTCCCGTCGCAGATCGTCGGCCTTTTCTCGGACAACGGCGAGGTCATTGCCGCGGGCGCGCGCTACACGGGCACGATGGCATACCTGTACCTCTTTGCCTACATGGGCGAGGTCATTCAGGGCTTCTTCCGCGGACTCGGGCGGCTGCGGCTGACGATGGTGGCATCGCTCTTGCAGGTGGTGCTGCGCGTGGTGCTGTCGTATTTCCTGATCCCGGTGTGGGGAATGTACGGCATCTGCGTGGCAGTCGCGAGCGGCTGGGTGCTGCTGGTGCTCATCGAGGGCAGCTACAGCGTCAGAACGGCGCGGGCGTTGACTATGGAAAAAAGAGAAGAATGAAAATAAGACGGTTCGGCGAGCCGTCTTATTTTATCAGCCGTTCCATATCCTCCGGCAGCGGCGCAGTGAAGTGCAGGACCGCGTGTGTGAGCGGGTGGGTGAACCACAGCGCATACGAGTGCAGCGCGGGGCGGGCGATGAGCGCCCGATCCTCTGTGCCGTAGAGCCAGTCGCCCGCGAGCGGATGACCGAGGGACGCCATGTGGACGCGGAGCTGGTGCGTGCGTCCGGTCCGGGGCGCGAGACGCAGGAGCGTCAGCTCGCCGTGATAGGAGAGCACCTCATACTCCGTGCGGGAGGGGAGACCGTCGGGCGCGACGCAGCGTTTGACGAGCGAGCCCTCGGCGCGGGCGATGGGAGCGTCGATGACGCCGCGCGGCGGCGTGACGCGGCCGAGGGCGAGGGCACGGTATTCGCGCCGCAGCTCCTCAGAATGCAGCGCGCGGCGCAGCAGCTCGTGAACGTAGCCGGACTTCGCCGCGATGAGCAGGCCCGAGGTGCCCTTGTCCAAGCGGCTGACGAAGTGCGGCACCGTGCCCTCGCCGAGGTAGGCGACCAGCGCTCCGGCAAGGTTCGGCGCGGCGAGGTCGGTGGACATCGGGTGCATGGCGAGTCCGGCGGGCTTGTTGAGCACCAGCAGATCCTCGTCCTCGTAGACGATGACAAGGGGAATGTCGAGCGGCGCGACGTCCGTTTCGCGCGGCGCGCGCTCGGAGAGAACGACGGTCACGGTATCGCCGGTGCGGACGACGGCGTTCACATGGACGCCTGCGCCGTTGAGCAGGATCGCGCCCTCACGCCATTTGAGCGTTTTGAGCAGCGTGGAGGAGATGCCAAGCTCGCCGCGCAGCAGGTGCTTGAGCGGACGGCCGTCGAAGGCGGCGGGGACGGTGCATTGCAGGGTGCGCATGGCGATCGGCTCCTCTCTTGAAAATTCACAGACAGTATACCATTCCGGCGGGAAAAATGATATACTAACGGCAGAAATTTTATCGGAGGTGTGCCCGTGGACAAACACACGATCTGCCTTTTGAACGATTCCTTTCCGCCCATCATCGACGGCGTGGCGAACGCCGTGGTGAACTACGCGGAAAACATTGAAAAGCATCACGGTCACGCCGTGGTGGTCACGCCCGCCGTGCCGGGCGCGGACGACAGCGGCTTTCCGTTTCCGGTGGTGCGCTACCCGAGCATCGACACGCGCCGGCTCGTCGGCTACGTCGCGGGCTATCCGTTTTCGCCGGAGACGGCGCTGCGCGTGCGCGAGGAGAAGGTCGAGCTGCTGCACACGCATTGCCCCATCGCCTCGGCGATCCTCGCGCGCTCGCTGCGCGAGGTGGTGGACGCGCCGCTGGTGCTGACCTACCACACGAAGTACGACATCGACATTGCCAAGGCGGTGAAGAGCAGGCTTTTGCAGGAGAGCGCCATTCGTGCCCTTGTGCAGAACGTGAACGCCTGCGACGAGGTGTGGGTGGTGAGCCGCGGCGCGGGCGAGAATCTGCGCTCGCTCGGCTACGAGGGCGCGTACACTGTGATGGAGAATGGCGTGGACGTGCCGCGCGGGCGCGTGAGCGCCGCGGCGGTCGCCGCTGCGACAGCGGGCTATGACCTGCCGGACGGCGTGCCGCTGTTCCTCTTCGTCGGGCGGCTGATGTGGTATAAGGGCCTGCATATCATTCTCGACGCGCTCCGCGCGCTGCGGGAGCAAGGACAGGACTTCCGCATGGTGTTCATCGGCGCGGGCGGCGACGAGAAGGAGGTCCGCGCGGAGGTGGAGACGCTGCGGCTCTCGGACCGCTGCTTCTTCACCGGCTCCATTGCCGACCGCGAGACGCTGCGCGCGTGGTATAGCCGCGCGGACCTGTTTCTGTTCCCCTCGACCTTTGACACGAACGGTCTTGTCGTGCGCGAGGCGGCGGCGAGCGGCTGCCCCAGCGTGCTCATTGCGGGAAGCTGCGCCGCCGAGGGCGTGACCGACGGGCGGAACGGCTTCCTGATCGAGGAGAACGCCGTGAGCCTGTGCGCGAAGCTGACCGCGCTCTGTGCGGATCGTGAGGCGATGCGCCGCGTGGGCAAGAACGCCATGCGCGAGCTGTATCTTTCGTGGGAGGATGCGGTCGCGCGGGCCAATGAGCGCTACGCGGTCGTGCTCGACCGCTACCGCAGCGGAAAATACCCGAAGCACGAGCGCTTCAGCGACGAGTTCTTCAACACGCAGGGCGACCTGATGGAGGCCATGAGCCGCGTCGCCGAGATGCGCGGCGAGACGGGACGGCTCCGCCGCGAGCTGCGTGAGGGCTTCGACGAGGCGCGCGAGGCGCTGCGGGAAAAGCTTGAAAAGGAATGGTAGGCAGCTTTTGCCGACCGAAAAAGAACCGACACAAACGAGGAGGAAGAGAACATGAACGAAATTCGGGTTCTGCTGCTCAACGGCAGCCCGCGGGCCAACGGCAATACCGCGCTCGCGCTGCACGAGATGGAAAAGGTCTTTGCCCAGAACGGCGTGCAGACGGAGACGGTACTGCTCGGGAATCAGGCGATCCGCGGCTGCACGGCCTGCGGCGCGTGCGCGAAGCTGGGACGGTGCGTGTTCGACGATGCCGTCAACGAGCTGGCCCCGAAGCTTGAGGCGGCGGACGGGCTGGTCGTCGCCAGTCCGGTCTATTACGCCTCGGCCAACGCGACGCTCATCGCCTGCCTGGACCGCCTGTTTTACTCCACGCCCTTTGACAAGACCATGAAGGTCGGCGCGAGCGTGGTGTGCGCGCGGCGCGGCGGCTGCTCGGCGACCTTTGACGAGCTGAACAAATACTTCACCATTTCCGGTATGCCCATCGCCTCGAGCCAGTATTGGAACAGCGTCCACGGCAGGGCTGCGGGCGAGGCGGCGATGGACGCCGAGGGCTTGCAGACCATGCGGACGCTTGCGCGGAACATGACGTTCCTGATGAAAAGCATCGCGCTCGGCCGCGAGACGTTTGGCCTGCCCGAGCAGGAGGAGCGCGTCGCGACGCACTTCATCCGGTAAAGCAAAAAAGCGACCGTGAAAACGGTCGCTTTTTTGCTTGATTTATCGGTTCAGATACGCGCGGCACTTCGCTTCCGCGTCGTGCGCGAGCTTTTCCTCGTCCACCGTGACGAGATGACCGTGCTCGACGGTCACGCGGCCATGGACCACGGTGTAGTCCACCGGTCCGCGCACGCCGACCGTGCCGAGGACGCTGGTGGGGTCGAAGCAGGAGCCGACCAGCTCAAGACGGCGGGCGTCGATCATAAAGAGGTCGCAGCACTTGCCGACCTCGAGCATACCGATGTCGTCGCTGCGGCCGAGCAGACGTGCGCTGCCGCGCGTCGCCATCTTCAGCACGTCATAGCCGCTGGGGGCCGCCTTGCTGGAGTTCAGGCGGTGGAGCAGGAATGCGACGCGCAGTTCCTCCATGAGACTGGAGCCGTCGTTGGAGGCGGAGCCGTCGACGCCGAGACCGACGGGAACGCCAAGCTCCAGCATCTCGGGGATGCGGGCGATGCCAGAGGAGAGCTTCATGTTGGAAATGGGGCAGTGGCACACGCCCGTGCCGGTCTTGGCAAGGACGCGCAGCTCCTCGTCGTTGAAGTGGATGCCGTGGGCGAACCAGACGTCGTCGCCGGTCCAGCCGAGACGCTCCATGTACTCGAGCGGGCGGACGCCCTCACGCGCGAGCATGAAGTTTTCTTCATCCTTCGTCTCGCACAGGTGGGTGTGCAGACGCACACCGAGCTGACGGGCGAGGACGGCGCTCTCACGCAGCAGATCGGCGCTGACGGAGAACGGCGAGCAGGGCGCGAGCGCGACGCGGTGCATTGCGCCGAAGCTGCGGTCATGGTACTGCGCGATGACGCGCTCGGAATCCTTCATGATCTCGTCGACCGTCTGCACCACGCTGTCCGGCGGCAGGCCGCCGTCCTTCACCGAGAGGTCCATGCTGCCGCGGGAGGCGTACATACGGATGCCCAGCTCGTCCGCGGCGCCGAACTGCGCGCCGAGCAGGTCGCCGGTGTCCTTCGGGAAGACGTAGTGATGGTCGAAGCAGGTCGTGCAGCCGTGCTTCATCAGCTCGCCCATGCCGGTGAGGGAGGAGAGGCGGATGACTTCGGCGTCGAGGTTCTTCCAGATCTCATAGAGCGTCTTGAGCCAGTCGAACAGCTCCATGTTCTGCACCTCGGGGAGGTTGCGGGAGAAGACCTGATAGAGGTGATGGTGCGTGTTGACCAGACCGGGGTAGCAGAGCATATGGCTCGCGTCGATGGTTTTGTCGGCCTTGCGGTCGAGGCTTGCGCCGATGGCCTTGATGAAGCCGTTCTCGGCGTAAAGGTCGACGTTTTCGTATACGGTGTCGGCGCTGTCGCAGGAGACGAGCGTGCGGATATTTTTGATGAGTAAAGTTGACATAATGGTTTCCTCCTCATGAAAAAGGAAGCGCCGCAAGGCGCTTCCTTTTTTGATAATTCAGCGCTCTTCGCGGAAGTAATTCAGACCCAGAGAAGCGGGCGGCTGCTTTTCCTTGTTGTTGCGCATACTCGAAATGATGAGTACGATGACCGTGACCACATAGGGCAGGATCTTATAGAGCTGCGTGGGAATGAACGCGATGACCAGACGCAGGTAGAGGATCATCAGCGCGCCGAAGAGCACGCTGCCCCAGATCGCGCCCAGCGGACGCCACAGGCAGAAGATGACCAGCGCGACGGCGAGCCAGCCGACGCCGGAAAGACCCTCGTGGTTCCACACACCGCCCGCGATGGTCATGATGTAGACCATGCCGCCGACGGCGCTCACACCGCCGCCGATGACGGTGGCGAGGTACTTATAGCGCGTGACGTTGATGCCGGCGGCGTCTGCGGTCGCGGGGCTCTCGCCCACGCTGCGCAGGTACAGGCCGCTGCGGGTCTTGTTGAGGTACCAGTACAGCGCGACGGCGCAGGCAACGGCGAGGTAGAAGAAGAAGCTGTTGCCGAAGAGGATGCCGCCGACCACCGGAATGTCCTGCAGGCCCTTGGGGAAGGGGGAGTTCTGGAAGTAGCCCTTGAGCATATTGCTCACAGAGATGTAGCCGTTCTCGCTCACGCGCATATACTCGCCGATGAACTGGCCGATGCCCGTGCCGAAGATGGACAGCGCCAGACCGGTGACGTTCTGATTCGCGCGCAGCGTGATGGTCAGGAAGCTGAAGATCAGCGAGGCGATCGCGCCGGCGAGGAAGGCGAAGAAGATGCCGACGAGAATGGCGACGAAGCCGTTGGGGGAGGAGGAGAGCTTTTCATAGTAGTACACACCGCCGAGGCCGAGCGCGCCGCCCATGAACATGATGCCCTCCACGCCGAGGTTGAGGTTGCCGGACTTTTCCGTCAGGATCTCGCCGAGCGTACCGAACAGCAGCGGGGTGCCGTAGGTGATGGCGGCGATGATGAGGGTGATAAGCAAAGTCATTCCTTAGCCGCCTCCTTTTCGGTCTTCGACGAGCGGAAGATGAGTCGATAGTTGATGAAGAACTCGCAGCCGAGCATACAGAAGAGCAGGATGCCAGTAATGATGTCGGAGATCGAGGCGGGCACGGCCAGACGGGTCTGAAGCGTTTCGGCGCCCTTGGAGATGATCGCGAGCATCATGGAAATGACGATCATCGCGAAGGCGTTGAGCTGGCTGAGCCACGCGACCGTGATGGAGGTGAAGCCGACGCCGGCGGCGACGCCGTCGTAGAGCGTGGTGTTCGCGCCGGAGGCAACGATGAAGCCGACCAGACCGGAGATCGCGCCGGAGAGGAACATCGTGCGCATCATGACATGGCCGACGTTCATGCCCGCGTAGCGGGCGGTGTTGATGGAGTCGCCGATGACGGCGATCTCGTAGCCGTGCTTGGTGTGGTTCATGTAAACGTGCATGAACACGACGAGGATCAGCACAATGATCCAGCCGCAGTGAACGCCCAGGACCTTCGGCAGCGTGGCCGCCCTATCGAACTGGGGGATGATCTGCGAGCCGGGACGGCCTTCCCACGGACCGCCCTGCAGCCAGCGGACGACGCCGATGATGATGTAGTTCATCATGAGAGTGAAGAGCGTTTCGTTGGTGTTCCACTTGGCCTTGAAGAAGGCGGGAATCAGCGCCCAGATGCCGCCGGCGACAGCGCCCGCCAGACCCATGATGAGGAGCAGGACAGCGGACGGAACCTTGCCGACCCAGTAGAGGGCGAAGTAGCTCGCGGCGATGGCGCCCGCGGTGATCTGACCCTCGGCGCCGATGTTCCAGAAGCGCATCTTGAAGCAGGGGGCGATGGCCAGCGCACAGCCGAGCAGAGGCACGGCGAGCTTGACGGTCTGGCGGATGGCGGTCTTTTTGCCGAGCGCGCCGGTGATGATGGTGGCGTAGCCGTCGATCGGCGTAGCGCCGTCGGGCAGGGCGATCATCATGACGAGGCCGCCGAGCAGGAGCGCGAGGACGATGGAGGCGAGGCGGATGCACCAGACCTTCCAGGGCTCCATCATGTCCCGCTTGGCGAGACGGATCAGGGGAACCTTATTCTCGTTATGCATGGACCGCTTCCTCCTTTCCGCCGCCGACGCGGGTCATCATCAGGCCGATCTCTTCCTTGGTGGCGGTGCGGGCATCGACGATGCCGCTGACCTTGCCGCCGCAGAGCACGAGGATGCGGTCGCACAGTTCAAGCAGCACGTCCAGATCCTCGCCGACGAAGATGACGGCGACGCCCTTCATCTTCTGCTCGGTCATAAGGTTGTAGATGGTGTAGGAGGTGTTGATGTCCAGACCGCGCACGGCGTAGGCGGACATCAGCACGTTCGGCGCGGACGCGATCTCGCGGCCGACGAGCACCTTCTGCACGTTGCCGCCGGACATACGGCGGACGGGGAACTCGGTGCTGGGGGTGACGACCTCCAGCTCCTTCCAGATGTTCATGGCAAGCTCGTTCGGATCCTTGCGGTTGACAAACACGCCCTTGCCCTTCTTCCAGGAGCGGAGCATCATGTTGCCGGTCATGCCCATCGAGCCGACAAGGCCCATGCCGAGACGGTCCTCGGGGACGAAGGCGAGCGCGACGCCGGACTTTTTGATCTGCATCGGCGTCTTGCCGACCAGCTCGGACTCCGGAGCGCCCTCGGGCGTACAGCGGATGCTGCTGCCCTCGGCGACGGGATAGAGGCCGGCGATGGACTCAAGCAGCTCGCGCTGACCGCTGCCGGCGATGCCCGCCACGCCGAGGATCTCGCCGCCCATGGCGGTGAAGGAGACGTGGTCGAGGCGGACGACGCCCTCATTGTCGTAGCAGGTGACGTCCTGCAGCGTCAGGCGCGGGACGGGATTCTCATAGCGCGGACGGTCGATGTTGAGCGTGACCGCGTGGCCGACCATCATGTCGGTCAGCGCCTGCGGGTTGGTCTCGCTCGTGTTGACCGTGCCGATGTACTGACCCTTGCGCAGCACCGCGACCTTGTCCGACAGGGACATGACCTCGTGCAGCTTGTGGGTGATGATGACGATGGCCTTGCCGTCGGCGCGCATATTGCGCAGCACGTTGAAGAGCTTTTCGGTCTCCTGCGGGGTGAGGACGGCGGTGGGCTCGTCGAGGATGAGCGTGTCCGCGCCGCGGTAGAGGACCTTGACGATCTCGACCGTCTGCTTCTGGGAGACGGACATATCGTAGATCTTCTTGGTCGGGTCGATGTCGAAGCCGTAGCGGTCACAGATCTCCTTGACCCTGGCGTTGGCGGCCTTGATGTCCAGCTTGCCCGGCTCGTCGAGACCGAGGACGATGTTCTCCGCCGCGGTGAACACGTCCACGAGCTTGTAGTGCTGGTGGATCATGCCGATGTGGTTGTCGAAGGCGTCCTTCGGCGAGCGGATGGAGGTGAGCACACCGTTGACATAGATTTCGCCCTCGTCGGGGAAGTAGATGCCGGCGAGCATATTCATCAGCGTCGTCTTTCCGCTGCCGTTTTCACCGAGCAGGGAAAGGATCTCGCCCCGGTTGATGGTCAGGTCGATGCTGTCGTTTGCGACGACCTTGCCAAAGCGCTTGGTAATGTGTCTGAGTTCAACTGCACAATTGTTGTCCAAGGTCCTGTCATCCTTTCTTTCGAACCCGGCCGGCGGGGAGACCGGCGGTCGGGATCAGGCTGCAGCCACCTTACCGGAGAGGGGGACCGCGTCTCCGATAATTGCTGATTATTCAATACCTATACTAACATAATTCAAGCATGATGTAAATGGAAAAGCTATCGTCGAATCCGTCAAAATTCGGAAGAAAAAACCGGAATAATCCACAAAAAGTTTGATTCCCTAAAAAATTTTCAGTAAAAAGTGAAAAAAGGAAGCCGCCCGCAGGCGGCTTCCTTTGATGTAAGGGATATCTTAGAACGCGGAGTTGAGCCACTCGATGCCGTCGATCTTGATGGCGAAGTAAGGAGCGGACTGGAAGTAGGACTCGTGGAAGGCACCGTCGAACACGGCTTCCTCGGAGTCGGGGGTGAAGTCGCCGTCGGTATCCAGAGCGAAGGCGGAGGTCAGGGTCTCGCCCTCCACGGTGAAGGTGGAGGTGTCGAAGACCTTGATGGAGCCGTCAGCCAGACCGGCCTCGACCTCGGCGAGCTTCTCAGCGGTGCCGGGGGCGGCGATCTTTTCGTTGAGCTCGGTCAGGACGACGTCGCCGTGATCATAGCCGTAGCAGTAATCCTGATCGAATTCCTGGCCGTTGGCAACGCTCTCGATGGCATAGACGAAGTAGTTCGTCCAGTCGATGCGGCAGCCGATGATGGAGGCATCGGGAGCAACGCCGGTCATGTCGTTATTGTAGCCGGTATGGAACGCGCCCTTGGACTGCGCCATGGTGGCGGGGGTGGTGTTGTCGGAGTGCTGGGAGATGAGCTTGCAGCCGAGGTCGCACAGAGCGGAGGCGGCGTTGGACTCTTCGGTGGCGTCAGACCAGGAGCCGACGAACTGGACCTTCATGGTCACGCTCGGGCAGACGGAGCGGGCGCCCAGGAAGTAGGAGGTCATACCGGAGATGACTTCGGCGAAGGAGTACGCGCCGACGTAGCCGATGACGGCCTCTTCGGGCTTGATGGTGCCTTCGTCGATGAGCTGCTGGAGCTTCATACCGGCAGCGACGCCGGCGAGGTAGCGGCCCTCGTAGATGTTGGCGAAGGCGTTGTGGGTGTTCTCAAGGCCATCGTTCCAGGAGCCCTGGTTGGTGCAGCCGACGAACTGGATCTCGGGATAGTCGGGAGCGACCTTGAGCATGAAGGGCTCGAAGCCGTAGGAGTTGTTGAAGATGAGCTCGCAGCCCTCTTCGGCCAGCTCGATGTTGGCGTCCTCGCAGGTGGAGTCTTCGCCGATGTTGTACTTGACGACCCAGTCAACATTGATGCCCTTGGCGGCGAGCGCCTCGGTGGCGGATTCCTTACCGCGGATGAAGTTGTAGGTGTAGCCCTGGTCGTTCTCGTCGCCGATGCAGATCAGGCCGACCTTGATGGTCTTGGTCTCGGTTTCGGTGTTCTGCTGCTGATCGTCATTGCTGGGAGTCTCGTCCTGAGGCTTATTGCCGCAGGCAACGAGAGACAGCACCATGATGACGGAGAGCAGGATCGCAAGAAGCTTCTTCATGTGGATAAATCCTCCTTAAAAATTGGTATGCCCATTGGGACAATACCTTTGAACAGTATCATACAAAATTTTCAAGCAAAACGCAACGGGCAAACGAAAAAAAGAATTGAAAACATAACCAAAGTTGCTGAAAAATTTTTAGCGAAAGCGGCGAAAAAGCGGAAAAAGGACTGAAAAAGCAAACAAAAGGTTTGCCCTTGCGGGCAAACCTTTTGTATAAGTTGTACGGAACGTTTGGAGATTTATCCGAACCGCTCTTACTGGTGGACGCGGGTGCCGGTCTTGCCGGAGATGCCGTCGGCGGCCTTCTCGAGCAGGGTGATGAGGGCAACGCGGCCGGGCTTGGACTCGGCGAAGGACAGAGCGGCCTGCACCTTGGGCAGCATGGAGCCGGGCGCGAACTGCTTCTCCTCGATGTACTTGCGGGCGTCGGCGGGGGTGAGATCGTCAAGACCCTTCTGGTCGGGCTTGCCGAAGTTGATAGCGACCTTCTCGACCGCGGTCAGGATGACGAGCATATCGGCGTCGAGCAGCTCGGCGAGCTTGGCGGAGGCAAAGTCCTTGTCGATGACGGCGGGCGTGCCGTAGAGCTTGCCGTCCTTGCGCACAACAGGGATACCACCGCCGCCGACCGTGATGACGACGGTGCCATTATCGACGAGCGCCTTGACGGTGTTCTTCTCGATGACGTCGATGGGCTTGGGGGAGGGAACGACCTGACGGTAGCCGCGACCGGCGTCCTCGACCATGGTGTAGCCCTTCTCGGCGGCGATGCGGTCGGCGGTCTCCTTATCGTAGAACGCACCGACGGGCTTGGTGGGATGCTGGAAGGCGGGGTCGGCCTCGTCGACGAGCACCTGCGTGACGACGGTGGCGACGTCCTTGGCCATGCCGCGGGAGGCGAGCTCGTTGCCGATGGCGTTCTGGAGGTGATAGCCGATGTAGCCCTGGCTCATGGCGCCGCACTCGGGGAAGGGCATATCGGACTTGATGGCCTTGGCCTCGGCGGCGGTGGCCATGCCGAGGTTGATCATGCCGACCTGGGGACCGTTGCCGTGAGCGATGATGACCTCGTTGCCCTGCGCGATCAGGTCGACGATGGGCTTGGCGGTCTCGGTGACGAGAGCGAGCTGCTCATAGGGAGTGTTGCCCAGCGCGTTGCCGCCGAGCGCAATGACGATGCGTTTACCCATGGTGATATATCTCCTTAAAAAATAAATTTGAACCGTTCGGTCGGCGCAATGGCCGAATTTCCATTGCTTTCCGCCTATATTATAGGCAATGCTGCACGAGACTGCGAGACATTTCCCGTGATTTTTCTTGTATTTTACCGCTTTCCTGAGTGAAGCGGCCGAAGAAAAAGGGCGGCAGAAGCCGCCCTTTTCAGTTGTGCGCGGTCTCTTAGAACATCTTGCGCTCGGCGTCGGACTTGTCCATCTCCATGAGAGCGCGGACGGGGTCCTTGACCTGTGCGAGGAAGATCATCGCGGCGATGATGTAGGGCTTGTAGGAGGCCTGCTTGTACAGAGGAACGATGTAGCGGTCGAACACGGAGTTGTCGACCTCGCCCTCGGGGCAGGAAAGACCGGAAATGTCGGCGGGCAGGCAGTGCAGATAGAGCGCCTTGCCGTCCTTCGTGAGCTTCATCATCTCTTCGGTGCAGGCCCAATCCTTGTGCTCGGCGTTCTGCGCGAGGAGCTTCTTCTCCAGCGCGTCGATGCCGGCCTTGTCGCCCTTCTGGTAGAGCTTGGTGCGCTCCTCCATGGCCTTGAACGGAGCCCAGGACTTGGGATAAACGATGTCGGCGTCCCGGAAGGCTTCCTTCATGTCGTTGCACTTCTTGAAGCTGCCGCCGGTGGCCGCCGCGTTCTTCTTGGCGATCTCTTCGACCTCGGGCATGACCTCATAGCCCTCGGGATGGGCGAGGGTGACATCCATGCCGAAGCGGGTGAACAGGCCGATGACGCCCTGCGGGACGGACAGGGGCTTGCCGTAGCTGGGGGAATAGGCCCAGGTCATGGCGACCTTCTTGCCCTTGAGGTTCTCCACGCCGCCGAAGTAGTGGATGATGTGGAGCATATCGGCCATGCACTGGGTGGGATGGTCGACGTCGCACTGGAGGTTGACGAGCGTCGGGCGCTGCTCGAGGATACCGTCGCGGTAGCCCTCTTCGAGCGCGTCGATGAAGGTCTTCTGATACTTGTGGCCCTCGCCGATGAACATATCGTCGCGGATGCCGATGACGTCAGCCATGAAGGAGACCATGTTGGCGGTCTCACGCACGGTCTCGCCGTGGGCGATCTGGCTCACCTTCTCGTCGAGCACCTGCTCCTCAAGACCGAGGAGGTTGCAGGCGGAGGCGAAGGAGAAGCGGGTACGGGTGGAATTGTCGCGGAAGATGGAAATGCCGAGGCCGGAGTTGAACACCTTGGTGTTCTTGTTGCGCTCGCGCAGGTCGCGCAGGGCGTCCGCCACGGTGAAGACCGCGTCGATCTCCTCGTCGGTCTTGTCCCAGGTCCAGTAGAAGTCGTTCTTGTACATATTGTTGATGTGGAGCGTTTCGAGATGGCGCGCCAGTTCGACAGTCTTGCTCATGGTGATGATTCTCCTTTATCTTTTTTGTATCGCTTATTGGCGGTTTACTTGATGTCGTTGCCCGTCAGCTCCTGACGGAAGCTGGTGGCGGAGCCGTCCTTGTTCTCGGGGTGATAGAGACCCGGAACGGCGGCGTAGAGCGCGGCGCAGGTGACGAGATCCTGCTTCCAGGTGATCTCGTTGGGGGCGTGGGCCTGAGACTCGGCGCCGGGGCCGAAGCCGACGCAGGGGATGCCGTAGCGGCCCTGAATGGAAACGCCGTTGGTGGAGAAGGTCCACTTGTCGGTCAGAGGACGGCCGGTGCGGGTGGACATGGCCTTTTCGTCCGCGCCGATGCGCTCGGTGCCCCAGAGAGCGTGGTGCGCGTCGACGAGCGCCTGAACGTGGGGCGCGGTCTCCTTGTTGATCCAGGTGGGGAAGAAGGCCTCGGTCTCATAGACGTGGCCGGTCCAGGACGGACGGTCATACATATACATGGACACCTTGACGTCCTTGGCGTACTTCTTGCAGGCGGGCAGATCCTCGATCTCCTTCAGGCAGGACTGGTAGGTCTCGCCCGCGGTCATGCGGCGGTCGATGGAGATGGAGCAGGAGTCCGCAACAGCGCAGCGGGAGGGAGAGGTGTAGAAGATCTGGCTGGTGGTGCAGGTGCCGCGGCCGAGGAAGCGGGCATCCTCCCAGTGCTCGGGATTGTACTTCGGGTCGAGCATCTTCACGAGGCCCTTGACTTCCTTGTCGTCGCCGGCGTCGTTCTCGTTGAGGTCGCGGACGTTGAGCAGGACCTCAGCCATCTTGTGAATGGCGTTGTCGCCGCGCTCGGGCGCGGAGCCGTGGCAGGAGACGCCGTGCATATCGACGCGGATCTCCATGCGGCCGCGGTGACCGCGGTAGATGCCGCCGTCGGTGGGCTCGGTGGAGATGACGAACTCGATCTGGTCGCGCGCGTCCTCGGGACCCTTGAAGTATTCGTTGACGATGGACTGCCAGCACATACCGTCGCAGTCCTCCTCCTGCACGGAGCCGACGACCATGATCTTGTAGCCCTCGGGGATGAGGCCGAGGTCCTTCATGATCTTCGCGCCGTAGGTGGCGGAGGCCATGCCGCCCTCCTGGTCGGAGCCGCCGCGGCCGTAGATGACCTTCTCGTCCTCATAGCCCTGATAGGGGTCGTGGGTCCAGTTCTCGATGTTGCCGATGCCGACGGTGTCGATGTGGGAGTCGAGCGCGATGATCTTGTCGCCCGTGCCCATCCAGCCGATGACGTTGCCGAGCTTGTCGAACTCGACCTTATCGTAGCCAAGCTTCTTTATTTCCTCGGCAATGCGGTTGGCGACGCCCTTTTCCTCGCAGCTCTCGCTGGGAATGGCGATCATGTCGCGCAGGAAACGGGTCATGTCCGCCTGATAGCCTTGAGCAGCCTTTTTGATCGCTTCAAAATCCATGAGAAAACCTCCGTACATAAATTCAGATTTGTCTATTGTAATTCTCATTTCCTTTTACTCTGCCTCTATCATAGCATAAGCTTCGGCAAAGTCAAACAAAAAATTTGCAAATCTGAAAATTTTTTTGAAAAAATGATTGCTTTTTCTTTTATCTATGGTATGATGTAAACGTGAAAACAGCGTAAGGGAGGAGATAAACTATAGAAGCGTCAAAGCTGGAGACTCTGCGGCAGATTGCCAAGGGCATCGCCGCCCAGTTCGGCAGCAGCTGCGAGGTCGTGGTCCACGACGTGGCTGCCAAGCATCCCGAGCATTCCATCGTCATCATCGAGAACGGACACGTCACGGGCCGCAAGGTTGGCGACGGCGCATCCCACGTCGCGATGGAGCAGGTGCGCAACGCGGACGCGCAGCCCATGGATCATCTCAGCTACCTCACCAAGACGCCGGACGGCAAGATCTTAAAGTCCTCCACGATGTACATTCGCGGCAAGGGCGGCAAGGTCGTGGCCATCCTCGGCATCAACTACGACATCTCCTCGCTTCTGATGGTCGAGAGCGCCGTGCGCGAGCTGACCGCCGCGGGCGACAGCACACAGACGGAGCCGGAGAAGATCATCAACGTCAACGACGTGCTCGACGAGCTCATCGCCCAGTCGGTCGCCCTCGTGGGCAAGCCCGCGGCGCTGATGAACAAGGAGGACAAGATGCGCGCCATCGGCTTTTTGAGCCAGAGCGGTGCATTCCTCGTCACCAAGTCCGGCGACAAGGTCGCCAAATATTTCGGAATTTCAAAATATACACTTTATTCTTACATTGACAAACAACAGGAGGACAAGCAAAATGGGTAAAATCGATCTGAGCATCAACAAGGTCGGACTGGAGCATAACATCCAGAAGGCCAAGGAAAACAACGTCATCATCCCCACCATCGCGCAGATGCAGCATCCCGAGACCATTCCCGAGAAGATCCAGGCCAAGCTGAAGAACGTGGGTCTGTGGGACGTCAACCCCCTCAACCTCTTCCGCATCACCTGGAAGAACGAGGCCAAGGAGTCCGGCGGCCTCTTTCAGGAGGTCCCCAACTATGTAGAGATCCCCAGCGAGCTTTCGGGCGTACCCTGCCGCATCATCGCCATGGCGGGCAAGTGGTTCCCCACCGGCTGCCACAAGGTCGGCGCTTCCTTCGGCTGCCTCGCTCCGCGTCTGGTCACCGGCCAGTTCGACGCCAACTATCACCACGCCGTTTGGCCCTCCACGGGCAACTACTGCCGCGGCGGCGCGTTCAACTCCAAGCTGCTCGCCGTTGACTCCGTCGCCATTCTCCCCGCCGAGATGAGCAAGGAGCGCTTCGACTGGCTGAGCAAGATCGCTGGTCAGGTCATCGCTACGCCCGGCTGCGAGTCCAACGTCAAGGAGATCTTCGACAAGACCTGGGAGCTCAAGCAGGATCCCAGCATGATGATCTTCAACCAGTTCGAGGAGATGGGCAATCCCCTCTGGCACTACAACGTCACGGGCTACGCCCTCGCGGACCTCTTTGAAGCCGTCAAGAAGCCCGGACAGAACTTTGCCGGCGCCTGCTTCACCTCCGGCTCCGCCGGCACCATGAGCGCGGGCGACCTGCTCAAGGAGCGCTATCCCGGCCTCAAGCTCGGCGTGGGCGAGGCACTCCAGTGCCCCACCATTCTCGAGAACGGCTTCGGCGGCCACCGCATCGAGGGCATCGGCGACAAGCACATTCCCTGGATCCACAACGTGAAGAACACCGACATGGCCATCGCCATCGACGATGAGGACAGCCAGCGCCTGCTGCGCCTGTTCAACACCAAGGAAGGCCAGAAGTACCTCAAGGAAGAGCTCAAGCTCTCCGACGAGCTGATCGAGAAGCTGACCTGGCTCGGCATCTCCGGCATCGCGAATGTCCTTTGCTGCATCAAGATGGCGAAGTATTATGAGCTGACCGAGAACGATGTCGTCGGCACGGTTCTGACCGACTCCGCCGCGATGTATCAGTCCCGCATCGAGGAGCTCAACGAGATGCACGGCGCGTACAACGTCGAGGAAGCCAAGCTCGACCACAACCTCCACATGCTCGGCCTCAAGACCGACAACCTGATGGAGCTGACCTACACCGACCGCAAGCGCATCCACAACCTCAAGTATTACACCTGGGTCGAGCAGCAGGCCCGCGACGTCAAGGACCTCAACGCGCTCTGGTACGACACCAAGGGCACCTGGGACGCCGTCCACGCGCAGGCTGCCGAGCTCGACGAGCTCATCAACGAGTTCAATGAGGCCACCGGCCTTCTCAAGGCGCTCTAAGAAGCAGAGACAAAGCTTGCTCCGAAACGCCACCGCAACAGCGGCTGAGCGGAAAGAGGAGCAGACCGGATCGAAAGCTGAATAAAATTTCATTGCACAGCGTGTGCAGCATCCCCGCAGATAGGGGCCGGCAATGGCAGGTCAAGGGCGCAGCCCTTGCGCTTCTCTGGGGTTTCCAAAAGGGGATATCTCTTACGGTAAGAGATATCCCCTTTTGAGCGGCATCTGCGCCTGTGCGGGTATATGTCTCCTCAGCCGCTGCTGCAGCGGGGTTACGAAGCGATTGCTTTTGCTGCGGGATTCGAGACCATTTTCAATCTTCCGTTTTAGGAGAAATTATTATGCTGAAAAATGTGAAATGTGCGCGCTGCGTCAAGTGCGGCAAGGAATACGAGGCTACGCCCAACCTCACCAACTGCAAGTGCGGCGGTATCCTCGACATCATCTACGATTACGATTACATCAAGGCCAATCTCACCAAGGAAAAGCTCAAGAGCCGCCCGAACACGATGTGGCGCTACCGCGAGCTGCTGCCCGTGGAGGAGACCACGCCCGACACGCCCCTGCGCGTGGGCTGGAGCCCGCTCTACGAGGAGGACCGTCTTGCGAAGCTCCTCGGCCTCAAGAAGCTGTGGGTGAAGGACGACGGCCAGAACCCCACCGCGTCCCTCAAGGACCGTGCCTCCGCTATGGCGGTCGCCAAGGCGAAGGAGGCGGGCGCGGAGATCATCGCCTGCTCGTCCACGGGCAACGCGGCCTCGTCGCTGGCAGGCAACGCCGCCGCCGCGGGTCTCAAGACCTTCATCTTCGTTCCCTCCCGCGCCCCCAAGGGCAAGGTCGCGCAGCTGATGACCTTCGGCGCGAACGTCATTTCCGTGCAGGGCAACTATGAGGAGACCTTCGAGCTGAGCAAGAAGGCCATCGACAAGTGGGGCTGGTACAACCGCAACGCTGCCATCAACCCCTATCTTTCCGAGGGCAAGAAGACCGTCTCGCTCGAGATCGCCGAGCAGCTCGGCTGGAAGATGCCCGACTACCTCGCCATCTCCGTCGGCGACGGCTGCACCATCGCGGGCGTGTGGAAGGGTCTCAAGGACCTCTACGCCATCGGCTTTATCGACAAGCTGCCGCGCCTGATCTCCGCGCAGGCGGAGGGCTGCCACCCCATCAACCGCGCCATCGCGGAGAATAAGCCCTGGGAGCCGATGGAGGAGAACACCCTCGCCGACTCCATCGCCGTCGGCGTGCCGCGCAATGCGGACAAGGCGCTCATGGCGATCCGTGAGTCCAACGGCATCGTGGTCAACGTGACCGACGAGGAGATCATGGCGGCGCAGAAGCTGCTCGGCACCACCTGCGGTGTGTTCGGCGAGCCGGCGGGCGTGACCGGCACGGCGGGCGTGAAGAAGCTCTGCGAGCAGGGCGTGCTCGGCGCGAACGACACGGCCGTCTCCGTCGTCACCGGCAACGGCCTCAAGGATGTTGCCAACGCCATCAAGTTCTGCGGCGAGCCGATGAGCCTGCCGAACGACCTTGACCTGTTGGTCGAGGAGTTCGACAAGCGTGGCATCGAGACCAAATGAGAGAAAAAATAGCGCCGCGCGAGTTTTGGAACCGCCGCTCGCAGCATTATGACGAGCAATCGGGAGCAGCGTATGCGGACGCCTACCGCAAAACGGCGGAGCGCATCCGCCCCTATCTCACGCCGAATGACCGTGTGCTGGATTTTGCCTGCGGCACGGGACTTGTCACGCTGCCGGTCGCGCAGATGGCCGCCGAGGTGTGCGCCATTGACATTTCGGACGAGATGGTGCGGCATCTGAAGGAAAAAATAGCAGAGCAGGGGGTCGGCAACGTCAGCGCCTCGTGCATGGATCTCTTTGACGAGAGCCTGCGGCCCGGCAGCTTTGACGCGGTGGTCGCCTGCAATGTGCTGCTCTACCTCGAAAACCGCGCGGAGGTGCTCGCGCGCATCCGTGAGCTGCTGCGGCCGGAGGGAATGTTCCTCTCGGCGACGGACTGCCTGGGCGAGCGGCTCACACGCGAGGGTGTTCGCAAGTGGTGGCGCAGCCACACAGGGAAAATGCCCTATGTGTCGTTTGACCGTATGCACACGCTGGAGGCGTCCATCGCCGCGGCTGGCTTTGAGGTGCTGGAGACCGAAAACCTGTTTCCCGCGCCGCCGAACCTCTTTGTCGCAGCAAGAAAAAAGTGAACGAACACAGGAGCGCGGACCAACGGCCCGCGCTCCTTTTGCGCTCAGACGAAGTATTTGTTGACGATGGGGACCCGGCTCAGCAGCGCGGAGACCAAAAAGGACAGCGTGCCGATGAGCAGCGTCAGAAGCGGCACGGAGAAAAAGGCGTTGCAGGAGAGCGTGTTGACGCCGAGAAATTGATCGAACGTCTCGATGAACAGCGGATGCACGAGGTAGGCGCCGAAGCTCCAGCGGGAGAGCGCGCGGATGCGCGCGTGTCCCTTTTCGCCGAGTGAGGGAAAATTCAAATGCCTACGGGCGAATACAAAGACGGCGAGACACATCAGCAGCACACCGACCGAGTCGTAGTTGTAGAAGAGCACGGTGGCGGTGCCCAGACGGCGGGAAGCATAGGACGTCATAACGACGGTGACGATGAGACCGGCTACGCCGAGCGCATAGCACCAACGGGCCGCTTTGGGCGAAAGCTCCTTGCGGCTGAGATAGCGGCCCAGCATAAAATAGGCGGCAAAGCCGAGCGTGAAGTGGTAGTATAGCATTCCAGACAGCGAGAGGTAGCTGCTGTAGAGCGGCCAGGAAAACAGAGAAAGAAGTGCGCCGAGCTGCGGCAGCAGAAAGTTGAAAACAAGCGCAAGCAGCAGAAAATAGCGCAGCAGCGTCTCGTTCTGCGCGATGGGCCGCAGCAGCGGGACGATCAGATACAGTCCCACGATCATAAACAGAAACCACATGTGGTAGTGACCGGAGAAAAACAGCGTGACCGCGGTGGACAGGGCGCATTTGTTGAAAAAGTATGCGTAAGCGGCATAGAGCGCAGACCAGAAAATGAAGGCTGTGACGATACGCAGGACGTTTTTGCGCAGGATCTGCCGCAGGCTTTGCGTGCCGGCGAGAAAGAATACGCCGCTGATCATCACGAAGACGGGAACGGTCCAGCGGACGAGGCTGTCATACAGGTTAAAGGCCTGCCACGCGGTTGAATAAATATCGGTGTCCGCCCAATGCTGCGCGGAAAGGTGGAGTGCAACGACGGCAAAGGTCGCCGCGACGCGCAGCACGTCATAGCAGGCGACGCGCTGCGATCCGGTCTGTTCCATGGCTATTCCTCCGTTGCCGCTTCGGCGGCTTCGGCCGCATCGGCGGGGGCGGCTTCCTCTGCGAGAGTATTTTGCGCCTCGACAGCCTCCTGTGCGGCACACGCAGCGGACTGTACCTGCGCTTGAGCTTGTACCTGCGCTTGAGCTTGTGCCTGTGCTTGAGCTTGAGTCTGAGCCGCCTCACGCGCGGCGGCCTCCGCCTCGGCGCGCTCGCGCTCCTCGGCGGCGCCCTCGGCGCGGGCGCGGGAGACCTCCTCTTCCTTCTGCTTCTCCGCCTGCTTCATGGCCTTGTCGAGCCTGCGCCGGCTGGAGCGCTTCTCCATGCCGTGCACGACGCGCAGTACGAGGAAGAGCAGCACGAGACCCACGCCGAACCAGCTCCAGAAGCCGAGGGTGATGAGCGTTTTGAGCGTCCACAGCTCGGCCTGGATGCCGAGGAAGCAGCACACCACCGATGCGGCGAGCGCCGCGCCGAAGAGAATGACCCACAGCACCGACTTGACCGCGGAGGTCTTGCGCACGCGCAGGTGCGCGATCAGAAACAGCACCGCGAGCAGGAACAGCGCGGGATACTGCGAAAACAGAATGGTACGAAGGTTCATGGAAGCGTTCCTCTTTTCTTCTCTTGTTTTGCTCAGAGGGTGCAGAGCCCGCGGCGGAGGTATTGACCCTCGGGGCCGCCGACGATCCTGCCGTCCTCGACCATCAGGCTGCCGCGCAGGTAGACCTTAGCGATGCCGCCCTCGGTGCGCAGACCCTCAAAGGGCGTGTAGCCGGCCTTTGTGACCATGTCGCGCGCGGTGAGGATGTGGCTGGCCTTGGGATCGTAGACCACGATGTCCGCGTCGGAGCCCGCGGCGATGACGCCCTTGCGGGGATAGAGCCCGTAGAGCTTCGCGGGATTTTCGCACAGGGCGCGGCACATTCCGGCGACGGTCATTCTGCCCGCGGCGACGCCGCGGGTGTAGACGACCTCGCCGCGCGTCTCCACGCCGGGCAGACCGCCGGGGATCTTCGTGAAGTCCTCGCGGCCCATGTCCTTCTGCGCGAGGGTGAACGAGCAGTGGTCGGTGGAGATGGTCTGGATCTCGCCGCGGCGCAGACCGCGCCAGAGCGCGCGCTGATTTTCCTCGGCGCGGATGGGCGGCGCGCAGACATAGCGCGCGGCCATGGACCAGTTGGCGTCGTAGTACACGCCGTCGTCGAGGGCAAGGTACTGCGGGCAGGTCTCGACATAGACCCTCTGCCCGCGGGCACGGGCAAAGGCGACCTCGTCGAGCGCCTCGCGGTTGGTCAGGTGGACGATGACCACCGGCGCGTCCGCCGCCTCGGCGATGCGCAGCAGCCGCGCGACCGCCTCGGCCTCGAGATAGTCGGGCCTTGCCTCGGGGTGGGCGGAAACGTCCGCCGCGCGTCCGGCGGCCTTGAGCTCGGCAATGCGCGCGTCGATCACACCGGCGTTCTCGCAGTGGACGCCCGCGATGCCGCCGCGCTTTTTCAGCGCCTTGAGCGCGGAATACACCGCGCCGTCGCCAATCATCATGGCGGGGTAGGTGAGGTACATCTTAAAGGACGTGATGCCTGCGGCGAACATATCGTCCAGCTCGCCCTCGATGCCCTCGTTCCAGTCGTCGATGGTCATGTGGAAGCCGTAGTCGCACGAGCATTTGCCGTCGGCCTTTTTGTGCCAGAGACCAAGACCGTAGGCAAGCGTCTCGCCCTTGTTCGGGCAGGCGAAGTCGATGATGGTGGTCGTGCCGCCGCGGATGGCGCTGCGGGTGCCGGACGCGAAATCGTCGGCGGTGGTCGTGTTGCACACGTCGAGATCGAAGTGCGTGTGCGCGTCGATGAAGCCGGGGAAGAGGTAGCAGCCGGAAACGTCCGTCACCTCGGCGCTTTTTGCCTCGGCGGGGGAGATGTGGCCGACCTGGGCGATCTTCTCGCCGTCGAGCAGGACGTCCGCGCGGCGGGAGCCGCGGGGCGTAACGACAAAGCCGCCCCTGAGCAATTTTTTCATATCCATTCAGCTCCTTTGTCTGAAAATATTCATACACCTTTACCATAGCACGTTTTTGCCGCGATTTCCACAGGAAAAGAGAAATCGGCAAAAGCGACAAGAAAGCGCGGTGAAAATCTGTGATTATGGCGAGAGAATGCGGCTTGTGAAAAAGCGGAAAAGAAGATACAATAAACATATCCTGCCGAAGCTGTGCGCCCGATACGGACAAGCGCTCCGGCAAAAATTTTCAGGAGGAAAAAAGCTATGCGCAAGTTTTTGTCCCTGCTGCTGACGATGGCGATGGTCCTTTCCCTTGCCGTGACGGTCAATGCCGCCGCCCCCAAGGAAGACATCACCATTCTGCACACCAACGATGTTCACTGCGACTACGAGAAGTATGCCAAGGTCGCAACGCTGCACAAGAGCGCGGATCTGCTCGTGGATGCGGGCGACCACGTTCAGGGCGATGTCATCGGTACGCTCTCCAAGGGCGAGTATATCGTTGACATCATGAACTACATCAAGTACGATGCGGCCGTTCCCGGCAACCATGAGTTCGATTACGGCATGGATCAGTTCCTGCACATTGCCAAGGATCTGGCCAAGTACCCGTATCTCTCCGCCAACTTCACCGGCAAGGACGGCACGCCTTACTTCGACGCTTATAAGATCTTCGAGGTCAAGGGCGTGAAGGTCGCGTTCGTCGGCGTCTGCACGCCGGAGACCTTTACCAAGTCCACCCCGACCTACTTCCAGGATGCCAACGGCAATTACATCTATGGCTTCTGCGAGGGCAATAACGGCGCTGACCTCTACAAGGCGGTGCAGAAGGCCATCGACGCGGCCAAGGCCGCGGGCGCCGATTATGTCATCGGCCTCGGCCATCTCGGCATCGACGAGCAGTCCTCTCCCTGGACGAGCAAGGAAGTCATTGCCAACACCACCGGCTTTGACGCCTTCATCGACGGCCACTCCCACTCCACCTTCTCCGAAACGATCAAGGATAAGTCCGGCAAGGAGGTCGTCTTTGAGCAGACCGGCACCAAGCTCGCCAACGTCGGCAAGATCATCATTAAGGCCGACGGTACCATCACCCACGAGAACGTTGATCTGAACACGGTCGAGCCCGACGCCGAGGCGGCGGCCTATATCCAGACCATCACCGATAAGTTCGACGCCCTGCAGAAGCAGGTCGTTGCCAAGACCAGCGTGGAGCTGACCATCAACGGCGCGGACGGCAAGCGCGCGGTCCGCAATGCCGAGACCAACCTCGGCGACCTGTGCGCGGACGCCTACCGCATCCTGCTGGGCGCTGACATCGCCTTCGTCAACGGCGGCGGCGTGCGCGACAACATCAAGGTCGGCGACATCACCTACGGCGATATCATCAAGGTCCATCCCTTCGGCAACGAGGCCTGCCTCGTTGAGGTCACCGGTCAGCAGATCAAGGATGCTCTGGAGCTCGGCTCCGCGGCCTATCCCGGCGAGAGCGGCGGCTTCCTGCAGGTTTCCGGCCTGACCTACACCATCAATGCGGACATTCCCAGCTCCGTGGTGAAGAACGATAAGTCCGAGTTCGTCAAGGTCGACGGCGCGTACCGTGTGTCTGACATCATGGTCGGCGGTCAGCCCCTCGATGTCAACAAGACCTATACCCTCGCTTCCCATAACTACATGCTCAAGGATGCCGGCGACGGCTACACCATGTTCGGCACCAAGAACGTCAAGCTCCTCAAGGACGGCGTGATGATTGACAACCAGGTCCTCATCAACTACATCGTCAATAATCTCGGCGGCGTGGTCGGCGAGCAGTATGCCGCCCCGCAGGGCCGCATCACCATCAAGACTGCTGCTTCCGATGTCCCGACGAACGAAAGCGATAAGGTCATCGCCGGCCGCGATACCACCGTGACCGAGGGCGATACCTACACCGTCGTCGCGGGCGACTGCCTGTGGAACATCGCCTACAAGCTCTACGGCACCGGCACGCTCTACACCAAGCTGGCTGAGGCCAACAAGCTCGCCGATCCGTACATCATCTACATCGGCCAGATCCTGACCGTTCCCGCCAAGTAAAAAACCGCACAATTAGGAAAGCCGCCCGTTTGGGCGGCTTTCTTCTGCGCTTTTTTGCTTTTTACGAGTCCTATATTACCACATTTCGGGCAATTTTTCAAGTCTTGTCTTTTCCTTGCCGGGGGTGTAGATAACATGGCGAGGTGAAAAAGAGATGGATGAATTGATGTTATTTGGCGCGCTGTCCGCGCAGCGGACCGAGGCGGCGCTGCTGCGCGGGAACGCCGTGACGGAACGCTTCGGCCTGACGCTCACGCCGGAACAATGCGGACGTCTGCTGGAGCGCCGCGCTTCGGCCTTGCGGGAGACGGAGCGCATCGAGCTGGGCGAGGGCATCCTGCCGAAGCTGGCGGTCGCGCTGTGCGACTCGCCCTGCGTTGGACCGGAGAACTGGGAGGAAACGCTCGGCGGGCTGACGGAGCTGTTCTACCACTTCAAGGGCGCGTGCGGCGAACGTCTCGGCGACGACGAGCTGCTCGCCGCGCTGGTGCGGCTATACAACGGCTGGGCGGGCGGCTGCGCGGACCGCATCGCCGATCTCGATGGCCGCGCGATGCTGCGCTTTGCGCGCACGGGAAGGGTGGGGGACGATGATGAATGAGCTGACGCGCCCCTTGACGGGCGCCGAAGAGAGGCTGTGGCAGGAAAAGCTTGCCGCGCTGCTCGTGCGGCAGATCGCGCTCTACACCGCGAATGAAAGCAGCTCCGTGCCGGCTGCCGCCGCGCGGGAGCTGCTGCGCGGCGTGCTGTTTTTCCTTGCTGTGCCGGAGGAGGCGGACGGCGGAGGCGAAGCGGATCGCGCGGCGCGTATCCGTACACTTCTCTCGTGCGACCTTGCGGACGAGCTGGCGCGCGGGCAACGCCGTGCGCAGCGGGATGCCGCGCTGACGATCGCGCTCTGGCGAAAGGTCGTTGAGACGCTGCCGCCGCTGGAGAACCGCTCGCTCCGCGATACGCTGCGGAGCATCGGCAGGGGCTTCCGCTGCTATGACACGCGCTTTTTCCCGCAGCGGTTTGATTGTGACATTGACTATCAGCTTTCCCAAAGCGTGTCGGAGAGCCTGCTGGGGATAAATTATGTCAACCAATATCTGACCCGTCTGGCGGCGGAAAATAGTCTGCTCACGCGATTGCCGCAGGGCGAGGTCCGCGCGGTGCTGGAGCGCTCCTGCCCGGATTGGCGCGGGCTGCTGGTGAATCTCTACGCACCGGCCGCGGCGAACGTGCTCGCCCGCACGCTCCTCGGCGGGGAGGGGCTGACGCTCTCAGATGGCGAGATCGGCGCGCTCCGCGAGCGCTGGGAGCACGTGCGGCCCGAGCGGATCGAGAACGACCTGCTCACGGCGGCGGATGCGCTCGCGGAGCGGCTCGCCCTCCCACGCGGCGCTGGAAAATATCTGAGCAGCTGCGCCCGCGAGGTCGCCGTCCGCGCCGAAAGCCTGCGCGACTGCGGCGGCCTGCGGGGACTGTTCGTATGAAAGAAAAGGGGAGCGGCTGCTGAAAAGCAGCCGCTCCTGCATTTTGTAAGAAAGTCTGCGCTTACGCGAACAGATAGCTGTACTTGTCGCGGATGGTGAAGATCAGCGCCTCGATGTCCACCGGCAGATCGTTGTCGGAGGTGGTGAGATCGTAGTCGCGCTCCTCCGCCATGCGGACGCGGACGTGGTCGGCGTCGAGGAAGAGGACGCCGGGGTTCTTGCTCTCCGCCATATCCTCCGCCGTCTGGAAGAGGGTGAACTTGTCGTGGCAGGGCTCGCTGGCATAGGGGCAGAACTGCGTGCAGTTGCCGCACTCGTTGCACATCTTGTCGACGTGGATGATCTGGTGGCTCTCGTCGGGCATGACGACGGCGACGTTCGCGCGGTTCGGGCAGGAGTCCACACAGTTCTCGCAGACGGTGGAGCACTGCAGGCAGCGCTCGCCCTCGCACTTGCCGGACATCTTGAGGATGCCGTGCTTGGCGATGGCGTCGGACTCGGTGATGAAGGCCTGCGCGGGGATCTCATACTCGTAGGGCGCGCCGACCACGGCTTCGGCGAAGCGCGCGGCGTCGGCAATGCCCTCGACCACGGTCGCGGGGCCGCGGTGCGCGTCACCCGCGCAGTACACGCCCTCGACATTGGTCTCAAACGCGGGGCCCTTGCGCTCCATCTCGATGCCGTTTGCGGCCATGAGGTCGGAATCGACCTGCTCGCCGACGGCGGAGAGCACGAGGTCGCAGGGGATGGAGAACTGCTCGCCGGACTTCACGGGGCTGCGGCGGCCGGAAGTGTCCGGCTCACCGAGCACCATCTTGTCGCACAGCAGCATACCCTTGGCCTGCTTGACGGGAGCGGCCAGCTCGATGAACTCCACGCCCTCGTCGATGGCGAGCTGCAGCTCGTGCTCGTCGGCGGGCATGAACTTCTTGGTGCGGCGGTAGAGAATGGTGGCGTGCGCGCCCATGCGCTTGGCGACGCGGGCGGCGTCCATGGCGGTGTTGCCCGCGCCGACGACCACGATGTTGCCGGAGAGGTTGGGCTTGACCTGCTTCTTTTCCTTCTTCATCCACTCGATGACGCCCTGCACGTTGCCCTCGATGTCGAGTTTGCCGGCCTTCCACGCGCCGGTGGCGAGAAGAATATGGGTGTAGCCCATTTCCTTCAGCTCCGCGACGGAGGGGGCGCTCTTGCCGCACTTGACCTCAACGCCATAGCGCAGCATCAGGGCGATGTCCTTGTCGATGGCCTCGTCGGAAATGCGGAAGGCGGGAATGACGTAGCGCGGCACGCCGCCGAGCTTGCGCTCACGCTCGAAGATGGTGGTCTCGATACCGGCGCGGCCGCAGAAGTACGCCGCGGCGATACCGGTCGGGCCGCCGCCGATGATGGCGACGCGCTTGCCCTCGACGCGCTCGGGCAGCTTGATGGACGCCATCAGGGCATTGTAGCCCTTCTGCGCGGCGAGGAGCTTGGTGTCGCGGATATGGACGCTCTCCTCATAGAAATTGCGGGAGCACTTGCCCTGGCAGCGGTGCGCACAGATGGTGCCGGTGATGAAGGGCAGGGCGTTCTTTTCGGTGATGAGCTTGAGCGCAGGGCCGTAAAGACCCTTGCGGCACAGCTCGAGGTACTCGGGAATGTCCTGCTCGATGGGGCAGCCGCCCTTGCAGGGGGCGATGAAGCAGTCGAGCCAGGGCACCTGCTCGGTGGACTTGCGGCTGGGCAGGGGCTTGATGGGCTTGAGGTGATGGTAATTCGTGCGGGCGGAGGCGGCGAGGTCGGAGATGGCGGCGGAGTCGGTGCCGGCGAAGGCGCGGTACTCCATCGGCTCGACCTTCTCGACCATCTGGAGCAGGCGGTTGTAGCCGCCCGGCTTGAGAATGGTGGTGGCGACGGTGATGGGCCAGATGCCCGCGGCAAAGAGCTTATCGCAGTTGAAGTATTCCGCGCCGCCGGCGAAGGAGATACGCATCTTGCCGCCGAACGCGCGGGAGATGCGATTGCACATCTCAATGGTCAGCGGGAAGAGGCTGCGGCCGGACATATACATCTCGTCGTTCGGCAGCTCGCCGCGCGTGGTGTCCACGGGGAAGGTGTTGGAGAGCTTGAGACCGAACTCCAGACCCTCCTTGTCCGCGAGCTTCTGCAGACGCTCGAACATGGGCACCGCGTCCTCCCACTGGAGATCCTCGTTGAAGTGATGCTCGTCGAACACGATGTAGTCATAGCCCATGGAGTCGAGAATGCTGCGGGCGGTCTTGTAGCCGAGGATGGTGGGGTTGCACTTGACGAAGGTGTGCAGGTGCTTCTTTGTGAGCAGATAGCTTGCGATGCGCTCGATCTCCTGCGGCGGGCAGCCGTGGAGCGTGGAGACGGTGACGGAGCGCGAAACGCGCGGGGAGATGTGCGCGATGAAATCGCGCTCGGCGGGGAACAGCTCGGCGAGGACCTTCTTGCATTCCTTGAACTGCGCGGTCCTGCTCGCGTCCATCATGTTGTCGATGTAGCTGTTGACCTTGCGGCCCTTGATGCCCTCGAGGTCGTAGCCGACGGACATATTGAACACGAACCCGTCGGGATCGCCGAGACCGTAGACCTTGCTGATGACCTTGAGCGCGCACCACGCCTTGATGTACTCGTCCTGCGCCTGCGCCACGGTCAGCTCGGTGGACCACTCCTGATTGTAGCCCTCGTCGGCGGCGAGGATGCAGGGGCGGGGAACGCAGGCGGCGAGGTCCGCGCCGTCCATCTTCTGTACGGTCTTGACCTCGAAGAAGCGCGCGCCCGCGAAGTAGGCGGCGATGATGTTCTGCGCGAGCTGGCTGTTGGGGCCGGCGGCGGGGCCGAATGGGGTCTCGATGCGCTCGCCGAAGATGGGCAGGCTCTTGCCCGTGGCCTCATATTTCTTGTGGACGCCGAAGATGTCGCCGCTCTGGGCGTACTCGGTCACGACCCAGTTCATCAGGGACGCGAACGGAATGGGATACATTTTCTCAGACATCGTTGTTCCTCCTATGTAATGTTTCCTTAATACTCGCAGTGATTGAGGCTGCCCCAGAGCTTCTTCGCGGCCTCCAGGATGTGGGCGTTCTCGGCCTCCTCGTCGATGCCGACGAGCTGACGGTCGAGCATGAGCGTCTTGCCGGCGGCGATGGTGGTCTGGCACTGGCGGCCCGTCATGCCGAAGATCATGTGGCCGTCGATGTTCGCGTCGGAGAACGGCGTGAACGGCTTATAATCCATCACGATGATGTCCGCCGCCGCGCCCGCCTTGAGCACGCCGAGCTGGTCGGGGAAGTACTTCGCGCCGATCTTCGCGTTGTTCTTGAAGAGCATATCGGTGACCTCGCACCAGCCGACGTTCGGCAGGCAGTTCTGGCTGCGCTGGGAGCAGAGGGCGACCTTAAGGGATTCGAGCATATCGTTGGTGTAGGCGTCGGTACCCATGCCGAGGAGGATGCCGCGCTTGTAGAGCTGGAGGACGGGGCAGATGCCGATGGCGTTGCCCATGTTGGATTCCGGATTGTTCACGACCATAGTACCCGTTTCCTTAATGATCTCCATCTCGGCGGTGTTGACGTGGATGCAGTGACCGAGGATGGTCTTGGGGCCGAGGATGCCGTGATCCTGAAGGCGCTGGACGGGACGGCGGCCGTAGTTCTGGAGGGAATCGTACACGTCGTTCATGCCCTCGGAGACATGGATGTGATAGCCGGTGCGGCCGTTGTTGGCCTCGACCATGCGGTCGAAGGTCTTATCGGAGATGGTGAAGAGCGCGTGACCGCCGAATATCGCCGCGAGCATGGGATCCTTGCGCTGCTCGCATTCCGAGATGAAGTCGGCATTTTCCTTGATGGCCTGCAGGCACTTCTCCTCGCCGTCGCGGTCGGAGACCTCATAGCACAGGCAGGAGCGCAGGCCAAGACGCTTGCTCTCCTCGGCGATGGTGTGCAGCGTGCCGGGGATCTCGCCGTAGCTGGCGTGGTGGTCGAAGACAGTGGTGACGCCCTGCTTGATGGAATCGATGTAGAGCGCGGTGGCGCTGGCCTTGGTGCCGTCCATCATCAGATGGCGGTCGATGGCCCACCACGTTCCGTCGAGGACCTCGTAGAAGTTTGTCGGGTTGTTGCCGACGATGGACAGGCCGCGCGCGAGTGCGGAATAGATGTGGGTGTGCGCGTTGATGAAGGCGGGCATGATGACGCCGCCCTTGGCGTCGACGATCTCGGCGTCGGGGTACTTCGCGCGCAGGGCGGCCTCCTCGCCGACCTCGGCGATCCTCGCGCCCTCGTAGGCGACCGCGCCGTGCTCGTAGTAGCCGCGGCCCTCTGCGTCGCGGGTGATGAGACGTCCGTTGGTGATGAGCTTCATAAGTGGTTTCCTCCTGTTAAATGGTTTCAACTGACGAACCCTTCAGGCAAAAAGAAAAGACGCTCCAAGCGAGTCACTCGCCCGAAACGTCAGCGTTTCTGCCGGAGTGATAGTTTCAGCCCGTGCGCGCAGCACTTCGTTACAGCTATCAGTCATAGATTGTAGATTTATTTTACACGAAGGCGGGAACAATTTCAATGGAAATTTCGTCAAAATCCGTGAAAAGAGCCTTGATAAAACAGAGAAATCGCCTTTTGATTTTTGTGCAAAGCGATGAAGGAGCAAAAAAGTTACCCCGCGTTGGCCGTGTAGACCCCGCCAAACCTGCACATGAATTGCAGGTGGGTCGCCTCTGTCCGGTTTTACTGCTTCCAACGTCCGGCCGCAAAAGGCGGCCGGGAGGCCTGCAAACCACCGGAGCGTACCGGCGTCCCGTATGACGAAATGTGGGTTTATAAAGAGCCTATCACGAACCACGCAGGGTAATTGCCATTGTAAGCGGAGCGGCGGGAAAAATCCGTCGGAAGCGAGGTTATTCCTCCTCGTCCTCCATCATCTGCTCCATGAAGAGGTCGTAGACCTCGTTGATCTCGTCCTCGTCGACGACGTTGGCGAGCATCTCCTCGCCGTCCACCGTCTCGCTCTTGAGAATGATGAGGCCGTACTCGTCCTCATTCTCCTCCTCGCCTTCCTCCACAACGGGGAAGAAAGCCATATAGGTCGTGCCGTTGTGCTCGAGCGCGTCGATGTATTCCAGCTCGATGTCGTTGCCCTCCTCGTCCGTCAGCGTGACGAAATTCGGGCCGTATTCTTCGCTCATGGGGGTGTCCTCCTCCAACAGTCGGTATTTGAGATGGAGATAGTATAGCGCATTTCCAAGCGCAATGCAAGTTTGACATCTGCGCGATTTTGTATTACAATAAACTACCTATTGTCAAAAGACAGCGAAGCGGAGCTCCGCTTTTTCAATTTGCAAAAGGAGGTAGCGCAATGGAAGGGAAACACGAAGCCGCCCGTGCGCCTCGAAAAAACCACAGAAGGAGCGGCACCGGCATGACGGCGCTGAAGGTGCTCGGCACGCTCCTGGCCATCGGCGTCTGCACGGCGCTGATGTTCTTCGGCATTTTTATGAAGTATGTCCACACCACGCTCGAGCCGGTGCTGGACGTGGATATGAGCGCCATCACGCTCAACCAGAGCTCGGTCATCTATTATCAGGACAAGAGCACGGGCGAGTGGAAGGAGCTACAGAAGATCCACGGCACCGAGGACCGCACGAACATTGAATTTTCCGACATCCCCGATCATGTCTGGCAGGCTCTGGTGTCCATCGAGGACCAGCGCTTCTTCCAGCATCACGGCGTGGACTGGAAATCGACCGGCAAGGCGGTGTTCACCATGCTCACCGGCGGCGGAACGCAGCGCGGCGGCTCGACCATCACCCAGCAGGTCATCAAGAACGCCACCGGCAACAATCAGCCGACCATCAAGCGCAAGGTGACGGAGATCTTCCAGGCGCTGCGCTTCTATAAGAATTACTCGCGTGAGGAGACGCTGACATTCTATCTGAACCTCGTCTACTTCGGCAACCATTCCTACGGCATCCAGGCGGCCGCCGAGAACTACTTCGGCAAGGACGCCAAGGACCTGACCGTCGCCGAGGGCGCGGCCATTGTCGGCATCACGCAGTACCCCTACCTCTACGACCCCTCCCGTCAGGGCACGCTCGACAGCGGCAAGACCTTCCGTGAGAAGAACAAGGAGCGGCAGGAGACGGTGCTCGACAAGATGCACGAGCTCGGCTATCTGGACGACGCGGAATACGAGGCGGCGGTCAACGAGCCGCTGGTGTTCGTGTGGGACGACAACTATGTGCCCTCCGACAGCTCGAAGGAGCATGTGGCGGAGACCGCCGCGGAGGAGTTCGATCCGTATCTCGTCGAGCAGGTCTTCAACGACGTGGTCGACGCGCTGCGCCGCGAGAAGAATTATTCCGAGGAGATCGCCAAGAAGCTGCTCTACACCGGAGGCTATCAGATCTACGCGACCATCGACCCTGAGCTGCAGAGCATCGTGGAGAAGGTCTACGCCGATACGAGCAACCTGCCCTATACCTCGTCCAAGGGCGAACAGCTGCAGTCCGGCATGACCGTCATCGACAACGCCACGGGCAACATCGTGGCGATGGCGGGCCGCGTCGGCGAGCGCGAGGGCCGCTTCCTCTTCAACTACGCGACCGCCACCCGCCCCTGCGGCAGCGCCATCAAGCCCATCGCGGTCTACGCGCCCGCGCTGGATACCGGCGTCATCACGCCGGCGACGGTGCTCGACGACTATCCCGTGCGCCTGCAGGCGAACGAGAACGGCACGGAAAAAGCGTGGCCGAAGAACTCCTACAGCGGCTACAAGGGTCTTATCACGCTCCAGACCGCGCTGCGCGTGTCCACCAATACCACGGCGGTGCGCGTGCTCGAGGCGCTCTCTCCGTCCGTGTCCTACGACTTTATGACGCGGAACCTCGGCTTCACCACGCTGGTCAACAGCGATCTCAACTCCGCTGCGCTCGGCCTCGGCGGCCTGACCTACGGCGTGAACACGGTCGAGATGGCGGCGGCGTACTCCGCCTTTGCCAACAACGGCGTGTATACAAGGCCGCGCACCTACATCGAGGTGCGCGACAACAAGGGCAACCTTGTGCTGGAGAACAAGCAGGAGTCGTGGGTGGCGATGAAGGAGTCCACCGCGTACTCGATCAACGAGCTGCTCAAGGGCGTGGTGCGCAGCGGCACCGGCACCGAGGCGGCCTTCTCCGGCATGACCATCGCCGGCAAGACCGGTACGACCTCCAGCAACTATGACCGTTACTTCGTCGGCTACACGCCGTACTACACCGCGGCGGTGTGGATCGGCTACGACCAGAATGCCAGCATCCGCGCGAACGGCAATCCCGCCGCGCAGCTGTGGAAGAAGGTCATGAGCGAGGCGCACGAGAACCTGCCCAATCAGAATTTCAATGGGAGTACCGCCGACATGACGCAGGTGACGGTCTGCACCCGCACGGGGCTTCTGCAGGGCCCGGGCTGCACCGATGTGCAGACGGTCTGGGTGGCGGCGAGCAACGCGCCCGCGCTGGTGTGCGACGGCCATGTGGCGGTGAACCTCTGCACCGAGAGCGGCAAGCTCGCGACCGAGTATTGTCCCGCCGAGTGCGTGCAGAGCGTGAACGCGATCGACTTCACGACCGAGAATCTGACGGCGGCGTGGGGCTATGAGCGCACGACGATCCTCCTGCCGCTGAGCGCGGCGGAGTACGAGGCGTATGCCGCGCAGCAGGCCGCCGATCCGACGTTTGTGATCCCTGCGGGCAAGCCCGTTCAGGCGAACGACAGCGGCAGCGTGTTCAGCGATCTGATGATGCTCGGCCCCTGCACGCTCCACCAGTACGTCGAGCCGGAGCCGACGCCGGGCGAGGGCTATTACGACGAGAACGGCAACTGGGTTCCGGTCGGCGAGACCGACCCGACCGACCCGACCGATCCGGAGGGATCGGAGGAGGTGTCGCCGGAGCGGGGAACGGATTTCCTCAACTGGCTGCTCAACACCGCGGCGTAAAGTTGAACGGAAAAAGGAAGGCTCACAACGAGCCTTCCTTTTTTGTACGCAGCATTTGGGCGGCGAGCAGCAGGAGCAATGGGAAGAGCACCATGCCCGCTACGCCGAAGGCGCGGGCGCCGAGGTACATCGCCATGAGCGAGGCGATGGGCGGCAGCCCCGCCTGCGCGGCGACGAGCTTCGGCTCGGTGATGCTGCGCACGGTGAGCGTGCAGAGGTAGAGGATGACGAGCGCAGCCCCGCGCGGCACCGAGCCGAGCAGCAGCTCGGCGAGTGCCCATGGAATAAGCACCGTTCCTGTGCCGAACACCGGCAGCGCGTCCACGAGCGTGATGAGAAAGGCGGCGAGCAGGGAGTAGCGCTCGCCCAGCAGCCAGAAGCCGGCGAGGAGCTGGCAGAAGGTGAGGGAGCAGAGGATTGCCTGTGCGCGCAGCCAGCGCGTGAGCGAGTGCGTCACGCCGTCGCGCCAGAAGCGGAGCCGCTTCTGCGCGCGAGGACTCAGGCGGCGTTTCGCCGCCGCGCAGAGCGTGGGATAGGAGGCGGCGAGGAAGAAGACGGCAAGCAGCGTTGTTGCGGCGAAGAGCACCAGCGCCGGCACGGCGGCGGCCATCGAGCCGAGCAGGGCGAGGGCGCGGGAGGCGAGACCGGCGAGCGCCGTGCTGCCGTAGGCCGCCCAGTCGGAGAGCTCGGCGGCCAGAAGCTCCCGCAGCCAGTCAGGACAGAGCGCGCCGTAGGCGCGCAGCCGATCGAGCAGTCCGCCGGTCAGCGCGGGCAGCGCGTCGAGCAGCGTCGGGAGCTGGGTGAGGAAGGCGGTCGCCTCGGTGAAAAGCGCCGAGAGCAGCAGCGAGAGGAGACCGCCGAGGAGAAAGAGCAGAAAGAGCGTCAGCAGCGCGGCGGAGAAGGCGCGCTTGAAATGAACGGTCCGCCGCAGAAAGAGAATGACCGGCTCCATCGCGCGGGCCGCGGCGAACGCGAGAAGAAAGGGCAGCAGCCACCAGAGAAGATAGCGGAGAAAGAGATAGAGCGCTGCGGCGAGCACGGCATAATAGGCGCCGGTGAGCAAAAACTCCTTTTTTTGTTCGCTCTGCAAAAAGACCGGCCTCCTTCCTGTCGAATGTTATAGGAAAAAGCTACTTGCACTCTGTGGATCGTTATGGTATCATATCTCCATAAAAGGACAAATGCCCACGGGAGGAGAACAGGACATGGGGAAAAAGACAAAATTCTATCTGGTCGCTGCGGATGCGCTGCCGGAGATCTTTCTCAAGGTCGCCGAGGCCAAGCGGATGCTTCACGCGGGCGAGGTGAGCACGGCGGGCGAGGCCGCGAGGCAGGTCGGCATCAGCCGCAGCGCCTTTTATAAGTACCGCGACAGCGTGCAGCCCTTCAACGACATGAAGACCGGACGCATCATTACGTTCTACGCCCTGCTCAAGGATAACCCGGGCGTGCTGAGCAACGTTCTCTCTATTTTTGCCGGTTCGGGCGCAAATATACTCACCATCAACCAGAGCATCCCGACAAACGGCTGCGCCGCCGTGACCATCTCGGCGGAGACGAGCGATATGCGCGAATCGCTCGAGGAGCTCATCGCCAGCGCCGCAGAGACGGCGGGCGTGGTCAAGTTTGAGATCCTTGCGGGCTGAACCCGCGGGGAGGGTACGGCATACAATGAGTCAGCAGACTGCTTGCAGTTTGCCGACTCATTTTTTTGCTGGGAAGAGAAGGGGGCTGCTATGGGCCTTATCGTACAGAAATTCGGCGGCAGCAGTGTGCGTGACCGCGAGCGGCTGCTGCGTGCCATGAGGATCGTGCGGCGCACCTGGGAGCAGGGGGACGACGTGGTGGTCGTGCTCAGCGCGCAGGGCGACACGACCGATGCGCTGCTCGCGCGCGCCCGCGAGCTGACGGAGGAACCGCCGCTGCGTGAGCTGGACGCTCTGCTCGCCACGGGGGAGACCGCGAGCGTGGCCCTCGGCGCGATCGCGCTTGCCTCGCTCGGTGTGCCGGCAGTCTCGCTCTCCGGCTGGCAGGTGCCGGTCGGGACGGACGGTACGCACGGCGGCGCGAACGTGCGAAGCGTGGGCGCGGAGCGCATCCGGCAGGAGCTGGCGCAGCGGCGCGTCGTGCTCGCGGCAGGCTTTCAGGGCGTCGACGCGGCGGGAGACGTCACCACGCTCGGGCGCGGCGGCAGCGACACGAGCGCCGTGGCGCTCGCAGCCTTTCTCGGCGCGGAGCGCTGTATCATTTATACGGACGTGGACGGCGTTTATACCACCGATCCGCGCGTGTGCCCGACGGCGCGGCGGCTCGCCGCCGTCTCCTGCGACCAGATGCTCCGCCTCGCCGCAAACGGCGCGCAGGTGCTCCACGACCGTTCGGTCGCGCTGGCGGCAAGGCACGGCGTGACCGTCGAGGTGCGCTCGTGCGAGGAGGGGAGCGTCGGCACGCTCGTCGTGCCCCGCGCGGAGAGCGGCGAGGTCACGGGCGTCACGCGCTCGCGCCGCGGGGAGGTCACGCGCGTAACGGCTATCGGGCGCGCGCAGCCGTCGCTCGCGGCGATCCGCGCGGCGGTTTCGGCGCTGGAGGCGGCGGGCATCACGGTCCTCGGACTCGAGGAGGGCGAGCAGCGCGTCACGCTGCTGGTGAAGCGGGACGACGAGGACGCGGCGCTCTGCGCCGTACACGACGCGCTTGTGCCGCGGTGAGGGAAAGGGCGGTTTGCGCGGCGAAGGCCGCCGCAAACCGCTCTTTCCTGTGCCTGCCCCTGTTGACCGATGGCGAAAAAAACGGATTTTTCATCCGCAGAAAAGAATCCGTTGCAATTCCGGCGGGAATATGTTATCCTACGCTAAACCGGTCTGCGCTGCGCGAGCAGCCAATCTCAACAGGCCGGATGCTTAGGAGGTTATCTACTTGGACCCTGCTGACCCGTTATTGCCGAAAATTCTGGTACTGGTCATACTTATTCTTATCAACGCATTCTTTGCCGCGGCTGAGATCGCGGTCATCTCGCTTTCGGAAACGAAGTTGCGCAAGCAGGCGGAGGAGGGCGACAAGAAGGCGAAGAAGCTGCTTGTGCTCATGCAGGCGCCGGACAGCTTTCTTTCCGCCATTCAGATCGCCATCACACTCGCCGGCTTCCTGTCCTCGGCCTTCGCGGCGGACAGCTTTTCCGATCCGCTCGTGCATTGGCTGACGGTGGACAAGGGCTTCACGGCCATTCCCACCTCGACGCTCAACACGATCATGGTGGTGCTCATCACCATCGTGCTCTCGTACTTCAGCCTTGTGCTCGGCGAGCTGGTGCCCAAGCGCATCGCCATGAAAAAGACCGAAGCGGTCGCTCGCTTCACGGTCGGTGCGGTGACGAGCGTGGCGGCGGTGTTCCGCCCGGTCATCTGGTTGCTCTCCAAGTCCACGAACGGCGTATTGCGCCTGCTGCACATCGACCCCAAGGCCGATGAGGAGGACGTGAGCGAGGACGAGATCCGCATGATGGTGGACCTCGGCGAGGAGCGCGGCGCGATCGAGTCCAATGAGAAAGAGCTCATTGACAACATCTTTGAATTCAACAACACGACCGCCGAGGACGTGATGATCCACCGCACCGACATGGTGATGCTGTGGGTCGAGGACACGCGCGAGGAGATCCTCGCGACGATCCGCTCGTCCGGCCTGTCCCGCTTCCCGGTCTACGAGGAGAACGCGGACGACATCATCGGCATCCTCTCCACGCGCGAGTATCTGCTCAACGCGCAGGCGGAAGCGCCCAAGCCCATGCGTGAGCTGCTGCGCCCCGCGTATTTCGTACCCGAGTCCGTGCGCACGGATGTGCTGTTCCGCGATATGCAGAGCAAGAAGGTGCACATGTCCATCGTGGTGGACGAGTACGGCGGCACGAGCGGCCTGGTGACGATGGAGGATCTTCTCGAGGAGATCGTCGGCAACATCTACGACGAGTTCGACCCGCAGGAGGAAAAGGACATCGAAAAGGTGGGCGACAATCTCTGGCGTGTGGCAGGCTCGTGCGAGCTTGAGCGCGTCGCCGAGGCGACGGGCGTGCAGTTCCCCGAGGACGAGGAGTCCGACACGCTCGGCGGACTGGTGTTTGCCCAGCTCTCATTCATTCCCGAGGACGGCAGCCAGTTCACGGTGGACGCCTGCGGCCTGCACATCGAGGTGCAGAGCTTCAACGAACGCCGCGTGGAATGGGCGCTGGTCTCACGGCTCCCGGAGGAGGAAACGCCCGAGGAGCAGGAGAAATAAACAAAAAAGAGACAGCAGCTTGAAAAAGCTGCTGTTTTTTTGCGGAAAGCACTTGACTTGCGCGCTTGACTTTGATAAAATAAGGCGCTTATATGTGAGAGTATGCGCAAAGCGAACCCTCACCCATTGCCACAAGGATAGCACAGGAAACAAAAAAGCACAAGAGCAAATGTGACATTTCTATCAACAAAGCCGTGCGTGTCGCACGGCACACCAATACATTCCCCGCCGGAGACAGACCGGCGGGAAAGGAAAGGCGTGAAGAGCAAAAATGGCCAAAGACAAGATGTACGGCAAGACCCTTCGCAAAAACTTCGCTCGACATGAGGAGATCATGGAGATGCCGAATCTTCTGGAGCTCCAGAAGAAGTCCTACCGGTGGTTCCTCGACGAGGGACTGCAGGAGGTGTTCACCGACGTCGCCTCGATCACCAACTACGCGGGCAATCTTGAGCTGAGCTTCATCGGCTACAAGATGGACGAGGCCCCCAAGTACGACGTGGAGGAGTGCAAGGCGCGCGACGCCACCTATGCCGCTCCGCTCAAGGTCAACGTGCGGCTGTACAACAACCAGACGCAGGAGATCAAGGAGCAGGAGATCTTCATGGGCGACTTCCCGCTCATGACCCAGTCCGGCACCTTCGTCATCAACGGCGCCGAGCGCGTGGTCGTCAGCCAGATCGTCCGCTCCCCGGGCGTGTACTACGGCAAGGAGATCGACCTCAAGACCGACCTGCCCCTACTCACCAGCACCGTGATCCCCTACCGCGGCGCGTGGCTGGAGTATGAGACCGACACCAACGAGGTGTTCTGGGTCCGCATCGACAAGAACCGCAAGATCCCCATCACCGAGCTGATCCGCGCCATCGGCGGTCAGGCTGAGCAGTACGCCGACCTCAAGACCGACACCGGAATCCTCGACCTCTTCGGCGACGACGACCGCATCAAGGTCTCGCTGGAGAAGGACGCCTGCAAGACCTATGAGGAGGCCATGCTGGAGATCTACCGCAAGCTCCGTCCGGGCGAGCCACCCACGGTCGAGGCCAGCGAGAGCCTGATCAAGAACCTCTTCTTCGATCCGCGCCGCTATGATCTGTCCATGGTCGGCCGCTACAAGTTCAATAAGAAGCTCTCCCTGTGGACCCGCATCCACGGCCAGAAGCTCGCCTATCCCGTCGCCGACCCGCGCACGGGCGAGATCCTCTTCGACGCCGGCCATGTCATGACCAGCGACGAGGCCCGCGAGCTTGACGCCATCGGCGTCAACGACGTGACGCTCGACCTCGACGGCAAGACGCTGCGCGTCTTCTCGAACAACATGGTCGACCTCTCCCGCTTCGTGGACTTCGACCCCGTCGCCGAGTGCGGTATCAAGGAGCGCGTGTGCAAGAGCGTGCTCGAGGAGCTGCTGGCGAAGTACGAGGGCGAGGAGCTCAAGGAAGCCATCCGCGACAACGCCGACCGTCTCGCGCCCAAGCACATCCTTGCGGACGATATTCTCGCCTCCATCAACTACATGAACGCGCTGGCGCACGGCATCGTCACGAAGGACGATATCGACCATCTCGGCAACCGCCGCCTGCGCTGCGTGGGCGAGCTGCTGCAGAACCAGTTCCGCATCGGCTTTTCCCGCATGGAGCGCGTGATCCGCGAGCGCATGACCATTCAGGACCTCGACATCGTGACGCCGCAGAGCCTCATCAACATCCGCCCGGTCACCGCGGCCATCAAGGAGTTCTTCGGCTCCAGCCCGCTGTCCCAGTTCATGGATCAGACGAACCCGCTCGCCGAGCTGACGCACAAGCGCCGTCTTTCCGCGCTCGGCCCCGGCGGCCTTTCCCGTGAGCGCGCGAACATGGAGGTCCGCGACGTCCACTACAGCCACTACGGCCGTATGTGCCCCATCGAGACCCCCGAAGGTCCGAACATCGGCCTGATCTCCTACCTCGCGACCTACGCCCGCATCAACGAATACGGCTTCATCGAGGCGCCCTTCCGCGCTGTCGATCATGCGACGGGCCATGTCTCCGACGAGGTCACCTACATGACCGCCGACGTCGAGGATCAGTTCATCGTCGGTCAGGCGGCCGAGCCGGTCGATGAGAACGGCTGCCTTGTCAACCCGCGTATCACCTGCCGCCACCGCGACGAGATCGTCGAGGTCGACCGCGACCGCGTCGATTACATCGACATTTCCCCGCGTATGATGGTCTCCATCGCGACCGCGATGATCCCGTTCCTGCCGAACGACGACGCGAACCGTGCCCTGATGGGCGCGAACATGCAGCGTCAGGCCGTTCCGCTGCTCCGCCCCGAGGCTCCCATCGTCGGTACCGGCATGGAGCACAAGATCTGCATGGACTCCGAGGTCGCCGTCCTCGCCGAGGGCGACGGCATCGTGACCAAGATGGACGCCCGCGCCATCACCGTGGCTTACGACAACGGCGAGACGAAGGAATACAAGCTCACCAAGTTCCTGCGCTCCAACCACGGAACCTGCATCAACCAGCACCCGATCGTCGACGTCGGCGAGCGCGTGCACGGCAAGTATGTCAATGAAAACGGCGAGACCGTCGACCCCACCGTGCTGGCGGACGGCCCTGCCACCGATCAGGGCGAGCTGGCGCTCGGACGCAACATCCTCGTCGGCTTCATGACGTGGGAGGGCTACAACTACGAGGACGCGGTGCTCCTCAACGAGCGCCTTGTCCGCGAGGACCTGTATACCTCCATCCACCTCGAGGAGTATGAGCTCGACTCCCGCGACACCAAGCTCGGCCCCGAGGAGATCACGCGCGACATTCCCAACGTCGGCGAGGACGCTCTCAAGGACCTCGACGAGCGCGGTATCATCCGCATCGGCGCGGAGGTCCACGCCGGCGATATTCTGGTCGGCAAGGTCACGCCCAAGGGCGAGACCGATCTGACCGCGGAGGAGCGCCTGCTGCGCGCGATCTTCGGCGAGAAGGCGCGCGAGGTGCGCGATACCTCCCTCAAGGTGCCGCACGGCGAGAGCGGCATCGTGGTCGACGCCAAGGTGTTCTCCCGCGAGAACGGCGACGACCTCGGCCCCGGCGTGAACATGGTCGTGCGCGTTTACATCGCGCAGCGCCGCAAGATCCAGCCCGGCGACAAGATGGCAGGCCGCCACGGCAACAAGGGCGTCGTCTCCCGCGTTCTGCCGCAGGAGGATATGCCCTTCCTGCCCGACGGCACCCCGCTCGACATCGTTCTGAACCCCCTCGGCGTTCCGTCCCGTATGAACATCGGTCAGGTGCTCGAAGTCCATCTCGGCTACGCCGCCAAGACGCTCGGCTGGAAGGTCGCCACGCCCATCTTCGACGGCGCGACCGATAAGGATATTTCCGAAGCGCTTCAGCTTGCCGGCCTCGATCCCGAGGGCAAGAGCTGGCTGTACGACGGCCGCACCGGCGAGCGCTTTGACAACAAGGTCACGGTCGGCTACGTTTACTTCCTCAAGCTGCACCATCTGGTCGACGATAAGATCCATGCCCGTTCCACCGGCCCGTACTCCCTTGTCACGCAGCAGCCGCTCGGCGGCAAGGCGCAGTTCGGCGGCCAGCGCTTCGGCGAAATGGAAGTCTGGGCGCTCGAGGCCTACGGCGCGAGCTACACGCTGCGGGAGATCCTGACCGTCAAGTCCGACGATGTGACCGGCCGTGTGCGCACCTACGAGGCCATCGTCAAGGGCCACAATGTCCCGCAGCCCGGCGTGCCGGAGTCCTTCAAGGTCCTGGTCAAGGAGCTGCAGTCTCTCTGCCTCGACATTCAGGTGCTCGACCGCGACGGCAACCAGATCGAGCTCAAGGAGGACGAGGACGCGCTCGACACCTTCAACCTCGCCCGCATGGATGCAGACGACGAGCGCAGCCGCAACCCGTTCGCTGACGAGGCGGAGCTGGAGGACGCAGGCTTTGAATACGTTCCCGACGACGAGGTCGAGGCTGACCTTGCCGACGACAAAGACGAGTATTGAGAAAAGGAGGAGCATGAATTATGAGTTACGCAACGTTTGACGCCATCAAGATCGGCATCGCTTCTCCGGAAATGATCCGTGAGTGGTCCCACGGCGAGGTCAAAAAGCCCGAGACCATCAACTACCGCACCCTCAAGCCCGAGCGCGACGGACTGTTCTGCGAGCGCATCTTTGGCCCCACGAAGGACTGGGAGTGCCACTGCGGCAAGTATAAGAAGATCCGCTACAAGGGCAAGATCTGCGACCGCTGCGGCGTCGAGGTCACCCGCGCGAAGGTGCGCCGCGAGCGCATGGGCCACATCGAGCTGGCGACGCCCGTTTCCCACATCTGGTACTTCAAGGGCATCCCCTCCCGCATGGGTCTGCTGCTCGACATCAGCCCCCGTATTCTGGAGAAGGTGCTGTACTTCGCGGCCTATATCGTCACCGACCCCGGCGAGACGCCGTTGATCCGCAACCAGATCCTCAGCGAAAAAGAGTATCGCGATATGCGCGAGAAGTATGAGGACGATTTCGACGCCGGCATGGGTGCCGAGGCCGTCAAGAAGCTCCTGCAGCAGATCGACCTCGAAGCGCTCTCCGAGCAGCTCCACGCCGAGCTCAAGGGTGCGAGCGGTCAGAAAAAGGCGCGTATCGTCAAGCGCCTGGAGGTCGTGGACGCCTTCCGCCTGAGCGGCAACAAGCCCGAGTGGATGATCATCGACGTGCTGCCCGTCATCCCGCCGGAGATCCGCCCGATGGTTCAGCTCGACGGCGGCCGCTTCGCGACCAGCGACCTGAACGACCTCTACCGCCGCGTTATCAACCGCAACAACCGCCTCAAGAGGCTCATGGAGCTCAAGGCCCCAGATATCATCGTGCGCAACGAAAAGCGTATGCTGCAGGAGGCTGTGGACGCCCTGATCGACAATGGCCGCCGCGGCCGCGCCGTCACCGGCGCGAACAACCGCGCGCTCAAGTCCCTTTCCGATATGCTCAAGGGCAAGCAGGGCCGCTTCCGTCAGAACCTGCTCGGCAAGCGCGTCGACTATTCCGGACGTTCCGTTATCTGCGTCGGCCCCGAGTTGAAGATCTATCAGTGCGGCGTGCCGAAGGAAATGGCGCTCGAGCTGTTCCGCCCGTTCATCATGAAGAAGCTCGTGGAGGACGGCGCCGCCAACAACATCAAGTCCGCCAAGAAGATGGTCGATAAGGGCCGCCCGGAGGTCTGGGACGCGCTGGACTTCGTCATCAAGGATCACCCCGTCATGCTCAACCGCGCGCCGACGCTCCACCGCCTCGGCATCCAGGCGTTCGAGCCGGTGCTCGTCGAGGGCCGCGCGCTCAAGCTGCACCCGCTGAACTGCACCGCGTTCAACGCGGACTTCGACGGCGACCAGATGGCCATTCACGTTCCTTTGTCCGCCGAGGCGCAGGCCGAGGCCCGCATCCTCATGCTCTCCGCCAACAACCTCCTGCGTCCGCAGGACGGCGGCCCCGTCACCGTTCCGACGCAGGATATGGTGCTCGGCTCCTACTACCTCACCTTCGACCGCTTTGAAAACGGCGTGAGCCAGCTCGACAACGACGAGTTCTGGCCGTCCAACGTCGATTTCTCCCTCGCCGGCAAGAGCCTGAGCGAGCTGACCGACGAGGAGCGCGCGAACACGCACCTCAACGTCTACCGCGACGAGGACGAGGCGATGCTCGCCTTCAAGGATCACCTCATCGGCACCCACCAGCCCATCCGCGTGCGCGTGGAGAAGGCGCTGCCGGACGGCACGATGGGCCACAAGATCGTCGATACGACCATCGGCCGCATCGTGTTCAACCACAACATCCCGCAGGATCTCGGCTTTGTTGAGCGTGTGGACGAGAACGGCAACCCCACCGAGCATTACTTCGATTACGAGATCACGTTCACCTGCGGCAAGAAGCAGCTGGGCAAGATCGTTGACCGCACCATCAAGAAGCACGGCTTCACCGTTGCCGCCGAGGTGCTCGACAACATCAAGGCGACCGGCTACCACAACTCCACCATCGCCGCCATCACCATCTCCATCGCGGATATGACCATCCCCGACGAGAAGTACACCCTCATCGCCGAGACCGAGCAGCGCGTCGTGGACATCGAGGACCAGTTCAAGATGGGCTTCATGACCGAGAACGAGCGCTACCGCGCGGTCGTCGCCGAGTGGGAAAAGACCACCGCCGACGTTACCGACGCCCTGCAGAAGAACATGGACCGCTACAACCCCATCTTCATGATGGCGGACTCCGGCGCCCGTGGCTCCATGAAGCAGATCCGTCAGCTGACCGGTATGCGCGGCCTGATGGCCAACACCGCCGGTAAGACCATCGAGATCCCCATCAAGGCAAACTTCCGCGAGGGTCTGTCCGTGCTGGAATACTTCATCTCCAGCCGCGGCGCCCGTAAGGGCCTGGCCGATACGGCGCTGCGTACCGCGGACTCCGGTTACCTCACCCGCCGCATGGTCGACGTCTGCCAGGACGTCATCATCCGCTCCGACGACTGCGGTGCGGACCGCGGCATCATCGCCAGCGAGATCAGCGAGAACGGTCAGGTCATCGAGAAGTTCTCCGAGCGCATCCACGGCCGCTATCCCGTCCACGACATTCTCAAGCCCGGCACCGACGAGGTGCTGATCTCCAAGGATCACATGATGGACGCCTCCGACGCCGATCTGCTCGAGAAGTTCGACATTCACGAGGTCGAGATCCGCACCGTCCTGACCTGCCGCGCCCATTCCGGCGTGTGCGCCAAGTGCTACGGCATGAACCTGGCGACCAGCAAGCCCGTCGGCCCCGGCGAGGCGGTCGGCATCATCGCCGCACAGTCCATCGGCGAGCCCGGCACGCAGCTGACGATGCGTACCTTCCACACCGGCGGCGTTGCCGGCGGCGACATCACGCAGGGTCTTCCGCGTGTTGAGGAGCTGTTCGAGGCGCGCCGTCCCAAGAAGATGGCGACGCTTTCCGAGATCGCCGGTAAGGTCAGGTTCGAGGAGGCCACGAAGGGCAGCCTGCTGAACATCATCGTGACCGCCGACGACGGCGACACCCGCACCTACTCCGTGCCGCACACCGGCCTGCGCGTGAAGGACGGCGACGTGATCGAAAAGGGCTGCCAGCTGCAGGAGGGCGCGCTCAACCCGCACGACGTGCTGCGCATCCGCGGCGCTTCCGCCGTTCACAACTACCTCATTCAGGAGGTTTTGAAGGTCTACCGTCAGCAGGGCGTTGACATCAACGATAAGCATATCGAGGTCATCGTCCGCCAGATGATGCGCAAGGTGCGCGTGGAGGAATCCGGCGACACCAACCTGCTCTCCGGCGCGATGGTCGACGTTCTGGAGCTGATGGACGCCAACGAGGACATTGCGCGCCGCAATGCCGCCGGTGAGGTCAATGCCGAGACCGGCGAGCCGCTGCGTGAGGCTGAGGCCACCCAGCTCCTCATGGGTATCACCAAGGCGTCCCTCGCCACCGATTCCTTCCTCTCCGCCGCGTCCTTCCAGGAGACCACCAAGGTGCTCACCGAGGCCGCCATCAAGGGCAAGGTCGACCATCTGCTCGGCCTGAAGGAGAACGTCATCATCGGTAAGCTCATTCCCGCCGGCGCGGGCCTGAACGCCTACCGTGAGTTCGCCGAGGAGATCGTCCCCGACCGCGAAAAGCCGGTCGAGGAGGAGACCGCGGCAGAGCCGTATGACGGCGAAGCCGCCGAAACGGCCTCCGAGGCCGCCTCGACCGAGGCGGGCGAGAGCTCCGAAGAGGTCTAAATATCGCAGAAGAAGAGCCGACCGCACCGGTCGGCTCTTCCTTTATACATTAGTACCGAAAAGAAAATGAAAAAATCGTACATTTCAGAGAAAATTTTAGGCCGCGAAGAGCAAATATCGCTTGACGGTGGGGGACAACTATGCTATAATTCTACCTTGCGCGAGACTGTTTCGCGGATTTTGTTATGCCGTGAGGAGGGCGTGCCGTGTTAGAAGAGCTCAGCACCGCCCAAAAGGTCGTCGGCGTGAAGCAATCGCTCCGCGCGCTGCGCGAGGGGAGAGCCCGAAAGGTCTTTCTCGCCTGCGACGCAGCCCCCACCGTGACCGGACGGGTCGAGGACGCCTGTGCGTCGGTCCCCGTAGAGCGGAACTTCACGATGGCGCAGCTCGGCAGCGCGGCCGGCATCGCCGTCGGCGCCGCGGTCGTAACGCTCCTGAACGGATAAATATGGTTTTTTCGGGATATTTTACCGATATCCTGTAAAAAATAAATTGAGCCTCCGGCTCGCAATTTTTCAGAAAGGAGAACTTTTGAATGCCTACTTTTAATCAGCTGGTCCGCAAGGGCAGAGAGCAGGCCACCTACAAGTCCAATTCTCCCGCCATGCAGTATAGCCTCAACACGCTGAAGAACAAGGAAACCAACCTTCCTTCTCCTCAGAAGCGCGGCGTCTGCACCGCTGTGAGAACCGCGACCCCCAAGAAGCCGAACTCCGCTCTTCGTAAGATCGCCCGTGTGCGTCTTACCAACGGCTACGAGGTCACCGCTTACATCCCCGGCGTCGGTCATTCTCTGCAGGAGCACTCTGTGGTCATGATCCGCGGCGGCCGTGTCAAGGACCTCCCCGGTGTGCGTTACCACATCATCC
>ERZ1673701.352-NODE-352-length-55233-cov-13.112563_pt1 | contig 55233 bp, 53 predicted proteins | sample MGYA00580231_ERZ1673701 | MGnify/ENA primary metagenome ERZ1673701 (study PRJEB41218, sample SAMN15661798) | gut metagenome | host: Homo sapiens | place: Canada: London | collected 2015-08-20/2019-03-30 | study: EMG produced TPA metagenomics assembly of...
GAAACGGTTGATGCGCCTGACTTTTCGCCAGACGCATCTATACCGTTTCGTTAATTTGGTCCGAGTGACTGGAATCGAACCAGCGGCCTCTTGAACCCCATTCAAGCGCGATACCAAACTTCGCCACACCCGGATATGCTGTTTTGCTGAACTCAGCCTAAATAAGATAGCATATCCCGGCGCAAATTGCAAGCCTTATTTTCAAGTTTTTTTAAAAAAGCGACAAAAACTTTTTGTTTCTTCCTACATTGTTCCTTTCAGGTAGCGATAGTCCATTTTCATGATATTGCGCAGGAAGGGCACGAGCAGCACGGCGTCCGCCGCCATCCAGGCAAAGGGATCGGCGAAGCAGAGGGCATAGACCGCCGCGCGCGGCGCGTCGGAATTGACCGCGCCGCCTGCGATCAGCGGCGGCAGCAGCAGGCACACGCTCACGCGTGCGGCCAGCTCGGCCGCGCCCGCGCCGAGCACGAACTGCGGTTTGCCGATGCCCTGCACACAGTTGCGCACGACGAAGATGAAGCCGAGGAAGAGGTAGAGCGACAGGTCGACATAGAGATAGGTGTTGCCGTAGCGCATCGTCTCCGCCGTGACCTTATCGGGTGAGAGGAAGATATAGAGATACCCGCCGCCGCGCGAGAGCAGCAGTCCAGCTGCGATGGAGATGAGGCACATCGTCCAGACAATGATGAGCGCCTGCACCGTTCCTTTCTTGATGCGCGCGTGGTCGCCCGCGCCGAGGTTCTGCGCGGTGAAGCTGGTCATCGCCGCGCCGAGGCCGTTGAGCGGCGTCATAAGAAGATTGTTGAGCTTGTTCGCCGCACCGAAGCCGTTCTGCGCCGCGTTGGAGACCATTTCGCCGCCAAGCGTATCGAACTGCACGATGACGCTCTGCATCACGATGATGCCGATGGCGAGGACAGAGAACTGCAGGCCGAGCGGGATGCCCTGAATGAGATGGCGCGTAACGTCGCGCCTTGTGATGCGCCAGTCCTCGCGGTGCAATCGCAGCTCGGGATACTTCAAAAAGGCGTAGAGAAAGCAGCCGAGCGTGCTGATGAGCTGCGCCGCAACGGTGGCGATGGCTGCGCCCGCGACGCCCCAGTGGAACGAGAGGATGAAGAGCAGATCCAGCCCCACGTTGAGGATCGTCGAGAAAAGCAGGAACGCGAGCGGCGTGGCGCTGTCGCCCATGCTGCGCAGGAACGAGCAGATGAAATTATAGAAAAGCTGCGCGCCGATGCCGCCGAAGAGGATGGCGCAGTAGGTATAGGCCGCGCGGTAGACCTCCCCGCTCGCGGGCGTGACGTTGATCCACGCGAGCATGGGGTCGAGCAGCGCCAGCGCCAGCGCCGTGAGAACAGCGGTCAGCGCCGCGGAGAGGACGATCTGCGTCGCCATGGAGCGGCGGACGCCCGCGCTGTCGCGCGCACCGACAAAGCACGATGTCACGGTGCAGAAGCCCGCGCTCGCGCCAAAGGCGAACTGCAGAAAGATCATCGCGAGCGAGGTGGTGTCGTTCACACCAGCGACCTCGCTCGCCGTCAGCGTCTGACCGACAATGGCGGCGTCGCTGATGGAATAGACCTGCTGGAGCAGGTAGGAAACGATAATGGGGAACGCGAACACGAGCAGCGTCTTCCAGCACGTTCCCTGCGTGAGGTCCACGGGCTGAAAGAACGAACGAAGCGAAAACGACGACTGATGATTCATAAGCCTCACCTTTTACCACGGTGTATTTTAATGTCTTTCATACGAGATTGTGATTATAAATTTGTAGGAAAGGGTTGTCAATGTCACTTTTGTCCAAAAAAAGTGTGCGCTTCGCGCCGCATCTTTTCTCTTGCGCCAAGGGCGTAAAGGGAGTAGAATAGCGCCGAAAACAAAGGGTGTCTCCCCTTTCGGAAAGGAGCGCGGAACGCGCCATGCTTGCCTTCCTCCTCGCACCGTTTTACCTGCTTTTTAACCTCTATCTGTTCCGCCGCATCATGGGCTGGGTGCGGGCGTGGTTCCCATGGTTCCGCAAGCGGAAGCATTGGGCCGTGCCCGCTGCGCTGTACGCCTTCTTTGCGCTCTCCTTTGTTCTGGCCTTTCCGCTGCCTGCCGGACGGCTGAAGCGCGCGCTCATGCTCATCGGGAACTATTGGCTCGGCGTGCTGCTCTATCTGCTGCTGGCAGTCCTGCTCGCGGACGGACTGCGGCTGCTGCTCGTCCACGGTCTGAAGCTCCGCTCTCTGCGCTCGGCGCGGATGCACCGCATCGCGGGCTGCCTGTGCGCGGCGGCCATTCTTGTGACCTCCGTCGGCGGCGTGATCAACGCCCGCGTCGTGCGCGTCACGCCCTATGAGGTCACCGTAAACAAGTCCGCCGGCAGCATGGAGAGCATGAAGGTCGTGCTGCTCGCCGATCTCCACCTCGGCTACAACGTGGGCCTTGCGCAGATGGAACGCATGGTCGCGCGCGTAAACGAGCAGGACGCCGATGCGGTCGTCATCGCGGGCGACATTTTTGATAACGCCTGGGAGGCCGTGGAGGAGCCGGAGCAGATCGCCGCGGTGCTGCGTGGCATCCGGTCGAGGTACGGCGTCTACGCCGTCTACGGCAACCACGACATCGAGGAGCCCATCCTGGCGGGCTTCACCTTCCGAGGCGACGGGAAAAAGCAGAGCAGCCCCGAGATGGACGCCTTTCTCACGTCCGCGAACATCCGTCTCCTGCGCGACGAGGCCGTGCTGCTCGGCGGCGAGGTTTATCTTTACGGCCGCCCCGACGCGCAGCGCCCGGGGCGCGGGATCGAGGTGCGCAAAACGCCTGCGGAGCTCGTCGAGGGACTGGACGCGGGCAAGCCCATTCTGGTCCTCGACCACCAGCCGCGCGAGCTGGAGGCGCTGGCCGCGGCGGGCGTGGACGTCGATCTCTGCGGGCACACGCACGACGGGCAGATGTTCCCCGGCAACCTCACCGTCCGGCTATTTTGGGAGAATGCCTGCGGCTGTCTCCGCGTGGGGTCGATGCACAGCATCGTGACCTCGGGCGTCGGTCTCTTCGGGCCGAATATGCGCGTGGCGACCAGAGCCGAGATCTGCCCCATCACCATCCGCTTCGCTGAATGAAAAAAGGGAAACGGTTTTGCAAACCGTCTCCCTTTTTTATTTTTTCTCCGGCAGCTCGTTCCAGAGCGTGAAGCCGAGGATCAGCGCACCGCCGGCGAGCTGCGGCGCCGTGACCGGCTCGCCGAGCACCGTCACCGAGACGATGACCGCCACAAGCGGATCCATGTAGCTCAGCAGAGCGACCTCCTGCCCCGGCAGCTCGCGCAGGGCGGAAAAATACAGGCAGTAGGTCACGCCTGTGTGGAAGAAGCCCACGATGAGCAGGCAGACCCAGCCGCGCGCGCCGAGCGTCCCCAGCGATACGCCGCCGGTCGCGGCGACGTAGGGAATGAGAATGACGATGGCGGCTAAAAACTGCAAAAAGGTCCGCTGGATGCCCGCGACGCTTCGGATGAACTTATTGAGCAGAATGACCGCGGCGTAGAACGTCGCCGCGCCGAGGCCGAAGAGCACGCCCCGCACATCCGCGCCGCCGCGGAGCCCCCCGACGCCGATGACCAGCACCAGTCCCAGCGTGGACATCACGAAGCAGACGATCTGCTTTCCCGTCAGCCTTTCGTGAAAGAGCAGAGGGCAGGCAGCGGTGACGAGCACGGGCGCAAAATAGTAGCTCAGCGTCGCGACGGACACGGTGGTGTAGCGGTAGGCCTCGAAAAGCAAGATCCAGTTCACGCCCATCGCCATGCCGGAGAGGAGCAGCAGCGCGGCCTCGCGCCGATTCGCGCGCAGCGCGAGCTTCTGCCCGCTCACGAGCAGATAGCCGCCGACGAGCAGCGCCGCCATCACCGCGCGGTAAAGCGCCAGCTCGCCCGAGGAAACGGAAATGCCGCGCACGAACGGCGCAAGCGTACCGAAGATAACGGCCGCGGCTGCAAGCATCCCGCGCGCCCTTCGCTGTTCCATAAGTCCTTCCTCCCTGCGCAAAAGAATGTCATCATTATAAAGGCTTCGCTGCAAAATGCAAGCTGCGGAACGCACAAATCGCGGCATTTACTTTCACCCCGCCATCGGATAAAATAGAGGAAGAAAAAATTTTTTGCGTGTTCCGCGCGACCTTCGCGCCGCGTTTGCGGTAAATAGAGTGAAAGGAGGCGGGGCCAAATGAAGGACGAGCAGATCATCGCGCTGTATTTTGCGCGCAATGAGGATGCCATCGGCGAGACCGACAAAAAATACGGAGCGCGGCTCCTGCAGCTCGCGCAGCGCATTCTCCTCGACCAGTTTGCCTGCGAGGAGGTGCGCTCGGACACCTATCTGAAAACGTGGAACGTCATTCCTCCGCAGCGCCCGCCGGTGTTTCCGGCTTTTCTCAGCCGTTTGACGCGGCAGGGCGCCATCGACCGCTATCGCCGCGACGGCGCGCAGAAGCGCGGCGCGCGGGAATATCTTCTCTCCCTTGAAGAGCTGGGCGACGCGGTCGGCGGCGAGGCGGACGAAGCGCTGGACGCGAGGCTGCTCGCCGAGAGCATCGAGCGCTACCTGCGCACGCTCTCGCCGCGCGAGCGCGGCGTCTTCCTCGCCCGCTATTTCTACGTTGATCCGCTTGCCGACGTCGCGCGGCAGTACGGCACGAGCATCGGCGCGGTCAAAAGCCTCCTCTACCGCACGCGGCAGGGTCTGCGTGCACATCTGGAACAGGAGGGCTTTACGGTATGACGAACGAACAGCTCAGCGCTTCCCTCAGCTATCTTGGCGACAAGCTGCTGGCGGAGTGCGGCGCGCGGCGGCAGAGGCCGAAGCGCTCATGGCGGACGGCGCTGATCAAGGCCGCATGCATCGCACTGATGCTTTTCAGCGGCATCTACGTCGCCGGACGCTTCGACTACTCGCTCGGCGCAGGCTGCGCCTCCAGCCCCGGCACGATCGCGGACGGCCACTATTATTACCACGTCCGCCACAGCGGCGTCTGGTGCTACGATCCCGCCATGGGCACGAGTGAGCGGGTGCTCAGCACCTTCTGGTACGATGGCTACGCAGTGAACGGCTACGGCATTTACTACCTTCGGGGCGAAACGCTCTATGTGCAGGTACACGAGACGGGCGAGCGGATAAAGCTCTACACCGCACCGCAGGACTGCACGCGGCTTTTCTTCTCGCTGCTCGGCGACGGGCGCATCGACGTCCAGCTCCGCTTCAGCAGCTATACCATTCATCAGGACAAAGTCCCAACCGACACAGAGCCCAATGTACCGTCCTGGAGCTATAATGACACCATCGTCTGGAGCGAATACCTGCTCGACGGCAGGACCGGCGAGCTGCTGGAGGTCCGGCAGGAGTACGCATCCTCCGGCGCGGGCTTCGAGCAGTTCTATGAAAACACGCACCTCACGTTCGGCGGGTACGAATTTACCCTCGTGCCGAGCGGTCAGCGGGCGGACGGGGTCGCCCTCTACCGGCTTCTCCGCGACGGCGAGGACGTGACACCCGAGGAGACGCTGTTCGATCAGGGCTTCTTCGTGCTCCGCGGCGGCCAATACGCTCTGGTCGAGTGTGTGAGAGGCGGAAAGCTGACACACAATATGCTCTGCCTCGGTGCGGACGGCTCGGTCACAACGCTGCGCTGCCCGAACACACGCAGCTACGTCGCCGCGGCAGATGGGTTCGTTTTCTACGACCAGTACGAATGGCAGCTTGCCGAACAGCGGTACGTCGGCGTCGGATGTCATGACATCGCGACCGGCGAGGAATGGCTCCTCACCGTCGACCGCACGGACCTCACGCGAGAGCTCTACGACTACACGACCGACGGGGTCTATCTCTACGCCTGCGCGCCGTGGAGCAGCGCGCACACGGTCTGGCGGCTCATCTCTGACGAGGACGGCAGGCCCGCCGCGCTGGAATACGTTGACACGGTGGACCCCGCGCGGCGCTGAGACGGCGGAAACGACAGCAAAGCGGGAGAGCTTCCTGATGGAAGCTCCCCCGCTTTTTTCGCGCACGGCGCGTTATTCCTTTTTCTGCGCGTCCTCCGCGCCGTTCTTCTCCTTCCGCTCGCGCAGGATGCGCCCCACGCACACGAGCGCAAGGAGCGCCCACAGGGCGATGCCCGCCGTCCAGCCCTTGAGGTAGCAGCCCACCGCCATCAGGATCGTAAGCGGCAGAACGATATACAGCGTCCGAATTTTAATCATGGTTTCTTCCTCCCTGTTATTCCAGCTCGTCGAGCGTCATGGAAAAGCTCTCCGCGCAGTGCTCCATAAAGTAATCCAGCTCGGGCAGATGCATCGCGTCGAGCGCGGCGCGGGTCTGCTCGGCGGCGCGGCGAAACTCCGCGTTGCCCGCCTTGAGCTCCTCGACGCACTTGATGTAGGCGGATAGCTTGTCCGCCGCCTTGACCAGCTCGAGCACCTCGCCGTCCGCGCAGTCGAGCACGTCGTCGTAGTCCGGCCTGAGCTCGTCGGGCAGCATGGCAAGGAGCCGTCCGCAGGCGACCGCCTCGACCTTCTTGTAGGCGTCGCGGATCTCGGGCGCGTAATACTTGATAGGCGTGGGCATATCGCCGGTGATGATCTCGCTCGCGTCGTGGTAGAGCGCGACCGCGGCGACCTGTCCCGCGTCGATCTGCCCGCCGTACACGCGGTTTCGGATCACCGCGAGCGCGTGCGCGAGCACCGCGACCATGTGGCTGTGCTCCTGCACGTTTTCGGAAAAGGTGTTGCGCATGAGCGCCCAGCGTGTGATGTAGCGCATCCGCGCGATGTAAGCAAAAAAGTGGCTTTTCATGTCTCCTCCGGTTCCCCGCGCAGGCCGTCGCCGTCGACGGCGGTGATGCGCACGTTTTGCACGGTGTTATGTAACCCTTTCATCCCCACCGTGACGGGCATATAGTTCGGCGCGTGGCCGACGCTGCCCTCGCCCCTGTCCTGCTCAAAGAGCACGGGGAAGATCTTTCCCACGCAGCGGGCGAGATAGCCTTGGTGCATCCGCTCCGCGACGGCGGCGGCGCGCGCCGCGCGCTCCTCGCGCACGCTCATGTCCACCTGCGCCATCGCCGCGGCCTTCGTGCCGGGGCGGACGGAATAGGGGAAGATGTGCATGGCGGCGAAGCCGCACTTTTCAATGAAGGCGAGCGTCTCGCCGAACTCCTCCTCCGTCTCCTCCGGAAAGCCGGTGATGAGGTCGGTGGTGATGGCGGGGTCGTCAAAATATTCGCGCAGCAGCTCCACAGACTCATAATACCGCGCGGTGTCATACCGGCGGTTCATGCGCTTGAGCGTCGCGTCGCAGCCGGACTGCATCGAGAGATGGAAGTGCGGGCAGAGGGTCGGGAGCTTTTTTGCCCGCTCGCAGAATTCCCGCGTCACGGTGCGCGGCTCAAGCGAACCGAGGCGAATACGCATCTCTCCGCCCTCGCGGGCGATCAGCTCCAATAGGTCGATGAGCGTCGTGCCGTCCTTGAGGTCGTGGCCGTAGGAGGAAATTTCGATACCCGTGACCACGATCTCACGGTAGCCCTGCGCGCGCAGGGCGCGCACCTGCTCCGCCGCCTTGTCCATCGGCAGCGAGCGCACGGGACCGCGCGCGTAGGGAATGATGCAGTAGGTGCAGAAGTTCACGCAGCCGTCCTCGACCTTGAGCATCGCGCGGGTGCGGTTCGCCATGCCGCCCGCCGGCAGCACCTCGAACGTGCGGCGGCGCAGCGCGTCGTCGATGTCCGCGACCGTCTCGCGCGTTTTCACGGCCTCCTCCAGCCGGTCAAGGAATCGCGCGCGGTCGTTCGTGCCCATCAGAAGGTCGATGCCGAGGCTCTTCGCCTCCTCCTCGTGTGTCTGGACGTAGCAGCCGCAGGCGGCGACCACCGCGTCGGGACTGTTCTTCTTCGCGCGGCGGATCATCTGGCGCGACTTCTTGTCGCTCACCGCCGTGACCGAGCAGGTGTTGATGATGTAGGCATCGGCGGGAGACTCAAAATCCACCAGCTCGTGCCCGCGGGCGGTCAGCTCCTGCTCCATCGCCTGCGTCTCGTATTGATTCACCTTGCAGCCCAGGGTGTAAATACCGATCTTCATGCTTTCTCCTTGCTTTTCGTGGTTTTTCCGCATATAATCATACCATGTTTTCGCTTGATTGCAAGTGCAAAGAAAGGAATGCTTTGCTATGATCTATCTCGACCATGCCGCCACCACGCCCGTCGCGCGCGAGGTGGCGGATACGATGTACGATGTTTTACTAAACGGCAGCGGCAACCCCAGCTCGCAGTATCCCTACGGCGCCGCCGCGAAAAAGCGTCTGGAGACGGACCGTGCGGTCATCGCCGCCGCGCTCGGCTGCAAGCCGGACGAGCTGTACTTCACCTCCTGCGGCACGGAGAGCGACAACTGGGCCATCCGCCTCGCCGCCCACCAGAACCGCCGCGTCGGAAAGCACATCATCACCACCGCCGTGGAGCACAGCGCCGTGCTCGAGCCTTGCCGTCAGCTGGAGCAGGAGGGCTATGCCGTCACCTATCTCGCGCCCGACCGTCAGGGGAATATCACCGCGCAGCAGGTCGCGGACGCGCTGCGTGAGGACACGGCGCTCGTCTCCGTGATGCTCGTGAACAACGAGACCGGCTGTGTGTTCCCCGTCGGCGAGATCGCGCGGCTCCTGCGCGAGCGCGGCTCCAGGGCGCTGCTGCACACCGACGCCGTGCAGGCGTTTTTGAAGCTCCCGTTCCGCGCGGACACGCTGGGCGCGGACCTCATTTCCGTCAGCGGACACAAGCTCAACGCCCCCAAGGGCGTCGGTGCACTTTACATCGGCCCGCGCTGCCGCGCGGTGCGTCCGCTGCTCGCGGGCGGCGGACAGGAGCGCGGCCTGCGCTCGGGCACCGAGGCCACGGCGCAGATCGCGGGCTTCGCCAAGGCGGTGGAGCTGCGGCTGGAGGGCTATGAGGAAAAGTTCGCCCGCATGGCGCAGCTCAAGCAGTACGCGCTCGAGCAGCTCCTCACCATCGACGGCGTGGTGCGCATCGGGAACGGCGACGCCCCGCATATCCTCTCCGTCTCGCTCGTCGGCTATCCGAGCGCGAACGTTGTCACCGAGCTCGGCGCGCAGGGCATCTGCATCTCCGCCGGCTCGGCCTGCCACCGCGGCAAGCTCAGCCACGTCTACGCCGCGATGAAGCTCGACAAAAAGACGGCCGCGGGCGTTCTGCGCGTGAGCTTCGCGCCCGAGACGACCGAAGCGGACGTCGACGCGCTCGTTTCCGCTCTCCGCAGGCACAGGGAAACGCGCTTTCCCATGCTGTAAATTTGACGCTTCGTCAGCTTCTTTGAGGTTTATTATGTTCTCCTATCTCCGTCAGCCCAAGGGCTTCTACCGACGCCTCTTTCTGCTCGCCCTGCCCATCATCGTGCAGAATCTCATCACCACCTCGCTCGGCTTTCTCGATACCTTCATGGTCGGTCTGCTCGGCAGCGAGCAGATGTCCGCCGTCACGGTAGCGAATGTGCCCATCTTCATCATCCAGCTCATCGTCTTCGGATTGCAGAGCGGGTCGAGCGTGCTCATCAGCCAATACTGGGGCCGCGGCGACCGCGAGAGCATCAACCGCGTCATGGGCATCGGCTTTTGTATCGCCGGCAGCGTCTCGACGCTCTTCGCGCTCATCATGGCGTTCTTCCCGGCGGATGTTCTGCTGCTGGTGACGGACAATCTCCGTCTCGTCGCGATCGGCACGCCGTATATCCGCATCGTCGGCTTCTCGTATATTCTCAATTCCCTCTCGTCCATCTACATCGGGATGCAGCGCAGCATCGAAAATCCGCGCTTCGGTATGCTGGTGTTCGGCGCGTCCATGCTCTGCAATACCGTGGGCAATTATGTGCTCATCTTCGGCAAGCTCGGCTTCCCCGCGCTCGGCGTCACAGGCGCGGCGGCCGCCACGCTGCTCTCGCGCGTGGTGGAATTTGCGCTCGCCTTCGGCTACGCCCTGCGCTGCCGCACCGTGCCGCTCCAATGGAGCGCCCTTCTCCGCCCGGGCCGCGAGATGCTGCGCCGCTTCGTGCATTACAGTGCGCCGGTGCTGGCGAACGAAACGCTCTGGGGCGTGGGCTACTCGCTCATCACCGTCATCATGGGCCACATGGCCGCGAGCGGCGACCTCATCGCCGCCTACACCGTGGCGGGCAGCATTGACAAGCTCTCTACCGCCGGCATCTACGGCATCGCCAACGCAGCCGCCGTCATCGTCGGCAAGGAGATCGGCATCGGCGGCAGCCGCGAGAGCGTCGTGCGCATCGGCAAGGCCGTGTGCCTCACGGCATTTCTCTTCGCGCTCGCCCTCGGCGGCGTGGAGCTTCTGGCCTTTCTCACGCTGCTCCGGCCGTATGTGCTGCCGCTTTTCTCCCTCTCGGCGGGCGCGGCGGCGATGTGCGCGGTCATGGTGTACTGCTACGCGGGCGTGATGCCCCTCCACGGCTTTTCGTCCACGATGGTCGTGGGTGTGCTGCGCGGCGGCGGCGACGTGCGCGCCTCGCTGCTCATCGACAACTTTCCCCTCTGGTGCATGGAGCTGCCGCTGATGTGCCTGCTCGGCCTTGTCCTTAAGGTGCCGAACGAGGTGTTCTGCCTGTGCATCGCCATCGAGCATCTGGCAAAGACCCCCGTCGGCCTTTGGCGCATCCACGGCGGCAAATGGGTGCATGACATCACACGAAGCGAATAGAAAACCGCTGCCGGACCCCATGTGAGTCCGACGGCGGTTTTTCTTTTGTTCTCTTATGCTTTTCCGGTGTAATTGACGCGCTTGCCCTCGCCGGTCTCCGCTTCCATTCCGACCTCGACCGTCCGTGGATCTGTTTCCCGCGACAAGAGGACAACCGCCTCGACATGGTCGGCGCGGGGGAAGAGGTCGACCGCGCAGGCGCGCACGGCGCGGTAGCCGAGGGCGGCGAAGCGCTTCACATCGCGCGCCATCGTCGCGCTGTCGCAGGAGACATACACCACGCGCTCCGGCTGCATCCGCGCGATGCTTTCCACCACGTCCTCCGCCAGCCCCTTGCGCGGCGGATCGACCGTGATGACGTCGGGCCGCAGATTCTCCTGCGCGAGTTTTTTTGCCACGTCGGAGGCGTCACCGCAGAAGAATTCGGCGTTTTCCACACCGCTGCGCGCGGCGTTCTCCCGCGCGTCGTCGATGGCCTCCGGCACGATCTCCGCGCCGAGGACGCGCTTCGCGTGGGACGCGAGCGCAAGCGTGATGGTCCCCGCGCCGCAGTAGAGGTCGAGCACCGTCTCCTCCCCCGTGAGCTGCGCATACTCGATGGCCTTGGCGTAGAGCCGCTCGGCCTGTTCGTGGTTGACCTGATAGAACGACGGCACGCTCAGCCGGAACACTCTCCCGCAGAGCACATCCTCCAGCCGGTCGGCCCCCCAAAGCGTGCGGTAGCGCTCGCCGAGGATCACATTGTCCCGCCGCGTGTTCTCGCCGAGCACGATGCCCACCGCCTTCGGGCAGGCGCGGCGCAGCCGCTCGACCAGCTCCGCCTCATGCGGCAGTCGCTTGCCGTTCACCAGCAGGCAGATCAGGCTCTCGCTCTTTGTGTTTGAGCGGACATAGACATGGCGCAGAAGGCCGCGCCCCGTCCTCTCGTCGTAGCCCGCCGCGCGGAAATCGCGCATATACTGCCGCACGGCCTCCGCCGCGGCGTCCGCCTCCGGCTTCACCAGCAGACATTCCCGCGTGTCGATGACCTCGTGCGTGCGGGCGCGGTAGAAGCCGATCCTCCCGTCCGGCGAGACGGGATACTGCGCCTTGTTGCGGTAGCGCCGCGTCTCCGCCGCGCCGAGGATCTCCTCCACCTCGACCTCGCTCCCACCGATGCGTGCAAGGTTATCCTGCACGCGCCGGCGCTTGAGTGCAAGCTCCTCGGCATAGTCCATGTGGCGGTAGGTGCAGCCGCCGCAGCGCGGAAAGTACGGGCAGTCCGGCGCGATGCGGTGCGGCGAGGGCGCAAGCACCTCGAGCACCTTGGCAAAGGCCGCGGACTTCAACACCTTTAAAATAAGAACGCGGCACACCTCGCCGCGCAGCGCGCCGGACACAAAGACGACAAAGCCGTCGATGCGCGCGACGCCCGCGCCCTCGCCCGAATAGCCCTCGACGGTAACGGTGTATTCCTGATTTTTCGTGACAGCCATAGTGTTTTCCCCGAAAAAGGGCGCGGAGCCCCGCGCCCTTTCCTTCTATTTTATTGGAAGCGGTCGACGAGCGCGGTGATCTGGCCGGTAAAGGCGGTGATCTCCTTGTTTGAGCGGCCCTTGAAGCGGCGGATGAGCTCAAGCAGCGCTTCGCCCGCGGCGAGCAGCTTGCCGTAGAGGTTGTCCGCGCGGCTGGCCTGCATCGTGCGCTTGCGCTCGGAGATGTAGCCCTCGCTGAGCATCACGCCGGCAGCGAGGTCGTAGCTCTCGGTGAACTTCGCCGCGTGGGCGGAGAAGCCGAGGGAGCACAGCTCGTCCGCGAACGCGGGCGCCACGTCCGCGTCGCCGTGGACGACAAAGACGTGCGCGGGCTTCGGATCGAACGCCTTGATCCACTCGATCAGATGGTCGTGGTCGGCGTGGGAGGAAAGGCCCTGGAAATTCACGACCTTCGCCTTGACGGCGATCTCCTCGCCGAATAGCTTCACGCTCTCCGCGCCGTCGAGCAGCTTGCGGCCCAGCGTGCCGGGCGACTGGAAGCCGACGAACACCACTGCGCTGTCTCTGCGCCAGAGGTTGTGCTTGAGATGGTGGCGGATGCGCCCCGCGTCGCACATACCGGAGGCAGAAATGATGATCTTGGGTGTTTTGTCGAGGTTGAGCATTCTGGATTCCTCGGTCGTCTCGACCAAATGCAGGTTCGGGAACGAGAACATGTGTGTGCCGTCCTTCACCAGCTCGAGCGCGGCCTCGTCCAGATAGCCGTGCAGGTCGCCGCAGAACACCGTGGTCGCCGCCTTGGCGAGCGGCGAGTCGATATAGACCGGGAAATCGGGCACGGACTTCACGAGCCCCTGATCCTTGATCTCGCGGATGAAGTACAAAAGCTCCTGCGTGCGGCCCACGGCGAACGACGGGATGACGACGTTGCCGCCCTTGCCGAGCGTCTCGTCGATGATCTCCGCCAGCTCGTCGGTGTAGCTCCACACCTCGGTGTGGTTGCGGTCGCCGTAGGTGGACTCCATCACCACATAGTCCGCCTTCTTCAAAAGCTGCGGGTCGCGGATGATGGGCTGGTCGACGTTGCCGATATCGCCGGAGAAAACGAGCGTCTTGTGCACGCCGCCCTCGTCAAGCTCGAGCGTGATGCTCGCGCTGCCGAGCAGGTGGCCCGCGTCGGTGAACACCGCCGTCACGCCCTCGCACAGCTCGACGCTCTGGCCGTATTCGCAGACGGTGAGGAACTTAAAGACATTCATCGCGTCCTCGGTGGTATAGAGCGGCTCAACATAATCGCGCCCCGCGCGCTGACCCTTGCGGTTGCGGTACTCGGCGTCGCTCTCTTGAATGTGGGCGGAGTCGAGCAGCATGATGCGCATGAGGTCGGCGGTCACACGGGTGGTCAGGATGCGTCCGGTAAAGCCGCGCTTGACCAGCAGGGGGATACGCCCCGTATGGTCGATGTGCGCGTGGGTGACGAGCAGGATGTCGATGTCGCCGGGGTTGAAGGCGAACATGGCGTTGTCCAGCTCGTCGCGCCCCTGCTGTAAACCGCAGTCCACCAGGATGCGCTTGCCGTTGATCTCCAGACAGTGGCACGAGCCGGTCACGCAGCGGTCCGCGCCGTAAAAATGCAGTTTCATCGTAAGATCCTCCGTTGTCCTTCGCTGTGGGTTTCTTGCTTCGTGGTTTCTCTATCTTAACACACGCCGCACCCGCTTGCAAGGCGCACAGGCGTCATATTGTGTGGAAATTTACCGTCCGTTCACATTCCCGCGCATTTTTCCTTTGCATATCCGGGCAGGGCGTGCTATACTATAGAAGTATTTTTATGCTTTCTTGCAAAAGTATTTCGATTTTCCGTGAAAGGAAGTTTTTGATATGGGACTGATCACCAAGCTCTTCGGCACCTACTCCGAGCGGGAGCTCAAGAGCATTTATCCGATCGTCGATAAGATCGAGGCAATGGCGGACGAATACCGCGCGCTGACAGACGAGGAGCTGCGCGCCAAGACGCCGGAATTCAAGGCGCGGCTCGCCAACGGCGAAACGCTCGACGACATTCTGCCCGAAGCCTTCGCCGCCGTGCGCGAGGCCGCGGGCCGCGTGCTCGGGCTTTATCCCTACCGCGTGCAGCTCATCGGCGGCATCGTGCTCCATCAGGGGCGCATCGCCGAGATGAAGACCGGCGAGGGCAAAACGCTCGTCGCCACTCTCCCCGCTTACCTCAACGCGCTCACCGGAAACGGCGTGCACATCGTCACCGTGAACGACTACCTTGCCAAGCGCGACAGCGAGTGGATGGGCAAGGTGCACCGCTTCCTCGGCCTGAGCGTGGGCCTGATCGTCCATGACCTCACGAGCGACGAGCGCCGCGCGGCCTACGCCGCCGACATCACCTACGGCACCAACAATGAGATGGGCTTCGACTACCTGCGCGACAACATGGCGCTCTTCTCCTCCGAGCTGGTGCAGCGCGGCCACGCCTTCGCCATCGTGGACGAGGTGGACTCCATCCTCATCGACGAGGCGCGCACGCCGCTCATCATCTCCGGCATCGGACAGAAGTCCACGGAGATGTACAGCCGCACCGAGGCTCTCGTCGCCCGCTTCCGCAAGAAGGTCATCGCGGAGACGGACGAAAAGGAGGAAGAGGACGTCAACGTTGACGCCGACTACATCGTGGACGAAAAGGCCAAGACCGCGACGCTCACCGCCCGCGGCATCGCCAAGGCCGAGCAGTATTTCGAGATCGAGAACCTCTCCGATCCCGAGAACTCCACCATCGCCCACCACATCAACCAGGCCATCAAGGCGCACGGCACGATGAAGCGCGACATCGACTACGTCGTCAAGGACGGCGAGGTCGTCATCGTCGACGAGTTCACGGGCCGACTGATGTTCGGCCGCCGCTACAGCGAGGGTCTGCATCAGGCCATCGAGGCCAAGGAGCACGTCACCGTCGCCCGCGAGAGCAAGACGCTCGCGACCATCACCTTCCAGAATTACTTCCGCCTTTACAAGAAGCTCTCCGGTATGACCGGTACAGCGCTGACCGAGGAGGAGGAATTCGGCACCATCTACAACCTCGACATCATCGAGATCCCCACCAACCGCCCCATCGCGCGTATTGACGATCCCGACGTGGTGTACAAGACCGAGGCGGCAAAGTACCGTGCGGTCATCGCGCAGGTCAAGGAATGCCACGCCAAGGGCCAGCCCGTGCTGGTCGGCACGGTGTCCATCGAGAAGAACGAGCACCTGTCCTATCTGCTCTCCCGCGAGGGCATCAAGCATAACCTGCTCAACGCGAAGAACCACGAGAAGGAAGCCGAGATCGTCGCGCAGGCCGGTAAGCTCGGCGCGGTGACGGTCGCCACCAACATGGCGGGCCGCGGCACCGACATCATGCTCGGCGGCAACGCCGAATACATGGCGAAGAACGACCTGCGCAAGGCCGGGCTCTCCGATGAGCTGATCGCCGAGGCGACCGGCTACGCTGAGACCGACGATCAGGAGATCCTCGACGCCCGCGCGCTGTTCGCCGAAGCGCTCGCCAAACACAAGGCCGAGATCGCGGGCGAGGCCGACCGCGTGCGCGAGGCCGGCGGTCTGTTCATCATCGGCACCGAGCGCCACGACTCCCGCCGCATCGACAATCAGCTCCGCGGCCGTGCCGGCCGTCAGGGCGACCCGGGCGAGACGCGCTTCTACCTCTCGCTCGAGGACGATCTGCTGCGCCTGTTCGGCGGCGAGCGCATCACGAACCTCATGGACCGCATGAACCTCGACGAGGACACGCCCATCGAGAACAAGATGCTCTCGAAGTCCATCGAGAACGCACAGACCAGCGTCGAGTCCCGCAACTTCCAGTCCCGTAAGGCGACGCTTGAATACGACGACGTGATGAACAAGCAGCGCGAGATCATCTACGGGCAGCGCAAGCAGGTGCTCGACGGGCGCAACCTCAAGGATACCATCTTCGGCATGATCCGCAGCGGCATTTCCAATCAGGTCACGCTCCACTCCGGCGAGCACGGTAAGCTCGACGAGGACGGCGTGCGCGAGATCCTCGGCAGCCTCGAGGGTATGTACTTCCCGCGCGGCATGGTCGCCGAAACGCCCGCTGAGCTCGCCGCCATGGGCGAGGACGAGCTGACGGAGCTGTTCTTCAACGCCGCCGTCACCACCTACGAGCGCAAGGAGGAGGCCGTCACCTCCCCCATCATGCGCGAGCTTGAGCGCGTGGTGCTGCTGCGCGTGGTCGACGAATACTGGATGGACCATATCGACGCCATGCAGGAGCTGCGTCAGGGCATCCGCCTGCGCGCCTACGCGCAGGTCAACCCCATCGACGCCTACAAGAAGGAATCCCTCGAAATGTTCGAGGAGATGATCTCCGCCATTCAGGACGAGACTGTGCGCCGCATCTTCTCCGCCCGCATCAAGAGCGAGGCCGAGGTCAAGCGCGAGCGCGTGGCCGAGGGCATCGTCGCCACCACCGCGGGCGACGGCAGCGTGAAAAAGCAGCCGCGCAAGGTGCAGAAGATCGGCCGCAACGACCCCTGCCCCTGCGGCAGCGGAAAAAAGTATAAGCAGTGCTGCGGACGGTAACGGACGCAGTCTGCTGATACATGGCATACGAGCGGTTGCCGCGTCAGCGGCGAGCGAGCTGCCATCCGGCATTTTTTGCGCTGCACGGCAGCGCGGAAAATAAGCAGTGCTGCGGACGGTAAAAACAAAAGGGGGTATTCTCTTTCCGAAAGAGAATACCCCTTTTCGGCACGAAGGCGCGCCGGTCCGGAGGCTCTCGCCTCCGGCAGGACGGTCTGCCGGAGGACGTCACGCAAATAAATTCGCATCGGTCAGGCACACAGGGGGCGCTGAATATGGTCGAGTCAAAAATCTACATTGGGCTGAACGATCTGTCGACGAACACTCAGCTCTTTGAAAACGAAAAGTATATCAGGGTGCTTCGTAATGTATGCTATTCCTACAAAGTGCCTTTTTCCTTTCAGGTGCAGGAGGGCGGGTATATTTACGAAAGCGGAGAATACGCCCGGGAGACCAGTCTGGTCCTCACCCTGATCGACGTTGACAAGACCGTTGTGAAGGATATCGCCAAGGACCTGTGCGCTTTCTTCCATCAGGAGTCTGTTCTGGTCACCGAAAGTCATCTGCAGGCACATTTCGTTCGCGAAACATTGGAATGCGGCGGTGAGGAAACTCTGTGAGGTGATCAGGCAAGTCAGGATCATTGGAGGGTATGAATGAATCAGCACGGGATTTTCAAAAAGTGGCTTTGGGCCGGAGTGATGGGAATTTTAACCATTCTGCTTTGCCTGATCGTTTCCGATGATTTATTGGGACTAAATTCCCCTCCCGCACGGAGTCAGATGGGGCATTATGTTTTCTGGGTAAGCCTGATCGGTTTGCCGTTGTTATTTTACAAGTTCGTTTCTTGGCGGTATACATTGCTGAATATCCCCCTTTATTTTTTACTCTACTTTCCTGTCTATGAGCTGTGCGGCCTTAAACATACCCATTTATTTCTCCAAACAGGCGAGTTTATCAGTTTTCCGGTATGGTTCGGAGCAATATTGGTCACTGCCTGTTTTTGGGGGATACAAAGCCTTGTATATCTGATCTGCCATGTCGTTTTTCATTTATTGAAAAAGCAGCAATAGCTTTCCATTCACCGCAGCCCCGCCGCGCCGTGCGCGGCAAATTTTCCCGCGCCGCAGGCGCGAAAGGAGGTCCCTTATGTCCTTTACCGAGCACAACGTCAACGGCGTGATCTTCGACACCGCCGGCACGCTCTCCGTCGGCGGCGTGCGCCACGCCTTCACCACCCGTCACGGCGGCGTGAGTCCCGCGCCGTTCGACTCGCTCAACCTTGCGAGCAACCGCGGCGACCGTGAGGAGAACATCCTCGAAAACTACCGCCGCCTCGGCGCCGCCGTCGGCTTCGACGCCTCGCGCGCCGTCGGCTGCCGCCAGATCCACTCCGACCTCGTGCGCGTCGCGCGGGAGGAGGATGCCGGCAAGCTCCGCTGGGACGAGCGGCCCTACGACGCCGACGCGCTCATCACGAACGTGCCGAACCTGCCGCTCTTTGCCTACGGCACGGACTGCTGCATGATCACGGTCTACGACCCGACCTCGCGCTCCATCGCCGCCATCCACGCCGGCTGGCGCGGCACGGCGAGCGGCATCGTGCTCAAGGCGCTCGTCACGATGATGAGCCTTTACGGCGCGGACCCCTACACGATGCGCGCGGCCATCGGCCCCGCCATCGGCAAGTGCTGCTTTGAGACCGACGGCGACGTGGCGGATGCCTTCCATGAGCTTATGGACCCCGCCGTGGACGAGCGCATCGAGCGCTGCGGCGACAAGTACCACATCGACCTCAAATCCATCAACCGCCTGTGGCTGCTGCGCAGCGGACTGGACCCCTCGCGCATCGACGTACACCCCGACTGCACCAAATGCCGCCCCGATCGCTACTGGTCGCACCGCGGCATGGGCGGCGAGCGCGGCGGCATGGCGGCGGTCATCGTCCTGACGGAGGACGCCCTGTGACGCGGCGGCTGACGGCGCTCGCGCTCGCGCTGGTCCTCGCGCTCTCGCTGACCGGCTGCTGGGAGGCCGAGCCGGAGCCGGACAACTTCTGGAACGATGACCTGTCCTCCCCGTCGGAGGAGGAACCGCAGCGCGAGCCGGCGCAGATCTCCGACTTCACCCTGCCCTATCTCTCGGGCCAGACCTTTGACCCCGTGACCTGCATCGACGGCGTGCAGCAGACCGTCGGCGCGCTGCTCTACGAGCCGCTCTTCACGCTCGACGCTTCGTTCACGCCGCAGCCTGTGCTGTGCGAACGCAGCAGCTGCGACGCCCAGGCGCTGACGTGGACCTTCGCGCTGCGCAGCGCAGTCTTTTCCGACGGCACGGCCCTCACCGCGAACGACGTGCTCGCGGCCTACCGCCGCGCGGCGGAGTCCGCGCGCTACGGCGCGCGCTTTGCGAACGTCGCCTCGATGAAGGCGCAGGACGCGCATACGCTGATCGTCACGCTGACGCGCTCAAACGGCAGCTTCCCCGCTCTGCTGGACATTCCCATCGTCAAGGCCGGCACGGAGAACGACCTCGTTCCGCTCGGCACCGGCCCCTACGTCTACACAACAGCAGCCGACGGCGCGGCGCTGACCGCAAATCCCCATTGGCAAGGCAGCTCTCTGCCGCTCGAGCGCATCGCGCTTGCCGCGGTCAAGGACAACGACACCGCGCTGAGCCGGTTCGCCTCCCGCAGCGTCCACTTCCTCTGCCTCGATCCGACCGGCACCGGCGCACGGACGGTCGGCGGCGCGGTGGAGTCCACCGACGTCCCGACCGCGGCAATGCAGTACCTCGGCTTCAACCTGAGCCGTACTCCGCTCAACGACGCCGCGGTGCGCCGCGCGATGAGCGGCGTGATCGACCGCGGCACGCTTGTCTCCTCCCTGCTCTCCGGGCACGGCACGGCGGCGCAGCTTCCCATCGCGCCGCAGGACGCGGACTATCCGAAGACATACGAGTACCGCACCACGGCGGAGGAGTACGCCGCCGCGCTGGAGACTGCCGGCGTGACCGCCGCGCGCCCGCGCAGCCTGACGCTGCTGGTGAACAAGGAGAATGCCTTCCGATGCGCGGTCGCCGAAAGCCTCTGCGCCCAGCTCACGACCGCCGCGCTGACGGTCACGGTGCGCGAATTGCCGTGGGGGGAATACGCCGCCGCGCTGGAGGGCGGCGACTTCGACCTCTACCTCGGCGAGGTGCGTCTGACTGCCGACTGGGACGCGGGCGCACTGCTCGACGCCGGCGGCGCGCTGAACTACGGCGGCTTTGCGAGCGAGCAGCTCTCCGGCCTGAACGACGCCTTCCTGCTCGGCGGGAACGCCTCCGCCGAGCGGTATGTCAAGGGCTTTGCCGAGGAAACGCCCTTTGCGCCGCTGCTCTTCAAGTCCAAAACGGTGCTCACGCCATCCGGTCTCGTGGACGGCATGACCCCAACGGCTTCCGATCCGTTTTACGGCTTCGCGGATTGGAGCTTCCACCTCTCCGGCTCGGAGAGCTGAGCGTTTCTCCCAACAATAAAAAAGCGTTCCGCGACCTGCTTTCGGTCGTGGAACGCTTTTTCAATATACAGGGTCGGTTTCCGGCTCAATACTGGCGCACGACGGCAACGACCTTGCCGAGCACCTCGCACTCCCGCCCGTCGATGGGCTGGTAGTCGGGGTTCGCGGGCAGGAGCCAGATCTCGCCGTTCTGCTTTTTGAAGGTCTTGACCGTGGCCTCGTCCCCGATGAGGGCGACGACGATCTCCCCGTTGTTGGCGGTCTGCTGGCGGCGGACGACGACCAGATCGTCCGGCAGGATGCCGACGCCCAGCATAGATTCGCCGCGCACGCGCAGGGCAAAGAACTCGCCGCTGCGGCTGCCGGTATCAAAGGTCAGGTAATCCTCCACGCACTCCTGCGCAAGGATGGGGCTGCCGGCGGCGACGTTGCCGACGATGGGGATGCGGTTCTCCCGCGCGTCCCGCTCCTCCATGAAGTCAACGGCGTTCGACGGCGCCGCAGGGGCGGCGGGCACGGCAGGCGCGGTCTGCGCCTCGCCCTTGAGCCGGATGGCGCGGCCCTTGCCGGCGTCATGCTCCAGATAGCCCTTTTTCTCCAGATTCAGGATATGGAAATGCGCGGTGGACGGGGACTTGAAATTCAGCTCTGCACAGATCTCGCGCACAGAGGGCGGATAGCCCCACTTGGTCATGAATTGGGCGATGTAATCGTAGACCTTCTGCTGCATTTTGGTCAGTTTTTTCATGGTCCGCTGCCTCCTTATCGGATTCTTTTTTGTATTATAGCACAGCAGCTTCAGGAATGCAACGACCGTTTGAGTGTTTTTTTGGTATTTTTTCTCCCCCGCTCCGCATTGACACCGGCGGCGCGGCTATGTAAAATAGGATCAAACTTTTATGTAACGAGGTATTTCTATGTCTGTTTCCTTCCGCGGGACCGAAAACTACGTCGCCTCGCCCGAGCTGATGGGCGCGGTGGACATCGCCGTGGCGCTGCAAAAGCCGCTGCTCATCAAGGGCGAGCCCGGCACAGGCAAGACCATGCTGGCGCAGGCCGTCGCCGACGCGCTGGGCAAGAAGCTCATCATCTGGAACGTGAAATCCACCACCAAAGCGCAGGACGGTCTGTACGTCTACGACGTCGTCCAGCGTCTCTACGACAGCCAGTTCGGCTCCGCCGGCGTGGACGACATCGCAAAATACATCAAGCTCGGCAAGCTCGGCGAGGCATTCTCCTCCGACGAGCAGGTGGTGCTGCTCATCGACGAGGTGGACAAGGCCGATCTTGAGTTCCCCAACGACCTCCTTTGGGAGCTGGACAAGATGGAGTTCTACATTCCCGAGACGAAGGAAACGGTCAAGGCAAAGCAGCGCCCCATCGTCATCATCACGTCCAACGCGGAAAAGGAGCTGCCCGACGCCTTCCTGCGCCGCTGCATCTTCCACTACATCGCCTTCCCCACGCAGGAGCAGATGGAGAAGATCATCCGCGTCCACTTTGACAAGCTCGACGAAGCGCTGCTCGCACAGGCGATGCAGGCCTTCTATTGGCTGCGCTCGATCGACAGCATTGAGAAAAAGCCCTCCACGAGCGAGCTGGTGGACTGGCTCCGCGCGCTCCAGCTCGGCGGCGTCGATCCCGCGCGCATCACGCGCGAGATCCCCTTTGCCGGCGTGCTGCTCAAAAAGGACAAGGACATCACGGCGATGCAGCGCCGGATGCGGTAAGCCCATGTTCGTCGGATTTTTCTACCTTCTGCGTCAGCGCGGCTTCGGCGTTTCACTCAACGAGTGGATGACGCTCATGGAGGGCCTGCTGCTCGGGCTGCACCGCTCAACGCTGACGGGCTTTTACGACCTCTGCCGCGCTGTGCTCGTCAAGAGCGAGGCGGACTATGACAAGTTTGACGCCGCGTTTTTGGAGTATTTCAAGGACGTGCCCTTCCCCGAGGAGCTGCTGCCGGACGAGTTGATGGACTGGCTCAACCACCCGAAAAACGCGCTTGAGGAGTTCCGCGCCTTTCTGCGCGAGCAGGGCTATGCGGAAAAGAGCATCGACGAGATTCTCAAGATGTTTGAAGAACGCCTCCGCGAGCAGACCGAGGAGCACAACGGCGGCTCGTACTGGATCGGCACGGGCGGCTACTCCAACTTCGGCAACGCCGGCCACAGCCCGCAGGGCATCCGCGTCGGCGGCGAGAGCATCTACCGCCGCGCCTTTCAGGTCGCGGGAGAGCGAAAGTACCGCGATTTCCGGCGCGACAACACGCTCGATATCCGCCAGTTCCAGATGGCTTTCCGCCTGCTGCGGCAGTATTCCGACCAGTCGCTCGGCGACAAGACGGAGTTCGACGTGGACGGCACCATCCGCGATACCTGCGACAGCGCCGGCACGCTCAAGGTGCGCTACAAGCGCCCGCGGCGCAACACCGTCAAGGTGCTGATGCTGATGGACTCGGGCGGCTCGATGAGCTACTACTCTCAGCTCTGCTCGATGCTCTTCCAGGCGGCGCGGCAGTCCAACCACTTCAAGGAGCTGCACGTCTACTACTTCCACAACTGCGTCTACTCGCGCGTCTACACTGACCCGCGGATGTACCGCGAGCACGGCGTTTCGACCGAGTGGCTGCTGAAGAATTTCGGCAGCGAGTACAAAGTCATTTTCGTCGGCGACGCGCTGATGGATATGTACGAGCTGACGGAAAAGCGTTACGACTATTTCGCCGGCAGCGGCTCACTCTCCGGCATGGACTGGCTCAAGCGCTTCAAAGAACAGTACGACCATCTCATCTGGCTCAATCCCGAAGAGCCGCCGCGCTACGGCGGCTATTGGGGCCAGAGCTACGGCCACATCGCGCGGCTCATTGATATGTACCCGCTGAGCGTGGATGGGCTCGAGCGCGGCATGAAAAAGCTGCTGGTGAGCAAATAGCACCGCAAAAGGGACCGTTCTCCTCCACAGAGAACGGTCCCTTCAGTCTATTTGGGGCAGCGGGGCCTGACCGCGGGGCTTTCCCGTCCCATCTGCCCTCCGCCGGAAACGGGCCGGGCAATCACCCGTGATAGTCGCCGGTCGCGGAATCGACCGTGACAAAGGGAACGATCTCGCCGTTGATCTCCACATAGACCTGATAAACACCGTCGCCCAGATCCTCATAGTGATGCGGTGTGACGCCATAATTTTCCAGCAGACTCTTTTCAAACCCGGCTACGTCCCACGCGGCGTCATCACCGCTGTCGGCATCCCGCAGCCCCGCCGAGCGCATGATGGCTTCCACGGGCTCGACCGGCTCGCTGCCCCAGGTGATCTCCACGTCCGCGCACCCGGCGCTGTCCAGCAGCTCCCGCGCTTCATCGGTCAGCAGCTTTTGGTAGGCCTCGTCCACCAGCTCCAGCTTTTGCAGGCACTCGGTCCGATCATCGTTCTTTGCGCTCAGCCATACGGAGGCGGCAGTGCCGATCTCATCCGTGTCAAGGCCCGTATTCACGCCCCAGTCCAGCAGCTTGACCGCAGCCTGCACAGCCAGCAGCGAGGAACCTGCCGTTCCGACCGCAACGTCCGCGTCGATCTCGTCCAGAATGGGGAGCGTCAGCGCCTGCGGCGCATCGGCCGGCGCGCCGGAGCTGTCGGACTCCGCCGGGGCGTCCGTTTTGGAAGGGACGCCGCTGTTTGGCTCTGCCGGTGCGGCGCAGCCCGCCATACATACGGCGAGCAGCAGTATGGCCGCAAGCAGCCGTGCTGTCGCGATTTTCTTAAGGTTTTTCATTGCATAGATCCCCCTGCCACAGGATCGTGAGGGCGGCTTCGAGAGCAGTCATATTCTCTTCCTCCTTACTTCAAGAGCTGCGGCACGAGGTTGAGGATCATGCCGCCTGCGAGGACGCTTGCGATCTGCCCGGCGACGTTCGCACCCACCGCGTGCATCAGCAGATGGTTCTGGCTGTCCGCCTCAATGCCCATCTTCTGGATGACGCGCGCGGACATCGGGAACGCCGAAATGCCTGCCGCGCCGACCATCGGGTTGACCTTCTTCTTGCTGAACAGGTTGAGGAGCTTCGCGAACATCACGCCCGCGATGGAGTCGAACACGAACGCCACGAGGCCAAGGCCCATGATGATGAGCGTATTCCGGTTCACGAACTGGTCGGCGCGCATGGAGAACGAGATCGTGATGCCGAGCAGCAGCGTGATGAGGTTCGCCAGCGTGTTCTGCGCGGTCTCGGAGAGACGGTCAAGGCAGCCGCACTCGCGCAGGAGGTTACCGAACATCAGGAAGCCGACGAGCGAGACGGACATCGGCGCAATGAAGCCCGCGATGATGGTCACGAGGATCGGGAAGCAGATGCGCAGCGTGCGCGAGACGTTCTTGGGGTTGTAGGGCATCCGGATGCGGCGCTCCTTTTTCGTCGTCACGAGCTTGATGGCGAAGGGCTGGATGATCGGCACGAGCGCCATGTAAGAGTACGCCGCGACGGCGATGGGGCCGACGTAGCTCGAGTGCAGCACCTGCGAGACGAGGATGGAGGTCGGGCCGTCCGCCGCGCCGATGATGCCGATGGAAGCGGCGTCCGCGAGGTCGAAGCCGAGCAGGACGGCGGCGACCATGGTGAAGAAGATGCCGAACTGCGCCGCCGCGCCGAAGAGCAGCATTTTGGGATTTGAGAGCAGCGGGCCGAAGTCGATCATCGCGCCGATGCCGATGAACAGCAGCAGCGGCAGCGCTTCGCTGGCCTCGATGGTTGTCTCGAAGAGCCACTGGATGATGCCCTGGCTCTCGCCGATGCCCTCGACCATCTGGTTGAGGACGCCGGAGCTCGGCAGGTTGACGAGGATGGCGCCGAAGCCCATCGGCAGCAGCAGCGCGGGCTCATAGTCCTTTTGGATGGCGAGGTAGATGAGCGCGAAGCCCACGAGGTACATCACGCCTTGCTGCCACGTCACGGCTCGAAAGCCGTCAAGCAGAAATTCCATCGTCTCACCTCGCTATGCCCACCAGCTGATGTTGGCGGAAATGAGCACGGCGTTGAAAAAGTCGATGAACATACCGCCGACCAGCGGAGCGGGGATACAATATCGGTTGAGCAGTCTCACCTTGTCGGTGATGATCCCGCCCATCCAGAACAGGAAAGCGCCTAAAGCAACTGCGTGGTACATATTTAACTCAATTGTCAGCATAACGATTTCTCCTTTTTCTTGTTCCGGTCCGGCACGGAGCAGCCACACACCACTCTGCCCCGCACCCTTTCTGCACGCAGTCTAATGCGCAGTGTGGTGCGGGAAATGTCGAATCGCGTCGAACCCTTCATTTTCCGCATTTCCAACGATAAAAAACATTCAAAAATGTAACTTTTGACCGTTTAATCTCTATAAAATCGTTATATATTCCATAAATTACCAATAATTTGCTTAGATTTCGCAAAGAAAAACGCAGCAGTCCGGCTTTGGAAGCTGGACTGCTGCGTTTTGTTTCGATCAAAGCAGGCTCACATCTTGCCGCTCAGGGCGCGCTCGAGCCAGATGGTGGCGAACTCCATGGCCTCGGCCATGCTGCCCTTCTCCGTGGAGCGGACCACGCGGTCGCGCGAGCGGAGGTTGGGGTCGGTGAGCTGGAGCTGGATGGACACGCGCTTGGCGAGCTTGAGGTCCTTCACGTCCTCGGTGTCGAGCACCTGCATCATGATGATATACTTATCCGCCATCGAGCCGTAGTAGACCAGATTGTCCACGCGGCGCAGCGGATGACCGCGGTAAACGAGATTTTCAGCCATATTGAAACACTCCTCACTTTAATTCCGATTCCTGCTCATTCTACCATCGCCCGCGCCGCTTGTCAACCAAACGTCACAAAAGGTTATGTAAGATTTCGTGTATTCTGTTCGATAACAGGCGATGCGAATTCGACAGCGAATATGAACTCGGAGTACCTTTCCATTTCGCTTTCCTTCAGTCTCCGGTCGGATCTTCGGGATAAGGCGCAGCCCAAGAAAGTCCCTGAAGCACTTTCCAGTTGTCATCTTTGTTATCGATCACAAAATGGAAGTCTTCGTATCCATCGGCCGATATCGTTTTACCGTTAAAAGACAACAGGACCTCGTAAGTCCGGAAATCCGACACCGTTACAAGCTCAACCGGGATAGCATCGCTATACTTCGCAATAAGATCGACACGCTTGCTTGCAATATTTTCAGCGCTCTCGCCTTCCGTCAAGAAAAGATCGGCATAGGAAGTCCCCTCTTGTGCCGCAACAGCTTCCCAATACCCATACAGGATCTTTTCGTATTCCTCTTTATCAACAAACTCACCCGTCGACTTCACCCGATACCCCAAATCTCCATCTGCAGGCTCGATCTCCTTCAAGGTATATGAAACATTATCCCATGCGTTAGCTCCGAACTGCTCAACGACTAAATCATGCTGCCGCACTGCAATCGATGCACAGTACTCAGCCTTCTTTTTTTCCGCAGCAATATCATTTCCGGCCACCGGAAAAAGATAGCCGCTTTGCTCCGCCTCATCCAAATCGATCATGGATGATCCCATCGACAAGGTCCCCATTCCCGGCGATTCGCATAGGAAATTCATATTTTCTCTTGCTGCCCGAGCGCTGCTCGCCTTTGACAGATAGTTAATATACGCACCGACAAGCGTATCCTTTTCCGTATAGACGTCGATGTCTTTGCTCTGCGTGTAAGCAGCCAAAACACCGACTGCCAGCAAAACGCCTGCAATGCAAAGAAGAAAAGTCGGGCATCGCATGGTGCGTCCATTGCGTAATACAATTTTCTTCATTTCAATCCCTCCTCAAATCCGAAAAACTGTGCAAAATGCCCCGGGAGCCTTTTTTCGACCCTCGGGGTATTTCAAAACAGCGGAAATTTTTTACTGGCTCAGGTAGCTGCGCAGGAGAACCTGCAGCAGCTCATCGCGATCCAGCTTGCGGATCAGCGTGCGCGCCTGCCGGTGGTTGGTGATGTAGGTGGGGTCCTCCGAAAGGATGTAGCCCACGAGCTGGTTGATGGGGTTATAGCCCTTCTCCTCCAGCGCGGTGTACACGCTCGTCAGGATGTGGTGGATATCCTCGTCCTTTTCCTTCGCGGCGTTGAATTTGCGGGTATAGTCTTCCATTCGGTCTCCCCTCCTTCCACTTGCCAGTATACCCCAATTTTTTTCAAAGTAAAGGGGTTTTGGGCATCTGTAACAAAACCGTAATATGTTGCTGTAGTGCGGTAAAGTGAGCGTGAGTCTCGCTCCGTCGGCCATGATGCAGCAGTATGGACGCCGACCGAACCGGACTCCCACACGGCGAGGCGGCGCGGGTGCGCCGTCACAAGTATTTTGCGCAGCAAAATCCTGGCGCAGGGGCAATTCACTTGCTCCGGGCATGTCCGATCCCCTTGGGGTTGAGCGGCCACAGGGAGCGGAACCCCAAAATAAGACCATCCGCCAAAGGCAGATGGTCTTATTTTTGGTGCGGGCATGGGGACTCGAACCCCAACGCCGTAAAGCACGAGAACCTAAATCTCGCATGTCTGCCAATTTCATCATGCCCGCATAGCAATGCTATTCTACCACAGCCCCGCGCGGGGAGCAAGCAGAAAATTGCAGTCCGCTTTTTGAAGGCTGCGGAGACGAGGAAACGGCGCATTTTTTATTTTGTCCTGCGTTTGCATAACGAACGGGAGACACACGGTGCAAACCCTGTGTCTCCCGCTTTTTTGATTCGTTTCCGCCGGGCGGCTGCGCCGCCGTCCGGCGCGACCTTTTTCAGACGTACTTCTGCGTCACGGTGTCGAACACGCCGCGGGTGGTCAGGCGCAGCGTCGGGATGACCGGCAGCGCCATGAACGAGAGCGTCATGAACGGATCGACGCCGCGGCTCACGCCGAGGGCAAACGCCTTTTCCTTGGCGTTTTCCAGCTCACGGTTGACGTCCACGAGCGGCTCCTCGCTCATGATGCCCGCGATCTGGAGCCGGACCTCGCCGAGCACCTCGCCGTGGTCGAGCACGACGATGCCGCCGCCGAGCTCGACGACGCGGTTGGCTGCCGCCGCGATGTCCTCCTCGTTCGTGCCGACAACGATGATGTTGTGGCTGTCGTGCGAGATGGAGGTCGCCACCGCGCCGGACTTGAGACCGTAGCCCTTGATGTAGCCGATGCCGATGTGGTGCGTGTTCTTATGGCGCTCGATGACCGCAATCTTGAGGATGTCGTTTTCCAGGTCGATCTTGTCGGCGTAGCCGGCGTCGGTCGTCACGATCTCGCCCGGGACCATGCCGAGCACGGCGCGCGGGCGGGTCTCAGTGAAATCGTCGGCGGTGAGGTGCGCGACGTGGAAGGTCTCGTGGGAGCGCTTGATGAGATGCGGGTCGATCTCGGGAGCCTCAAAGGGCGCGACCTCTTTGCCGTCGAACATGAGCTTGCCCTTCTTGTAGACCTCGAGAATATTGAAGTCGCGGAAGTTATCGATGATAACGAAGTCGGCAAGGAAGCCGGGCGCGATGGCGCCGCGGTTGTTGAGCAGGAAGTAGCGGGCAGCATGATGGCTCGCGCACTTGACGGCGATGATGGGGTCCACGCCCGCGGCGATGGCCTTCTTGATGATGTAGTCGATGTGACCCTTTTCCAGCAGATCATTGGGGTGCTTGTCGTCCGTGCAGAACATACAGTAGGTGTAATACTGCGGGGTGAGCAGCGGCAGCAGCGCGTCAAGGTTGCGCGCCGCGGTGCCCTCGCGGATCATGATGTACTGGCCGCGCTCGAGTTTGGCGAGCGCGTCGCCCATATCGGAGCACTCGTGGTCGGAGTAGACGCCGGCGGCAACGTAGGCGTTGAGGTCGTTGCCGGAAAGGCCGGGAGCGTGGCCGTCGATCTTCTTGTGATGCGCCTGCGCCGCGACGATCTTCTCGAGCACCTGCTCGTCGGCATTGGCGACGCCGACGTAGTTCATCATCTCGGCAAGGCCCTCGACGCGGTTGTGCTCGTAGAAGCTGTCGATGGCGCGGTAGTCAAGGTTCGCGCCGCTCTCGTCGAGCGGGGTGGCGGGCACGCAGCTCGGCAGCATGAAGCGCACGTCGAGCGGCAGGTCCTCGGTGGCCTGCAGCATATACTCGATACCGTCGGTGCCCATGACGTTGGCGATCTCGTGCGGGTCGGTGATAACAGTCGTGGTACCGTGCGGAAGAACGGCCTTGGCGAACTCCTTCGGGCTCACAAGCGAGCTTTCGAGGTGGATATGCGCGTCGACGAAGCCGGGCAGCACGAGCTTGCCGCTCATGTCGACCTCGATCTCGCCCTCGTAATGCTCGCCCATGCCGGCGATCAGGCCGGAGGCCACGGCGATATCGCCGCGGCTGAGCTGGTTGCAGAACACATTCACATAGGTCGCGTTCTTGAGCACGAGGTCGGCCTTTTTGCGCCCCGCCGCCACCTCTACCACATGGAGCTTTTTGTTGAGCTTGCGGTTGATCCTGCCCGCATAGCTTTCCTTGTATGCCATCGCCATGATCCTCCTGTTCTCGCTTTATCATAATTTTTTCTAATGTTAGGCTTAAACACCTGTGATACCTGTTGCATGGAGTATACTACGATTTCCCGCGCTTGTCCATGCCTTTTTGCCGAAAAACGAAAGAAATTTGGGCAATGGGAAAGGACCGCACGGCAATTCTCGTGCCATGCGGTCCCTGATAAAAAACGCTCTTTTGTCAGCGCAGCTTCGCGCCCAGCTCGGCTTCGAGCAGCGCAAGGATGCTCTTCACATCCTCGTCGGCCTCCTCGCCGGTAAGGCTGCGGTCGTCCGCGCGCAGCGTCAGGCTGAACGCGACGGACTTGCTGCCCGGCGCGACGCCCACGCCGCGGTAAATGTCGAACAGCTCGACCTTCTTCAAAAGGCCCTTCGCGCCGCGGCGAATGCAGTCCTCCAGCGCGCCGACGGTGACACTCTCGGCGCACACCACGGCGATATCGCGTGTAACAGCGGGGAACTTCGGCAGCGGCCGGTAGACGGGGATACCGTCCCGCACAGAGTAGAGCGCATCAAAGCGCAGCTCGGCGGCGTAGATCTCCGCGTCCACGCCGTAGGTGGCCGCGATGAGCGGGTGGATCTGGCCGAACACACCCAGCTCGACATCGCCGGCATAGGCCTTCGCGCAGCGGCCGGGGTGATAGGAGGCGTTGTCCGTGCATGCCTCAAAGCGGACGTTCTTGATGCGGCAGGCGCGGAGAATGGCCTCGATGCCGCCCTTGAGCGTGAAGAAGTCCATTCCGTCGCCGTAAGCGCCGAGGGAGAGGATCTTCGGCTCGTCGGCCAGACCGTCCTCGCGGGGCAGATAGATCTTGCCCAGCTCGTAGAGACGCACGGCCTTGTTGCGGTAGTTGTAGTTGCGGGTGATGATCTCCAGCATGGAGGGGAGGATGGTCGTGCGCATGATGGAGGTGTCCTCGCCCAGCGGGTTGAGGATCTTCAGGCTCTTACGCAGCGGGGAGTCCTTCGGCATACGGATCTTATCGTAGTACGACGGGCTGATGAAGGAGTAGGTGATGATCTCGTCGTAGCCGAGCGTGCGGCAGGTCTCGCCGAGCGCGCGGTCAAAGAGCTGCTGCTCGCTGAAGCCGCCGCGCGTCGTCTCGCCGCGCATGAGCGTGCAGGGAATGTTATTGTAGCCGTAGAAACGGGCGACCTCCTCGGCAATGTCGCTGTAATGCTCCACATCGCCGCGCCAGCTCGGCACAAGAATGTCGTCGCCGCTGAGCTCAAAGCCGAGGGAGAGAAGGATCTCGCGCATCAGGCTCTCGGGCAGGTCGGTGCCGAGCAGCGCGTTGATCTTCTCCGGCTCGAGCTTCACGACCGTGGGAGCCTTGTCCTTGGCGATGACGTCCATCACGCCGTCTACGACCTCGCCGCAGCCGAGCAGCTCGACCAGCTCGCAGGCACGCTGCACGGCCTTCATGGTGTTCATCGGGTCAAGACCCTTTTCGTAGCGCGCGGAGGCGTCGGTGCGCATCCCGAGGGCCGCCGCCGTGCGGCGGACGGACACGCCGTTGAAGTTGGCGCTCTCAAAGAGGACCATCGCCGTATCGCCGACGATCTCGCTGTTCGCGCCGCCCATCACGCCCGCGACGCACACGGGCTTGTGCTCGTCGCAGATGCAGAGCATATTCGGCGTGAGCTTGCGGTCGTTGCCGTCGAGGGTCTGAATGACCTCGCCCTCACGCGCGGTGCGGACGACGATCCTGCCGCCGTCCACGCAGGAGAAGTCGAAGGCGTGCATCGGCTGGCCGTACTCGAGCATGACGTAGTTCGTAATGTCCACGATGTTGTTGATCGGGCGCACGCCGGAGTTGCGCAGGCGCTCGCGCATCCACTTCGGGGAGGGCGCGATCTTCACGTTCTTCACCATGCGCGCGGTGTAGCGCGGGCAAAGCTCGCCGTCCTCGATCTCGATGTCGACCAGCTCCGCGATGCTGCCGCCGCAGCCCTTGACCCCGGGTGTGTGCAGCTTGAGAGGGCGGCGGAAGGTCGCGCTTGCCTCGCGGGCAAGGCCAATGACGGAAAGGCAGTCGGGACGGTTGGGCGTGATCTCGAACTCGACCACGCTGTCGTCATAGCCGATGACCTTCGCGATGTCGTCGCCGGGCTTCACATCATCCTCACGCAGGACGAAGATGCCGTCGGCGATGCAGTGCGGGAACTCGCGCTGCTCGGCGTGCAGGTCGGCAAGCGTGCAGATGGAGTCGGACTTGGTGTTGTAGGCCACCAGATCGCCCTCGTGCAGGTTGGAGCAGACGGTGTCGGGACAGGCGGTCGTGCCGCCGAGGTCGAGACAGGTATGGAATGTGCCGTCGCCCTGCGGCGCGCACTCGAGCACCTTCGCCGCCGCGACCGGTCCGAACACCTTGTCACCGGGCTTGATGTCGGCGGGGATGGAGGGCTTGGCGGGGTCGATGGGATGATAGTCGTTCAGAAGCGCCGCGGGCGTGATGACCGCGTAGGGGAAGTCGTGCTCGGCGGTCAGGCCCAGCTCCTTGAGCGAGCAGAGCATACCGTTGGACGGCACGCCGCGCAGCTTACCCTTTTCGATCTTCACGCCGCCGGGCAGCACGGACTTGTGCAGCGCCGCGGGCACCAGATCGCCGATGTGGATGTTCCACGCACCGGTGACGATCTGCACCGGCTCCTCCCTGCCGACGTCGAGTTGGCAGACCCACATGTGGTCGCTGTCGGGGTGCTTTTCCATGGAGAGGATCTTGCCCGCGACCACGTTTTTGAGGCTCTCGTCCAGTCGCTCGATGGTCTCGACCTTGGAGCCGGAGAGCGTCATTTCATCGTTGAACTGCTTGTCGGTGATGTCGTGGAGGTCAACAAATTCGTTGAGCCAATTTCTGCTTAAATTCATTTTCTTCGCTCTCCTTTCTCAGAACTGCTCCAGGAACCGGACATCGTTTTCGAAGATCAGACGCAGGTCGCCGATCTTGAAGTGGCCAAGCGCCAGACGCTCCAGACCCATGCCGAACGCCCAGCCGGAATACACGTTGGAGTCGATGCCGCAGCCCTCGAGCACCTTGGGATGCACCATGCCCGCGCCGAGGACCTCGATCCAGCCCTCGCCCTTGCAGGTCGGGCAGCCCGCGCCGTGGCACTTGTGGCACTGGATATCCATCTCGCAGCTCGGCTCGGTGAACGGGAAGTGGTGCGGACGGAAGCGCGTGACCGTGCCCTTGCCGTACAGCTCCTCCATGACGGCGTTGAGCGTACCCTTGAGGTCCGCCATCGTCACGCCCTTGTCGATGACCATGCCCTCGATCTGGTGGAACATGGGGGAATGGGTGGCGTCCACCTCGTCCTTGCGGTACACGCGGCCCGGAGCGAGAATACGGATGGGCAGAGAGCGCGTCTCCATCGCGTGGATCTGCATGGGAGAGGTCTGCGTGCGCAGCAGGATGGAGCTGTCCTCGGTGAAGTAGAACGTGTCCGTCCACTCGCGGGCGGGGTGTCCCTCGAGGCAGTTGAGCTTGGTGAAGTTGTAGTCGGCGGTCTCGACCTCGCGGTCCTCGAGAATTTCAAAGCCCATGCCGACGAAGATGTCCTTGATCTCGTCGAGCACCTGATACATCGGGTGCTTTTTGCCGATCTTCACGGCCTTGCCGGGGATGGTGACGTCCACCGCCTCGGCCTTGAGCTTCATCTCCAGCGCTTTTGCGGCCAGCTCCTTCGCGCGCGTCTCCACGCTCTCCTCGAGCTTGGCGCGCACCTCGTTGGCAAGCTGGCCGATGACGGGGCGCTCCTCTGCGCTGAGCTTGCCCATCTGCTTGAGGACAGCGGTCAGCTCGCCCCTCTTGCCGAGGTACTGCACGCGCAGCGCCTCAAGGTCCTCCGCCTTCTCCGCGCCGCCGATGGCCTCAAGGGCTTTGGCGCGGATGGCTTCCAATTCCTGTTTCATATCATTTCTCCTTCTCTGTCGAAAGTTCCGAACGATGGCGGGAGGCAAAAAAAGAGCGCCCCCTCGTCCGCATGGGACGAAAGAGCTCTTCCGTGGTACCACCCAAATTCGCGCAGACGGTCTGCGCGCACTCGCGACCCTTTAACGGCGGTCAGCCGTCCGCGCCTTTCCTCGCGGCCGCTCCCGGGCGAACCAAGCGACACTCCACAGACCGGCTTCCAGCCGCCGACCGGTCCTCTCTGCGCGAAGCAAGCTCGCTATTTTCCCGTTCTCAGCGTTTCTCTGACAGTTATTTATAGCACACGACGCGCAAAGTTTCAAGTGCTTTCGCACTTTTTCTTCACAGCTTTGTCCGAAATGTTTGCATTCCCGCGCGAAATGGCTTATAATGCACCATGCTTTACCTCATTTTTTCGGAAGAAGGTGGAAAGAAAAGAATGACTCCCTTTATGGAATGGAATCTGAACTGCCTGCGCGCCATCGCCGAGCTGCGCACTCCGCTGCTCGACACGCTCATGCAGGGCGTGACGGAGCTCGGCGGCGAGACGCTGTTCATGCTCTTTATGCTGGTGGTCTTCTGGTGCGTGGACAAAAACAAGGGCTATTTTCTCATGCTCCTGTGCTTCACCGGCACGGCGGTCAACCAGATGCTGAAGATCACGTTCTGCATCCCGCGGCCCTGGGTGCTCGACCCCTCGTTCGAGATCGTCGAGTCCGCCCGCGCGGGCGCGACGGGCTTCTCCTTCCCCTCGGGCCACACGCAGAACGCCGTCGCCGCCTACGGCGGGATGTTCTGCATCACGAAAAAGCTCTGGGTGCGCGTGGTGTGCATGGCGCTGGCGCTGCTCATTCCCTTTTCGCGGCTGTATCTCGGCGTTCACACGCCGCTCGACGTCGGCGTATCATTCCTGATCGGCTGGCTGCTGGTGCTGGCGTTCTATCCTCTGCTCGAGGAGATCGGCCACCGCGGCGAGGTGCTCGAACGCATCTGGCTCATCCTGCTCGTACCGGCGGCGCTGTTCCTGCTTTATGCGCTTCGCGTCCGCGCGGGCGCGAGCGGTGACGCGGCCAATTTTGACCACGCGGTCAAAACGGCGTGGTCGATGCTCGGCCTTGTGCTCGGCGCGATCGTCTCGGTGTTCGCCGACCGGCACTACACGCGCTTTGAAACGCAGACCGTGTGGTGGGCGCAGATCCTCAAGGTCGTGCTCGGCCTTGCGCTGACGCTGGCCGTGCGCGTGGCCCTCAAGGCGCCGCTGACGGCGGCCTTCGGCGCGAACAGCGTCGGCGACGGCATCCGTTATTTCGCCGTGGTGCTCATGGCGGGCACGCTCTGGCCGATGACCTTCGGCTGGTTCAGCCTGATGGGTCGAAAAAAGTGATTTACAGCCGAAGTAAGACGTGCTATACTTTACCCTGCAAGAAAGAAGAAAGGAGACTTTTTTCGTGAAAAAGCGGCTCTACCGTTCCAAAACGGATAAAAAGCTCTGCGGCGTCTGCGCCGGCGTGGCGGATTATTTCGGCATCGACCCCACCATCGTGCGCGTGATCTGGGCGCTGCTGGCGTTCTTTTACGGCACGAGCATCCTGCTCTATGTCATCATGGCCCTTGTCGTGCCGGAGCAGCCGGCCGGCGGCGGCGTGATCGACGTGGACAGCGAGGTCCGCGAGCCGAGCGAGAAGAAGGAAAAATACAAGGGTCCCGAGATCGACTGAGCGGGACGCCTCAAAATACCGGCCGCTGAGGCGGCTATTACAGGAAGAAACAGGAAGGAAGAACCACTATGATGACCTATCCCATGCACGTTGCGGGTCTCGTCCGCGATCTCCCCATCTGCAAGGTGACGGAGGACTTCTACATCGGCGCTTTCATCATGTTCGGCGACGCCGAGCTGACCGTCGCCTGCGCCCGCGACCTCCTCAAGCTGGCGGAGGAGCTGGACTACGACTATCTGCTCACCGCCGAGGCCAAGTCCATTCCCCTCATTCACGAGATGGCGCGTCAGAGCGGCGCGGAGAAGTATTTCATCGCGCGTAAGGGCCCCAAGGTCTATATGCCCGACCCCATCTCCGTGGAGGATCGCTCCATCACTACGCTCGGCGTACAGCAGCTCTTCCTCGGCCGCGACGACGCCGACCTCATCAAGGGTAAGAAAATTCTGATCGTAGACGACGTCATCTCCACCGGCGGCAGCCTGCACGCGATGGAGACGCTGGTCGCCAAGGCGGGCGGCACGGTCGCCGGACGCATGGCCGTCCTCGCCGAGGGCGACGCCAAGAACCGCGACGACATCAAGTTCCTCGCGCCGCTGCCGACCTTCAAGGCCGACGGCAGCGTCCGCTGAGCGCACAGCCAAACAGAGCAGGAGCGCCGCTCGAATGAGCGGCGCTCCTTTTATTTACCGTATTGCTCTCCGGCAGGCTTCGCCGCGGCTCAGATGCCGCAGCCGTTCCCGCCGCCCTCGGCCAGCAGGTCGGCGAGCGAAACGCTGTCGAGATAGTCGTTGATGAGCGTGTCGAGCTTCTCCCAGACGGGCAGCGAGAGACACTTGTCCGCGCGCGGGCAGGTGTTCTCCCCCTCCAGACAGGAAACGGGCGCAAGCGAGCCCTCCGTCAGCCGGACGATCTCGCCGACCGAATAATCCTTCAGCTCCCGGCTGAGGCGGTAGCCGCCGCCCTTGCCGCGCTGCCCCTCGACCAGTCCCGCGCGCGCGAGCACGGCGATGATGCTCTCTAAATATTTTTCGGAAATGCCCTGCCGCTGCGCGATCACCGGCAGCGGCATACACTCTCCCGGCTCGCCCTGCGCCAGCTCCAGCATGACGCGCAGCGCGTAGCGGCCCTTGGTGGAAATGAGCATAGCAAGACCTCCTTTCCTCTCACGGTTTCTTTGCTACCGTTATAGCACAAATGCCGCCGCCGCGTCAAGCGCGGGATAAAATCCGCACTTGCCCTTGCGCCGCTTTTCGGTTATACTGAAAAAAATATGTCAAACGCAAGGAGGTCCCCGCCATGGGTATCTTTTCCAAGGGTAAGCCCGCCAGGTCCGAGGCGCCCGAATTCATCGAGGTCGGTCAGATCGTCAACACGCACGGCGTGAAGGGCGACGTGAAGGTGCAGCCGTGGGACGTGACGCCCGCGCAGCTCGCTGGCTTCAAGGCCCTCTATATGGACGGCACGCAGTTCCGCCCCATCGACCGCCGCATACAGGGCGACATGGTGCTCATGCACTTCCCCGGCTGGGACGATATGACTGCCGCGGAAACGCTGAAAACCAAGATCCTCTCCATCAAGCGCAGCGAGGTGCAGCTCAAAAAGGGAGAATTTCTTGATGCCGAGCTCATCGGGATGCAGGTCTATGAGGACTTCATCCACCGCTATGTCGGCACCGTCGAGGAGGTCCTCACCTACCCCGCGCACAAGCTCTACAAGGTCCGCGGGCCGGAGAAGTGCTACCTGATCCCCGCCGTGCAGGATATTTTCATTGTGGACATCGACGCGGAAAAGCGCGAAATATATGTCAAGATGATCGAGGGGCTGGAAACCAATGCGGATTGACATTCTCACCCTCTTTCCCGACGCGGTGGACGCGATGATGCACGCGAGCATCCTCGGCCGCGCGCAGGAGCGGGGCTATATCACCATCAGGACCCACCAGATCCGAAACTTCACCACGAATAAGCAGATGCAGGTGGACGATTATCCCTACGGCGGCGGACGCGGCGCGGTGATGCAGGCCGATCCCCTCTACCGCTGCTGGGCGCACGTCTGCGAGGAGGCCGGCTCAAGAGGCCATACCATCTATCTCTCTCCCTGCGGGCGCACCTTCACGCAGAGCGTCGCGCGCGAGCTGAAGAAGTCCTATGACCACCTCATCCTCGTCTGCGGACACTACGAGGGCATCGACCAGCGCTTCATCGACGAGTGCGTGGACGAGGAGATCAGCATGGGCGATTTCGTCGTTACCGGCGGTGAGATCCCCGCGATGGCGCTCGCAGACACCGTGTGCCGCATGGTGCCGGGCGTATTGCCGGACGAGGAGTGCTTCACGGAGGAATCGCACTGGAACGGTCTTTTGGAGTATCCCCAGTATTCCCGCCCCGACGAGTGGCATGGGCGCAGGGTGCCGGACGTGCTGCTCTCCGGTCACCACGGCAACGTGGAGAAGTGGCGGCGCAAGCAGAGCTACATCCGCACGATGCTGCGCCGTCCCGACCTGTGGGCGCAGTTTGACGAGAGCGTGTGCAAAACCAAGGGCGAGCGCAAGCTGCTCGCCGAGGCCAAGGCCGAGGCGGAGGCGCTGCGTACCGGCGCGGAGTCTTCACCTGCCGATGATCAATGACCGAAGCGGCGTCCCTGTCTGCGGCAGGGACGCCGTTTTCTTTGCCGCGCTTTTCCTCGGAGGGGCGCGAAATTTGTCGAGCACTTTTTCGTCAGGTCATCCATATTTTTGTTGAAATCTGAAAGATTTTGTGCTATTTTAGACAACAGAGAAAATTGTGTTCAAAAACACATCGGGGGAGGCAATCAAAACTGCATGGAGCGGCGAAGATCGGTTTTGTTGGCAGACGCCAACGAGGAGTTCTGCACGATGCTGCGGGACGCAATGGAAGAGACAGGCTTATTCACGGTCGAGCTTGCCTGCAATGGGCATGAGGTTTTGGAAAGGATACACGCGCACGAGCCGGAGCTGCTCGTTCTGGACCCGGCGCTGCCGGGCACGGACGGCATCCGCGTCCTGCGCCAGCTGCGGCGCGAGGGCTGCGCGAGCGAGATATTTCTCATCTCCGCCTTCGTGTCCGATCATATGCTGGCGGAGGCGACGGAGCTGCGGGTCGATTATTTTCTGCCCAAGCCCTTTGCCTTCGAGGCGCTGTTTGACCGGATGCGCGGCGCAGCGGCGCAGAGCGCGCGCAGCGCTCTGCACCCGCCTTCCCTGCTTGTGACCTCCATCCTGCATGAGCTTGGGATGTCGCCCGGTCTCAAGGGCTACGGCTATATTCACGACGCCGCGCTGCTTGCGCTGGACGATCCCTCTCTGCTGCACGCCGTCACCAAGGTCATCTATCCCTGTGTCGCGCGTCGGAACGGCACGACCGCCTTCTGCGTGGAGCGCGCCATTCGTCATGCCATTGAGATCACCTGGGAGCGCGGCAGCCGCGATGCCTGGGATCGGTATTTCGGTTACCTGTGCGCAGACGGCGGAAAGCCCGCCAACGGGATGTTCCTTGCCGAGCTTGTGGAAGCTCTGAAATACGAAAAGCTGGGCTGAGCACAATGCTCAGCCCTTTTTTTCAAATTCCGCGGCGACGTCCGCCAGCAGGTCGCGGATATGTAGGTGCTGCGGGCAGACCCTTTCGCATTTGCCGCAGCGGATGCGGTCGGAGGCCCTGCCGCCGCTCTTGGTGTAGGTCTCGCTATAATAGTAGTCCGCGTTCCAGTCGCGGTGGATCTGCTTGGCGTTCATCACCGCGAAGAGGTCGGGGATCGAGATGTGCTGCGGGCAGCCGGCCGTGCAGTAGCGGCAGGCCGTGCAGGGGATGAGGCTCTTACTGCGGAAGATCTCCTGCACCCTTTTGACCGCGGCAAGCTCCGTCTCGTCGAGCGGCTTAAAGTCGCGCATGAAAGCAATATTGTCCTCCACCTGCCGCAGGTCGCTCATGCCGGAGAGCACCATCATGATACCCGGGAAGCCCGCCGCGAAGCGGATGGCGTAGCTCGCGCTGCTGCCGCCGTGCAGGGCGTCCAGCACCGCCGCGGCGTCCTCCGGCAGATCGGCGAGATTGCCGCCCTTGACCGGCTCCATCACGATGACCGGCTTGCCGTGCTTCCGGCAGACCTCGTAGCACCTGCGGCTCTGCACGGCGGGATCGTCGTAGTCCACATAGTTGAACTGCAGCTGCACGGCCTCGAGCTGCGGGTATTCGGTCAGGATGCGGTCGAGCATCTCCGCGCTGTCGTGGAACGAGATGCCGACATGGCGCACCTTGCCCTCGGCCTTGAGCGCAAACGCCGTTTCATAGGCGCGGCAGGCCTTGAAATGCTCAAAATTTTTCATGCTCTGCGCGTGCATCAGATAGAAGTCGAAATCGTCCACGCCGCAGGCGGCGAGCTGGCTTTCAAAAAAGGGCCGGATGTCCGCCTCCGTTTTGAAAAAGTTCGCCGTCAGCTTGTTGGTCAGAACATAGTCCTCACGCGGATAGCGGCTCGTCAGGCAGGCCTTCAGCGCCGTTTCGCTCCTCCCGTCCAGATAGCCGTGGGCGGTGTCAAAATAGTTGAAGCCGGCTGCCAGAAAGGCGTCCACCATCTGCCGCGTCTGCGCGAGATCGACCTCTTCGCCCTGCATCGGCAGGCGCATAAAGCCAAAGCCAAGATTCTTTTTGATCTTTTCCATATCCGCTTCTCCTCTCGTTTCCCCTCCGACGTCGGTCCGTTGTTTTTTTATGATAGCATAACTCGTGCCGCCGGGAAATACCCTTTTCTCGTTTTAACAAAACTTACCTCCTTTCGCTTTGCATACCGACAAAAAATCCGGCAAAGCTATGTTTGCGATACCCAAAAGCAACAAACCCAACCAAACATTCAAACAAAAGGAGAAAATCATTATGTCCAGCAAGAATACCAACAAGCTCAACGTTCCCGAGGCCCGCGCGGCCATGAACAAGTTCAAGATGGAAGCCGCCAACGAGGTTGGCGTGTAAAGGCCACAAAAGAAAATAACAACATACACAGCTGGAAACACTCATTTACATAAGAGCCTGCCATGAAAGCAGGCTCTTTTTTCATGCCTTTTTCCAGCGTTAAGGAGGAAAAATGACATGGCGGAGAGCATGATATATGATTATTACTACGGAGACGAAAGCAGTCAATTTTCTTTTTACCGCATCCCCCGCCAGCTTGTCACCGGGCAGCAGTTCAAAAAAATCTCCACAGACGCGAAGCTGCTGTATGGCCTCCTGTTAGACCGTATGGGGCTGTCTGCCCGGAACGGTTGGTATGATACAGAGGGTAAGGTCTATATTTTCTATACTCTGGACGAGATAGAAGAAGATTTAGGCTGTGGCCATGAGAAGGCCGTAAAGCTGTTATCTGAGTTAGATACAGTCAAGGGCTGTGGTCTGATCGAGCGAGTAAAGCAAGGCCAAGGCAGACCAACAAAAATCTATGTCAAACGCTTTACTACCCGCCGTATTCCTGCTGAAACCCCTGCACCGCAGGAGATTCCCAGACTTCCGAAAATCGGAAGTCAAGAAGTCGGAAAATCAGAAGTCAAGAGTTCCGATAATCCGAAGTCAAGACTTCCGTTTTTCCGAAGTGCAGACTTCGGAAAAACAGACGGTAATTATATTGAATCTAATCAAACTGATTTTAGCTATAAAAATCAATCTATCCATCCATCGCCTTCCGCCGAGCAGCCGGGATGGATGGATAGGAGCGAGTATCTGAGAGAGATTAAAGAAAATATCGAATACCCGTTTCTTTGTCAACAGTTCAATGCCGACGATGTGGATGAGGTCGTGGGGCTAATGGCAGATGTGATGTGTTCCACACAGTCAACCGTGCGGATCGGCGGAGAAAACATACCGCTGTCGCAGGTGCAAGCCCGTTTCTACCGGCTGGACTACTCGCTGATGGTCTATGTGTTTGAGTGCCTGCGCCGCAATACCACACAAGTCCGTAATATCCGAGCTTATCTGCTGACCACGCTGTTCAATGCCCCGCTTACGATGAATAACCATTATCAGGCCGAAGTCCAACATGACTTCGGCCTTTAATTTTTGGTTGAAAATGTGGCTCAAAATGAGACACATTTTTCGACATAAAACTTGAATATGGAGGTAAATCAATGTCCAACGAAAAGAAAAACCCGCTGATCGGTGCGTTTCGGACGTCTGTTGCCGGAGCACCGTCCACTCCCGCACCGCCTATTCCCGCCAAAGAAACCAAACCGCCCATTTCATCGCCCGCCGCTGTCAAGCCCGGTGAAGTAAAGAAGCCTGCTGAATCGGCCAAGGACGATAAGGCGGCCAAGGATGAAAAGCTCACTGCGCCCCCGGTCACTCCCGCCAAACCTGACGAGGCGAAGAAGTCCGCCGAACCCGCCAAGGACGATAAGGCGGTCAAGGATGGCAAGCCCGCTGTGGCTCCGGTCACTCCCGCCAAGCCTGACGAAGTGAAGAAGCCCGCTGAACCTGCCAAAGACGATAAGGCGGTCAAGGATGGCAAGCCCGCTGTGGCTCCGGTTACTCCCGCCAAAGCTGACGAGGTGAAGAAGTCTGCTGAAGCTGCCAAGGATGATAAGGCAGTCAAGGATGGCAAGTCCGTTGCGGCTCCGGTCACTCCCGCCAAGCCTGACGAAGTGAAGAAGCCTGCCGAACCCGCCAAGGACGATAAGGCGGCCAAGGATGGTAAGCCTGCCGTGGCTCCGGTCACTCCCGTCGAACCTGACGAAGTGAAAAAGCCTGCCGAACCTGCCAAGGACGATAAGGCGGTCAAGGATGGTAAGCCCGCTGCGGCTCTGGGCACTCCCGCCAAGCCTGACGAAGTGAAAAAGTCTGCTGAACCTGCCAAGGCGGCGGTGCCGCAAAAAACGCCGGAACAGCCAAAGGATGCTGTGGCGGCTACCCGTACCGCAGATGGGCCGAAAGGCTCTGCTGTGACCAAGGTGTTTGAGGATCGGCTGGACGCCCCTGCCGAAGCTGATTTTTTCAAGCTGCCCATCCCTAACGAGGGAGAAATTTACAGTATGGCCGTTCATCCAGCATATCTGAAGGACTTTCTGGATCACCCCTTTACGGTGAACCGTGAGACACAGGACTATAAAGACCTGTTTGAGTCCATCAAAAACTACGGTATCCGTGAACCCGTCCTCTGCCGCCCCGGCCGCAACGGCGGACTTGAAATTATTTCCGGTCATCGCCGCCATGACATCGGCGCACAGCTGAATTACCCCATCCCTGTTCTGATCGAGCGTGTGGACGAGGATGACGCACAAATCCAGTGTGTAGATGGCAACCTCCACCGCAAGGACATTCCCATCTCTGAATTAGCCCGCGCCGCGCAGATGAAAATGGACGCTTTGAAACGCAAGGCTGGCCGCCGTTCTAAGGCGGACATTCTGGTAGGCAAAGCGCCGATGAAGCGTAGTGATGAGCAGGTTGGTGAAGATTTGGGCATGAGCCGTGCCAGTGTGCAGCGTTTGATGCGCGTCAATCAGCTGGAGGAGCCGTTGAAAAAGATGGTGGACAAGAAGGAGCTTCCGTTGGACACTGCCGAACAAATTTCTCACATGAAACCTGCCGAGCAGAAAACCCTTGTTGACGCTATCGAGAAAGAGGGCGGTAAAGTCCCCTCTAAGACTGAGGCGACCAAACTCAAGGAGGAAAGCCGTGCCGGTACGCTCACTCCGCAGAAAATCGAGAAATCGGTGGCACCTACCAAACGAGAGGTCAATCCTCCGTTGAAGGTCACTTTTCAGGATGACGAACTCCGTCCCTATTTCCCGGATGAGGGGACTACGGTTGCTACGGTCAAGCGCACCATGTTTGAAGCGCTGGATCTCCGCAAGCGCGCCATCGAGCGGCAGAAGGCCAGAGATGCAGAAAAGAGCGGTACGGCTAAAAAGCCTCCTACACCGACGAGGTAAGCAGAAATGGAAGAAAAACGGGTTTGTCAAGGCTATACCGTGATCGACAGTCTACGGGTGGGCGAGGTCGAAATCGTCCTCGCCTATAATCCGAAGGATGTATCTCCCTATGTGACATGGAAAGCCTATGCACATTCTGGCTTTCAAGACTTCAATTTCGGAAATTATTTTAGCAATAAACAGGCCGCCAGAGCAGATATGATTGCCAGAGCCAGAGAAGCGGCCCGCGATTTACCGCCCGGCCATCGTGATAAAGAAAAATTTTCCCGCCATCGGAAAAAGCCCGACCGGGAACGCTGACGCCCGTAAGGGCGTTTTTGCGTCTCAAAATGAGACACATTTCGACAGGAGGTGGTGATAGATAGACTATCAGGAGCGAATGGAAAAGGTGCAGAAACTCACTGACCAGCTGGAAACGGGCATCACGGAATTGTTCAACAGTGAGCAGTATGCCGCATATCTCAGTACCATGTCTAAATTCCACCGTTACAGCTTCGGCAATATTCTTTTGATTTTGTTGCAGTGTCCCGGTGCTTCTCAGGTAGCCGGATACGGTGACTGGAAAAAGAATTTTGGCCGACAGGTCAAGCGGGGCGAGCGTGGCATCACCATACTCGCCCCCTGCCCTTACCGCAGACGGGAGGAAGTGGAGGAAACGGCCCCAGACGGCTCCACAGCCACGACCATCCAACTGGTGCAGCGCGTAGGTTTTCGGACAGTCACCGTGTTCGATGTGAGCCAGACCGAGGGAAAGCCGCTGTCGGAGCTTGTCCATAAGCTGACCGGAGATGTGGCGGACTACGAGCGTATGACCGAGGCAATTTGTGCTCTCTCCCCCTATCCTATCAACATCGAAGCCTTTCCCGGCGCTGCCTATGGCTGCTGCAATTTCGTAGAGCAGCGCATTTTGGTGCAGCCGGATATGAGCCAGGTGCAGACCATCAAGACCATGATCCATGAGGTCAGTCACGCTAAACTCCATGCACCAATAGAGGACGGTGACGGTGAAACACCACCACAGCGCAAGCGGCGCTTTGTCCGGGAAATGGAGGCTGAAAGCGTGGCTTATGTAGTCTGTCAGCATTTCGGGATTGATACCGCTGATTACTCTTTCGGCTATGTGGCCGGATGGAGCCACGGAAAGAATCTATCGCAGCTGAAAGCGTCATTAGAACTGATCCGTAATACCGCCGCAGAACTGATCGACGGTATCGACCCACCGAAAGAACTGCCCCCGCCTACACAGAAAAAACAGCGAACAAAAAGGAGAAATGCCTATGAGCGCAGTTGACGCCCGGAAAGAACACTATGAGGCCGTGGAGATTTTAGGCATCCCCGGCCTTTTCACTACCCTCCGAGTAGACCGAACCACTATCCCCAAAGGCGTGTATGCCTATGATATGCAGACCAGTGAACAGGATTGGAGCCAACCTTGCCTGCTTGCCCGGCATATCACGGTGGAGCATTTCGGCACCGTCCTGACCGCAAGCCCTGTTCCCATTCCGCCCAATGGGTATCTCGATTTGTCCCCCGGTGATTTTGAAGGCCAGTTCTGCGGCGAGCGTATGACGCTGGCTGATTTTGAAGCCAAATGGCTATCCCCAGTCAAACGACCGCCCAAGAAAAAGGTGCTCCATAAAGCCGCACCCCGCCGTCCTGCACCGATTCGATGAGGTGCGTTATGGGAAAAGAAATCAGTTTGATCGCGTTTCTGGACGAAGTGGTGTCCCGGAATACGCAGCATTACAGAAAAGATTTTGAACTGGATGCTCAGAAACTGCGTGACGCACTGAACAGCCCCTATATGGATGAACGGATATTCTACTTCATGTCTCGCCCTAACGGGACATGGTGTGTGCTGGAACGGGATGTCTTTCTCCGAGACAGCGACGGGTATAAGATTTGGACACACTATGCGGATATGCCCGATGGCATCGAAGCCTATCGCGTCACCATCACTGGGCGGCGCGGCACAGCCCCTATGGGTCATGTTGTGAAGCTGAATTACCGGGAACAGGTACAGCGGGTCATAAAAGTAGCGATCCCCTTTGATGATGTGGAGCTTACTTTTTACTCCGGGGAGAAGTTTCGTATGCCGATGGAGCAGTACAGAAAGCAGCGGGAAGAAATTTTCTTTGAGTATGGAGCCATTCAGAATTTTCGCTGCTGCCCCAAAAGCGAGGCGGAATTGTACCGCGTTATTTCGATGGAACATCGCTTGCAAAAGGGCTGGCAGCCCAAAACAAAAAAGGGGCCGGACACTCCGGCCAGATAGGAGGTGTTGAGTCCATGCCTGAAAAGGACAGTGAGGATAGCTTTTATTATTTGAACGCATATCAGGACGATATTACGCCCGGCCAGAAAATGACGATCCTGCATAACATTTCTTTCAACGATTGGCGGGCCGGCCCTCATATCGCCCCGCTGGTCACGCTGACGAGAGAGGAAGTCACACAGCGCAAGGAGGCCAGCATTACGCTGGAAAAAGAGCTGTACGCCCAGCTAAAAAAACTTGCGGCGGCGTGGGATGAACAGGCCGCACAGACGATGCTGCTGGAACGGGCGCTGGAATATCTGCAAACGCCAGAGGTCGAGCATACCTCCAATGAGTGGAAACAGGACAAAAACGGGATATGGGAGATCAGCAACCGCACCTATAAAATGCGGTATAAAATTTCCTATGAAAAGGCCGCCGATGTTTACCTCGTCAGCTGGGGCATCATCTACAACGCCCCCAAGCAGCCAGACAGCAACTATCGGAATTATTGGGGAGATAGTATCTATGTCGCACGGCAGGACAAGAAAAAATATCCCAGTATGGAGGCCGCACAGCATTATATTCAAGGCCGGTTTGACCTGTATTGCCACCTGTTCCGGGAAATCTCCCCGCCAGTCCCCAATGAGTGCAGACGGATGTTCAGCATCAACGGCTATTTGGCAGCCGGATACACGCTGGCTCCCCCGGACAAGGAAGAACCCAACAAGAAGGCCGTTGATGACCTGCTGGCCTGTCTGGACGATGCGGATGCCGCAGTATCCCCAGCGGAGAAGCCGAAAGCACATATTTCTGAAAAGAAAGCTGAACGCAAAAAGTCCGTTCCAGTGAGATAGGCGGTGTGTCATGGGATACAGCCGTTTAGAGCCGGGGCGGGAGTTGGAAGTCCGAGAGTACATCAGTTTTCAACGCGGCCGCGATGGTTTTTATGAATTAACCGAGTGCAGCGTGGATGAATTGCTGAAACGCAAAGCCGAGAGTATTGTCCGTGAAAAAGAACTATGTCAGCGTATTGATGCCGCAGTGGAAGCATGGTCAAAACAGGCCCAGCAGACCCAGCAGTATATGAAGGCGCTGGAATATGTCAAAATGCCACCTACGCCTCATACTTCAAACCGATGGACGGTCAGTGAATATGGCAACCATGAAATGAGCAATATGGTGTACCGCTTTTCATGGCGCGAATATGAACGCACTGAATGGGATAGGACGCTGAAAAAATCTGTTCCGAAATCATGGGAACTCACATGGTCGGTCACATTCAACACGCCGCATAACCCGGACTATTCCGGGGATGGCTGGAAGATAGCCGGTCAGGACAGAAAGGTTTTTCGGGATAGAGCGTCCATGGAGAAATATCTGCAAGGCCGTATCGCGGCCTACGCTGACCTGTTTGTTGAGATATGCCCGCCGATCCCGGCAGAGCATAAAAGCCGCTTTTCCATCAACGGTCAGTTGATGCGGGACTATACGGTGGCAACCAAAGAGCCGGAACGCCCGGATCAAGGTCAAGTGGATGCTTTGCTGGACTGCTTGGACGATGCGGATATGCTGGAGGTTCCTACTCTCGCACCTAAGAAACAGCATCCCCAGAAGGAAAAACATACTATCAAAAAGAAACATTCCCCGACACGGTAGACAGCGGCGCCTTGCGTCGCTGTCCCAGCCAGCATGGAATTTTGACATCAAAATTCCGCTGGTTAGGGGCGTGCCCCTAAGACCCCGTGTTGCTTGTCGAAATGCGTCTCGGATTGAGACGCATTATTTTTTATCAGAAAGGAGACAGCCATGCGAGAGACTGCAAAGACTATGACGCTTCGCCTGAACGCCGCGGAGTACCCAAAGAAGTCCGGCAGCACAGCGAGACGATTTTCTTCGGCTTGTCTACTCGCCAATTTATTTGTGCGGTGCTGGCCGTAAGCGTTGCTATTGGCACCTACTTTCTGACGAAGGGAGCTATTGGCAAAGAAACCGCCAGCTGGGTGTGCATCGTGGCCGCCGCGCCGCTGGCCGCAGCTGGCTTCTTCCGCTATAACGGCTTGACCTTTGAGCGGTTTGTGTGGGCTGTTATCAAATCACAGATTTTATGTGCAGGGCCGCGCGTGTTCCGTTCCGAAAATCTGTACTGCAAAATTCTGAACGAGAAGGAGAAAAACATCTATGATTAAAACGCTGATTGCCGCAGACAGAAGTGAGCGCGAGCGGTTCCGAATCCCTCGCAGCGTCCAGCAATCCATCCCCATCCAAAAGATCTATCGGGACGGCATCTGGCAAACCGGCGGCAAGTTCAGCCGCACATGGCGCTTCGCAGACATCAACTATGCACTGGCCTCCCATGAGGATCAGAGAGATATGTTTACGGCCTATTGCGGCGCACTGAATAGCCTGCCAACGGATGCCACTACCAAAATCACCATCAACAACCGGCGTCTCAACGGCGCGGACTTCCAGCGCAGTGTCCTGATGCGGGAGCGAGGGGACAGTCTGGACAGTTACCGCAGGGAGTACAACCGCGTCCTGACCGACAAGGCCGCAGAGAGCAACGATCTGATTCAAGACAAGTACATCACGGTTTCGGTGGCTCGGAAGAACATGGATGAGGCCCGCACCTTTTTTCACCGGGTAGACGCCGATCTCAGCAAAAACTTCGGACGGCTGGAGAGCGGCGCAAAGGCGCTGGACAATCAGGATCGGCTGCGTATCTTCCATGATTTCTTCCGCCCCGGTGAGGAAGAGCATTTCCGCTTTGATCTCAGCGATGCCATGAAGAAAGGCCATGACTTCCGGGACTATATTTGCCCGGATGGTCTATGCTTCAAGGCGGATCACTTTGAGATGGGCGGCAAGGTGGGGCGCGTCCTGTTTCTGCGGGATTACGCCAGCTACATCAAGGATGAAATGATCTCCAAGCTGTCTGATTTCCCGCGGAATCTGATGCTGTCCATCGACATCCTCCCCATTCCCACCGATGAGGCCATCCGGGAGGTACAGAGCCGTATCCTCGGCATCGAAGCCGATATTGCCCGCTGGCAGCAGCGCCAGAACAGCCGCAATAATTTCACGGCAAGTATCCCGTATGAGCTGGAGCAGCTGAGGGCGGAGACGAAGGAGTTTCTGGATGACCTGAGTACCCGCGACCAGCGGATGATTTTTGCCAATGTCACCATCGTACACATGGCGGACACGCTGGAGCAGCTGAACACCGACACGGAGACGCTGCAAGCGATTGGGCTGGAGCAGGCGTGTCAGTTCTCCGTTCTGCGATACCAGCAGGAGGACGGGTTGAATACGGCCCTGCCCTATGGCCTGCGCCGCATCAAGACCACCCGCACACTGACAACTGAATCTACCGCCGTTTTAATGCCGTTCCGCGTTCAGGAGATCCAAGACGCGGGCGGTATTTATTATGGTGTCAACGCCGTAAGTAAAAATCTTTTGATCTGCAACCGAAAGAAGCTGCTGAATCCCCACGGCTTTGTGCTGGGCGTGTCGGGCAGCGGTAAGTCCTTCAGCATGAAGGAGGCCATCACCTTTATCGCCCTCTCCACAAATGACGATATTATTATGATCGACGCCGAGCGCGAGTATGGCGAGCTGACGCGGGCGCTGCAAGGGGCGGTGCTGGAGATCTCGCCATCCAGCCCACACCACATCAATCCGCTGGATATTAACCGGGGCTATGGAGCCGGAGAGAACCCGGTGGCTATGAAGTCCGAATTGATGATGAGCATTTGCGAACAGCAGATGGGTGTCGGACAGCTGGGGGCGTTCCATAAGTCTATCATTGACCGTTGTACCGCCAATATCTATCACGATTTCATCAAGAGCGGCGGCGAAGGCAGAATTCCGACTCTCCCAGATTGGCGCAACGAGGTAAAGCGGCAGCCGGAGCGTGAAGCACAGGAATTGGCCCTTGCATCGGAGCTGTTTGTGGAGGGCAGCTTGAATATGTTCGCCCACGAAACCAATTTTGATATTGATAACCGCATCGTCTGTTTTGACCTCTACGAGATGGGCGAACAGCTCAAGCCCACGGCGCTGAATGTGGTGCTGGAGACGATCCAGAACCGCGTGGCGGCAAATCGGCTGGCCGGGCGGTACACATGGGTATTCGTGGACGAGGTGTATTTGTTCTTCAAATATTACTACTCTGCACAATTTCTCTACAAGTGCTGGAAACGCTTTCGCAAGTACGCCGCAGCCATGACCGCAGCTACGCAGAATATTGAGGAATGTCTGCGCTCGGAAACGGCCCGCCTGATGCTGGCCAACAGCGAGTTTTTGATCCTGCTCAATCAGGCGGCCACCGACCGGGCAGAACTGGCGAAGCTGCTTCATATTTCGGAGACGCAGATGAGTCATGTGACAAATGTGGAGGCCGGACACGGCCTCATGCGGATCGGCAGTTCCATCATCCCCTTTGTCAATGAATTTCCCCGCGATGGCGCCCTTTACCGCCTGATGACCACAACGCCGGGGGACAAATGAGCATTGTCGAAATTCGTCTCAAATTGAGACACATTAAGGGGGCGTACCAGATTGCCGGAATTTAAGGAGAAGCCTAAAATGGGCCAGCCCAAAAGTAAGCGTGCCGCCATGCTCGATCCCCGCCACCGGGCTATGCTGCTGAAGGAGAAATACCGTCAGCAGTTGGCGGAGCGTCGGGAGCTGGAATCAGACAGCGCAGAAACGCAGGCTGTCGATGAAGTAGAGGACACGGCCAACTGGGCGGTGGACACGGTGCAGGATCGTGCGGTGCAGGTGCCGAGGGCAAGGCAAAAACCGCCGATAAAGGAAAAATCGGCTGCGAGTATTCCGCGTGAGCGTAAAGCAAATGAGCAAACCGCCGCTTCGCGGGAACCCCCTGCAAGATACACGGTGCCTAAAAATACAGACTTCTTGGAAACTCCTTCCGCTGAAGAAGCAAGGCCACTGGATGAAAAGCAGCAGTTTGAAGCACGTCGCCAGTTCGTAGTGGACAAGCAGAAGAGTAAGCTGCTTTCGGAGCGGCGGGGCGTTCATTCTGTGGAGGAGCCGCCTGCTTTCTGTGACGCTGAATGGGAGCCGGTTTCACCGTCAAAGACGGATACGACGAAGCACAGCGCTTTCAAAGAGAAGAAACGGTTTGCCGTGAACGATCATAGCAGAAGCAAGCCAGAAAAGTCCCTGCCTGCTCCAAAGGTTAAGCGTACATCCTTCAAGACTGCGGCGAAGCCTATATCAGCAGCACAGAAAACCGCTTCGCAGCAACAGATCCACCAGACTGCGGCACAGGCAAAAAAGGCCACCAAGACAGCGGTAGAGCTGTTCAAGCGGGCAGCTGGGATGCTCCGCCGTGCCGCCGCTGCCTTGATCTCCGCACTGGCCGGTTTGGTAGGCGGGAGCGTTGTCCTGGTGGCACTGGTAGTCATTATCATCATCGCGGCTGTGGCAAGCTCACCCTTTGGGCTGTATTTTGCCGTAGAGCGTAACGCACCAAATACTGTGTCGGTAGCTGAAGCCGTGGCGCAGGTGAATATCGCCTACAACGCCAAGCTGGAGGAGTTACAGGCCGGGGACTATGACAGCATCGACATTCAAGGGCAGGCCCCGGATTGGCCGGAGGTACTGGCTGTCTTTGCAGCTAAAACCGCTGGTACGGATGATGGCGTGGATGTGGCCACGCTGGATGCTGACCGGGTAGCCCGCCTGACCGCCGTATTCTGGGATATGACGAAGATCACCTCTTGGGTGGAGACGATAAACCATCCCGGAAGTGGAGACGATGATGGTTGGACGGAGTACATTTTGCATATTACCATCACGCCGAAAACAGCGGATGAAATGCGGACGGTCTATGCGTTTACCAAATACCAGAATGAAGCTTTGGACGAGCTGTTGGCAGACCGGACCACGCTGGCTTCACTGGCCTCCAGCCTGACCATCACCAATGCGGATGCAGAAGAAGTCCTTCAGAGCCTCCCGGCAGACCTTTCCCCGGAGCGCCGGGCGGTCATCCAAAATGCTCTGATGCTTTACGGAAAAGTTTCGTATTTTTGGGGCGGGAAATCACTGGTGCTTGGCTGGGACAGCCGCTGGGGGCAGCTTCGTCAGGTCACAGCCGCAGGCAGCTCCACCACCGGCACCTATCGGCCTTACGGACTTGACTGCTCAGGTTTCGTCGATTGGGCCTTTTACAACGCCACGGGCGGCAGCTACATCATCGGACATGGCGGCGGCGCCACCATGCAGCACTCGTATTGCACTGATATTTCATGGTCGGATGCCCAGCCCGGTGACTTGGTGTTTTACCCGGACAATTCCCATGTTGGCATCGTCTGCGGCAGAGCCGAGGACGGCAGTCTGCTGGTGATCCATTGCGCCAGCGGCGCGAACAATGTAGTCATTACCGGAATAAGCGGCTTTACCTCCATGGCAAGGCCAGACTACTACGGGGAATAGCTACCGTCGAAATGAGTCCCATTTTGAGCCATATTATTTAGAAAACCGCACTACCTTTGCTGGGTGAGCGGGCCTGATTTTTTCGTGCAAAAAGATGAGAGCGGAGCATCAGATGCTCCGCTCTCGCAGTTTAAGCATAAAGTTGAGTGTCTCACTCTTTCGAGCTGACAAGATAGGTTCTTTTGCTATTTGTATTTTAGCAAAAACTCTATGCTCTGTCAATGCCTATCCGAGAATATTATATGCGGCGGTTAGTCATTTTGCCCCTGTTCTACAGCAGAAGTCTTTTCCACCTGTGCGGTCAGTTCAAGTATCTTCTGCTGTGTTGCTTCAAGGTCGGCTTGCAGGTCGTTGATTTTGTCACGCTGCTGGAGTATTGCGGCATTTTTTGCTCGCATTTGAGGCTCTGCAAAGATATATACCAGCTTCGTTCGGATGCAGTCCAGCAGATCCATTCCATCTATAAAGGTAGCTTTCCCATGAATTGCATTTTGTCGTGCAATCTCGTCTTTATCTACGATATAACTCTTTACATTACAGCGCAAGTTGCTAATGATACGGTCTTTGTGTACGGACTTGATCTGGTGGAGGTTGATGATCGTGTCCTTGGGAAACACCGTTCCATCTTTCTTCGCCTTGATGATGACTTCTTCTATATCATCGGAGAAGCAGTTGGGGCTGTCATCCGAGGTGGTCGGTGCAACGATCACAGTGTTTGCAAAATTATAGAGAACAATAGCTGGATGAGGAAAGGACAGCTCCGTTTGAATATTGCCGCAGCCAAAGTCCACAAACACTTTATCGCCCCACTTGTAGCGGTAGGCTTTCTTTTTGCTTTTGGGCGATAAGATACCATCCGCATTATAGAAGTCATTCCAGAGGATAAAGGGTATGGCCTGCACATTTTGACAGGATTGCACCAACGCATCCGTGTCCGATAGCGTAGAGGCCAAGGCTGCCGCACTATCTGGGGTATCCGCACATTTCTTATATTTTTCAGTAGCCAAAAGCTGTCGTAATAGTTGCTTATCAATAGGCATGATCTTACCGTCCTTTGTGTTCAATGCTCAGCTTCATTATATGAAATTTCGATTGTTGTGTAAAGTCATTTGGCCTAATTGTCGATGATTGTAGAAAAATGTGTCTCGAATTGAGACATATTTTTGCCCTTTCATTTGGCTTCCCAGTATGCTACAATACCCATCGTGCATGATTGGGGGTATCTATGACTTATACAGAGGAAGAAGCTGCTGTTCTCTGCGGCTTTATAGGCCGGTATCTTGACCGTGCCTCGGTTTGTGAGCCTGTCCGCGCTGGCTACTTCCGGCTGTGCAAAGGACTGGAACAGAACATTTTGACCCATCAGGATTACCTATGGACGGAGCGGGCGCTGCGATTTCTGATGCCACAATGGTGGGTAGAGCGGGAAGATCACCGTGTATTGGCATCGCTTTTGCTGAAAACACAAACACTGATTCGGACAACAAGATAATTTCAGACGGGCGGATAGCTGTATAGCTGTCCGCCCGTTTCTTTTTTTGTAAAGCAATAGCGACCACCAGCCCAAATGCCAGCAGCCGCTACTTGAAGGATACAATATCGTTCGGAGTACAGCCAATGATCTTGCACAGCTTCTCCAAGGTAAGCATGGTGATGTTTCCACCCTTTTTGAGGGAGTCGAGCGTGTGATTATCAATGCCGCTCTGCAAAAGCTGGTATTGCGTCACATTGTTTCTCTTCATGGTTTCCCACAACGGCCCGTAATCAACGATCTCCCTCACCACATTTCCTGTCTGATAAAGAAATTATATGTGGTATTTTGAGAAAACCATATTGTGATTATACCCACAATACAGTAAAATGGAGAGTGAACAGACGCGGGAGAGCGGACGGAAACCGTCGAAAAATGCGTCTCGATTTGAGACGCATTTCTGTTAATCCTTCGATGCTTCCAAGGCACTGTGGATCATGGAAGTAATCATAGTAATTTGCCTTGGTGTGGCAGTCTGCCACAACTCTAAAAGCACATCCATGTTTTGAAGTTCCATGCTGGGTAAAACTTCTGCCAACAAATAGGTTGGCGAGACTTTCAATGCTTCACACAGCAAAACAAATACTTGTAGACTTGGAACCTTTGCGCCTGACTCGATTTGTCGGAGATAGGTCGCATTGATGTTACACGCTTCGGACAGACGATCACTCGTCCAGCCCCGCTCTTTGCGCGCAGTATTGATTCGCTTTCCGAGCAGCTTCTTATCCATGGTTTCGCCTCCGATTGTGTGCTATCAGCATTTATTTTGTATGCTTATAGCTTACATTCTCGTTGACGCGAAGAATAGCGGCTGTTAGAATACGAATTGTAAGCCAATAGACTACAAATAAGAGGCGGTGGAACGATGAAAAAGAATGTTCGCTGTGCGGTGATCGGTCAGCATCCCCTGCGGTTTCCGTGGGGCTTTGACGAGGAGGACGACGGCTGCCGCCGCATGAAGCTGGAGATGGCGCAGCGGATCATGGAACTGCGCCAGCGCGGTGTCACGGAGTTTCGGGTGGCCTGCGACCCCGGCGTGGGGCTGTACGCTGCAGAGATCATCAATATTCTGCGGGAGAAGGATAAATCCCTTCGGCTGGTCTGCGTCATACCCCATGAGGAGCAGGCTACCAAATGGACGCCGCAGCTTCGGGAGCGCTACTTCAATATGCTCGCGGGATGCACGGAACTGGACTGCATCGACTTCCATGAGCAGCCTGACGCCCAACTTTTGGCCTATCAGCGGATCATCAAACAGGCGGGCGTGGTGCTGGCCGTCTATGCCCCCGACCTTGCGGATGGGAGCGCCGAGGACAGGGCCGTGGCCTATGCCCTTGTACTGGGCAGGCCAGTCATGCTGATTCATCCCGAAACTCTGAAAACAAAATGGCTGAATGTGCCCACTGAAAAGGCCCCCGGATAGACTGTCCCGAAACCAAAATCACCGGTCTCATACTTTGGAACGATTTACATTTCCGTCAGGGGTGGTATAATTAAACTTAAATGATTATAAATCGTGTCGAAAGAGGTATTGACAAGGGGGCATGCC
>ERZ1673701.356-NODE-356-length-54902-cov-20.910059_pt1 | contig 54902 bp, 51 predicted proteins | sample MGYA00580231_ERZ1673701 | MGnify/ENA primary metagenome ERZ1673701 (study PRJEB41218, sample SAMN15661798) | gut metagenome | host: Homo sapiens | place: Canada: London | collected 2015-08-20/2019-03-30 | study: EMG produced TPA metagenomics assembly of...
GCTATGCGACAAAACAGACCGGCTATTTCTGGACAAAACAGCTTGGCCTTAACATCCTATTAATGCTTGTAGATCTGCATACAGCACATTCCGTTTCTAAACTTGAAACAACTGCACCACAAGCATTACAAGACCCTAATTGATCGACTCTATAACAAGTTTTAATTTCACCATGTCTTTCATCATCTATAACTAAATCATAACCACGAGCACCGGATTTTCCGCCAGGATATCCTGTTACGACACTCACCAAATGCTGACCAACATATCCCATACGTGCCTGAGGCGTTTGTTGAGTTATTTTTGACCATGCATTAACTTTTGCTCTTAAATCAATATATAAATCTTTGATCAAGGCTTCAGAAGCTTCTATCGTTCCTAAAGTATAATTTAGCATAAAACCACTCCTTCAAATATATTTCCATTTTGTTCTAACACATTTCGACGTTTTTTACAATAGATTATTGGAGGTGATGCAATGTACTTTAAATATCTGTCGGCTGCGTTTGGCAGCGCCATGATCACATCGGTCTATTCGGCCAGTACCACGGGCCGCAGGGAACGGCGGCATTGGCGGTCGTCGCTCCGGTCTGGAACATCATCTACAGTCTTGGCCTTTTGATGGGCATCGGCGGCAGCGTGATTTTCAGTACAAAGCGCGGCAGCGAGAAATGCGACGGGAGTGAGAACCAGTATTTCACATCGGCCGTGATCGGCGCAGTGATCTTATCCATTCTGGCATGGATCGGGGCCATATGCTTCGAGCGCCCCATCCTGACCTTCTTCGGAGCGGATGGCTCCTACCATTGTCCGCACCTATGCGTTATCCTTCCTGCTGCTGCCGTTCAACATCTTCTCGACCTATTATTTCCAGGCGATCATGAAGCCGAAGGCAGCGTTCGTTGTTTCTGTGGCACGGGGACTTGTCATCAGCGGCATTTTGATCATGGTTCTTCCTGCGCTGGTCAACGCCGATGCGATCTGGTTTGCGATGCCAGTCACGGAGCTGCTGGTCATGCTTTACGCCGCTTCGATGATCCGCAAATACACAAGGGCTTTGCCGGGAGGTACCACTTATGCAGATACCTGCCATTGAAAGCAATGCACCCTCGCTGATCTGAAGCTGCTCCCTTAATAGGCCGCCCTGCACGCAGCGCCTCCCTTGCGGTATGGGGACGTGTTCGAATCTATTTGTGCCATGATAAGATAACAGCAAAAACAAAACCACCCTAACGGGTGGTTTTGCTTTTGCTGGGACTACTTCATTCGGCCGTCGCCGGCCATGAGGGCGGTCATCTCCTCAATGCGCTCCAGTGGGAATGGGGGCTCACACAGGGGCCTCATGGCGATGGACATGAGCTTCATGGGGTTGTCGTCCGCCGCCACACGGTTGGAGCTGAGCGCGCCGCAGCGCTTGCAGCGGTGGATGATCGCCCATTCACCGCCCCTGCGTACCCAGACCGCCACCGGCTCCATGATGCCGCCGCAGTCGGCAGCCCGGTCGCCGGGCTCGATGTCTACGTGCAGGCTGGAAAGGCAGTTGGGGCAGTGGTTACGGTGGTCGCTGCCGGCCTCCTGCGGTGTGCAGAGTCGGCCGCAGACCTTGCAGGTGAAGGTGTCATTGCAGGGATGGGTCTTGTAGTAGCCTTTTTCAAAAGTCTTCCGCTTGTTTTCGCGGTTCATGGTGTTTCCTCCTGAAGATGTGTTTTCATGCTCCGGGAGGAATGGCGTGCATATCGCCATCGATTGACAAGGGCAGGCGTGTTTGCTCTTGTCAATCGATGGCTGCCAGACCTCCCGGTCAGGCCACACGCTCCAGTGTCAGGGTATTGAGTTTCAAACGCGTCTCCTTAATAAAATGTGTATTGTGCCCTGCGGGCACTGACGACAGGGTACTCTCCGTGCCGCCGTTTGTCAAGAGCCTACGCGTGCCTGAACACCTTTTTCTCCAACGCAAAGATGCGCGGACTGAAGGTGTCCGGCTCCATCGTATCATACGTCTCGCGGTAGATCTCCATACGGCTGTCCACCGCGTCGATCAGGCTCAGCAGCTCCGCCTCGGCGCACAGAGGGCGCACCGCCGCGCCGAACTCCGGCTCACCGTGGTGGGAGAGGATCAGGTGCTGCAGCAGCACGGACTTCTCCTCCGGCACGCCCAGGCGGGCGGCAGTCTCCGCCGCGTCCTGCGCTCCCATGACCAGGTGCCCCAGCAGCTGCCCCTTAATGGAGTAATCCGTGGCCAGACCCAGCTGCGAAAACACGAACTCCTGCGCCTTCGCCATATCGTGGAGCAGCGTCCCCGTCAGCAGCAGGCTGCGGTCGATCGTCTCCGGGTACATTCCCGCCAGGAAGTCCGCGATCTTCACCATGTTGGCGGTGTGCATCAGCAGGCCGCCCAGAAAGGCATGGTGTACGCTCTTGGCGGCGGGGATGGACGCGAGCGTCTCCCCGTGGGCCTCCAGCATGGCCTCGGCCACGGCACGGTAATCCGGATCCGTAATGGAGGCCGCCGCACGGCGCAGATCCTCCATCGCCGCGCCGCAGTCGATAGGCGCGGTGGGCACCAGGGCGGACACATCCACCGGATCCTCCTGGGCCGCCTGACGGATACGCGCGGCGGTGAACTGCGCGGTGCCCCGATACTCACCCACGGTACCCCGCACCTTGACCACGGTGCCCTCGTCGGCGGCGGTCAGCGGCCCAGCATAGTCCCAGACCTTCAGCTCCATGGTGCCGGTACGGTCGCTGAGCGCACCGGTCAGGAACGGCTTGCCGTTGGCGGCCACCTTAGGGTTGGCGGACTTGAGTATGTAGTAGCCCTCGACCTCGTCGCCGGGGGTCATGACATTGATGGGCTTGTTGTATTCCACAGGCATATCCTCCCTTTCTCCTATTACTGCTATGATACCACGTTTGCCGAAAGCGGGCAAGTGCCCGAGAAATTTTGCCGCTTCTCCAGCAACGTTACCGCCAGACAAAAATTTTGGCAGGCAAACACCGTTTGTATTTTGGTTCGCGGCAGGAAAACTTGCAAAAAGCCCTCATTGTTAAATACTTTTACAAGTTTCTTTTTACGGCAATTCTTTACAGGTTTCGACATTTTATTTATGACATTTTTATGTACACGCCGCAAAGATTAACGTGCAATTTATTCACGCAGTGTTATAATCTGAGCATGATTTTTCGGGACGATCCGGACGTTCCGGAAAGAGAAAATCCACTTTACAAAGGAGAGTGTGTTTTTGTGACGACATTCATCATCGGCCTCGTTATTTTGCTGGGCGGTGCTGCACTGTACGGCCGCTTCTGCGAAAAGGTCTTTGGTCCTGACGACCGCAAGACGCCCGCCTACACCAAGGAGGACGGCGTTGACTTCGTTCCCATGCGCGGCTGGAAAAATAGCCTCATCAACCTGCTGAACATCGCGGGCACCGGCCCCATCCTCGGGCCGATCCAGGGCATCCTCTTTGGGCCCATCGCGTTCCTGACCATCCCCATCGGCAACGTCATCGGCGGCGCCATGCACGACTATTTCTCCGGCATGATCTGCCTGCGCGACGGCGGCACCCAGATGCCTGAGATGATCCGCCGCTACTCCACCAAGGGGATCTATAAGTTCTACAACGTGTTCGTGTGCGTACTGCTGCTGCTGGTGGGTGCTGTGTTCATCTACACCCCCGGCGACATCGCCGCCACGCAGCTCTTTGGCTTTGACGGCAAGGCTACCTCCGTCTCCACGTGGGTCATCTACGGTGTCATCTTCCTGTATTATCTGATCGCCACCGTGTTCCCCATCGACGCCATCATCGGCAAGATCTACCCCATCTTCGGCGGTATCCTGCTGTTCTCCGCCATCGGCATCTTCATCGGCATCTTCGTCACCGGTATGCCCCTGCTGAACATCTGGGACAGCTGGGCTGCTCCCGTGCTGAGCCTCACCGGTGCTGACGGCACCGTGGGTACGTTCACCTACGCGGACTACTTCTCCACCAAGCACTTCCTGCCCATCTTCTTCGTGACCGTGGCCTGCGGTATTCTGTCCGGCTTCCACTCCACCCAGACCGCTATCATCTCCCGTACCATGAAGAGCGAGCGTCAGGGCCGCAACACCTTCTACAACATGATGGTGCTGGAGGGCTTCATCGCCATGGTTTGGGCTGCCGGCGCCATGGGCGTGTACAACCTGGCTTTGCAGGAGCCCAATGCCGGGCTGGCTACCGGCACCGTGGGCGTGGTCTGCAAGTACCTGCTGGGTCATGTGGGCGGCATCATCGCCCTGCTGGGCGTCATCGTGCTGCCCATCACCTCCGGTGATACGGCGCTGCGCGCCCTGCGTCTGAGCCTGTCTGAGACAATGCACATCGACCAGTCCACCAACGGCAAGCGCATCAAGCTGGCTGTGCCTATCTTCGCGCTGGTCATCGCCATCCTCGTATTCGCCAAGGTCAACAACGACGGCTTCATGATCCTGTGGCGTTACTTCGCATGGGCCAACCAGACGCTGTCCCTGTTCGCCTTCCTGTGCATCACCGCGTGGATGTTCGAGAACGGCAAGGGCAAGTGGGCTTGGATCCCCATGATCCCCGGCTGCTTCTACACCTTCATCTGCGTGACCTACATCGCCAACGCCCACATCGGCTTCAACATTCCCTGGACGCCCGCCTACATCATCGGCGTGGCCTGCGCTGTGGCGTATGTGGTAGCCTGCTGCATGTACGGTAAGAAGCGTGCTGCTAAGCTGCTGGCCAAGTAAGTCCTCTCCTCTCCTCAAATCGGTATAGCAAATAACGTACAAAACATGAGGGACGGCATATGCCGTCCCTTGTGTTTTTTTCTCCCGGCTGGTATAATCCCCTTATCAAAACGAAGGGAGTGCGCTCCGTGAAACGCTGTCTTGTCCTCTCCGACTCATTCAAAGGCACGCTGTCCTCCCCGGACATCTGCCGCATCGCCCGCAGTCTCCATATCCCCGGCTGGCACATCGACGCCCTGCCGGTGGCCGATGGCGGCGAGGGCACCACAGACTGCTTTCTGGATGCCTGCGGCGGACAGCGTATCGCCCTTCCCGTGTCCGGTCCCTTTGGCGGCACTATCGACGGCTTCTACGGCCTGCTGCCCGACGGGACGGCGGTGGTGGAGTGCGCCGCAGCAGCGGGTCTGCACCAGGCCGAGGGCCGTCCCGACCCGGAGGCGGCCACCACCTACGGTGTGGGACAGCTTCTGGCCCACGCGCTGGATCACGGCGCAAAGCGCCTGATCCTGGGTCTGGGCGGCAGCTGCACCAACGACGGCGGCTGCGGTGCGGCCGCGGCGCTTGGCGTTCGGTTTTACGACCGGCAGGGCCGCGGCTTCGTGCCCACCGGCGGCACGCTGGCGGACATCGAGGCTATCGACCTGTCCGGGCGGCATCCCGGCCTGCGGCCCGGTGTGCTGACGGTCATGTGCGACATCGACAACCCCCTGTACGGCGAAACCGGCGCGGCGTACATCTTCGCTCCGCAGAAGGGGGCGAACGATGCCTGTGTGCAGCGTCTGGACGCGGGACTTCGGCATCTCGCCGCGGTGCTGCATGCACAGCTGGGTGCGGAGGTGGATACCCTCCCCGGCGGCGGTGCCGCCGGCGGCTTCGGCGCGGGCTGCGCTGCGCTGTTGTGCGGTGCCCTGCGCTCCGGTATCACGACGGTGCTGGACACCGTGGACTTCGACCGCCGCGCAGTGGGCTGCGACCTGGTGGTCACCGGCGAGGGTTCCTTTGATGCCCAAAGCCTGGGCGGCAAGGCCATCAGCGGCGTGGCAGGCCGGTGTCAGAAGCTGCGTGTCCCCGCTGCCGTGCTGGCCGGGCGTGTGGCACTGACACCGGAGCAATGGGCACCGCTGGATCTGCGGGCCGTCCGCAGTATCAACCCCGCCGGGGCGACCCTTGAGGACGCCCGGGCCAACGCCGCCGCTTATTACCGGACGGCACTGGAAACGCTGCTGAAGGAGTGGAAGTGATATGGCACAGGTCATTGAGATACACGACTTTTCCGACCCGGCGCTGGACGTCTACGCCCGGGCCACGGAAAACCAGCTGGTCAACCGGGCCGACCCGGCCAACGCCCTGTTCATCGCCGAGAGCCCGCTGGTCATCGGCCGTGCGCTGGACGCCGGGTGCGTACCGGTGTCGTTCCTGATGGAGCCGCAGCACATCACCGGCAAAGGCGCCGAGATACTGGGTCGCTGTGACCCGGACCTCCCCGTCTACACGGCTTCCCTGGAGGTGCTGACGCAGCTCACCGGCTTCCACCTGACCCGCGGGATGCTGTGCGCCATGCGCCGCCCTCCCCTGCCCTCCGTGGTGGAGGTCTGCGCCGGCGCGCGGCGCATCGCCGTACTGGAAAACGTGATGAACCCCACCAACGTGGGTGCCATTTTCCGCTGCGCGGCCGCCCTGGGCATGGACGCCGTCCTGCTGACCACAGAGGGCAGCGACCCCCTGTACCGCCGGGCTTCCCGGGTAAGCATGGGTAATGTATTCCTGGTGCCATGGACCTATCTGCCGGAGGGCGACTGGACGGCGGCACTGCACGATCTGGGCTTCACCACCGCGGCCATGGCCCTGCGGGAGGACTCCCTGCGGCTGGATGACCCACGCCTGTTGTCAGCGGAGAGGCTGGCGGTGGTGCTGGGCACCGAGGGCGACGGGCTGGCCGACGGCACCATCGCCCAATGCGACCACACGGTGATGATCCCCATGACCCATGGGGTGGACAGCCTGAATGTAGCTGCTGCGGCTGCCGTAGCCTTCTACCAGTTGGGCCTGCAATGCCAATAAGCGAATAAATATCCCCCCGGCTCCGCCGGGGGGATACACTGTATTTACAGGAACTTGTCCAGCTCCCGTTCCACATTGTCCATTTTCTTCACTTGGGGATGTTCCACACGATAGCCGGACTTAATGACCATATCCAGCGTCCGCAGGGCGGTCAGATCGGCCAGCGGGTCCGCCGCGCAAACGATCATATCCGCGCACTTGCCCGGCTGGATGGAGCCGGTCTCGCCGGCAATACCCGCCAGCGCCGCATTGCCCAGTGTGGCGCTGTGCAGCGCAAACGCCGGCGTCACGCCGCAGTACTTCACAAAGTAGCATAGCTCCCGCCACATATCGTAGTGGGTGATATAGGGGCAGCCGGTGTCGGTGCCCAGACCCACGGGGACACCATCCGCCAGACAGGCCTTCGCCATGGCGATAATACCCTCAAACACTACCTTGCCGTTCTCCTGCTGCTCATAGGTGGCGTGAGAGATACTGCGGTCGAACAGCGCATAGGGCACGGCAGGCGAGATGGTGGACACCTGGAAAGCGCCGCGTTCCTTACACAGCTGCATGATGTACCCATCCGGCTTCGCGCCGTGCTCGATGGAGTCCACGCCGTTTTCCAGCGCCACCCGGACGCCCTCCGGGCTCTCCACATGAGCGGCCACCTGCATTCCCAGCGCATGGGCCTTATCGCAGGCCGCCTTGACCAGTGCCGGCTGCATCCGCAGCACGCCCGGCTCGCCCACCACTTCGGCGTCCATAACGCCGCCGGTGATCATCAGCTTGATCAGGTCAGGCTTTTCCGCCGCGATCTTCTCCACGAAGGCCGCGGCCTCCTCCGGCGTGCGGGCCTCATAGGCCAGCGACCCGGCCATGTGCCCGCCGGGTACCGACACCGCCATATTGGACGCCACCACCCGGGGAGACAGGATCTCGCCCCGCCTGGCCGCATCGCGAATGATCGTGTCGAAGTCCGCCACGCCGCCCACGGTACGGATAGTGGTCACGCCGGACAGCAGCTCCGTCCTGGCGTAACCCTCGCACATCTTCACGCCGATGCGGCGCATCAGGCCGTTGGAGGTGATGAGCTTCACCAGCTTCTTAGGGTCGGAGGGCTTTTTCCGGGGCTTGCCGGAGGCGGGCAGATGCACATGCAGATTGATCAGCCCCGGCAGCAGGTATTTGCCGCCCAGGTCCACGCGCGCATAGCCCTCCGGCACATCGGCCGCGTCGCAGACGGCAGCAATGCGGTCCCCATCCACACAGACAGCCAGCCTCGTCCGAGGCGTCATGTCCCGCGTACCGTCCAGCACCACGCCGTTCACCAGCGCATATTTCTCATGGTTTGTGTACATATGCATCCCTCCTGCTGGGAAATTTTTTCGCATGATACCACAACGCGGTGGAAATTGCAACAGACAATTTCCACCGCCAGCCAAAGCAGCTCCACGCACGTTTGACGTTCTCAGAATACGACCACCAGCAGCATTTTGAATTGCTCCTGTCCATACACCGCGTGCGGATGCCGCGCCGGCATGAGGATGGACTCGCCGGTGTGCAGCACATGGGGTACGCCGTCCACGGTCACGCGGCCCACGCCGTCCAGGCACGTCACCAGCGCGTCGCCGCCGGACTCGTGGGTGCTGATCTCCTCGTCCTTGTCGAAGGCAAACAGCGTCACACTGACGGCGTCGTTCTGGGCCAGCGTCTTGCTGACCACCTGCCCCGGCTGATAGGCCACCTGATCCCGCAGGGTCAGCACGGTGGCCACATCGAGGTTCTTCATCATAGCGATACACTCCTTTTTATTGGATAAACGGGGGCGGCTTTGCCGCCCCCGTTATCGAAAACTTACTTGCCCAGGGCGGCCTTCAGAGCCTCCACACGGTCGGTCTTTTCCCAGGAAACACCCAGGTCCTCACGGCCCATGTGGCCATAGGCCGCCAGCTGGCGGTAAATGGGCTTCCGCAGGTCCAGATCGCGGATGATGGCGGTGGGGCGCAGGTCAAAGACCTTCTCCACCGCGGCCTCCAGCTCGCTGTCGGCCACCACGCCGGTGCCGAACGTCTCCACCAGCACGCTGACGGGACGCGCCACGCCGATGGCGTAGGCCAGCTGCACCTGGCACTTGTCGGCAAGACCGGCAGCCACCACGTTCTTGGCCACCCAGCGGGCGGCGTAGGCCGCGCTGCGGTCCACCTTGGTGGGGTCCTTGCCGGAGAAGGCGCCGCCGCCGTGGGGCGCGCTGCCGCCATAGGTGTCCACGATGATCTTGCGGCCGGTCAGGCCGGTATCGGCGGCGGGGCCGCCGCTGACAAAGCGGCCGGTGGGGTTCACATAGATCTTCGTCTCGCCGTCCAGCAGCCCGGCGGGCACGGTGGGCTTGATGACCAGCTCGATCATATCCTTGCGGATCTGCTCCAGCGTCACGTCAGGGCTGTGCTGGGTGGACAGCACCACGGTATCCACGCGGACGGGCTTGCCGTTCTCGTCGTACTCCACGGTGATCTGGGTCTTGCCATCGGGACGCAGATAGTCCACCAGACCCTGCTTGCGCACGTCGGTCAAGCGCTTGGCCATCTTGTGGGCGATGGAGATCGCCAGAGGCATCAGCTCCGGTGTCTCGTTGCAGGCGTAGCCGAACATCATACCCTGATCGCCGGCGCCGTTGTCCAGCTCGCTCTTGCCGGAGGCCTTGGCCTCATAGCTCTTGTCCACGCCCAAAGCGATATCGCCGGACTGCTCATCGATGTTGGTGATGACGGCGCAGGTGTTGCCGTCGAAGCCGCACTCGGAGGAGTTGTAGCCGATGTCCAGCACCACCTGGCGGGCGATCTTGGGGATATCCACATAGCAGCTGGTGGTGATCTCACCCATGATGTGGATCAGGCCGGTGGAGGCGCAGGTCTCGCAGGCCACGCGGCCATTGGGGTCCTTCTCGAAGATCGCGTCCAGCACCGCGTCGCTGATCTGGTCGCAGACCTTGTCGGGATGCCCTTCGGTAACGGACTCAGAGGTAAACAGATGTCTTGCCATGATTTTTTCTCCTTTCATCTCGCGGATGGTCATTGAAAAAAGCGCTCTGCCGAACCGACAGAGCGCTGTGCTTCTTTGCTCATCCTCATCTTTCGATTCGTTCGCCGGATTTGGCACCTTGAAAAAACAGGTTGCCGTGGCTTCATCGGGCCGGTCCCTCCGCCACTCTTGATAAGGTATTTACTTGTACAGCATATTGTAACAGTTTTTTTAGCATTGTCAATAGCATTTCCATGATTTTTGCAAATAATTCAACTGTACGGAAACTTTGCCATTGTTCAAAAAAATGACATGACTTTTCCGCCGTTATGGGTTATACTGAACACAATTTGTACACAGGAGGACACTCCCCTTGAAAAAACTCTATGACGGGGTGCAGCGCTTCTGCGCCGCCCATCCCCGGTTCGGCATTCCCAACCTCATGCGCGTTATCGTCATCGGCAACGTGGCGGTCTATGTGCTCATGCTGCTGACCCAGGCCAACGACGCCAACGCCCTGAGCTTTCTGACCTTCAATCTCAATGCCCTGCTCCACGGTGAGGTGTGGCGGCTGGTGACCTTTGTGTTCGTGCCCGCCTACTCCAGTCCCTTTGCCCTGCTGATCAGTCTCTACTTCTATTACTGGATCGGCTCCACGCTGGAGCGCCAGTGGGGCACAGCCAAGTTCAACCTGTACTACATCAGCGGCGCGCTGCTGACGGTTCTTGGCGTGGTGCTGGCCAGTCTCATCACCGGCAACCCCTACCTGACCGCAGCGGGCACCGGCTATGTGAACCTGTCCATGTTCTTCGCCTTTGCCTTCCTGTTCCCGGACACCACGGTGCTGCTGTTCTTCATCCTCCCGGTGAAGATGAAGTGGCTGGCGTACCTGGACGGCGCACTGTTCGCCTTCGACATCATCAAGGCCATCGGCGCCCACAACTGGGCCGGTGTAGTGCTGCCCATCGTGGCCCTGCTGAACTTCGCCGTGTTCATCTGGCCGGAGGTCCACTACCTGAAGGAGCGCACCAAATACCAGAACTCCCGCAAGACCGTCCAGTTCCGTCAGGCCCAACAGCAGCAGGCCAAGCAGGCCCAGCAGCAGGGCTATCGCCACAAGTGCGCCGTCTGCGGCCGCACGGATACCGACTACCCTGATCTGCAATTCCGTTACTGCAGCAAGTGCGTCGGGTACCACTGCTTCTGTCAGGACCACATCTTCAACCACGTGCATTTCACGGAGGAATAACAAAATACAGACGGGCCGCCCGCCGGGCGGCTCTTTTTTTTGCACATATCTTAATAAAATCTTACCGTCCTGTAAGTTGACAGTGAAAACGTTTTCGCGTACAATAAGCCTGTAGCAAAAGAGGAAAACTGCCCAAAAATCCGAAACGCAACCGCCGGTTGACACATTTCCAGCCCCGGTTTATAGACCGCAACCGGCAAAACCCGTATGATAGCGCCATCAAAACCAAACGGCGGCACCCGCCGTCATACGGAAGGAGCGCATACCTATGATTTTAGCTGACAAGATCGTGTCCCTGCGGAAAAAGGCAGGCTGGAGCCAGGAGGACCTGGCCGAGAAGCTGGGCGTCACCCGCCAGTCCGTATCCAAATGGGAGGGCGCACAGTCCGTGCCCGATATGGATAAGGTCGTGATGATGAGCCGCCTGTTCGGCGTCTCCACCGACTTCCTGCTGAAGGACGAACTGGAGGAGGAAACGCCCTGCGCCGCGGCCCAGGAGGATGACACGCCCCTGCGCCGCGTCACCATGAAGCAGGCCTCCGCCTATCTGGCCCTGCGTAAGGCCGCCGCGCCGAAGATCGCCATAGCCACCGCCCTGTGCATCATCTCCCCGGTCACGCTGATCCTGCTGGCCGGCATGAGCGAGGTGCAGCGCTTCCCTATCAGCGGAAACGCGGCGGCGGGCATCGGATTGTGCGTGATGCTGGTGCTGCTGGCTGTCGCGGTGAGCATTTTCCTGCGCGCCGACGCGGACGTGCGCGACTACCGCTTTTTAGAGGAAGAACCCTTCGAGACGGAGTACGGCGTGGAGGGCATGGTGCGCCAGCGGCAGCGGGAATACAAGGACACCCATACCCGGCTCGTCACCGTGGGCGTGGTGCTGTGTGTGCTGGCCACCGTACCGCTGTTCGCCGCCATGTGCATAAACGGCAGCGACCTGCTCTATATCGCCGCTGTCTGCGCGTTGCTGGTGCTGGTGGCCATCGGCTGTCTGGCCCTGGTCACAGCCGGCGTATATCAGGGCGCCATGGAGCAGCTGCTGGAGGAGGGCGACTACACCCGTCCCCAGAAAAAGCACCACAAGCTGATGGGCACCGTCACCATGATCTACTGGCTCACCGCCACGGCGGTGTTCCTGCTGTACACCTACGGTCCCCACGGCAACGGCCAACCCCGGTACAGCTGGATCATCTGGGCTGTGGCCGGCGTGCTGTACGCCGCCGTTATGGGCATCGTCCGCATCATCAGCCGCAGCCGCGGCTGATGATGCCCCACAATAGAAGCTTAGGAGAGAAATAGGAGGAACTGACCCCATGCTGGACATTCAACATCTGACCAAGACCTACGGCGAGAAGAAGGCCGTGGACGATCTGACGCTGCACATCGCCCCCGGCGAGATCTACGGCTTCATCGGCCACAACGGCGCGGGAAAGACCACCACGCTGAAATCCGTGGTGGGTATCCTGCAATTTGACCAGGGCGAGATCACCATCGACGGCCGATCCATCAAGGCCGATCCCCTGGGCTGCAAGCGGGAGATGGCCTACATCCCCGATAACCCGGATCTGTACGACTACATGACCGGCATCAAATATCTGAACTTCATCGCCGATGTATTCGGCGTGGACGCCCAGACCCGGCAGGCTCGTATCCGCACCTACGCGGATGCCTTTGAGCTGACGGGCGACCTGGCCCAACCCATTGCCGCCTATTCCCACGGCATGAAGCAGAAGCTGTCCATCATCGCCGCGTGGCTCCACGACCCGAAGGTCATCATCATGGATGAGCCCTTCGTGGGGCTGGACCCCAAGGCTGCCCACCTGCTCAAGGGCATGATGCGCGAGGTCTGCGACAACGGCGGCGCCATCTTCTTCTCCACCCATGTGCTGGAGGTAGCGGAAAAGCTCTGCGACAAGGTGGCTATCATCAAGGGCGGCCGGCTCATCCGTTCCGGCACCATGGAGGAGGTCAAGGGCGACGACTCCCTGGAGGAGGTCTTCCTGGAGCTGGAGGCGGAGTGATGGTCAAATTATTGCTGAAAAAGCAGCTGTCCGAGATCTTCCGCAGCTACTTCTACGACGCGAAAAAGAACAAACCCCGGTCCAAGGCAAGCACCGTCAGTTTGATCGTGCTGTATGTGCTGCTGATGGTGGGCGTTATCGGCGGTATGTTCACGCTGTTCTCCATAGGTCTGTGCGCTCCCCTGCATGAGGCCGGTCTGGATTGGCTGTACTTCACCCTCTTTGCCCTGGTCGGTGTGCTGATGGGCGTGTTTGGCAGCGTGTTCAACACGTTCTCCGGCCTGTACCAGGCCAAGGACAACGACCTGCTGCTGTCGCTGCCTATCCCCGTGCGTGCCATTCTGGCCTCCCGGCTGCTGGGTGTATACCTGATGGGTCTGATGTTCTCCGGCGTGATCCTGCTGCCCTGCGTCATCGTCTACTGGGCCGTCGGTGTGCTGACCGCCGCCACTGTGCTTGGCGGCATCGCGCTGATTCTGGCCGTCTCCCTGCTGGTGCTGGTGCTCTCCTGTCTGCTGGGCTGGGTGGTAGCCAAGATCCACAGCAAGCTCAAGCGCAAGAACCTCCTTACCACCCTGATCGCACTGGCGTTCTTTGCCCTGTACTACATGGTGTGCTTCCGCGCCAACGAACTGATTGAGCAGCTCATGCTGCACCTGAATGAGGTGGGTGCAGCCATCCGCGGCAGCGCCTATCCCCTATATCTCATGGGCCGTATGGGCGCCGGCGACTATCTGGCTGTCGTGCTGGTGCTGGCCGTAATGGCGGCGCTGTGCGCGCTCACATACCTGCTGCTCAGCCGCACATTCCTGTCCATTGCCACCGCCAACAACGGCGGCGCCAAGGCCGTTTATAAGGAGACGACCGTCAGGGCCGCCGGTGTGCCCGCCGCCCTGCTGCGTAAGGAGCTGGGCCGCTTCACCGCCAGTCCCAACTATATGCTCAACTGCGGTCTGGGCACGGTCATGCTGCCCATTCTGGGCGTGCTGCTGCTGGTAAAGAGCAGCGACCTGCTGCCTGTTATATACGAAATGGCCGGTGGCGAGGCCTCCGGTCTTCTGGCGACGATGCTGTGCGCCGCCCTGTGCCTGGTAGGCTCCATGAACGACATGGCCTCCTCCTCCATCTCCCTGGAGGGGAAGAACCTGTGGCTGGCACAGTCCCTGCCGGTGACACCGTGGCAGGTACTGCGTGCAAAGCTGCTGGTACAGGTGCTGATAACGGGTATCCCCATGGCAGTCACCTCTGTACTGATACTATTGGCCGTCCGCCCCGCCCTGCCGCTGGCCCTCCTGCTGATAGCGCTGCCTCAGGCCTTTGTGTGGCTGTCGGCAGCCTTCGGCCTGACCATGGACCTGAAGCGCCCCAACCTGGTCTGGACCAATGAGATCACCGTCATCAAGCAGCGTCTGACGGTGCTGCTTGCCATGCTGGGCGGCTGGGTGTACGCCGCCCTTGTCGGCGTGCTGTACTACCCGTTCGGTATCGACATGGGTGCAGCGTGGTATCTGCTGGCCTGGACAGTGCTGACCGTCGTGCTGACGCTGGTGCTGCTGCGCTGGCTCCACCGCACCGGCAGCCGCCTGTTCGCCGCCCTGTAATTGTGTCAGAAACGTAAATTCTGCCCCGTTCCGGCCTCCGGAACGGGGTTTTCCCGCAGTTTTTGTGGATTTGCTTATAGACACTTCGGGCAAAATGTGGTAGGGTAATTCATCAAAGAAAAAAGCTATGCAGAACAAGGAGGCCTTACCATGAACGAGGTCAAATCCCCCAAGAAACCTCTGATCTACTACTACATGATCGTGGTACTGCTGGTGCTGCTGTTCAACCTGCTGGCCATGCCCTGGCTGGCGGAGCACCAGATTAAGGAGGTGGACTACAACACCTTCGTCTCCATGACCGAGAAGAATGAGATCGGCCAGGTGGAGATCCAGCAGCAGAGCAACCGCATCCTCTTTACCTCCACCGACGGCAAAACCATCTACAAGACCGCCATCGTCCCCGATGACGGCCTGGTGCAGCGGCTCCTGGACGCGGGCGTATCCACCACCGGCGAGGAGATCGAGCAGACTTCCCTGCTGACGGATATCCTGGGCTGGGTCCTGCCGCTGGTGATCTTTATCGCCATCGGTCAGATCATCTCCCGCAGCCTGATGAAGAAAATGGGCGGCAGCGACTCCCTGATGTTCAATATGGGCAAGTCCGACGCCAAGGTCTACGTCAAGTCCGCCGAGGGCATCAAGTTTGCCGATGTGGCCGGTGAGGACGAGGCCAAGGAGAACCTGACGGAGATCGTCAATTACCTGCACGATCCCACCAAGTATCAGGAGATCGGTGCGTCCATGCCCAAGGGCGTGCTGCTGGTGGGCCCTCCGGGCACGGGCAAGACCATGCTGGCCAAGGCTGTGGCCGGCGAGGCCAACGTGCCGTTCTTCTCCATGTCCGGCTCGGAGTTCGTGGAGATGTTCGTGGGCATGGGCGCGTCCAAGGTGCGCGACCTGTTCAAGCAGGCCAAGGAGAAAGCCCCCTGCATCGTGTTCATCGACGAGATCGACGCCATCGGCCAGAAGCGCAGCGGCGGCCAGTACGGCGGCAACGACGAGCGCGAGCAGACGCTGAACCAGCTGCTCACCGAGATGGACGGCTTCGAGGGCAACACCGGCGTCATCATTCTGGCCGCCACCAACCGTCCCGAATCCCTTGATCCGGCCCTGACCCGACCCGGTCGTTTCGACCGCCGTGTACCCGTGGAGCTGCCCGACCTGCTGGGGCGCGAGGCCATTCTGAAGGTACACGCCAAAAAGATCAAGATCGCCGAGGACGTGGACTTCAACAAGATCGCCCGTATGGCCTCCGGTGCCTCCGGCGCCGAGCTGGCCAACATCGTCAACGAGGCCGCCCTCCGCGCCGTCCGTGACGGACGCCGCTTTGCCACCCAGGCCGACCTGGAGGAGAGCATCGAGATAGTCATTGCCGGCTACCAGAAGAAGAACGCCATTATGACCGATCACGAGAAGCATATCGTGGCCTACCACGAGATCGGCCACGCGCTGGTGGCGGCCAAGCAGACCAATTCCGCCCCGGTGCAGAAGATCACCATCGTGCCCCGCACCTCCGGTGCTCTGGGCTATACCATGCAGGTGGAGGAGGGCAACCACTACCTGATGTCTCAGGAGGAAATGGAGAACAAGATCGCCACCCTCACCGGCGGCCGCGCCGCCGAGGAGACGGTGTTCGGCACCATCACCACCGGTGCCAGCAACGACATCGAGCAGGCCACCAAGCTGGCCCGCGCCATGATCACCCGCTACGGCATGAGCAGGGACTTCGACATGGTGGCCATGGAGACGGTGCAGAACCAATATCTGGGCGGCGACACGTCTCTGGCCTGCTCCGCCGAGACCCAGGCGAAGATCGACCAACAGGTGGTGGCACTGGTGAAGCAGCAGCACGAGAAGGCGCTGAAGCTCCTCACCGACAACCGCGCCAAGCTGGACGAGCTGGCCGCCTTCCTGTACGAGAAGGAGACCATTACCGGCGAGGAGTTCATGGAGATCCTGAACAAAAAATAAGCGAAACGCCCCCGGCGTCGCCGGGGGCGTCCATCGGAGGAATACCGCATGAAGTTCATCACGACACTGGCCGTCACCTTCTTCGCCGGTATGGGCGCAGGACTGGGCACCGGCTTTGCGGGCATGAGCGCCGCGGCGGTCATCAGTCCCATGCTCATCACATTTCTGGGCATGGACCCCTACATGGCGGTAGGCATCGCTCTGGCCTCCGACGTGCTGGCCAGCGCCGTCTCCGCCTACACCTACCGCAAAAACAAGAACCTGGATATCCGGAACGGCATCATTATGATGGTCACCGTGCTTCTGTTCACCGTGGCAGGCAGCTACATCGCCAGCCTGGTGCCCTCCCGCACCATGGGAAGCTTCTCCGTGATCATGACGTTCCTGCTGGGCGTCAAGTTCATCGTCCGTCCCGTTATGACCACCAAGGAGGCCATGCTGGGTGTCTCCGCCAAAAAGCGTGCCGTCCAGTCTGTGGTCTGCGGCATCGTCATTGGCTTCATCTGCGGCTTCGTGGGCGCGGGCGGCGGCATGATGATGCTGCTGATTTTGACCACGGTGCTGGGCTATGAGTTGAAAACCGCCGTGGGTACCAGCGTGTTCATCATGACCTTTACGGCGCTGACCGGCGCCATTTCCCACTTCACCATCGGCGGCGCGCCGGACTGGACCGTGCTGGCGCTGTGCGTAGTCTTCACCCTGATCTGGGCGCGGGTCGCCGCGGTATTTGCCAACAAGGCCGAACCCAAAACGCTGAACCGCGCCACCGGCGTGGTGCTGGTGATCCTCGGCGCCGCCATCATGACCTTCAACCTGCTGAAGTGACCGCTGAAATACGACAAGACCGCCTCCGGCACTGCCGGAGGCGGTCTTTCCTTCACTTATTCTGCTCATACAGCACGGCCAGTCCCCGCAGAATGAGGTCCGCGGCCATGTGCATCTCATGCCGGCAGGCCGGCGCGATCACCGTCGCGATGCCGCCGGTGGCCACCACTGTGGCCTTTCGGCCAAGCTCGGCCTCCATCCGGTCGATCAGTCCGTCCAGCAGCAGCGCCGAGCCCAGCACGCACCCGCTTTGCATACACGTCAGCGTGTCGTCGCCGATGGCTCTATCCGGCACCGCCAGCGGGATATCCGGCAGCAGCGCCGTGCCGCCCGCCAGGGACGACAGCGCCAGGTTTGCCCCTGGCAGGATGGCTCCGCCTCGGAACGCCCCCTGCTCATCCAGCACCGTCACCGTGGTGGCGGTACCCATGTCGACCAGCAGCAGCGGCGGCTGATACAGATCCAGCGCGCCCACGGCGGCGGTCAGCAGGTCCGCGCCCAGCGTCTCCGGCCGCTTGATACGCACCGGTACGCGGCAGCGGACGTTTCCGCCCACCACCAGCGGCTCTTTTCCGGTCAGCAGCCGCGCCGCGCCCTGTAAAGCCCGGGTCACCGGCGGCACCACCGAGGAGATGATGACCTGCTCCACCTCCTGCCTGTCCACCTCCGCCAGCTCCAACAGCTGGCTCAGTGCCACGGCGTAATCGCCCACGGCGTTGTCGCGCCGGGTGGCGATGCGGAAGCTGCGGCGCACCTCGCGCCCCTCCATCAATCCCACGACCACGTGGGTGTTGCCCACATCCAGTGCAAGCAGCATACGAACGCCCCCCGTCTTATGCGTTGGTCTTGCGGGCAGCCAGCTTGCCCCGGCTGTACATAACGGCCTTGGCAATAGCCGCGCCGGTGATCAGACACACCACGCCCTCTACCAGGCCGTTCACGCCCACGAAGGCGATGACGAACAGGAATGCATTGGCGCTGCCGAGGGCGGCCACAAAGCCCTGGATATAGTCGGTGTTGTAGAAGCACAGGCACAGCGTGGTCATAAACAGCACCGTGTTGCACAGCGCGCCGATCAGGCCCGCCGCGCCGAAGGACCACAGGTTCGTCTTGTCCAGCTTGTTCAGGCCCTTGAAGGCCACGCCGCACAGCCAGCCCGCCAGAATACGGGTGGGCACGCACACCAGGAACGTGTAGATGGGGTTGATACCCAGCAGCACCGCGCCGAACTGGCTCCTGCCGAAGCATTCCCAGAAGCTGATGCAGCCGAACACGCCGCCCAGAATGGCGCCGCTGGCCGGCCCCATGACGATGGCGCCTACGATCACCGGCACCATCAGCAGGGTGATCTCCAGCCCCGGCATCCTGATCATGCCCAGACCCGTGACCTCCAGCAGCAGCATGATCGCCACCAGCACGGAAATGCGCACCAGGTCATGCACGGAATAGGTCCCGCGCTTCGTTTCATTATTCATAGTTTTACCTCCTGCTGCCGCCTCCGTCCAGCAGAGTGCGGCGCTCGCACGTATGATACCACATTTTCGCGTTTTTGCAATAGCTGATTTCAAAAAAGTACCCCCGGCTTCGCCGGGGGTACTGGTCGTATGCCGAACGATCGGTCCGGCGAAGCCGGGGTACTGGCTGTGCGCCGCCGTATAGGCCGGTCAGCGCTTCCTTCTCCGCATCCAGGCCATGCCGCCCACGGATGCCAGCGCCATGCCCACGTAGGCCCCGATGCCCGCGTCGAACGTGGTGGGGCTGTCCACCCCGCCGATGGTGAAGTTCATCGTCACGTTGCCCGCGTCGGACAGAATGGTCACCGTGTGCCTGCCGTCCTTCAGCGTCCGCAGATACACCGCCTTCAGATAGACCTCGATGCCGCCGTTGTCCTCGGCGACGTAGTTGGCCGCGGCGATGGTCCTGCCGTCCACCTGCACGCCCTTAAAGCCGCTGAACGCCGCCGTGCTGCGGAACGTCAGCCCGTAGATGCCGGAGGTGTAATCCGTGGCGCTCTTGGCGGCATCAGCCGTCTTCACCGCGGAAATTCCGGGCGTGGACGCGCCGCCGTAGTAGTAGTACCCGCCGCCGGAGCTGCTCTGCGCCGCCGTGCTGATCACAAACGGCGAGAAGTTGCTGGTCTTGAAGCAGATACCCCACTGTGTGTACTCACCGGTCAGTTCCTCCTTCAGTACCTCTGCATCCGTATAGTGATAAATGACAGGCGGTTCTGTCCGCTTTTGCGCTTCTTCCCATGTAAGCCCCACATACTCGTAGGGAACAAAGACAGTATACTCGCCAGAGAAACCGGTGACAGTCTGCCCGTCCCTTTCCACCGTAAGGCGCATATAGTGGGCGTTCTCGTTGTCCTGCGGGAACATACGGCACTTGAGCGTCAGGGCAGCATCATCTGATTGCAGTGTAGGCTTATCCACCGCACTGGTTACCTCGCTCACGCTCTGTGTCTGCACCGTATGCACATAGGGCGTCGCGTTGAAGTACACATACTCTACCTTGGTAGTTCCATTAGTAAACTTCCACTCAAAAACACAGCAGTTTACACCGGTGATGGTATTCCCGACATAATAGGACACATCGCCGACCTTTTGCTCCTTGAGCGTATTGGGCGTAACGCGAATCGGGCCGGGAACGGCTGACCACTCTTTTTTCGCAAGCCAGTCCTTCATGGAAGTAACCTCCCACTTTGCACCGGCATCATCGGCCGCCCCCGGTTCCGTGGAGGTTCCGTTGCCTACCATGCGGTACTCTGTGGCGCCCTCCGGCGCTGTGACGGTCACATAGGACGCCAAGACCTTTTCCAAATCCAACAGCTTGGTGCCGTCAAGCTGCGCCGTCACAAGGCCATTGTTCACGGTAAGGGTCACGCCCTCTGCCGTCGTATAGGTATCAATGCGCTCGTTGCCTGCCGGTGTACCCAATTCGTTCAGCCAGTTTCTTCCCTGACCATATGACTGGCCGGCGTCCTCGTCCAAGGTAAAGGAAATATTAGACATTCCGGTAGTGTCGATCACATTGGTAAAGTAGTCAGTGCTCTTGTCCTTCCAACTGATGATCTCACGACTGGTAGAGTTATAGGAGGTATTTCCGGGCAGCGCCATTATCTCGCCGTCATTCTGAAATCTTGCCACATAGATACCATTTGTGATGCCGCGGTCATTTTCATATTTTAGCTGCGCCTTTCTCTCCGCAATGACAGTTTCGATTTCTTTGTCGCTGCCGTCGACCCAAGTCCAATAGTCAGGTCGCTGGCCTTCTCCAATATAGATAAAGGTGTAATACAGTGCGGCAAAATCACGCTTATCGCCGCCGGTATAAATGCTTTTCCATCTATCTGCCGTCAGTCCATTGTTGAAACGGACGGTCAGTGTGTTGGTCTCCTCGTTCCAAGACAGGAGTACCACGTCCTGCAAATATCCGGGCACGGTGACCCGCACGGCGGTATTCTCGGAAAGCAGATAGTAGCCATCCGCTAATATATTCAGCTTGTCGAACATAGCCAGCAGCCACGGATTGTTCTGCACAGCGAACCACTGTGCGTCCGTGCCAAGCTTATTCCAAGCCGCCTTAATACCTTCTGCAGACGCTTTTGCTTTCCAGCCTCCGTCGGTTCCATATTCAAAATTGCTATTTATAAACGTCTGTACGTCTCCGGCAAAGGGCGGCGGGCCACCCTGACCGCCTTGACCGCCGGAGGATTCATGGACGTTAACACACAGTGCATATTTTACATTATCTGCTGTGAGTATCACAAAGGACTCCCCCGGCTCGCAGTCACCCGCGACGGAAATAGTCAGCGCGTTACCGTTTGCCTCGGCAGTCAAGCCCTCTTTCGTCGTAGAGTCTACTGTGAACACGGTAAGCGGCGTAAAGCTATCGCCATGTGTGCGCTTGAATATCTGACCGAAGGTCACCCTGCACCCCTGACTAAGACCTGTACCACTGTAATATGTTTTCTTATTGTCTTCGTAGAAAAAGCACTGCTCTGTACCCTCGGGCCACTGGGGGCCATTGTTTTCCTGCTGCCCCTGCTGCGGCATATTTTCTTCTCCCTCGTCGCCGGGGTCAGCGAGGACGGGGGTACAGAGGGACAGGGTGAGTATCAGGGTCAGCAGGAGGCTGACTGCTTTTTTCATATTCCTCTCTCCTTTTCCTCCAAGAGAGTTCGTTTCAGCCCACTGAAACGTTGAAAGGGAGTATACTCCCTTGGCGGCACATAATTACTCCTTCTTTATACCACTTTGCCGTCTTTGAAACAATATGCAGGGAGGGAATACTCTTTTTTTGGCTTAAAGGTGCAAAAACAGCCGGACTTTTTGTGCAAAAGTCCGGCTACTTTCGGTTATTCCGCCGTGGGCTGTACGCCGCCCGTGGGCAGTATGGGCCGGCTGATGGGAACGCTCCCCAGCATCAGCTGGTACTCGCCGTCCAGCATCAGCTGCACCTGCGTCACATCCTCCAGTGAGCACAGCGAGTCCACCAGCCCCTGTATCATGCGGTTCTGCGCCTCCGCGTCCTCCGGCAGCAGCGCCGCCACGCTCCCCGGCAGGTTCAGGTAGCATATCCCCTCCTCCGTGCTGGCGTTCAGGGCCGTAAAGCCCTCCGGCAGCAGCGGGTACAGGTCCGCGTAGCTGTCCAGCGGCCGTTCCGTCAGTGCCTTCACCACCGCCTGGGCCACCGTCTCCCCCTCGTACACCGTCAGCCGGCGCTCCTCGCCCACCAGCGTACCGCCGCCGTCCGGGAAGTACAGCTGCACCTTCACCGTCCGCACCACATCGTCCGGGCTGGTCAGCAGCACCTCCTCTGAGGTGTACACCTCGCTGGTCCGGTCCGCAGGCAGCTCGCCCGCCACCGTCAGCCGCACGGCGTAAATGCCATCCAGCTGCATCAGCGACAGCGTAATGCAGTAGTCCGCGATGGTCCGGTCAATACCGATCAGCTGGTCGTATTCGCTGCTCATGTCCACCGACACCGTTCCGCCGGTGACGGTACAGCTCAGCAGCTGCGTCCCCACGGGTATGGGCGCGATGAATCCCTCCGCCGTGCAGCCGCCCAGCAGCAGCTCCATGATGTACTGCGCCTGCTGCTGGCGTCCCCGGTCCCCGGCGGTGATATCCGCCCAGGGGATGGCGATGCCCTGCACGGCGTCGCCGCCGCCGGCGGATTTGTTCTGCTCGCTCAGGTCCGCCGGGCAGTACAGCCGCAGGCTCCCGCCGTCCGCCGCCTGCTGCTCGCCGCAGGCGCACAGGCTCGCCGCCAGCGCCGCCGCCAGCAGCAGGGAAATGATACGCTTTTTCATGCCTCCTCCCCCCTTTCCGCCAGCGGCAGGTACACGGTGAACACCGTGCCCACGCCGTTTGCGCCGTGGCCGGCGGAGATGGTACCGCCCCGGTTCTCGATGGTGTCCTTCACGATGGACAGCCCCAGTCCCGTGCCGCCCACCTCCCGCGAGCGCATCTTGTCCACCCGGTAGAACCGGTCAAAAATATGCGGCAGGTCCTCGTCCGGTATACCGATGCCGTTGTCGCTGACCGTCAGCACCACCTTGTCCCCATCCACATGGGCCTCCGCCCGGACGAATCCGTCCTCGGCGGCGGAGTACTTGATGGCGTTCTCCATCAGGTTGTACAGGATCTGATGTACATCGTCGTCGGTGGCCAGCGCCACGGCATCCTCGTCCGCCGCGCCGGATACGGTCACGCCCTTCTCCTGGGCCACCATGGTCAGCATACGCTCCACGCGCTCCAGCACCGGCCTCACCGCCACGGGATAGGGCTGCTGCACCACGCCGCTGTCCAGCCGCGTCAGCCGCAGCAGGTTCTCGGTAATGCGGCTCAGCCGTTCCGCCTCCCGCCCGATGTCGGTGACGAACTCCTTTGTGGTCTCCTCGTCCATGTGATCCGTCTGCAGGATGGAGTCCGTCAGCAGCCGTATGCCCGCCAACGGCGTTTTCAGCTCGTGGCTGGCGTCGGAGACGAACCGCCGCCGGGCGTTCTCCGTGGTCTGCAATCGGTCGGTCAGGCTGTTGAACTCCGCCGCGATCTGGGCGATCTCGTCGGTGCCGCTGGCGTCAGCCCGGTGGCTGTACGCGCCCTCACGCACCTTGCGGATGGCCTGCAAAAGCCCGCTGATCTGCCGGGTCAGCATCTGGCTGAGCACGATGCTCAGCCCCGCCACCAGCAGGGCGATCAGCAGCGAGATAATGAGCAGGTTGTGCCGGAACGCCTCCAGCAGCTCCGACTGCTCCGTGTCGTAGTCATAGGCGTACACCGCGCCCACGATCTGGTTGTGATACACCACAGGCGTGGCCACGCGGCTCAAAAACGCCGTGCCGTCGTAGCTGCAATAGCTGGCGTCCTGTCCCCGCAGGGCCACCGCCACCACGGAGTACAGCGCGTATTCGCCCACGGCGTTGCTGCCCTGCCGGGTGTCGTACAGCACCAGCCCCGCGCTGTTGGTCACCATGATACGGGCCGCGCCGGACTCGTCCAGGCCCTCCAGCGCCGCCTGCACGTTCTCCACCGTCAGCTTCTCCAAGCCTATCATCGCCGACTCGATGACCTTCGCGGTGCTCTTCAGGTTGTTCTGATTGGAGGCCACCATCATGTTCTGGCTCACCAGCAGCGGATAGGAGTTCAGCAGGATCAGCACCGCCGCGATGACCAGGATATAGCTCAGGCTGAACTTCAGCTGCAAGGTCGCCTTGCCCCGCAGCTTGCGTATACCAAGGCCCAGGCGCTGCCGCATAGTCTGCGCCTGCGGGGTCTGGTCCGTATTTGCTGCCGCCGTGTCACACGGTGGGCTGTTCTTCTCCCTTAAAATAGTAACCAACTCCCCACTTCGTCATAATGTATACCGGGTTGGCGGGGTCCGGCTCCAGCTTTTCCCGCAGCCGTCGGATGTGCACGTCCACCGTCCGGTAATCTCCGGCGTAGGAATACCCCCACACCAGGTCCATCAGGCTCTCCCGGCTGTACACCCGCCGGGGGTTTTTCATCAGCAGCTCGATCAGGTCATACTCCTTTGCGGTCAGGTCGATGGTCTTTCCGTCCCGCAGGGCCACCCGCTGCTCCGTGTCCAGGCTCAGATCGCCCACGGTCAGCAGCGGCGTGCGCTGGCGGCTCTGGGCCGCCTGGTTCCCGTTCATGGACCGCCGCAGCAGTGCCCGGATGCGTGCCTTCAGCTCCAGAATGTTAAAGGGCTTCGTCACATAGTCGTCCGCGCCGCAGGCAAAGCCCATCAGCTTGTCGCTGTCCTCGCTGCGGGCGGTCAGCATGATGACGGGCACATCGGAAAACTCCCGTATCTTCATGCAGGCGTCGCTGCCGGACAGGCCGGGCATCATCACGTCCATGACGATCAGGTCGAAGTTCTCCTTCTTCTCCAGCTCCACGGCGGCCGCGCCGTCATAGGCGGTCATCACCTCATACCCCTCGTTCTCCAGATTGAACTTCATGCCCTTCACCAGCAGCTTCTCGTCGTCTACCACCAATATCTTCATTCCTGCGTATCCTCCGTTATGATGTGATCTTGTATGCTCTCCACGATGGCCTGTCCGATTCCCTCCACCCGCGTCAGGTCCTCCGCGCCGGTATAGGGTCCGTTGGCCTCCCGTTCGTCCACGATCCGCTGGGCCAGCACCGGGCCGATCCCCGGCAGGCCGTCCAGCTCCTCCGCGCTGGCGGTGTTGATGTTCACCTTCAGCAGTGCGGGCGCAGCCTCCTCCGGCGGCACGGCGCTGATGTCATAGCCGCCCCGCACCTGCCGCGGCGTCAGCAGCCACGTCAGTGCCATCGCCAGGACGAACAGCACCGTCAGTCCCAGCAGGAACACGTCCGTCTTTGTCAATTTTATCCGCTTTCCCACAGTTGACTACCCCGCCTCTTTTGCTTATAATAGGTCATGGACATACCGGCCCCATGCTCCGGACGGGGCCGTCCCCCTATATTATAGCATACATGGAGAAAAAGTCACATGAAAATCCGTCGTTTTATTGCTGTTTTTTTATCCGCCCTGATTTTATGCGGAGTTCTGACCGTTCCCGCTGCCGCGCTGGAGGATCCGGCCATCCGTGCCAAGGCCGCGCTGCTGGTGGAGGCCGAGACCGGCACGATACTCTATGACAAAAATATCCACGATGAGCTGTCCATTGCCAGCACCACCAAGATCATGTCCGCTCTGCTGGTCTTCGAGGCCATCGACCGGGGTGAGCTGCGGCTGGACCAGCAGGTCACCGCCACCGCCACCGCCCTGCGCGGCCTGCCGGAGGACGGCAGCACCGCCGACATCGTGGAAGGTGAAACGCTGACGGTGGAGCAGCTGCTGTACTGTATGCTGGTCATCTCCGCCAACGAGACGTGCAACATCCTGGGCGAAACGCTGTGCGGCAGCGTGGACGCCTTTGTGGCGCGCATGAACCAGCGCGCCCAGGAGCTGGGGTGCAAAAACACCCACTTTGCCAACACCACCGGCCTGACCCAGTCCGGCCACTACTCCTCCGCCTACGATCTGTATCTCATCACCCGCGAGGCCATAAAGCACGAGGACTTTATGACCATGGTGAACACCAAGTCCTATGAGATACCGCCCACCAACAAGACCGAGGAGGAGCGCGTGCTCCACAGCACCAACGCCCTGATCTCCAACTGGCGGCTGGCCGGGTACCTGTACTCCGGCGCCCAGGGCATCAAGACCGGCAGCACCGACGCCGCCGGCCAGTGCCTTGTCTCCTCCGCTGTCCGCGGCAGCCGCACGCTCATCAGCGTGGTGCTGGGCGCGGAGAAGGTCGAAAAGGAGAACGGCTCCGGCTACATCGTAGAGAGCTTTACCGAGACGGCCCGTCTGTTCGACTGGGGCTTTGACAACTTTGCCCCCCAGCAGGTGCTGGACGAGAATGAGCTGATCCAGGAGGTCCCCGTGGCCCTGAGCAAGCAGGTCTCCACCGTGGCCGTCCACCCGGCGGAGAGCGCTGACGCCATGCTGCCCAAGGATCTGGATGTCAGTGCCCTGACCCGCACCGTCACGCTGGATAACGAGACGGCGCTGGCCCCCATCGCCGCCGGCGACCGCCTGGGCGAGATCACCGTCAGCTACGGCGACACCACCTACGTCACCGTACCCCTGCTGGCCGTGGCCGACGTGTCCGCCAGCCGCTTCCTGTCCCTGCGCCACGCCATCGGCGAATTCTTCTCCCAGCGCTCCGCCCGCATCGCCGTTCTGGCGCTGGTGGTGCTGGTCGCCGCCCTGGTTCTGTGGTTCCGGTTCTACGGCCGCAACCGCCGCTACGGCAAGCCCGGCAGCAAGCAGTACCGCCACCACTCCTACCGCGGCCGCCGTCACTGATATGGCGCCTATCCGTATACTCTACGAGGACCCGTATCTGGTCCTCTGCGTCAAGCCCGTGGGCGTCCTGTCGGAGGACAGCCCCTCCGGTGCCTGTATGCCCGGCCTGCTGCGCGAGCACTACCGCGCCCTGGGGCAGAACGACTATATCGCCACCGTCCACCGGCTGGACCGGCTGGTGGGCGGCGTTATGCTGTTCTCCCGCCGCCGGGACGTCACCGGAAAGCTCACCGCCGCCGTGGCAGAGCACCGCGTCGCCAAGGAATACCTGGCCGTTCTCCGGGGCACGCCGGCACAGGACGAAGCCACCCTCACCGACCTGCTGTTCCGCGACGCCGCCCACAACAAAAGCTATGTGGTCAAGCGTATGCGGAAGGGCGTCCGCCAGGCGTCCCTCAGTTACACCGTTCAGGGCAAAGCGGACGGCCTGACGCTGGTGCGCGTGCAGCTGCACACCGGCCGCACCCACCAGATCCGGGTGCAGTTCTCCTCCCGCGGCCTCCCCCTGATGGGGGATATCCGCTATGGCAGCAAGGCCGACTGCTCCCCTGCCCTGTGGTCCACGCGGCTGGCGCTGACACACCCCGTCACCGGCAAGCCCATCGACGTTGCCTGTCCCCCGCCGGATGCCTGGCCCTGGAATTTGTTTGCATGAAAAAAGACCGCCTCCGGCGGTCTTTTTCATGCAAACGCACGGGAAAATAAAAGTGGTCCGTTGCTCATACATGAAGCTCTATGCCAGCAAATGCCCGATTCCCACAAACAGACACCCCACTCCAAAGAAAAACGTCAGGATGGCTGTGGCGTACAGCCAGAACCGCCCCGGCCCCAGCCGGGGATAGTCCAGAAACGGGTAGGGATACAGCTGGCCGGTGCGTCCGATAGGCTTGCCGGTCCCGGCCCGCAGCATGGCAAAGGCAAAATACGCCAGCGGCAGCACCAGCCACCAGACGGCGTGCCCCACCGTCAGCCCTGCCTTATCCTGCCACAGCAGCCATTGCAGCACCGCCAGTCCCGGCGTGATGAAGTGTACGCAGACATTCCCGAAGGAAAACCGCCCCTTCAGCCAACTCTCATCGTCCCGCCGGTGGGCGGTCGGCAGCAGCACAAAGGCGTAGATCAGGTGCGTCACATAGATGCACAGCGTCATACTCAGCGCCACGCCCGGGGAACTGAGCCACCGGAACGCGCCGCAGTGGGGGTCATGCCCGCTGGCGCCCAGCGCCAGCTCATAGAGCAGTATCAGCAGATTGCTCAGGTGTGTGTAGTACACGAAAAAACCGGCGCGGATACAGTGCTTCTCCGGCAGCCACGCCTTTTTGTACAGTCCGATGGCGGTGACCAGCACGATCACCAGCGCCGACAGCCGCAGCACGGTCATCCCTCCCGCAGCGCCTTCAGCAGGGCGATCTCCCGGGCGTAGCCCGCCAGCTCATTGGGCGTCTCCAGCACAAAGGGCAGCCCCTGCAATGCGGGATGCCGCACCACGCGCCCCAGCGCCTCCGCACCCAGGCAGCCCTCGCCGATGCGGGCATGGCGATCCTTGTGGGCGCCCCGTGGGTTCAGGCTGTCGTTGATGTGCACTGCCTTCAGTCTCTCCAAACCGATGACCCGGTCGAACTCCGTCAGCACCCCGTCCAAGTCGTCCGCGATGTCGTACCCCGCATCGGACACATGGCAGGTGTCCAGACACACCCCCAGCTTATCCGACAGCGCCACCCGGTCGATGATCTCCCGCAGCTCCTCGAACCGGCTGCCCACCTCACTGCCCTTGCCGGACATAGTCTCCAGCAGGACGGTGGTGCGGAGGTCCGGCGTAAGGATGGCGTTCAGTGTCTCCGCGATCTGGACAATACCCGTCTCCATACCCTGCCCGGTGTGGCTGCCGGGATGGAAGTTGTACACGTTGCCGGGGAGGTGCTCCATCCGCTTCAGGTCGTCCGCAAGCGTCATGCGGGCAAACTCCCGGGTGTGCTCATCCTTGGAGCAGGGATTGATGGTATACGGCGCGTGGGCCACCAGCGTACCGAATTCGTTTTCCGCCGCCAGCGCCAGAAACGCCGCCACATCCGCCGGATCGATGGTCTTGGCCTTGCTGCCCCGGGGATTGCGGGTGAAAAATTGAAACGTGTTGGCCCCGATGGACAGGGCCGTCCTGCCCATGGCCAAAAAGCCGTCTGAGGCGGACAGATGACACCCGATATAGAACATGGCCTTCACTCCCTTCACAGCCGCAGGGTGGACACATCAGCCCTGCCGTTTTCGATGGTCAGCACGCCGCAGGTAGGATGCAGTGGATCCCCTGCCGCGCCGGGGTTCAGCGTCAGCAGTGAGCCGTCGTTGTCCACCAGCGGCACATGGGTATGTCCGAACAGCAGCACCTGTGCACCGTACTCCTTCGCCGCGTACATGGCGGCCATAGGCGAACGCTTCACGTTCCGCGTGTGCCCGTGCAGCGCAAAGATCCGCACGCCGCCGATCTCCAGCAGCCGTTCCGGCTGGTCGCAGCTGCCCCAATCACAGTTGCCCGGCACGCCCTCCATGGGCAGCGCCGGGAACCGCGCCCGCAGGGCCGTCAGGTCCCGCTGGCAGTCCCCCAGGTGCAGCACCCGGTCCGGCGCTGTCAGCTCCACCGCGCGGGCCATATTATCCACATTCCCGTGGGAATCGGAAAGTACCAGAATTCTCATAATGCCTCACAAATGTATCCTATTTGTGACGTATTATACCACGTTCACCTTGCAAACTCAACGCCTTTGCGGTATCATAAAAGCAACAAAAGTTCGGAGGTGCTCAATATGGTGGGCGGCGTGATGGAGCTGGATCTCCACGGCATGAATACGTACCAGGCGCAGATCGCCATCGACGCGGCGCTGCGCCGCTGCGGCGGCGGTGTCTACCGCCTGCGCCTCATCCACGGCTACCGGGGCGGCACCGCCATCCGGGATATGCTGTGGACGGTGTACAACAAGCGCAGTCAAGTGAAACGCCTTGTCAGCATCAGTGAGGGTGTCACCGAGCTGGTCCTGCGCGAGTATTAAGGAGGGACCCCCATGAAGCTGGCACAAATTCAAATGCACGTCACCGCCGACAAAGCCGCCAACCTCCGCCACGCGGAAGACCTGCTGCGCTCCGTCCGCGGCGCCGACATGGCCATCCTGCCGGAGATGTTCTGCTGCCCCTACGACAACGCCTGCTTCCGCGCCTACGGCGAGCCTGAGGGCGGTCCGGCGTATCAGATGCTCTCCCGCACCGCACGGGAGCTAAACCTCTGGCTGGTAGGCGGTTCCCTCCCCGAGCTGGACGGTGACAAGATCTATAACACCGCCTACGTTTTCGACCCCACAGGCACCTGCGTGGCCCGCCACCGGAAAATGCACCTGTTCGATATCGACGTGCAGGGCGGCCAGTCCTTCCGCGAGTCCGCCACCCTGTCGCCGGGGAACGACATCACCCTCTTCGACACACCCTATGGCAGAATAGGCCTGTGCATCTGCTTCGACCTCCGGTTCGAGGAGCTGTGCCGCCTCATGGCTCTGGAGGGTGCCCGGGTCTTGCTGGCCCCGGCGGCCTTCAACATGACCACCGGCCCCGCCCACTGGGAACTGCTCCTGCGTCAGCGTGCGGTAGATAACCAGTGCTTCACCGTGGGTGCCGCCCCCGCCCGGGACGAGACCGCCTCCTATGTAGCCTGGGGACACTCTCTGGTCTGCGACCCCTGGGGCACGGTGCTGCATGAATGCGGCAGCGGCGAGGAAACCGCCGTCGTCGACCTGGATCTCTCCCGGGTGGATGCTGTCCGGCAGCAGCTGCCCATCCTCTCCGCCCGCCGGACGGATATATACGATATCCGCCGGAGGTAGGTCTGCTATCGATTTCTCAGATAACCAGATGGCGCAATTTTTTAAAATACTCGTTGACAAAAGTTTCCTTTTACGATACCATACGATCTGTGGATGCCCGCGCTGTCCTCGCAGCGCGGACATTTTCTGCGCCGCAGGCGCTGTTTGGATAGAAAGAAAGGATACCAGCTATGAAAAACCTCAACGAAAAGCGGCCCAGTGGGCTGGCGCTGCTCCCCTTCGCGATGTTCATCGTCATCTACATGGGCGCCGGTATTTACTACCAGGTAAAGGGTATGGAGATGGCCTTTTACCAGTTCCCCTCCGTCACCGCCATGTTCCTGGCGGTGCTGGCGGCCTTTATCATGTTCAAGGGCACCATTAACGAGAAGTTCGACACCTTTGCCAAGGGTGCCGCCAACGTGGACATCCTCACCATGCTGATGATCTACATTCTGGCCGGTGCCTTCGCCAACGTGGCGGCGGTCATGGGCGGCCGCGAATCCACGGTAAATCTGGGTCTGTCCCTGGTACCGGTGGAATTCCTGGCCGCCGGTCTGTTCGTCATCTCCGCCTTTATGGGCACCGCCACCGGCTCCTCCATGGGTACCGTCACCGCCGTGATCCCCATCGCCGTGGGTATTGCGGAAAAGGGCGGCCTGTCTCTCACCGTGGTCATCGGTGCCGTGGTGGGCGGCGCCATGTTCGGCGACAACCTCTCCATGATCTCCGACACCACCATCGCTGCCACCCGCAGCCAGCGCTGCGAAATGCGCGACAAGTTCCGTGTCAATTTCCTCATCGCTCTGCCGGCGGCACTGATCACCCTGGTCCTTCTGCTGATCTTCGGCCGTCCGGAGACGGTCATGCCCCTGGAGGCCCTGCCCTTCGATCTCATCAAGGTCCTGCCCTACGTGCTGGTGCTGGTCCTGGCCCTGTGCGGGCTCAACGTGTTCCTGGCCCTGACCGTGGGTATCTTCTCCGCCGGTCTGGTGGGCATCTGCTGCGGTGATCTGACCATTGCCGCCTTCGCCCAGAGCGTGTGGGACGGCTTCACCGGCATGAACGAGGTATTCTTCCTGACGCTGCTGTGCGGCGGTATGTCGGAACTCATCGCCAAAAACGGCGGCATCGCCTGGATCATTCAAAAGCTGCGGAAGGTCATGAAGGGCAACAAGTCCGCTCAGGTCGGCATCGCCGCCATGGTCTCCCTGTGCGACTGCGCCACCGCCAACAACACCGTGGCCATCATCGTGGCCGGCGACATGGCCCGTGACGTGTCCCATGAATACAAGGTGGATCCCCGCCGCACCGCCTCCCTGCTGGACATCTTCTCCTGCGTGTTCCAGGGCATCATCCCCTACGGCGCGCAGCTGCTGAGCGCCGCCGCCCTGGCCAACGCCACCGTGACCTCCGACGCCCTGCACACCAGCCCCGCCGCCATCGTGGGCGGTATGTGGTACTGCTGGATCCTGGCCGCCGTGGGCCTGCTGTCCATCTTTGTTCCTTTTGCCGACGGTGTCTGCCGGAAAGACCCGTGGAACTGGGAGTACGGCTGCGCCCAGTCCGCTGTGGCCGCCAAAAAGGCCCTGCTGGAAAAGGAAGCGGAGGATGTCTCCGCCCAATAACGCTCCCTGTCTTTGCCGCCGCGGCACACCCCCCCTGGCCGCGGCGGCACTTTTTTGTCAAAATATACGGTACCTCCCACCCGCCCGGAGAAATTTCCTTCTGCGATATTCACAAATTGTGGTTGCATTTTTTGTGCAAATAGTGTAGTATAATTCGCAAGAAATCCGCATGGAACACAAGGAAACGGAGGAAATTGCAATGAAGAAATATACAGACATGAGCCTTCAGGAGCGTCAGGCCGAATACGCCGCCGTGCAGGCGGAATACGAAAAGCTCAAGGCCATGGGTCTCAGCCTGAATATGGCTCGGGGCAAGCCCAGCAAGGCCCAGCTGGACCTGGTCACACCCATTTTCAGCCTGCTGACCAAGCCGGAGGACTTTGTCTCCGACGGCATCGAGACCCGCAACTATGGCGAGGTGTCCGGCATCCCCGCCGCCAAGGCGCTGTTTGCCGACATCCTGGGCTGCAAGCCTGAGCAGGTGTTCGTGGGCGGCAACGCCAGCCTGCAGCTGATGTACGACGCCGTATCCAAGGCTTTCACCAACGGTCTGCTCCACAGCGAAAAGCCCTGGTGCAAGCTGGACAAGGTCAAATGGATCTGCCCGGTGCCCGGCTATGACCGCCACTTCAAGGTCACCGAGAGCTTCGGCGTAGAGATGATCTCCGTCCCCATGACCGCCGACGGCCCCGACATGGACCAGGTAGAGGCCCTCATCAAGGACCCCGCCGTCAAGGGTATGTGGAATGTCCCCAAGTACTCCAACCCCGAGGGCGTGATCTACTCCGCCGCGACCATCGACCGTCTGGCGAAGATGAAGCCCGCCGCCCCCGACTTTATGCTCATGTGGGACAACGCCTACTGCATCCACGAGTTCGACTGCGACTATGTGGAATTCCCCGACATCATCAGCCTGTGCGCGAAGTACGGCAATGCCGACATGGTCTATGAGTTCGCCTCCACCAGCAAGGTCACCTTCCCCGGTGCCGGCGTGGGCGTCATGGCATCCAGCGCCGACAACATCGCCTACTTCTCCAAGCTCATCAACATCCAGACCATCGGCTTCGACAAGATCAACCAGCTGCGCCACGTTCTGTTCCTGAAGGACAAGGCCCACACCCTGGCCCTGATGAAGCAGCACGCCGCCATCCTGGCTCCCAAGTTCCACGCGGTGCTGGACGCTCTGGACAAGGAGATCGCCCCGCTGGGCATCGCCGGCTACAAGCGCCCCGTGGGCGGCTACTTTGTCAGCGTGGACGTCATGCCCGGCTGCGCCAAGCGCACCCTGGCCCTGTGCAAGGAGGCCGGCGTCACCATGACCGGTGCCGGTGCCACCTTCCCCTACGGCAAGGACCCCCAGGACAGCAACATCCGCATCGCCCCCTCCCTGCCGCCGGTGGCGGAGCTGGAGCAGGCCATCGCCGTGTTCTGCACCTGCCTGAAGCTGGCCGCCCTGGAAAAGCTGGGCGTGTGAGCTGCAAAACCTCCCGCCGCCCACATAAAACCATCCCCCCGGCGACGCTTCACACCCCCATATAAAATCCCCCCGGCGAAGCCGGGGGGATTTCTTTTTCTTACTTATGCAGCAGCGGGCTCAGCGGTTTGTAGATCAGGAAGCACAGCGCCACGTCCAGCAATCCCTTGCACAGTGTGAACGGCACGTTGAACACCATCAGGCAGTTCAGCAGCGCGTTGGAGGTCGGCACCTGCGCCACCGTCCCGAGGATCTCCTGATACATCCCCACAATGGCCTCCAGCGGCAGGCCGTACAGCACCACATAGGCGGGATAGACGATGAAATAGTTGATGGGTATGCTGATGACCGCCATGGCGGCGGCCCCGGCCACGGAGCCCCACAGCGCCCCGCCCCGGTTCTTGTGCTTCTTATAGACGATACCGGCGATGAAGGCGAAGGTAGCGCCCAGCAGGAAGTTGGACAGCTCACCTACGCAGGCGCTGGAGCCGAAGGGCAGGTGCAGCAGGTTCTTCACCAGCTGGATGGCGACGCCGTAGACGGGGCCGAGGGAGAACGTGCCCAGCAGGGCGGGCAGGTCGGAGATGTCCAGCTTGATAAAGGCGGGCATGACGGGGATGGAGAACTCCACGAACTGGAGGACGGCGGCCACAGCGGCCAGCAGTGCGGCCACCGCGATACGATGGGTCTTTTGCTTCTGAGTCATAAAAAAACACTCCTTCTTGATGATAAACACCCGGAAAATTGCCTTCCAAGGTGTACGCATCAAAAAAGAGCATCGCAAAATGCCATACACGCCTTCTCTCATCCAGACTATACTGTCGGTACCGGAATTGCGCCGGTTCCTGCTGCCGCAGCAGCTCGCGGACTATACCGCCGGTGGGGACTTTCACCCCGCCCCGAAGACAAATATGCGGTTGTTTTCGACAAGTATAGTACCACGCCGCCCCGCAGAAGTCAATACCGATTTCCGGCTTTACAGCGACGCGGTTTTCGTTTACAATATACCGTAAGAAAGGCGGTGAGACCCATGCCCGCACGGCAGATGACCGTATGCTTTTCCGGCTACCGTCCGGAGAAGCTCCCCTGGGGCTATGACGAATGCGATCCCCGCTGCGCCCAGCTGAAGCAGCGCCTGCGCCGGGCGGTCTGCGCCGCCTGTGACGACGGCTTCCGCCACTTCATCTGCGGCATGGCCCGCGGCGTGGACACCTACTGCGCCGAGATCGTCCTGGCCCTGCGTCCCCAGTACCCGGACATGACGCTGGAGGCCGCCATCCCCTGCCCCAGCCAGTGCGGCGGCTGGACGCCGGACCAGCAGGCCCGCTGGCACGCCATCGTGGACCGCTGCGACTTTGAAACGGTGGTCCAGGACCGCTACGGCCCCGGCTGTATGCAGCGCCGCAACCGCTACATGGTGGACCACGCCGCCCGCCTCATCGCCGTGTTCGACGGTCAGGACGGCGGCACTCGCCGCACGGTGGAATACGCCCTCCGTTCCGGCCTCGAGGTCGTCTACGTGGACGCGGAGTAACCCCCAAACCTTCCCCCTGGGGTTTCGCGGCGTTGAATGACAGGCCGGTGGCCTGTCAGACCCGCGAACCGACCGACCCGCAGGGAGACAGGTGGCGCGCAGCGCCGGATGAGGGGTCACCCGTCCCGCCCGCAGGCGCAATACTTTTCCCCAAGAATCAAAAAGGGAGCACCCCTGCGGGGTGCTCCCTTTCCGTCGTTCTTTATCTCTTTTTCCCGTTGAGCGCCACCATGCCCGTCAGGGACAGGAGCGACAGGACACCGTAGAGGGCTACGCCGGGGTCGGCGGTCTTGGGGGCCTCGATGGGCTGCTCCGCGGGCGGGGCGTAGTAGTAGCCGCCGGTTTGGGGTTTTTCCTCCCACTTGGCCAGCAGATGCAGGGGACGCGTCACCGGCGTACTGAAGTCCCATGCGGCAGAGCCATCCGTTCCCGCTTCGTACCAATATTGGAAAACAAGATTTGGTTTGGTCGGGTCAGCGGGCTTTTCTGCCGGGTCGCCCAGCTTCGTCTCTCTCACCGTAATGTCATTGTCACTGCCCTGGTCCAAGTCAAATTTCACCGGGTACATAGCCGTAGTATTGCCATTCTCAAATGTGATCTTCCCGTTGAAACTGGTGTAGTCATCTTTTGTAGTTTCACGCGTAATACCGTTGTTTTCATCCACCACCCAAACATTTCCTTCTACCGTGCCGCCGTGGGCTTTCATCGTTCCCACATTTATATCGATCGCACTGCTCTCCGGTCGCCCATAGGCTGTGCAATCCCGGATGATACCGCCGGTCATTTCAAACCATGCACCGCTGACCAGGCAAACACCACCGCCGGTATTGGAAGCTTTGCAATGGCTGATCTCACCGCCGTTCATAGTGAATGTACTCGATCTGGTGTGTACCACAACGCCGCCACCCCAATCAGCGGTGCAGTTGGTGATCTTGGCCGTACCGGACATGGTAAAGCTCCCCTGAAATACAAACACACCGCCGCCCCGGCCGGCACCCCGGTAGGGGTCGGTCGCACAGCCGGTGATGGTGCCGCCGGTCATCACAAGGTGTCCTTCTGATGAATTGCCTCCTATGTATACGCCGCCGCCATCGCCGGCATTACCGCCGGTGATGGTGCCGGACTTCGCCGCGCTGCTGTCCTGTATGGTCAGAGTCGCGTTATTATACACGTAAAACACACTGGTGTTACCGGTCATCCTCAATACACAGCCGTTCAGGTCGAGGGTCAGCGTACTCGTGACATTCAGGGCCGTGTTGATGTCAATATTCTTTGTCAGCTTAACGGAATTTCCGGCATCTATGTTGCTTTGCAAATCGGTGGCGGTGCTCACCTCAACCGGTACAGACGGCTCCGCCGCGTCGGCGGTGGTGAGCAGGGGATTTGTTACATCCCCCGATGTAACAAAAGCTGCCCATATGGGCAGCGCGCATACCAATACCAGGGTCATCAGGATGGGGAGCAGTCGTCTCTTCATGGCGGTTCCTCCTTCTATGGCTCACATATTTCTCTCCCGGGCCTGTGTGCCGCAAAATTTCTTGTTGGGAAAGTTTTTTGGCGCGCAGGCTCTGTTGTACGACCATCTTACCAGAAAGTGTCGCGAAAGGCAACGGGAATATCCAGATGTCGGCATAACAAATCCGCGTACCAACCATTAACCAAACTTATATCATCAAAGGACACGTCCTCGTTAGCCTTCCCCTTGAGGGCACCCCAGTGCGCGCCGCGAAGCAAGTACCCTTGGGGTACACACTGGGGGTGTGCACAGCTGAAGGTCCCCCCGCAGGGGGCGGATGAGGGTCCCCACCCGCAGGCGGTACCCCCCATACCCGGCGGCGTCAGCCGCCACCTACCAAAGCCGCCCTCGGGGCGGCTTTGGCGCGATTTGATAACCGCCCATGCGTCCAACACACCAGCCCCTACCTCCACACCGCATCAGCGGCAGCGGCGCAAGAGGTACAAGCAATCCCCTGAACCGACAACGACACCCACCGTGCCCATTCCGCGAAATCAGCACCGTCAAATTTGCACTTACCCTCCCCGCGCAAGGAAGTCTTGAAACGTAGTTTCAAGTGGCGCTTTTGGTTACTTTTGTCGCCGGGGACAAAAGTAACTCGCGCTCGGGAGCGCGAAACTCTCCCCCCCGCGCCCGCAGGCGCAGCATCTTCCGCCGCCGTGGCGGCGCCCCCCCAACAAAACATAAAAAAGAGACCGCCTTGCGGTCTCTTTTTTATTACATTCTTCCGCTGATCCGCAGTCGGTTCAGCGCGCGGGCCAGGTTGCCCTGGGCCAGCTGGTACTCAGCCATGCTGCGCTTCTGCCGCAGCTCCTCCTCCGCCTCCCGGCGGGCCCGGAGCGCGCGGTTCACGTCGATATCCTCCGGCCACTCCGCCGCGTCCAGCAGCAGAAGCACCCGGTCCCCGTCGATCTTGAACAGGCCCGGCGCCACCGCCGCCCGGCGGTGCTCGCCGTTCTCTGTCTCGAACCGCAGCTCGCCGGCGCACACCGCGCCCACAGCGTTGCTGTGGCCGGCCAGCACACCGTACTCGCCGTCCGTCACGGGGATGACCGCCGATACGCACTTGCCCTGAAAGAAGGGCACGCTGGCCGCCAGCACGTCCAGTTGGAACACGGCCGCCATCACATACCGCCTTTCTTCAGCTCCTCGGCCTTGCGCTTCACGTCATCAATGGTGCCCGCGTTGAAAAACGCCGCCTCGGGATACTCGTCCATCGCGCCGGACAATATCTCCTTAAAGCCCCGCAGCGTCTCGTGCAGCGGCACGAACACGCCGGGTGCGCCGCTGAACTTCTCCGCCACATAGAAGGGCTGGGACAGGAACCGCTGGATACGGCGCGCCCGCGCCACGGTCTTCTTGTCCTCGTCGCTGAGCTCTTCCATACCCAGAATGGCGATGATATCCTGCAGCTCCCGATACTTCTGCAGCGTGGACTGCACCGCCCGGGCGATGTTGTAGTGCTCCTCGCCCACGATGTCCGGCTCCAGAATGCGGGAGGTGGACTCCAGCGGGTCCACGGCGGGATAGATACCCTGCTCCGCGATCTTACGGCTCAGCACCGTGGTGGCGTCCAGATGGGAGAACGTGGTGGCCGGCGCCGGGTCGGTCAGGTCGTCCGCGGGCACATACACCGCCTGCACGGAGGTAACAGACCCGTTCTTGGTGGAGGTGATGCGCTCCTGCAGTGCGCCCATCTCCCCCGCCAGCGTGGGCTGATAGCCAACGGCGGAGGGCATACGTCCCAGCAGGGTGGACACCTCGCTGCCCGCCTGCACGAAACGGAAGATGTTGTCGATAAACAGCAGCACGTCCTTGTGCTCCTGGTCGCGGAAGTACTCCGCCATGGTCAGGCCCGACAGCGCCACGCGCATACGCACGCCGGGGGACTCGTTCATCTGCCCGAAAACCAGCGCCGTCTTGTCAGACACGCCGGACTCGCGCATCTCGCCCCACAGGTCGTTGCCCTCGCGGCTGCGCTCGCCCACGCCGGTGAAGATAGAATAGCCGCCGTGCTCCATAGCCACATTGTGGATCAGCTCCTGGATCAGCACGGTCTTGCCCACGCCGGCGCCGCCGAACAGACCGATCTTGCCGCCCTTGGGATACGGCTCGATCAGGTCGATGACCTTGATGCCCGTCTCCAGAATATCCGCGGTGGGCATCTGCTCGGCGAAGGTCGGCGCGGCGCGGTGGATCTCCCACCGGGGCGCGCTCTCGTCCACCGGCGGTTCGCCGTCGATGGGATCGCCCAGCACGTTGAACATACGTCCCAGCGTCTTCTCACCCACCGGCACCCGGATACCGTGTCCTGTGGCGGTGACGGTCAGCCCGCGGGCAAGCCCGTCGCTGCCTGCCATCATCACGCAGCGTACGGTCTTGTTCTCCAGGTGCTGCTCCACCTCCATGGTATAGCGCTGACCGTTCGCCTCCACGGTCAAGGCCTCATTGATGGCGGGCAGGCTCCCCTCCGGGAAGCGCACGTCGATAACGGGGCCGGAAATGCCCGTGATAGTACCTTGTTTCATTGAGGTCAGCCCTCCTTTTCTTTCTTGCTGCGCTGGGCGCGCTCACCGGCGGAGACCTCGGTGATCTCCTGGGTGATGGCCGCCTGGCGCGCCCGGTTGTACTGGACAGACAGGTCCTTCAGCAGCTCCTCCGCGTTCTGATCCGCCGCGTTCATGGCGGTCATGCGGGCGCTCTGCTCACTGCAGAAGCTGTCCACCAGCGCGCTGTAAATATAGCCGGTCAGGCAGCTGCGGGCGGCGTTGTCCAGCACCGCCCCTGCGGACGGCACGAACTCATACGCCTTATCCCCGGCGGCAGCCGCCGCGGCGGCGTGAAAGTGCTCCCGGTGCATCGGCAGGATCCTCTCCTGCCGCACCACAGCCTCCAGGCCGTTCTTCATGTCGGTATAGATGACCCATACCGCGCTGATCTCTCCCGCGTCGAACCGTTCCAGCAGCAGCTCCGCGATGTGCCGCGCCCGGTCCAGCGTAGGGTTCTGCGCCGTGTAGTGAAAGCTCTCCTCGATGGCGATCCCCCGCTGGGCAAACCAGCGCCGGCCGTACTCGCCCACCACATACAACGCCGCGTCGCCCTGGGCGGTCAGCAGCTGCTGCGCCTGCCGGATGGCGTTCTGGTTGTACGCGCCGGCCAGTCCCTTGTCCGCCGTGATCAGCAGGCACGCCGGCACGCCGGGCAGGGGCTTGGCATTGGGATCCACCGGATCCACATACCGGCTCTCTATGGTGCTGTCCGCGTTGAACACGCGGCCGATCTCCGTCTGCAATGCCTGGAAATAAGGCCGTGTGTTGTCCAGATCCTGTTTGGCCTTCCGCAGCTTCGCCTGGGAGATCAGATACATGGCGTGGGTGATCTTCTGGGTCTGCCGTACGCCTCCGATGCGCCGGCGGATCTCACTGGTGCTGGCCATGCGCTCACCGCCCGCCCGTGCGCTTGAATTTCTCCAGCGCGGTCCTGGCAAAGTCGTTGATCTGGCCACGCAGCTCGTCGTCCAGCGCCGCGCCCTGCTCCAGCTGGAGCATCAGGCTCTGCCGCTGCGCGGCGAACTCTCCCAGCAGGAAGTCCCGCAGGGCGCACACCTGGGCCACCGGCACCTGCTGATAGAGGTGCGCCATGGCCGTCACCAGCGTGACGATCTGCTGTCCCTGGCTCAGCGGGGCGCTGCGCCCCTGCCGCAGGATATACATCAGGCTCTGGCCGTAGGCCAGCTGGCTCTTCGTCTCCTCGTCCAGGTCGCTGGAGAACTGGGTGAACACCTCCATCTCGCGGTACTGCGCCAGATCCAGGCGCAGGGTTCCCACGGCCTTCTTCATAGCCTTGGTCTGGGCCGCGCCGCCCACACGGGACACGGACAGGCCCACGTTCACCGCCGGCCGGTGGCCGGAGAAGAACAGACTGCTCTCCAGAAAGATCTGACCGTCGGTGATGGAGATGATGTTGGTGGGGATGTAGGCCGACACGTCGCCCGCCTGGGTCTCCACGATGGGCAGGGCGGTCATGCTGCCGCCGCCGCGCTCGTCGCTGAGCCGCGCCGCGCGCTCCAGCAGGCGGGAGTGCAGATAGAACACGTCGCCGGGATACGCCTCGCGTCCGGGGGACCGCCCCAGCAGCAGGCTCAGCGCACGGTAAGCGATGGCGTGCTTGCTCAGATCGTCGTACACGATCAGCACGTCCTTGCCCTTGTTCATGAAATATTCGCCGATGGCCGCGCCGGCATAGGGCGCGATGTACTGCATGGACGCGGACTCGCCCGCGCCGGCGCACACGACGATGGTGTAGCGCATGGCGTCGTGCTTCCGCAGCAGCTCGGCGATCTGCGCCACGGAGCTGGCCTTCTGGCCGATGGCCACGTAGATGCAGATCATATCCTTCCCCTTCTGGTTCAGGATGGTGTCGATGGCGATAGCGGTCTTGCCGGTCTGGCGGTCGCCGATGATCAGCTCACGCTGGCCCCGACCAATGGGGAACATGGAGTCGATGGACAGAATGCCCGTCTGCATGGGGGTATTCACCGGCTGGCGGTCAATAATGCCGGGTGCCGGGCTCTCGATCATGCGGTATTCGTCCACCCGGATGTCTCCGCCGCCGTCGATGGGCGCGCCCAGGGCGTCCACCACGCGGCCGATCATACCGTCGGACACGCCGATACCGGCGGTCTTGCCGGTGCGGTACACCGCCGTGCCCTCGCTGACCTCCTCCACGCGGCCGAACAGGATGCAGCCGATACGGCCGGAGCGCAGCTCCTGCACCATGCCCCGGATGCCGCCTTCAAACAGCAGGATCTCGCCGTAGGTAGCGCCCTCCAGGCCCTCCACATAGGCGATCCCGTCCGCCACGGTGAGCACGCTGCCCACCTCGCGGGCGCATACCTCCGGCACCCAGCTCTTCACCGCGTCCCGGATCAGGGGGATGACGGAGCCCTCACTCTTCAGTCCGGTCAGCCGTTCCTTCAGCTGCTCCAGCCGGCCCTCCGCCGTCCAGTCGATGACCTCGCTGCCCAGCTCAATGCGGAATCCGCCCTGTGCGGTGCGGTCCTCCTGCCAGACCAGCTCGACGGCCTTGCCGTACTTTTTCGACAGCACATCCTCCAGCTTCTCTTTCTGCGCGCTGTCCGGCGGACAAGCGCTGAGCAGTTTCGCCGTCAGGCGTGCATCAGTGTTCATTCTGTTCCTCCTTCGCGGCATTCACGAAGGCGTCATAGGCCTGGGCCGTCTGGGCGGCCATCAGCTTCTCCATGGCGTCCTCGGCAATAGCCACCGCCTCGCGGTTGGCCTCGGCCACGATCTTCTGGCGCTCGCTCTCGGCGGCGTCCTTGGCATCGGACAGGATCTTGTCCGCCTGCGCCTTGGCCGCGTCGCGCTGCTGCTGGGCAAAGGCCTCCGCCTCCTTGGCGGCGGCGGCACGCTTCTCCTCCAGCACGGCGTCAAAGTCCGCCTCCCGCTGGGCCATGGCGGCCTTCAGCGCCTCGGTGTCCTTCTCCCGGGCCACGGCGGCGGCTTCCATATCCGCATAGTGCTTCTCCCGCTTTTCCATAAAGCGCTTCACCGGCTTGAACAGCAGCAGATACAGACCGCCCACCAGGATGGAGAAGTTGAAGAAGTGCAGCAATATCTGCTGCCAATCAATATTCAGAGGGATATTCATAGCGTCTCTCCCCGTTTCTTACAGCACGAAGATGATCAGGATGACCACCAGCAGGGCATAGATGATAGCCGTTTCCAGGAACACCAGACCCAGCATCATGGTGGTGCGGATCTTACCCTCGGCCTCCGGCTGACGGGCGATACCCTCGGCGGACTTGGCGATAGCCATACCCATACCGATGGCGCCGCCAGCGGCAGCCACACCGATGGCAACACCGGAAGCGATGGCCTTGGCGCTCACGCCGCTGTCGGCCGCTTCCTCGGTCTGGGCGGCGGTGCCGTCGGCAGGTGCGGTATCGGCGAACGCGGTCACGGTGAGCAGGGCGGTCAGTGCCAGCACCAGGCACAGCAGCAGGGCAAAGGCCTTCTTATTGAACAGCTTTTTCATGGTTTCTCTTTCCTCCGTCAGTTATTTACAGTTTCAGCTTTGATTTTTTTGTTTTTCTTGGGCTTGGGTGCGTGCTTTTCCGTAGTCTCTCCGTAGAACATGGAGGTCAGCGTGGTCAGCACGTAGGCCTGGATCAGCGCGTGGAGCAGCGTGAACAGCACGCCCACCACCACCGGCACAACGAAGCTCAGGGACACATAGTAGTACACCAGCTCCGTCACCAGCAGGCCGCTGAGCAGCGCGCCGAACATACGGAAGCTCATGGAGATGGGCAGGGAGAAATCCTTGAGGGCCTTGCCCGCGCCCTTTGCGCCGTTGGCCACGATGCCGCCCACCAGGATCACGCCGTAGGACAGGCAGCCCAGGGAGATGGCCGCGTTCACGTCCGACAGCGGGGCCGGCAGCGCGATGGTGTGTCCGCCCGTGGTGATGGCCTGGAAGCCGAACAGCTCAAACAGCGTGCCCACGAAGATGTACACGCCGGCGCCGAAGATGTATGCGCCCAGGAACTTGTTGCGATGCGGGCTGTTGCCCTTGGCCATCCCGTCGAACATCCCTACCGCCGTCTCCAGCGCCATCTGCAGCTTTCCCGGTACCATCTTGAACCGGGGGATGACGAACACCCGCAGCAGTATCGCCGCCAGCAGCAGTGCGCCCACCACCACCAGTGAGGATATGTACGCCGGGTTCACGTCCTTCAGCCCAAACAGGCTGATGCGGTTCGTCCCGTGGAGCACTGCGTCACGCATGGCCTCCTGCACCGACTCCGACTTCCCGTGTCCGGGGACAAGCAGAGAACCGGCCAGGAACGCCGCGGTGATCAGCAGCCACACCACGATGAACCTGATTTTTTTCTTTTTTTCCATTCGTCTTTCACCTTTTACATCCGGTAAAATTTTTGTGCCGCGTCGCGTCGTAAAACGGCAGAAGCGGCACGGCGCCGACCTCACCCTTCCGATTTCTTGTCGAAATCTTAACGTGCGGTACCAGCATCTTGACACTTCTTTTTTATTATAATAAAAACCCTGTGCTAACACAAGCTTTTTTTCGCCGCATTGCCTCCAACATTCCGCAGAAACCGTCACATTTTTTATCATCCCCCCTTATCTGACAGTCCCACCGTCTTTTCCCCCGCTCTGCCGCCCCGGCCGCCCCGCAAAAAGCAGAGCGCCCCGCAGCAGCGGGGCGCTCTGTCGTCGTTATTTCCCGTTTCGTTTCTTGGCGAAGGCCGCCTTCTTCCGGGGCGACATCTTCCCCTTCTGCGCCAGCGGCTTCGCCGTGGGCGTCCCCCGCCGCCCCCGGTTGCCGGAGGCCTCCTTTTTCCGCCGCGGCTGGCGCTCCGGCTTCTCCGGCCTCTCTGGCCTCTCCGGCTTGACCGGCGGCTGACCGTAGGGCTCCCCTTTCCGCGGCCGGATCAGGCACTTCTTCTCGTACCCGATCAGGTCTGTCCGCCCCGTCTCCTCCAGGGCCTCCACCACCAGCGCCCGCTTCTCCGGCCGCGACCACTGTAAAAGCGCCCGCTGCATGGCCTTCTCCTTGGGATCCCTGGCCACATACACCTCCGACATATCCCGCGGATCGATGCCCGTGTAATACATACAGGTGGACAGCGTTCCCGGCGTGGGATAGAAATCCTGCACCTGCTCCGGCGTCCTGCCGTTTTTGTGCAGGAACTCCGCCAGCTCCACCGCGTCGCTGAGGGTACATCCCGGGTGGCTGGACATCAGATACGGCACCAGATACTGCTCCGTGCCACCCTCCTCGTTCAGCTTCTGGTACTGCCGCCAGAACTTCAGAAACACGTCAAAGTGTGGCTTTCCCATGTAGTCCAGCACCGAGCTGACGCAGTGCTCCGGCGCCACCTTCAGCTGTCCCGAGATATGGTACTTCACCAGCTCCTTAAAGAACGACCTGTCCTTGTCCTGCAGCATATAGTCGTACCGGATGCCGCTCCGCACGAACACCCGCTTGATCCCCGGTATCTCCCGCATCCGCCGCAGCAGCTCCGTGTACTCCGAGTGGTCCGCGTCCAGATTGGGGCACGGCTCCGGCGCCAGGCAGCTGCGGTTCTTGCACATACCGCACCGCTTCTGCTTCTGGCAGCTGGTGTGGCGGAAGTTGGCGCTTGGCCCGCCCACGTCGTGGATGTACCCCTTGAACCCCGGCTCGCGGGTCAGCAGCTCCGCCTCCTCCAGCACCGACTCGATGGACCGGCTGGTGACCATCCGCCCCTGGTGGAAGGCCAGCGCACAGAAGTTGCACCCGCCGAAGCATCCCCGGTTGTGGGTGATGGAAAACTGTACCTCCTCGATGGCCGGTATGCCGTTCTTGTACATGGGATGCACCTGCCGGGTGTAGGGCAGGGCGTACAGGGCGTCCAGCTCCTCCCGCCGCAGCGGCCGCGCCGGCGGGTTCACCACCAGATACCGCCCCTCGCAGGGCTGCACCACCGCGCAGCCCCGGATGGGATCGTGCTCGTCGTATTCGATCTTCGTCGCCCGGGCATAGGCCGCCTTGTCCGCGCATACCGCCTCATACCCCGGCGCGTCCGCCCGGTGGAACTTCAGCTCACCCACCTGGTCGGTGATGTACGCCGTCCCCGGTATATCCGTCAGCTCCGACGGCGGTATCTTCCTCGCCAGACGCCGGGCGATCTCCGCCGTGGCGCTCTCCCCCATGCCGTACACCAGCAGGTCCGCCGGCGCGTCGAACAGTATGCTCCGCCGCACCTTGTCGTCCCAGTAGTCGTAGTGGGCGAACCGCCGCAGCGACGCCTCCAGCCCGCCGATAACGATGGGCACGTCCGGCCACGCCTCCCGCACCCGGTTGGCGTACACGATCGTGGGCCGGTCAGGCCGCTTGCCCATCTCTCCGCCCTCGCTGTACAGGTCGCGGGTCCGCCGCCGCTTGGCCACCGTGTAGTGGGCCACCATCGAGTCCAGGTTCCCCCCGCCGATCAGCACCCCGTACCGGGGCTTGCCCATGGCCCGGAAGTCCTCCGCCGAGTGCCAGTCCGGCTGGGGCAGTATCGCCACCCGATAACCCCTGCTCTCCAGCAGCCGCGCGATCAGTGTGGTGCCGAAGCTGGGGTGGTCGATATACCCGTCCGCCGTCACCACCAGAAAGTCATAGTAATACCAGCCCCGGTCGATCATCTCCTCCCGGCTCACCGGCAGAAATTCCATTCCTTTTTCCATGTGTTTTCACTCCCAACTTCCATCCTATCTTCGGCCCCCCTCCCATCCGCAGGCGTCAGCCTTCCCCCTGATGAGGTCACAGGGAGACGGGTGCCCAGGCCGCACAAGCCCAAGCCTTCCCCTTGATGGGTTCGCGGTGTTGAATGGCGTACCCCCGTTAGCCTTCCCCTTGGGGGGTTCGCGGTATTGAATGACACGCCGGTGGCGTGTCAGATCCGCGGACCGACCCGCAGGGAGACAGATGCCCCCGAAGGGGGCAGATGAGGTGTAGCCGCGCAGCGGCGTAAGCGTAGTATTTGTCTCCGATGGGGATAGTTTCGCGCCCCGGCGCGAGCGCTTTCTTTGTCTCCGATGGGGATAGTTTCGCGCCCCGGCGCGAGCTACTTTTGTCTGCGGTGACAAAAGTAGCCAAAAGCACCGCTTAGACCTACGGTCTAAGAACCCCTCGCGCGCTATACTCAGTTGCGATTTCCTGCGTATTCTCGCGGGCATAGCCTTTTGTCGCCGTTGTCGGATAAAAGGACTGTACCTGCGCTCACCGGCGCGGAGGCTGACGCGGCCGCTTGCCCCAGCCACGGTAGGCGTTTTTCCCTCCTACCGCCGCACCCCCAAGCCTTCCCCTCGAGTGGCACACCCCCTCAAGCCTTCCCCCTGGGGGGGGTGCGGTATTGAATGACACGCCGATGGCGTGTCAGACCCGCAGACCGACCCGCAGGGAGACAGGTGCCCCCATATCCCGGCGGCGTTAGCCGCCACCTACCCATTGCGGTGCTTCGCGCCGCAATGGGCGCGATTTGATAATCGCCAAAACCGTCCAGCGCACCCGGTCCTACTCTCGCACTGCGTCAGCGGCAGCGGCGCAGGAGGTACAAGCAGTCCCCCGAACCGACAACGTCCCCCGCCGCGCCAATTCCGCGAGATCAGCACCGCCAATTTTGCATAACCCATAGCGCGCCAAGGGATCCTTAAACCGTAGGTCTAAGTGGTTTTCTTTGGTAACTTTCTTTTTACAAAAAAAGAAAGTTACTCGTGCCGGAGCACGAAACTCCCCATCCCGCGCCCGCAGGCGCAACGCCTGTTCACTGCCACCCGCGCTTTCCCTCACGCAACCGGCGTTTTCCTGATCGTTGTCGTTCCCCCCGACTGTGCCAGCACAGCTTTCCGCTGCCGCTACCTGTTACTATGGTAAAAATTATTCGTTCTGCCGTGTCGCAGGCTAAGAAATAATTATATCCGTGCCCAACGGGCACACCTACCTTTGCCGCCTTGCGGCGGCAAAGGCGCGATTTGATAATCGCCACTCGACCAGCGCACCCGATCCTACCCTCGCACCGCGTCAGCGGCAGCGGCGCAAGAGGTACAAGCGATCCCCCGAACCGACAACGTCCCCCGCCGCGCCAATTCCGCGAGATCAGCACCGCCAATTTTGCATAACCCATAGCGCGCCAAGGGACCCTTAGACCGTAGGTCTAAGCGACTTTCTTTCCCACATTTCTTTCTTCGCAGAAAGAAATGTGGCCGCCGGAGGCCGCCTCCCCGCCAGGGGAAAGCCAACTCGCCGCCGCGGCGGCGAAACCCTCCCCCGCCGCGAAGTATTGACGCAAAATCCCCCGCCGTTACTGCCACGCCGCCGGTACCGGCGGCATAATACGCCGCACATCTTTCTCCATGGTATCCCCCGCCGTGGGCACAAAGCCCAGCCGCGCAAAGAACAGCCGCAGCCCCTTGTCCGGGCAGTCCGCCCGCAGGATATCCCTCCCCCGCCGCAGGCAGGCGTCAACAGCCTGCCCCATGGGTGGGATACCCAGGCCCTTCCCTCGCCATTGCGGAGTCAGGCCGTACCAGCTCAGCCGCAGGGCGTCCCCCTCGTCGGACAGGCTGAAGGCTCCGATCAGCGCCTCGCCGTACCACACGCCGGTAGCCTCGCCCCCGGCGGGCATACCCAGCGCCGCCCGCTTCTCCTCCGGCAGCGGGCCGTAGCCCTCGCCGGACTCCACCATGTTCTTCTCCTTCCACCAGCTCTGCCTGGCAAAGGTGGACAGTCCCCGTTCCGTCAGATGGCTGTTGTCGTCCCGGTATACCACCCGGAACGTCCCGTTCTCCCATTCCAGCAGCGACACGGCGGTGTTGTCCCCGTGGGGCGTCTGCCCCACCTCCGCCAGCGTCTGCCCCTGCAAAACGCCCAGCACGGTCCGCAGCGCCATCCCATGGGAAAATACCGCTGCGGTGCCGCCCTCATGGGCCCGGGCCACGCGCTCCAGCGCCGGGATAAACCGGTCCACCACCTGCTGTGCCGTCTCGGCCCCCGGCACACGCCACAGGTCGGCCCGCCGGTTGAAGTTGTACATCTCCTCCGGGTATCTCACGTTCAGCTCATGCCAGGTGTGGTCCTCCCACTCCCCCATGCAGATCTCCCGGAACGCCGGCTCCAGATGCAGCGGCAGCGCCTTGGGCAGCCAGATGGCCCGTGCGGTGATCTGCGTCCGGTACAGGTCGCTGCTGTACACCGCGTCGATATCCACCTTCCGAAACCTCTCCCGCAGAGCGTCGATCTGCTGATACCCCCGGTAGTTGGTGATCAGCCCGTTGCAGTGGCCGTGTGCAACGCGGTACAGGTTTCCCTCCGCCTCCGCGTGGCGGATCAGATACAGCCGCGTCATACCACCGTCACCCACTGCTTCCACGCGCGGACCGCCTCCTCGACCGCCGCCGCCGGCTCCGCCGCGTACTGCAAAGCACTGTCTGCCGCCAGCGCCCCGTGACCCATATCGTCAAAGGCCGGCAGCGCATTCTCCCCGTCGCAGTCCTCCAGCAGCAAAAACGCCCCCGGACATACTCTCCGCACGTCTCTCACATCCAGACTGTACCCCGTGGACACAGCCAGCGCTGCACCCCGGCGTGCCATCTGCTCCGCCACGGACAACCACAGCGCCCGGTCGCCGGCCACCAGACTCTGCACCTGTCCGCCGGTCCGTACCGCCGCGATGGGCAGCATCTCCCCAGCCTCCAGGCACCCGCTTCCGCCGTAGGGGCACACCGTCACGGCGTCCGCCCCGTACCCGGCCCAGCACTCCGGCTCCGCGGTGTTCATATCCAGTATCACATACAGTTCCTTGGCATGGGCCGCGCTGACAAGGTTCGCCAGCACGTCCGCCCCCATCATCCCGTGACGCAGATACGCTCCGCCCCGCAGCACCACCGCGGGCAGCTTTCCCGCCGCCGCGTCCAGCAGCGTCGTGCCGTGATACCGCAGCGCCTCCGCCTGGGCCATGGGCGTGTCGCCGAACATATCGATAAAGTTCTTCACAAACTTCCCATTCAGCTTCTCCGCCTCCGGCGCCAGCGTCAGCGCCAACGGTGTTTTTTTCTCGCGGATACGCCGCTGCAATTCCAAATCAAACATCATGTTCTCCTTTTTTACCTTTGCGCTCCCATATACACGCGCTAAGAGCACGCAAAATGACAAATGGCATATAAATAGTGTATAGATAACCTATAAACAACATCTACGCAAGTGTCTGACATCGTCTCATGGTATTATACCAATTCCGCCCCCGCTTGGCAAGAAACACCGCCGTCTTTTTCGCATTTTTTCACCTCTGCCGGGCATACTGTACACAGGCCGATAAAGGATAAAAATGCAACGAAAAAGAGGTGAACACGATGAAAACGTGTACTTTCCTCAAGGGAATGGTCGCCGGCATGGCTGTCGGCGTCCTGCTGGACAACGCCCTTCGTCCCTCGCCCAAGTTCCGCAAGACCCAGGCGGGCAAAACCCTCCACCGCCTGACCTGCGCCCTTGACGACGCCGTGGACGAGGTCTGCTCCAAGCTGCAATAACCGCGGTATCGCATCCGGGTGGTGTATGGTTATGTAAACCATACACCGCCCTATAATCAGCATATTTCCATCGTTCAAAATTACACATTATGTTAACTTAGATATTTGCTGTCAATTCCACAACTCACCCCGAAAATTCCATCTTGACAAACCTGGTATTTTTGGTATAATAGTCCATGCTGTTTGTCAGCGAATCGAATATGCAGTGGTATCGAAGAGGTCATAACGAGCACGACTGGAAATCGTGTTGTCGTCAAAAGCGGCACGAGGGTTCGAATCCCTCCCACTGCGCCAAATTAGACAAAAGCTGTGTATAACATGAGTTATACGCAGCTTTTGCTTTTTTTGGCAAAAGAATCGCACAAACTCGGCACGAAAATTGTGCGAAATAACGGTATAAGAGAAAATATAATAGTCTATATTCCTATGTTTTATCTCTTTAGCAGGATAACACATGGGAATTTTTGCTTTTAGGAGGAATAAAACATGAGAATACCATATGGTTTTGAGTTGACCAGCGGCGGGACACTTGAAGTCAACAAGGATGAAGCAAATATCGTATCAATGATTTTTGATTTCTATATGGCGGGAGCGAGCTTGGGAAAGGTGGTGGATATGCTTTATGCAAAACAAATCCCCTCTCCGACTGGAAAGGCAAAATGGACTCGTGCTTCAGTAGATCACCTTCTTTCCAATGGCAAGTATGTGGCTGTTGTCGGGCTGGAGAAATTTCTGGATGCCCAATTTGAGAAGTCTGCCCGCTGCAATGTTGACTATAACCGGAATGACTCGTCGAGGAAAAGTACACGCTATGTGTCTCCTACTATGATCCATGTTTGATTTGTCATTTACAACTCTGAAAGATATGCTACAATAGCTTTGAGAGGTGAGGCGTGTGGCAAAGAAACTGAATCTGGTGGATATGTACGGAATCGGAATTCTACTGGAGCACCTTGTAGCTGAAGGCAACATTACCTGCGAGGAACGGGATCGAGTCATATTGCGAATTGCGCGGGAAAACGATATTGCCGAATATATGATCTCTAATCTTACCGGTTATAGAAGAAGTAAGCAAGAGGTGTTGAAACGGGCAGAGCGGAGGAAAAACTCAGAATTACAGGGCAAAAAGCGAGATGAGAGTTATATCTCACTGACCGAGATTGCCCGAGTTCACAGCGAGGATGCTCCAGGATATGTGATACAGAGTTGGTTGAGAAGCGGAAATACTTTAGCGTTCTTAAACCTATGGGAGCAGGAGAACAATCCGAATTATAGTGAGACCGGTTATGCAGAACTTTCAAGGAGAAAGAAAGCGGCCTCGTTTACGCTGACGCCAAAGCTGTGGGTCGAGCAAACAAAGGCAATTGGTTTGGTTTCCAGACCGGGCAAGGGTGGAGGGACGCTTGCCCATCCGATGATCGCCTGCGAGTTTGCCTCGTGGATTGCCCCGGAATTCAAGATGCAATTACTAAGGTTGTCGCTGGATAAAACAAAATTGCGATGAGCGAATATCGGGTTGGGTTGCAGTTCCATATCGAATTTGCAGGAGAATGTTGAAAGAATTTATTGCAAAATGGATGGAAAAATAAACTGGTTGTTCATAGAACAGAAACCAAGGTTTAGCGGAGTCTCGAACGAGATAAATTCATCAGCCTGACTGATTCGCTAAAGCCAAGGATAACGATAAAACTTGATACATTATGGTTGATTTAGGCGGCACACTTATAAAATAAGTGGTCTATATATGATTGGTGGCAGATAGATGGGAGGACGATATTATGCCAACAACAATTGATAGCATGACAGGAGTAGAAATAAAATCTCCGTTTTTTGATACTGCTGTATCACTTGAGTTGTTTCCTGTCCATCCAAATGTGTTGAAAAATCCGAATGCACCGCAGAAAAATCGGGTGGCACTTATATATGGATCAAATGGAAGTGGTAAAAGCACAATAGCTCAAGGATTTAGGGAATACGCAGAATCTGTAGTGCCAAAGACAGTGGAATTGAACCCTACAGCAGGAGCGTCGATTATTAAAATGTCCTCGGGAATGAAATCAGAAAAAATCTTTGTTTTTGATGAGAAGTATATTTCCCGCAATATTAAAGTACAGGAAAGCGGCTTGGGGACAATTGTCCTCTTGGGGGAACAAGTTGAGCTCGAAAAACGACTGGAAGAGCTGAAGGCGCAAATCGCTAAACTTCAAGCTAATATTGATTCTAAAGCCGAGAATGTCCAGCAGTTTAATTTGGTAAGTGATGTTGTTTCCCCGGAATACTGGAAGGCCGCAATAACGAAAAAATTACAATCACCTGGTGGATGGGCTGAAACAAGCGGAATTCGAATAAAAAGAAATCAAATAAAAACTCGAGTTACAGATGCAGAAGTTGACCGGTTAGGACAATTGACCCCACAAAAGGACGAAACATTAACAAGAGAAAAATTCACAGAATTATTTAGCGTTTTTGATGGTATTGAAACCTCTGCATCGCCTGTTGCTCCAGAAATTCGAGCCATTGACATTCCAGAGAAAGTAGTAGAGGATACGAAAAGGCTATTAGCGAAAGCACCGCAAAAGCCGATACTGACCGAGCGTGAACAGGAGCTGCTTCAGTCTTTTGGAATCGAAGTGCTTTCAAATGCAAAAGGCTTTTTATCAGTAAAGGCAAATGAGATTTGCCCAACCTGCTTACAGCTGATTTCAGAAGAGCACCGAACAGAGTCTTTACGGCAGATTGAAAATATTCTAAACCGTGAAGTGGAGGAGTATCGCAAAGAGTTGGAAAGCCTGATCCTACCCGAAATTGAGGCAGAGCATTACCAGCGCTACAGTGTATTGGATTCTGAACTCCTTGGACAGATTATTTTGCAGATAGCCTCCGTCAACGCCATGATTGCCAGCCACAATAAAACTATCCGGAACAAAACTGCTGATCCTCTTTCTCCGATAGAATGTGTCGGCTCTGAAAAATTGATAACTGCGTATAAGCAGTTGAATAATCTTTTAGGCAAATTAGAAAGCAAGAGAGAATCCTTTAACCAGATTGTTACAAACAGGCAGACTACGGAAAAAGAACTGCTGAAATTAAATGATGAGATTGCTCATTATGTAATTTATACGGAGTATCAATCGTTGCTATCGCAAAGAACTGCAAAGCAAACCGCAGAAGAGGAATTGTACCAATTAATTCAGGCAAGGAAAGACCACGTCAAGGAGCAGCAGTTCTTGGACGCACAGCGGAAAAATCTTCAGATTGCAGTTGAGCAGATCAACAAATCGCTTTCTTATATCTTTTATAGCAATAGCCGGCTAAAATTACACCTCGAAAATGACCAGATGTATCATCTAATGGTAAACGGGAAAGATGTCTTTCCAGATAAGATATCATGCGGCGAGCGAAATGCTTTGGCGCTATGTTACTTCTTTTCAGAGATTGCAAAAGAAACCGAATTGCAAAAACTGTATCATGATGAGATGTTCGTGGCCATTGATGATCCTGTTTCAAGTTTTGATGTTGAAAATCGTGTTGGGATTTTGTCTTTCTTGAGGTATAAGTTAAACCAGATGCTTTCCGCTTGCGCGACTACAAAAGTTCTTATGATGTCGCATGATGTGAGCGTGATATTTGATTTACAGAAAGTCATGGATGAGGTTTCTGCAAATTGTGCTGGGGTTGGAAAACATGCGGAGTATTGCTCATTCCAGCTTGTGAATAAGAGAATAGTTCCGTTTAAAGCCAAGTCACATAATGAATATACGAGGTTAATGAAATGTGTCTATGAATATGGCTGCAATCCTGAACCTACGGCGGAGCTAACTATTGGCAATATGACAAGGCGAGTATTGGAAGCATTTTCGACATTCACATTTAAAGAAGGACCCGATAAAGTAAGTTTGAATCCACAGATACTTGCCCTAATTCCAGACCAGAACAAAAGAGCTTATTTCCAAAACTCTATGTATAGATTGGTTTTAAACACGGAGAGCCATTTGCTGGAAGCCGTACAAGGAGCACCGGAGATGAGTTTCTTTAGTCATCTTACCGTTGAGGAAAAACAACGTACAGCCAGAGATGTCTTGTGTTTTATGTATTGTGTTAATCCAGCTCATGTGTTGGCTCACCTTCCCAATGCACGGAAAGAATTAGATAATTGGATGGCAAGTATAGGATGATCAAATAACAAAAAGTTTCATTTAGATGCCAAAAGTTGTTGAATTCAGCGGAATTGGCAGCTTCTTATTACATTATGTCGAGGATAAACCCCACGAGAACACAGAAGAAGGTGAAGTTGAGGTGAAAACAAATGGCCCAGAGTGATAAAATCCAACTATTCGAGGACAAGCGTATTCGTACTGCGTGGGATGAGGAAAAAGAGGAATGGTATTTTTCCATCGTTGATGTGGTGGCTGTTCTAACCGACCAGCCAGACCAACGCGGTGCAAGTAACTATTGGGCGAAACTGAAGCAGCGTTTGAAAGAAGAAGGCGCAGATCAGTTGCTGACAAATTGTCAGCAACTGAAAATGAAGTCGCCCAAGGATGGAAAACGCTACAATACCGATGTGGCTGACACGGAGCAGCTCCTCCGTATCGTCCAATCCATTCCCTCTCCAAAAGCAGAACCATTCCGAGCCTGGTTAGCACAGGTTGGCCGAGAGCGCATTGAGGAAACCATCGACCCGGAGTTGACCATCGAGCGGGCATTGGAAACCTATCTCAAGAAGGGCTATACCCGCGAGTGGATCAACCAGCGGCTGCAAGCCATCCAAGTCCGTAAGGAACTGACAGATGAATGGGATGCACGCGGCATGCAGAAGGGCGTGGAATACGCAATCCTCACCGATGAGATCTCCCGCGCGTGGTCGGGGATGTCCACCCGCCAGTACAAAAACCTGAAAGGCTTGAAAAAGGAAAACCTCCGTGATAACATGACCACGCTGGAGCTGGTGCTGAATATGCTGGCGGAGGCAACCA
>ERZ1673701.388-NODE-388-length-51868-cov-26.257291_pt1 | contig 51868 bp, 33 predicted proteins | sample MGYA00580231_ERZ1673701 | MGnify/ENA primary metagenome ERZ1673701 (study PRJEB41218, sample SAMN15661798) | gut metagenome | host: Homo sapiens | place: Canada: London | collected 2015-08-20/2019-03-30 | study: EMG produced TPA metagenomics assembly of...
TATCTCTCTTTTCTTTTTTCTTAATTTTGTCCAATATCTATTGTAGCACTACAAATGCTTTATATAAAATAGCCACTTTCTATTGACATTTGTGTCTGAAAATGGTATAATATATATGTATTAAAGTGTCGATAAGATAAGTTTGGTGTTTTATTACAGAATATCATTGATTATTTTGTCAACTTTGACCTACTACACTGGTGCGAATTTGCACTAGTCTAAAACAAGCTTTTTCTTCATTGTCTACAAATGCAACTACTACACTAGTGCGAATTTGCACTAGTCTAAAACTCTATGTAGCTTTTCTTGTAAAACATATTTCTACTACACTGGTGCGATTTTGCACTAGTCTAAAACTCATCTGCCTTCTGCATATCGGACACTTGACTACTACACCGGTGCGAATTTGCACTAGTCTAAAACTTACACCTCCTTATGCGATTTTATCGTGCGCTACTACACTGGTGCGAATTTGCACTAGTCTAAAACTTCATCTTCAAGACCGAGCAGGGACATCATCTACTACACTGGTGCGAATTTGCACTAGCTGGCAAAGTTTAACATCAAAACCAACAAATAAAAAAATCCCTTAACGCTCAATGCGCTAAGGGATAACTAATATAAGGAGTGATATTTATGGCAAAAAAGAATAAAATGAAGCCTAGAGAGCTGCGTGAGGCTCAGAAAAAAGCCAGACAGCTCAAAGCGGCTGAGATAAATAATAACGCTGCTGCAGAGGCTGCTGCACCTGCGGCAGAGAAGAAAAAATCCTCCGTCAAGGCGGCAGGAATGAAGTCTATTCTTGTCAGCGAAAATAAAATGTACATAACCTCTTTCGGCAAGGGCAATTCTGCTGTGCTTGAATATGAGGTGGATAATAATGACTACAACCAAACTCAGCTTTCCTCTAAGGGCAGCAGCAATATCGAGCTTCATGGTGTAAACGAAGTAAACATCACTTTTTCCAGCAAGCATGGCTTTGAGAGCGGAGTGGAGATAAATACTTCAAACCCTACTCACAGAAGCGGTGAAAGCTCGCCTGTAAGATGGGATATGCTGGGGCTTAAATCGGAGCTTGAAAAGCGCTTTTTCGGCAAAACTTTTGATGATAATATACATATCCAGCTTATTTACAACATTCTGGATATCGAAAAGATACTTGCGGTGTATGTAACGAATATCGTTTATGCGCTGAATAATATGCTTGGTGTAAAGGGTTCAGAAAGTCATGACGATTTTATTGGGTATCTTTCCACAAATAATACTTATGATGTTTTTATTGACCCTGATAATAGCAGTTTATCTGATGATAAGAAAGCGAATGTCAGAAAAAGCCTTAGCAAGTTCAATGTCCTGCTGAAAACTAAGCGCCTTGGCTATTTCGGTCTTGAAGAGCCAAAGACAAAGGATACAAGAGTTTCGCAAGCTTACAAAAAGCGTGTTTATCATATGCTTGCAATTGTGGGGCAGATAAGACAGTGTGTTTTTCATGATAAATCGGGTGCAAAAAGATTTGACCTTTACAGTTTTATTAACAATATTGATCCCGAATACAGAGAAACCCTTGACTATCTTGTAGATGAGAGATTTGATTCTATAAATAAGGGCTTTATCGAGGGTAACAAGATCAATATCAGCTTGCTTATTGATATGATGAAAGGCTATGAGGCTGATGATATCATACGCCTTTATTATGATTTCATTGTGCTTAAATCTCAGAAAAATCTCGGCTTTTCTATCAAAAAGCTTCGTGAGAAAATGTTGGACGAATACGGCTTCAGATTTAAGGACAAGCAATATGACCCTGTGCGCTCAAAGATGTACAAGCTTATGGATTTTCTGCTTTTCTGCAACCACTACAGAAATGACGTTGCCGCAGGCGAAGCTCTTGTGCGCAAACTGCGTTTTTCAATGACCGATGATGAAAAAGAGGGGATATATGCTGATGAAGCGGCAAAGCTTTGGGGCAAATTCAGGAATGATTTTGAAAATATCGCCGACCACATGAACGGTGACGTTATCAAGGAGCTTGGCAAGGCTGACATGGATTTTGATGAGAAAATTCTTGACAGTGAAAAGAAGAATGCGTCTGACCTTTTGTATTTCTCCAAAATGATATATATGCTCACATATTTTCTTGACGGCAAGGAGATAAACGATCTTCTTACAACGCTTATCAGCAAGTTTGATAACATCAAGGAGTTTTTGAAGATAATGAAAAGCTCTGCTGTTGATGTTGAGTGTGAGCTTACGGCGGGCTACAAGCTGTTCAATGACAGCCAGAGGATAACCAACGAGCTTTTTATCGTAAAGAACATTGCTTCCATGAGAAAGCCTGCGGCTTCAGCGAAGCTTACGATGTTCCGTGACGCACTGACTATACTCGGTATAGACGACAATATCACGGATGATAGGATAAGCGAGATTTTAAAACTTAAAGAAAAAGGCAAGGGCATACATGGTCTGAGAAATTTCATAACAAACAATGTTATCGAGTCCTCTCGGTTTGTATACCTTATCAAGTATGCGAACGCTCAGAAGATAAGAGAAGTGGCTAAGAATGAGAAAGTTGTCATGTTTGTTCTTGGGGGTATCCCTGACACGCAGATAGAGCGTTATTACAAGAGTTGTGTGGAGTTTCCTGACATGAACAGTTCTTTGGAAGCAAAGCGCAGTGAGCTTGCGAGAATGATAAAGAACATCAGCTTTGATGATTTCAAAAATGTGAAACAGCAGGCAAAGGGCAGAGAAAACGTGGCTAAGGAGAGGGCAAAGGCTGTTATCGGGCTTTATCTTACGGTCATGTATCTGCTGGTGAAAAATCTTGTAAATGTCAATGCAAGGTATGTTATTGCGATACACTGCCTTGAACGTGATTTTGGGCTGTATAAGGAGATAATTCCTGAGTTGGCTTCAAAGAACTTGAAAAATGACTACAGGATACTTTCACAGACGCTTTGTGAACTTTGTGATGATCGTGATGAGTCGCCGAATTTGTTCTTGAAAAAGAACAAGCGGCTGCGCAAGTGCGTTGAAGTTGATATCAATAATGCAGACAGCAGCATGACAAGAAAATACCGCAACTGTATTGCTCATCTTACTGTAGTTCGTGAACTGAAAGAATACATAGGAGATATTCGTACAGTGGATTCTTACTTCTCCATTTATCATTATGTTATGCAGCGCTGTATCACGAAAAGGGAAAATGACACAAAGCAAGAAGAGAAAATAAAGTATGAGGACGATCTTTTAAAAAATCACGGCTATACGAAAGACTTTGTAAAGGCTCTCAACTCGCCGTTTGGATACAACATTCCGAGGTTTAAAAATCTTTCAATTGAGCAGTTGTTTGACAGAAATGAATATCTTACTGAAAAGTAGCGTGGTGTAGATACCGCCGCTCTCTTGGGGGACAGGAGGCGGCGGTAATATTCATTCTTGTAAAAGACGTGGTGGATATTCTGCTTGATTTGTTTTTTGGAAAGAAGAAGTAGGACAAGTGAAAATCAGAGCGCTGTATGCAATGTGGTGCGGATATCTACAAACGCTTAGCAGCATAAAGCTGTTGGATAAAGACGGCGAGATATCTAAAGATGTAACAACTCATATCACAAAAGAAGAAGCCAAAAAGTTGATGAAGCTCCTTAAAAAGCTGAATATTTTTCGATTTTCTACCTCATAAGCGTCATTAGGGGAATAGTCCCAATCGTCTGTAGAAGCGATAACAACAGTATCGTTCTTAAAGTCAACTATAGCGCCAACACCATATGTAGTGATAAGCTGAGTTTTTCTTATATCTCCAACGGAGATCTTTTTGTCTGAATATGTTGATATGCCATTGTTTTCGTCTTTGACTTTTTTTCTGAAATTTGGTTTAGGCATTTAATTGCCCCCTATCTTTTGGTAAAATAAATATTTGCGTTTGGCTCAACATTTCGTACAGAATTAAGTATGGTAGGAATATCTGAGCCGTTTTGATTATCTGCGCTTCTGAACAAAGCAATATCTTCATTATGATAATCGGTAAAAACTAATTTATTTGGAAGCCGCTCTGTCAGAGTGACCCAACAATCAAGGTAATAATCGAGCCATTCTTCTGCATAATCTCTTATTCTGGACTCGATACTTTCGACACGTTCAAGCATGGTTTGTTATATCTGCTCTATATCTTTATCATCAGCAGTTTTTCGACGATGGCAGCAAAAATCCTGCTCTCACACAGAAGATCGTGGACAGCGTATCGAGGCTTTATGAGAAGGATCAGAAGTTTGTGCTGGAGATTTCGGAGAGGTTGGGGAAAGATTGAATCGATAAAGTGCCTTAATGCTAGTCATAAGGCACTTTTGCTATGTGGAGCATACAAAAAAGAGTTACGCTTTTTGATCCATCAAAGCATGACCCTACTTTTTTTAGGTAATACAAAAACTCCCCCTGCGGCGTTAAGTTCTAATAATAAAAAAAGCCATGACGGACAATGCCCGTCACGGCGAGTGACTGGTCGAGGTGACGGGACTTGAACCCACGGCCTCTGCGTCCCGAACGCAGCGCTCTACCAAACTGAGCCACACCTCGAAATACCACTGTAATATTATATCACACCCATCAAACCTTGTCAAGGCGTTTTTTTCTGTTTTGTATCCTCTTTGCTCTTTTTTACTGCGTTGACCTTTGGTGTATGACGAATTTATTGAAATCATTCTCATTGTAACTTATTTTCATTGACATACGCCTTGCGTTGTGATATTATATATATAAAGGTGTTCTCATTTAAAAGTTTTTGTATGAGGTGATGAAATTGATGAATATGAAGAAAAGAATGTTGAGCATTGTCCTGTCTGGCGCAATGGCTGTTTCTACTGCTGTGTCTGCTGGATCGTTCAGTGCATTTGCCGTGGCGCAATGTGTTGCGTATTCAGGCTCTAATGTGAATGATCAGGACTATGTGCAATGGTCTGACACAGTGAAATCTTACCTGACAGTGTGCGACAACGGCAATTATATGCGTGTCCAGTCAGGCGCTATCGAGGGCAAGCTCCTTGTGGAATATTACAGCTCTGATTTTGAACCGCTCAGCACTAAGCTTATCGACAATGAACTGCCGGTCTTTGGCGCTTTCTATGACTCAGGTGATAATTATTATGTCCTTAGCGGTCAGGAAAATCCGAAACAAAACGACTCCCTCGAGGTTTTCCGTATAACGAAGTATGATAAGAATTGGAACAAAATAAAGTCCTGCGGTCTGTATGGAGCTAACACTACAGTTCCATTCGACGCAGGCTCGGCAAGAATGACCCATAGCGGTGACCACCTGCTTGTGAGAACCTGCCACAAAATGTATAAATCAAGCGACGGCAATAATCATCAGGCTAATGTTACCATTGAAGTGGATATGCCTTCAATGACTATCACTGATTCATATACCGGCGTCATGAACGTTGATTATGGCTATGTGAGCCACTCCTTCAATCAGTTTATAAAAACCGACGGCAACCATATAGTAGCCCTCGACCATGGTGACGCTCATCCACGTTCTGCCGTTCTGGTGAAGTATAATTCTGATTTTACTACAGGCAAATTCTTCCCAAGCTATTTTGATAAGGTCAGCAATATCGACGTTGTAACATACCCTGAATATACCGCCGGTCACTATAACTATACAGGTGCGGCTATAGGCGGCTTTGATGTGTCATCATCAAGCTATATCGTAGCACAGAGTACAGTTGACCTTGATTATATCAATACGTCAGAAACACGAAACGTCTACGTTTCCGCTGTTTCAAAGGACCTTTCCACAAACAAGCTCAATAAGATAACTTCTTATGCAGAGGGTACAGCTTCAGCTTCTGCTCCACAGCTTGTGAAGATAAATAATAACAGCTTTTTGCTATTGTGGGCCAGAGATACAAAGGTAAGCTGTGTGAAGCTAAACGCTGACGGCACAGTAAACGGCAGTATACACACCTTTGAGGGAAGCCTTTCAGATTGCCAGCCTGTTATCAAAAACGGCAGAGCAGTTTGGTATGTTTACGATAAAAATAACGTGACCTTCAACTCCCTGAACCTTTCAAATCTTGACGATATAAAGACGGTTGACGTCAAAACAGGTCATGACTACGAAACAAAGTACGCATCAAAAACTGACGGCACTGTAACACAGACCTGCAAGTCTTGCGGTTATGTGAATAAGTTCACAGTTCCGACCTCTACCACTGTTTATTGGCGCACAGACATTTCGAATACGTCCTTTTCAAGCGTATTGAGCAAAACTCAGTTCAGTGTGGGCGACAGCATTGATTTCTGGCTTTATGACGATACAGACTACACAGTTGAATTTTCTGATCGCAGCATGGTAAGTGTAAATAAGCTTGAAAACTATGCTAATGATATCAGACGTATCACATTCAAAAACGGCGGTTCACTCACTGTAAAAATTTATCCTACATACAATCCGTCTGTAGCAAAGACATACAAACTCACCTGCGGATGCACGAGCCACACATATGGCAGTGCTGTTATCACAAAACAGCCTACCTGCACATCAGAGGGTACAAAAACAAAAACTTGTACACAGTGCGGAGCAACAGTAACAGAAACAATTGCAAAGCTTTCCCACAGCTACACAACCACAGTTGTTGCACCTACTTGCACTGCTGACGGCTATACACTCCACAAGTGTTCTGTTTGCGGTACTTCATACAAGGATAACACAACTAAGGCAACAGGTCACAGCTACGGAAATTCTGTTGTAACAAAACAGCCTACCTGCACATCAGAGGGTACAAAAATAAAGACTTGCACAAAGTGCAATGCGACAGTTACAGAAACTATAGCAAAGACTTCACACAAATATGCTGACACAGTTGTTGCACCTACTTGCACTACTAACGGCTACACTCTCCACAAGTGTTCTGTTTGCGGTACTTCATACAAGGATAGCACAACTAAGGCAACAGGTCACAGCTACGGAAATTCTGTTGTAACAAAACAGCCTACCTGCACATCAGAGGGTACAAAAATAAAGACTTGCACAAAGTGCAATGTGACAGTTACAGAAAAGCTTCCTGCAAAGGGTCACACTGCAGTTACCGACAAGGGCTACCCTGCTACTTGCACCACCGCAGGCAAAACAGACGGCTCACATTGCTCAGTTTGCAATACTGTTATCAAGGTTCAGACAGTGATAAATGCCACAGGTCACAAGTCAAGCGGTTGGATAGTTGACAAGGCGGCTTCTATCGGAGTTAAAGGCTCAAAACACAAGGAATGTACAGTCTGCAAGAAAGTTCTTGAAACGGCTGAAATTCCTGCACTTTCAAGAATTAGCATTTCAAAGGCAAGCGTGACACTTTCCACTTCGACCTACGCATATGACGGCAAAGCAAAGAAGCCTGGTGTAACGGTCAAGCTAAACGGCAAAACTTTGAAGAATGGTACAGATTACACAGTTTCCTATTCAAACAACACCAAGGTCGGAACAGCTACTGTAAAAATCACAGGCAAGGGCAATTACACAGGCTCAGTTTCTAAGACCTTCAAAATCAAAAATAACTTCAAGAAAGCCACAGTTTCGGGCATTTCCACAAAGGCTTTCACTGGCAAAAATATCACTCAGAGCATTACTGTTAAATACAATGGCAAAACGCTGAAAAAAGGCACTGACTATACAGTTTCCTACTCAAACAACAAAAAAGTTGGCACTGCCACTGTAAAGATAACAGGAAAAGGTTCTTACACAGGCACTATCACAAAGACGTTCAAGATAAATCCTGCCAAGCAGGAGATACAGAAGCTCACGGCAAAGTCAAAGGCATTCTTTGTGGATTGGGCGCAGAAAGGCTCTGCTACTGGATATGAAATTCAGTACGCTACCAACTCAAAGTTCACAAGTGCAAAGAAAGTTACCATAACAAATAAAAAGACCGATACCAAGACGGTTTCTAAGCTTTCGGGCAAAAAGAAATACTATGTTCGTGTTCGTTCGTACACAACTGTAAAGGGTACTAAGTATTATGGTGCTTGGTCGGCTTCAAAGAGTGTGACTACAAAGAAATAATTTTATATGAGAACAGCGTATCGCAGGGGGCTGCGGTACGCTGTTTTATTTTTACTTTGATATTGCAGTTCGAGACCTCAAAAAATTATTCTTTTCCTAGTCTTTCAGAAACTTCAAGCACCAATCGCTGGTCTTTTTCCGAAAGTTTCGACACGCTCTCAACTATTTTTTGTGTCAGTGCAGGTTTTTTGATGTCGTCATCACGCTTATATTAGTATTGTTTCTTGATATATACCGCTAAAAAGGGTTATAATGTAAAAGTAAACTAATTTTAAACGGACATACCTTTGTCTGGCAATTATATTATACTGAAAGCAAGATAAAACGACAAAATACGATGATCTGCCGCACCGATAATTTGACATTTTTGGTTAAATAAAAAAATATTCTTCGAAAACGTTATACTAAGCAGCCAGCTTAACAAATTCAAAATCAAATGTGGTATAATTGTAAGAAAGAGGGTTATAAAATGGAAAATGAGCGTTTAGACAGAGTACTTGAAATATTTTATCGGCTTTTGCACGGCGAGGTCGTTTCTAACAAGCTTATTGCGGAGGAGTATAGGATATCATCAAAGAGCGTCAGTCGTGACATTGCAAGGATAAACGATTTTCTTGCGGAACACAGGGAGCTTATGCAAAATGCCGAGGTCACATATTCGCACAAGGACAGGGCTTACATACTTAAAAGCGACGAGTTTCTGAAAAATCAGGAGCTTTTTGCCTTGGTAAAAGTGATACTCGGGGCACGTTGTTTCAGCAAAGAAGATATGCTATTCATTGTATCTAAGCTGAGAAAGTTTACCACTGCCAATGACCGAAAGCTTCTTGATGAGGTGATCCGCAGGGAGATATATCATTATCACGAGGTACGCTCTGACTGCGACAGCGTGATAAACAATCTTTGGCGTCTTGTGCAGTGCATTGATGGTAAGAAGGTCATTTCGGTAACATATCTGAAAATGGACAGGAGCGAAGTTGTTAGGAAGCTGAAGCCTGCGGCGATAATGTTCAGCGAATATTATTTTTATCTTATCGCATATGCGGCAGATGATACCCAGTACAAGGCGAGGTATTTCCGCATTGACAGGATAAAAAATATTGTTGAGCACAGGGAGAATTTCCAGCTTGATCGTGAGCACAGCTTTGACGAGGGCGACCTGCGTGAGAAAAATCAGTTTATGTTTCCAGGGGACAACGTGCGGATAACCTTTGAGTTTTCGGGGCTGTCTTTGCAGGCAGTTCTTGACAGGCTGCCCACCGCAAAAGTCATTGAGCAGAACGGCACAAAGAGCGTTATCACTGCCGAGGTCAACTACGGCAGGGGGATAATAATGTACCTGCTCTCCCAAGGCTCGTGGGTAAAAGTCCTTGAGCCAAAACCGCTTGTGGAGGATATGCTGGCAGAGATTGGGGCGATGGGGGAAAGGTATGAGGAGAAATGATTTTACAGCGGTAATAATTAACTATTAAATACAAAGATCAGGTTAGGATGTATAATATGAGTGAAATATTGAAATTAGAAAATGAGGGACTTGCCGTTGAATTTGAAGTCATACCGGCCGTAAGTGAAACTGACATTAAGCAGAGCGGCAATGACATCGACGCTGCGATAAAAGATATAGATAATTGTCTTAACATCACAAATAAAAAAATCGAAGCTCTTAATTCCGAAATAGATAGGCTTACTAATCACGCTGACGGAATGGATTATATTGTGGCAGTTGTAAGCGGAATATTAGCAGGAGCAATTGATTCTATATGGGTTGGAGATTTTTCATTAGATCGTGCAAATGAATATGGTGATAATAAAGTAAATAACTTTGTGATTAAAATTGCACAAAAAGCGGGTTATACAGGTGATGATCTTAATGGTGCAGTAAAATATCTTGAAAAGAATTATGCTATCGTTGCCGATAAAGCTACAAATGATTTCGGTGGAGGTTTACAGCACCATTTACGAGATTTCTCACATCACCCAACACTTATAGGTTTATTTTTCTCTATGCTTACTCAGTTTACACATAAATTATATGGCACAGACGTAGCCGGACACTTTAAAGTGGTTGAAGTGTCTCAAGCAGACCTGATCTTGATCGGTAAGAATTTGCCTGAGAAAATTACATTTGGATTGATCAACTGGTTTTTTCATATGATAAGCGATATGGCTGGCTCATCTTCTTCGATCAGCAAAGGTAATACCGGAACTGGTTTGCCAGGTCCTTTAGTTTCATTTTTAAAGGAAATATCGGCACTTCCAATATTCCGTAAACTTGATGATAATGGATATAAGAAGTTTTCTGTTTGGATATCTAAACTCTTTAACGGAACATTGCTTGCAAAAAAAGATGAAAATGGGAAAATAATAGAAGCTGTAAAATTTGATCTGAGGACTGAAATAGGCGTTGCCAATGAATTAAAAAGGCAAGCTGTTCCAGTGATTATAAACGAATGCATTGTTCGTGGTTTTTATTTTATAAGAAGATTATGCAATGAAATAAAATCAAAGGATATCAGGTCATTTGATGAAATGTCACGAGTTGATTGGAAAGCAACTTTACCATTCAAAAATCGCACTATAGTGCGTATGCTTACAATCTCAACTGGAACGTTTATGGCTTTTGATTTAATTGACGCTGCAATAAGATCAGCGGCAAAGTCAGGCGGTAATGCAGCAGTTTTTGCAAAAGAGTTTATTCTCAAAGTGAATTTTGTAGGTGTGGGCAGATTTGCTATTGCCGCTGGCACGGATATCGGTATGGGCATAAAACGAAATAAACTTAGGAATGAGCGTATGCAGCTCTATACAACAAGTATTAGATTACTAAATGCCAAGGTATATTATTGTGAAGCAAATATGTGGATAGCAGCCGAGGATGCAGGAAAGAGTATCGAAGAAGCATATCAGGTAATGATCGTGTCTGTAGAACGCTATCAAGAAAGTATACAACAAATTTCAGAAGATATGAAAAAATTAGATAAACTTATACCAGAAGCGGAAAAGAATAACCCAGGACTTACAGATGATATTTATGACATCTTGAAGTGGGGATAATAAAAAAGGAGTGTTACATATGAGTAATGAACTTGAAATTTTTAAGGTCAATCAATCTGAACTTCCAAACATCATTACAGATCAATGGCGTGATATACAAGGTTTGGAAGATAAGGTGAAGAAGTCTGTTAAAATGGCTCAGACTGCAAAAACTTCTGCTGACAGGGCTTATGGCAAATCAGCAGGTTTTGGACACAAAAAAGAAGCTATTGAATCTTTGCAGGAAGCTTCTGCTGATCTTGCAGAATCACAGGTACAGGTCGTTGAGGCGCAACAACTTTCTTTTGAATATCAGAAGAAGCTAAGCGAGATAACCAAGTATCTGTTTGCACTTGGCGTAAGTAATATAGCTGCCAACAGGACAGTTGTTCGTGAATTGGAGTTAAAGCTGAGAGGTGCTTCAGAGGGGGAGCTTTCCGACTTGGCAAGAAAAGAAGTTCTGAGCGTTATATCCCAGTTGAAAGCTCAGGAAGATATGATGAATAAGCAAAAGCAAATGTCTGAAACGTTAAAATCACAGGATAAAACGATATCAGAACATCAAAAGAAAGCGGAACATCACGATGAAGTCCTTGCAAAAATGGCGCAAAAAGACAAAGAACAAGACCTGACGCTATCTAAACACACTAAAAAAGATCTTGAACATGATCGTCTTTTAGCTGAAAGAAAACAGAAAGACGAGGAGCAGGACAAATGGCTTTCTGAGCAGGCTGAAAAAGACCTTGAACATGACAGACTCTTGGCGGAAAGAAAACAAAAAGACGAAGAACAGGACAAATGGCTTTCTGAGCAGGCTAAAAAAGATCGTGAACATGACAATCTCTTGGCGGAAAGAAAACAGAAAGACGAAGAACAGGACAAATGGCTATCCGAACAGGCAGAAAAGGATCGTGAACACGATAGACTCTTAGAGGAAAGAAAGCAGAAAGATGAAGAACAAGACAGCAAGCTTTTGGAACATCAGGAATCATTAGACGTAATTATGGAAAGAGATAAATCTCAGGATAAAGCCATAAATAAACTTACAGATGAAAACAAAAAGCTTATGAAACTAGTCGAAGACCTGACAGCAACCAAAAGTGATAAAAAAGCGGTTCCGAAAAATAAACCGTGTAAACGCAATAATCGCCAAATTTCTGACAATACTAAAATTGCAGCCAAACAGGGCAACGCTGAGGAGCGACCTGACGCAGGCTGTGAGATAAAACGTTGGAAAGCGGCGGCAGAAATGTCGTCATTTTTCAATATTCCACCGGATATCTCCAAAGCGGATAAACCTCAGGAGTTTGAGGGTGGAACCCTCATCAGCCGTTAGGCTGCAAACCTGTCCTCAAAGAAAATCGCAAGCTGGGAATACGCCAGACCCCAGTCTCTGATAGGCATGGTCCACTTCTTGGCTATCTCTTTGACGCTCATATAGATGACCTTGCGTATGGAATCATCGGTCGGAAAAACCGCCTTTGATTTTGTAAATTTTCTTACCATTCTATGGTAGCTTTCGACAGCGTTCGTCGTATATATTATCTTCCTGATCTCCTGCGGATATTCAAAGAATGTTGTCAGTTCAGCCCAGTTTTTGTCCCATGATTTTAAGATGTTGGGATACTTTTTATTCCATTTTTCACGAAACTCTTCCTTGGCAAATTCTGCATCATCAAGATTGACTGCACCGTAGATTTTCTTTAAATCAGCGCATACGGCTTTTCTGTCCTTGTAAGGCACGAATTTACAGCTGTTCCTGATCTGATGAACGATGCAAAGCTGATTCTTTGTCTTCGGGAAAATAGCGTTGATCGCATCACAAAGTCCTGTCAGATTATCGTGACAAGCTATGAAAATGTCCGTGACTCCGCGATTTTTCAGGTCTGAGCATATACTTGCATAAAAGCTTGCTGACTCATTTTCAGAAATCCATGTTCCAAGAATCTCCTTCTGACCCTCCATGTTGATACCGAGTACAGAGTACACGCATTTGCTGATGATCTTGTTGTCTTTTCTTGAATTGAAAACAATTCCGTCAAAGAAAACTACGGGGTATATTTTGTCAAGAGGTCTGTTCTGCCACTCGTTTACTTCGGGAAGGATCTTGTCGGTTATACGGGAAATGAGTCCCTGAGAAATTTCTGAACCGTAGATCTCATGAAGAGTGTCCTCAATATCACGCTGAGACATTCCCTTAGCGTACATCGCCATGATCTTATGCTCAATTTCATCTGTGTGAGTCTGTCTTTTTTCGATGATTTTAGGTTCAAATTCACCGTTTCTGTCACGGGGAACGGCTATTTCACACTCGCCGTAATCGCTGGAAATGGTCTTTTTGCCATAACCGTTTCTGCTGTTTCCGGAGTTGTTGCCGAGAACAGAGTTTTTCTCATAACCCAGATGCTCGTCCATCTCAGCTTCAAGCATCTGCTCGATAGTTCCTGCAAACAAACGCTTGAGTTTAGCCTGAATATCGCCTGTGCTTTCGCAGTCCGCCATGATGAGCTTCACAAGCTCCATTTCCTTCTCGCTTAAACCGTGATCTCTTGTTTTCATTACAATCTACCTCCAAATTTCTTTGTGGGTATTATTGTCATTTACACGGTTGGGTATTCAGACTCAAAAAAGCAACTATTATTTCATACATAGTTGCTGGAACATCATTGCTTTTGTCAATTGTTCATTTCTTTATTTGATCATAAACTATATTACTTACTTATTTTAAAAACTTTGTTTTCCATAACCACCCATCCTGTATAGTAACCGTTAAATCCTCCGCACCCTCCCCAAAAAAAATATGACCCTGCAAGGAATCACCGTCCCTGCAGGGTCATATTCATTCATTGTCTTTGAATTTGAAATTTTTGTATACATACCTGATCATATTGTATTCGATCTCAGCTTTATTCATCCCAAGGCAATAATATTGTTCCCGCTGGCTTTGAAAACAGCTCCGTCAGATATTTCTCTGCGTCAAGTCCATTCGCCTGAGCCGTTGAAATAAGTGAATATAGTGCGGCACTTGCTTTGGCTCCGTTGGCCGTGTTGCTGAAAAGCCAGTTTTTCTGCCGATGGCAAACGGCCTTATTGCATTTTCTGCCCTGTCGTTGTCTATGGGAACATCTCCGTTTTCTAGAAATGTGTAAAGATATTTTTTCTCATTGACATTTCGCTGACTGGGAGGTATCCGCAAAGCCCTCTGCAAGCTCCGTCAAGAAGGTGTTGACTTACACTGTGAAGCGTGGGGACACGCTCTCAGGCATCGCACAGCGCTACAAGACCACTGTTGCGAAGCTTGTCAAGGACAATGGTCTCAAGAATCCGAACATTATTTACGCAGGGCAGAAAATTAAAATCAAGTAGGTAGTAAGACAGCCGACAGGGGTTATTCCTTGTCGGCTGTTTTCATATCTTCATCTATTAACTTGTTAATGTACCCGTTGATACTCATGCCCTTACTTTCTGCATAGGCTTTTAGTTCTTCTCTCCTGCCTTTCTTGACAACTAAACTTATTCTGTCATATGCCTTTTCATTATATAGTCTTTTACTGGCTGTTGATGTTTTACCACTCACAGTTGCACCTCCTTGTTCTATATTATAGCATACTTGAAGCACTTACGCAAGTATGCAAAATGTACAAGCATACTTGCGTAAGTTTGTGCATTTTGCGTACACGAATTATACACGATAAAGCTGAATTGTAAATATATGCTTGTGAAATGCGGAACAAATGAAACGGCTTAAATGCTGTAAATGCGTGGTTTACAAGCAATTTTATAAAGCAATAAAAAGTGGTGTGAAGTGGTATATTTAATCTCTCCATCTCCGCCAGTCACTCGCCGTGACGTGCATTGTCCGTCATGGCTTTTTTTGTTATCAAACTTTAGTCCCGCTCAATAAGTTTGTTTGTAAACTTTACAATGTAGGGGGCGTGCCACTGCACCCAATCCGCTATCATTTATGGTAGCGGATTTTTTCGCCCCCGCCCATAGGTATGATACGCTGGGAGGGGTTTGATGCTCGCCGTGACGGGCATTTTATGTACTCATGTCCCTTGTGCATATGTGCTAAGCCCGCAAGATTGCAATTGTATGTAATGTCGAAAAGGTGAATATAGTCTTGACAAAAGACCGGACGTCTGTTAAACTTATCCTAAGCAAAGACCGGGGACGACACCCATAGAAAATAACAGCGTCGGAGCTAAACGCAAGCCTGTGTAATACAGGTGCTAATTTAATATAGCTGTGCAAGGGGGAGATACCCATAGAAAAAAACGTTATTGTTACAGACGTGAACGGAAAACGAATCGGAGCTACCTATCCCAAAAGGGCTAAGGGGCTTGTTAAGAACGGTCGGGCAGAGTATGCAAGCGACTGTGAAAAATGTACTATAAGAATGTTGGATACTCATAAGCCGACCGTGGATGTTACGGAGGTAAATAATATGGGTAAAGTAATAGATTTTGATCCTAGAGATTTTAAGGCAGATAAGTCCTGCGAAAACAATGTCATAGCTAAATATTTTGTGACCGATAAGGACGGCGAAAACGTTATTGCCTATTCTATTGGAAACTGGAATTGGGATTGGACGCAGATATGCTGTGACAAAAAGCTTGAGAAAAATACCGACTATGTTTTCAGATTTGTGATAGTCGGAGGCTATTGCAATACGTGCAATGAAACTTCTCGTTTTGAGATCGTGCCTATGCCAGACGGCAGTTTTACCGATGAAGCTTACGAAGACAGATACACCTACGATCTGGCTCAGAACAGATATAAGCCTGTTTTATGCAAAAAGACCGATGAGGGTATGCTGAGGCTTTTTGAGATACCTTTCAGCACCTTTGATTGCGAAGATTTCAGGTTTGTATTCATTGCTATGCACGCTGTTGCAACGCTTTATGCGCCAAAAGAGTTTTCAGCTTATGCAGACCTTGAGGATACGAATTTTGACCAGCTTCGTGATGAGATCAACAGCAAAAACAGCGAGGATAATTCTGCAAATGTGGTGATGGATTTCACAGGCGCTCATGTCACACGCTCGACTGTCACCGATCTGCTGACAATGGCTCGTTTTGGTAAAAGCGAGAATGTTTGTATTGATTTTACAGGAGCTTTCATAGAGGACGATAAGCCGGACGATATTCAGGCTGATGCAGATGATACCGGGTCTGACGATATTGCTGTTGAGCTTATGGACGTTGCAGACAACTGAGCTTCGCAGGAAGATATACTTTACTAAGATATTATGATTTAATAAGTTGATCCAAACAGGGAAACCCATTGATCGGGTTTCTCTGTTTTTTTTCGCACAAAAAACCACCCACAGCCAAAATCAGCCGTGGGTGGCAATATCATTTTAAATTAACACTATCCCTTATTTGTTCAATGCTATCTTGCCCATTGCGTCAGCCTGCATGATAGCGTCATAAAGCTCGATAGGCTGTACGTCGCCTGCAAGATTGTGGATAGTTTCGCCTGGGATACAAGCGTTCTTTGCAATAGTTTCTACCTGCTCAGGTGTAGTTACACCTATCTCCTCAAGTGTGACAGGAAGTCCCACTTCAAGGCAGAAGTTCTGTACCTCTTCAAACTCTTCCTTTGGCGCACCCTCAAGTACAAGCTGAACCAGTGTACCAAGGGCTACACAACAGCCGTGGTCTGCGTGCTTGATTCCCAATGATGTTACGCCATTGTAGAACGAGTGTGCAGCCGCACAGTTTACGTTGTCTGCTCCAACGCCTGAAAGATATACGTTAGCCTCGCAGATAGCTTCAAGGGCAGGTGTAACTGCGTGTACCTTGCAAGCCTCAACTGCCTGCTTGCCGTATGTTTTCAGCGTGTCATAGCAAAGTCTTGCAAGTGCCTGTCCTGCTCTTGTGATGCCTGTGCCTTCAAGGCTTGCAGACTCTGTTCTTATGGAAGCTCTGCCCTCAAAATATGTACCAAGTGCATCGCCCATGCCTGCAATAAGGAACTTTACAGGTGCGTTTGCGATAACTGTTGTGTCTACCATTACTGCGTCTGGATTGGTAGGATAGAAAAGATATTTGTCAAAGCTGTGGTCATCATTGTATATTACTGACAGACCTGTACATGGCGCATCTGTTGCCGCAACTGTAGGCACGATAACAATGTGCTTGCCTGTGTAGTATGCCGTAGCTTTTGCAGTATCAACTGCGCTTCCACCGCCAACTGCAACTACTGTGTCGATGTTGTCAGCCTTTACTATCTCTTCCATTTTGGCTATCTCGCCCTTGCTTGATATACCACCAAATACTTCATAGCGTCTGTAATCGTCAAGCTCGCCAAAGCTTTTTTCTATCTTGTCATGACAGGCTTTGTAGCCACTGTTTGAACATACAAACAGCCACCTTTTGCCCATATAGCCCATTTCTTCATGAAACTTAAGTGTAGCATCTCTGCCCTGAACATATTTGAGCGGCTCACGCATTGCTCTGAGTCTTCCCATCATAATGAATTACCTCCGATTTGTTTGATTTATTAACTTTATACGGAATTCTCTCCGTATTTTCAATTAGATTATAGCATTTTGCACAAAAGATACAAGAAACATTTTATAAATGATATGTGAATTATTTGTTGTGGCAACATTTGAAAATGTAAAGCTTGGAGGACGATAAAACAAAAAAGGCGGAGGCTCTTTGCGAGCTGTCCGCCTTTTTCATATGTTCAGCATTACGGAAGCGTAAAACATTCCGTCACCGTATTCAAATTTAGCTACGCCATTGTATTTGGCGGCAATGTTCTTGACAGACTCTGTGCCGATCCCTTTGCCTTTGCGTTTTGAGGAAAGGAAACCGCCTTCTGGGTCGGTGAGGATAGTTCCGGTGAAGGTGTTGTCCACCGCCAGGCAAAGGGAATAGCTGTCAGCCTTTGCTCTGATTATTATTTTTTTATTCTTTGCACTGTCAGACACGCAGCCGTGAATGGCGTTTTCGATAAGATTTCCGAAAAGCACAGAGAGGTCGGTTATGTCTATTTTTATATCATCTGGGATGTCAGCGCTCACCTTGTATTCAATGCCGCTGCTTTCTGCTATTTGAGCAAAATATGCAAGAAGTGCGCTTACAGATGTGTTTTTGCAGTAAATGCGTTCTGATATATCGGGCATAGAATCCCTGAAAGAATTGAGATATTCCGAAAGCTTATCGTATTCGCCCTTTTTCAGAAGCTCCTGCATAAGAGCGATATGGTGTCTGACATCATGCTTATAGCGTCTTGTTTCTTTTATCTTATCCTGCAAATAGTCATATTGCAGGTTCTGCATTTCAAGCAGGTGGTTATTTTCCTGAAGCCGCAGATTTTTCTGCTGTTCGATGACCAGCCGTGCCACGATGTAATACACCAGAAACGCTCCTGCGTTTATAAAGAACAGAGCTATGGTGTTCTTTGGCTCCAGAGCAAGCTCTAAGCTGCTTTTCGTAGAGTTGCCGTAGAGCGTATAGTACCATATTATATAGAACGTAAATGGGATAAGCCAAAGATAGCGCCACTCCAGACCTGACGGCTCTCTTTCCACCGCAGGTGTGTAGACCTTTTTCATGTAGATAAAAAGCGGTCCCCATACCACGGCTTCTGTCATAAGCATACAAAGGGAAAACGACCAGCGGTATGACTCATAGGCAAGTGACGGGAACAGAATGCCCTCCAGACATTTTGAGGTAATGACGATAAAGCTTGCGTTATTTGAAAGCAAAAGCAGTGTGAAGCCTGTTTTGCCCACCTTGACCTTCACAGCGAAAAAGTAAAAAGCCGCATAGAGCAGGGTGCTGACTGCACTTAGCAGACCTGCATTTGTGCTGAAAAATGCCGCCTGCCAGCCTAAGAAGATCTGCACCAGTGAAAGAGCCACAACAAGCCCCACGGTAGCTGTTTTGGAAAAGCGAAGCCTATGCCGGAAGGGATAAAGGGCAAGCACCATAAGTGGCAGAAAATTCAGAAGGGAATATATGCCCACTTCCACAAGGCGGTATAAAGGAGGCATTACTGCTCACCGCCTTTTCGCAGATCACTGAAGCGAAACTGAGCGAAGGCATCTAATGTTTCTCTGGATTTTCGGCGACTTATGGGGATATGTGTGCCGTCGCTCATTATGAAAAGGTCGCTTTTTTGCTGGGCTATCTCATAGAAATTCACGATGACGCCTTTGGTGGAGGTGTAAAAGTATGAATGACTGCAAAAAATGCTCTCGATCTCAGCGAAAGAATTTCTTGAAACTATGCTTTCACCGTCTTTGCAATGGATTGTCACGATATGTGACGCACAGTCTATGTAGATAACATTTCTGAGTATCACGTTCTGACCGTCGGGAAGCTTAACGGAACGCATACGATCAATTTCATCAGAACCGATACGGTCAAGCATGGCTTTTACTTTGTCAGCCTGAAAGGGCTTGCAAAGATAGTAGCAGGCATTGAGGTCGTAGCTTTCGCTTGCAAACTCGTTGCTTGAGGTGCCGAATGCGATATGCACGTTTTTGTCTGTTTCACGAAGCTTTTCTGCGACCTCTATCCCTGTCATTTTCCCCATGAATATATCAAGCACCACCAGATCATAAGCTCCCATCTGCCAACATGATAAAAAGCTTTCTCCGCTTGAAAACGTATCTATCTGACAGCTGTGGGCGGTTTGTTCGGAAATATATTCATGAAGAAGTGCAAGGTCGTTTTTATTATCGTCTACCAATGCCACTCTCATACTGTAAAAATCCTTTCTTATACATGATTTCTTAATATATAATAACACACATCAAAGCAAAATTCAAGCATTATTCATTTATTTTGTTACCGCTTGTGCAGATTTTTGACCGTTTGTGCCAAATCTATTGACAAAGTGTGTAGGCCGTGTTAAAATAATCGTGTAAAATTATGTTCTGAGTAAAAAAGAAATATCAGCAACGAAAAATATTATGGAGGAATTAGAATGAAAAAGAAAATTTTAAGTCTTTTGGTGACGGGCTGTCTTTTGTTTGTGCCGACAACGGCATTTGCAGACGATAATAAGACGGTAATAAAAACTGTTGACGACCTGTTGGCGTTTTCAAAAGCGGTAAACAACGGAGATTATGACAAGAATAAGGACGCAGTTGTTGTTCTTGAAAATGACCTTGACTTGACAGGTGTTGTATGGACGCCTATCGGAAGTGTTTTCAATGAAAAAGGCGAACTTGAACATTATTTCAGCGGCAAATTTTACGGAAATGGTCATACTATTTCAAACATTGATTTTACGTCTATTTATGGTAAAGACGTGTTGGTCGGTTTCTTTGGCGATATTGAGGAAGCAGAGGTATCAGGTCTGACTATAGAGGGAAGTATTGATGTGACAAATACTGATAACGACTATACTTTTTATGGCACTATTGCAGGATTTGCAGGTGATTGTACTATTTCTGATTGTGTGTCAAACGTATCTTTCAACAATAACGGCAAATATGTTTATGGCTTAATGGGCATGGTAGGTCAGGCAGACGGCACAACTTTTGAATATTGTGAGAACACAGCAGACATAACTATCTCAGGCGACAGCGGAAGTCTTTATGTGGGCGGTATAGTTGGATATGCACAGAATGGAACGGAAGTCCGCTATTGTTCAAGCACAGGCGATATGGTATATGCTGCACCAGACGCCGGCGGTATCGTAGGATGTTTGTATGGCGATTCCAAGGTCATAAACAGCTATGTTACAGGAAAACTCACGCCGGTTGGCAACGGAACCACTGATGTAGGCGGTATCGTTGGTTCAGTAGCTGGCGGTTCTGTAAGTGATTGCTATTTTGCAGGAGAAATTGACCTTTCACAGTATTCAGCCAAAAAGCCATATACACGTTTCGGTGGAATAGTGGGAAAAGATTCCTCGTCCACACCTGACTTTAAAAACAACTATTTCACAGAAACAGAAGATGTTGAAGCTTGCGGTTCAAATAAAGAAGCAGGCAAGGCTAAAGCATATGACTATATGACAACAAAAGAATTTTATGACGAGCTGACAGCCGACGGTGCAAAGTATCAGTATGTTGAGGGAAAAACACCTGTCCTGCCAACTAAGGAATATGCAGTTGATTTTGAAGTAACACCTGCTGACCTGAAAGATGTTGTAATAAAGGTAGACGGAAAAGAGATAACAAGCAATACTGCAATGCTTACAGCAGGCACTTACACAGTAGAGGTAACTGCTGACGATTGCGAGCCTCTCAGCAAGGAAATAACTATTTCAGCAGATATCGCAACACATACACAGGCTTTTGAACTTGCATACAAGTCAGCAGACTACACAGAGCTTGACAAGGCGGAGAAAGCCGCAAAGGCTCTCAACAAAGACGATTATGAGGACTTCTCAGAAGTCGAAAAGGCTCTTGCCGCTATTGACAGAACAAAGAACATCACAGAGCAGGCTGATGTTGACGCTATGGCAAAGGCTATAAATGACGCTGTGGCAAACCTTGTAAAGAAAACACCTGCTTCTTCACAGCCTGACAGTTCCGCTTCTGACAGCAAGGCAGACAGCAGCTCAAAGGCGGCTTCAAACGCTTCAAATACAAACCCGTCAACAGGCGTTGCTGGCGGAGCATTCGCTCTTGCACTTCTGAGCGGTGCGACTGTGGTCATGGCTAAGAAGAAAAAGTAATATATCCATTAAATAGATATATAAAGCAATTAAGTGGGACTTTCATATATTATTTGTTTAAATGAATACCGCTTGCGCAGATTTTTGACGGCTTGTGTCAAACTTGTTGACAAGTGTGTGGGTTGTGTTAAAATAATCGTGAAAAATCTATGCTCTGAGTAAAAAAATATCAACCCCGAAAAATATAATGGAGGAATTAGAATGAAAAAGAAGATTTTAAGCCTTTTGGTGACGATGGGTCTTGCGGCAAGCTTAGTGCCTGTTTCTGTTTTTGCTGACGGTACAGAGGTCTGGGACGGCTCTATAGCGGAGTCTTTTGCAGGAGGAAAAGGCACAAAAGATGACCCTTATCAAATAGCTAATGGCTCACAGCTTGCGTATTTTGCGAAAAGAGTGAACGCAGAGGAATATGGTGAAAAATATGCAGACACATACTTTGAGCTTACAGAGGATATCGACCTCGGTGGAAAAGAGTGGACTCCAATAGGAGAAACTGTGGCAGACCTTATTATGGGTGGTCATGAATATTTTGTTTTCTCTGGCAACTTTGACGGAAATGGTTATACTATCAAAAATCTTACCATTGGAACAGAAACATCGCCATACAGTGGCGATGTATGCGGCTTGTTCGGTGCGACCAGCGGCACTATCGAGGACGTAGTTCTTGAAAATGTTTCTATAAACTATGTTGGCGGAAATCACAGCAGTGGATATGGCTTCCGCATGGGAGGTGCGCTTGTAGGTTATTCTATGGGCGATATAGTAAATTGTACTGTTATCGGTCTTGACATGAAGGCAGGCTCTGACGGCAGCTATGTTGCTCTTAACAGCATAGGCGGATTAGTAGGCATTCAGGACGGAGATACAACAGTGAGCCACAGCCGTGTTTCCGGAAAGATAGAGGAATCAACAAAAAAGGGCAATGTTGGTGGCTTTGTTGGTACGCTCGCAAAAGGCTCATCTGCTAAATATTGCGGTGCAGACGTTTCTGTTGAGGTAACAGGAAATGGTCGTGGTATCGCAGTAGGTGGCTTCGTTGGAATAGGTAATGGAGTGACAATTGATGAAACTTTGATAGAAAATTGCTATGCCACAGGCAATATAACAGGTGCAGAATATGCAGGCGGCTTTGTTGGAAACATCTCAGGTCTTAACATCAGCAACTGCTATGCAAAGGGCGATGTAAGCAACTGTTTTGTTGGTGCGTCATTCTTGGGTACTGACGCTGCAAGCAATAACTATTATGGCACTGTAAAGAATTGCTATGCAACAGGTCTTGTATCTGATATTTCTTCTTCCGCTTATGCTTTTGCAATGCAAGATACGATGAAGAGAAGTACGATTCAAAATTGCTACTACAACATACAAAATACAGCAAAAAATACGGAATCAGCAGCTTCTCTTACTATTGACGATATGAAAACAGACAGCTTTTTAAATGTGCTCAACGGCTCATCAAACGTATGGACTAAGCGTGATAACGATACTCCTGCCTGCGGTGCTGAGCCTGCTGACTACAGCAATGTTTATGAAGTGCTGGGTAATATTCCTGCCGACCTTTCTATCTACACAGATGAAAGCGTTGCAAACTTGTACAGTGCAGTTGAGGCTTTAAGAGGGTATAGAGATCTTGCACAGCAGTCAGATGTTGACAAAATGACAAATGATATAAACGACGCTGTTGAGGCACTTGTTTACAAGTCAGCAGACTATACAGAGCTTGACAAGGCAGAGGAAGCCGCAAAGGCTCTCAATAAAGATGATTATGAGGACTTCTCAGAAGTCGAAAAGGCTCTTGCCGCTATTGACAGAACAAAGAACATCACAGAGCAGGCTGATGTGGACGCTATGGTAAAGGCCATAAATGACGCTGTGGCAAACCTTGTAAAGAAGGCACCTGCTTCTTCACAGCCTGACAGCGTAAGTAGTTCTGATGCTTCGTCAGATACGAGCAATTCCGCTTCCGACAGCTCATATTCTGACAGCAAGGCAGACAGCAGTTCAAAGGCAGCTTCAAACGCTTCAAACACAAACCCATCGACCGGTGTTGCTGGCGGAGCATTCGCTCTTGCACTTCTGAGCGGTGCGGCTGTGGTCATGGCTAAGAAGAAAAAGTAATATATCCATTAAATAGATATATAAAGGAAGTAAGTGGGACTTTCATACATTATTTGTTTAAATGAATACCGCTTGTGCTGATTTTTGACCGTTTGTGTCAAAACAGTTGAAAAATTATTACCGCTCTGCTATCATAATTATAAGCAGGGCGGTTTTATATCGCAATGCAAATATGATATGAAGTCTTATATTTCGGGAGGATAAATATGAAAAAGACAAGAATTTTTAGCACGATGCTCGCAACAGTCATATGTATGGCATCTTTGCCTGCAATAAATGTTTTTGCGGCAAATCAGCAGAGAACTACAACTCTTGACCTTACAGTGGCAGGATTTCAGAACGATCAGAAAAATGAAGACGAGGGCTGGAGCTGGGACGCTGATACTCTGACGCTTACTCTTGACAATGTAGATTTTTCTACAGGAAATAAGTCGAGTATAAAAGTTGACGGCTTAAAGTCTACAACGATACTTTTCAAGGGTGAAAACAAGCTTGAATCATCAGCAACTATTATTAGCAGGACGGATAGAGGCTCAAAAGATACTGGTTTGACTTTAAAAGGCGAAGCTAAAGAAAGTAAGCTTAGCCTTGTTGAAACAGGCAATCTTCCTTCAATGGATCAGCCAAATATCACCTTTGAGTCAGGTACAGTTGATATTCAGGGCGGTGCAGCCATTACTTTGTATACCATAAAAGTAATGGAAGCGGCTGTGAATATTGATACAACTATGGCAGACCCTCAAGATGGTTGGAACGATGGTCTGTATGCTAACGGTTCTATCGAGATATACGGTGGAGAGGTCAATGTTAAGGCCGGAAGAATAGGTCTGTTTGTTGTTGGCATAGGTGCTTCTGAGCCAAAGACAGGTCTTAGAATAGAGGGCGGCAAGCTTGATCTTGAGGGTGGCCTCGCTGACGTATATCTGGGTTCTGGTAATGTTAAGAATGGCATTATTTCAGCAGGCGATATAACGCTTAAAGGCAAAAAAGGTATTTTCCTCTATGATTGTGAAAAGTGCGAGATAACAGGCGGAACCTTCCATGTTGATGAGTGCGAGGATCCGTTTATGGCACATAAGGACAGCTCAGGTGTTTTTGAGATAGCTGACGCTGACTACACAAAAGTAGACAAAGCAGAAGAAGCTGCAAAGGCTCTTAATAAGGACAACTATGTGGACTTTACAGCCGTAGAAAAGGCACTTGAAGCTATCGACAGAACTAAAAACCTTACACAGCAGTCAGATGTTGACAAAATGGCGAAAGACATAAACGATGCTGTTGAGGCACTTGTTTACAAGTCAGCAGACTACACAGAGCTTGACAAGGCAGAGGAAGCAGCAAAGGCTCTCAACAAGGACGATTATGAGGACTTCTCAGAAGTTGAAAAGGCTCTTGCCGCTATCGACAGAACAAAGAACATCACAGAGCAGGCTGACGTGGACGCTATGGTAAAGGCTATAAATGACGCTGTGGCAAACCTTGTAAAGAAAACACCTGCTTCTTCACAGCCTGACAGCGTAAGCAGTTCTGATGCTTCGTCAGATACGAGCAGTTCTGCTTCCGACAGCTCATCTTCCGACAGCTCATCTTCTGACAGCAAGGCAACTGACAGCAAGTCAGACAGCAGCTCAAAGGCAGCTTCAAACGCTTCAAACACAAACCCATCGACCGGAGTTGCTGGAGGAGCATTCGCTCTTGCACTTCTGAGCGGTGCAGCTGTGGTCATGGCTAAGAAGAAAAAGTAAATAAGATCTCCCCTATTGTTGATATTTCGGAGAAGGGCAGTTCCTTGTGGACTGCCTTTTTTCTGTTTGCAGGAAAGCGGAATTTGCCTGCATAATTTGGGGCGTTTTTTTGCAAAGAAGCATAAAAATGCAATTATTTTATATTGATACTGCAAAATCGTCTGCGCAAGCTTAGACTAACTATTGATAATAGTCAATATCTTTTATTATCTATTTTATACCATGAAATTACATTTATTCATAAAAAATCGTTATAGATTTAAGCGAAATGTAAAAAATCAGCTCACAAAATCTGCGTTTACGCTTGCAATTCAGAAAAATATGTGGTATAATTATATTGCTGTAATAGGAGCACAGCATGAAACGCTGGCAGTGTGTTTTCAATTGTCAGATGAATTTCTGTATAGCTTATGCTTAATAATAAGGAAAGAAAATGAATGTGCCGGTGTGTGCTGTTTCATTATAGCGCCTATTAACGATATTTTTTTGAAAAGGAGTTATTGCAACATGTCAAAGATCGATTTGAGCAAGTACGGTATCACCGGAACTACAGAAGTTGTTTACAACCCTTCTTACGAGCAGCTGTTCGAGGAAGAAACAAAGCCAACACTCGAAGGCTATGAAAAGGGTCAGGAGAGTGAGCTTGGCGCAGTAAACGTTATGACAGGCGTTTATACAGGCCGTTCACCTAAAGATAAGTTCATCGTTATGGACGAAAATTCTAAGGACACTGTTTGGTGGACTTCTGACGAGTACAAGAACGACAACCACCCAGCTTCACAGGAGGCTTGGAAGTCTGTTAAGGAACTCGCTATCAAGGAACTTTCAAATAAGAGACTTTTCGTAGTTGACGCATTCTGCGGCGCTAACAAGGATACAAGAATGGCTATCCGTTTCATCGTTGAGGTTGCTTGGCAGGCTCACTTTGTAACAAATATGTTCATCAAGCCAACTGCTGAGGAGCTTGAGAACTTTGAGCCTGACTTCGTTGTATACAACGCTTCAAAGGCTAAGGTAGAGAACTATAAGGAGCTTGGTCTTAACTCTGAGACAGCTGTTATGTTCAACATCACAAGCCGTGAGCAGGTAATCATCAACACTTGGTACGGTGGAGAGATGAAGAAGGGTATGTTCTCAATGATGAACTACTTCCTTCCACTCAAGGGCATGGCTTCAATGCACTGCTCAGCTAACACAGACAAGAACGGTGAGAACACAGCTATCTTCTTTGGTCTGTCCGGTACAGGTAAGACAACACTTTCTACAGATCCTAAGAGACTTCTTATCGGTGACGACGAGCACGGCTGGGACGACAACGGAGTATTCAACTTCGAGGGCGGCTGCTATGCTAAGGTCATCAACCTTGATAAGGATTCTGAGCCTGATATCTACAACGCTATCAGAAGAGATGCTCTTCTTGAGAACGTAACTCTTGACGAGAACGGCAAGATTGACTTTGCTGATAAGAGCGTTACAGAGAACACTCGTGTATCTTATCCTATCGATCATATCCAGAACATTGTAAGACCTATTTCTTCTGCACCTGCTGCAAAGAACGTTATCTTCCTTTCAGCAGACGCATTTGGCGTACTGCCTCCAGTATCTATCCTCACGCCAGAGCAGACACAGTATTACTTCCTCTCTGGCTTTACTGCAAAGCTTGCAGGTACAGAGCGTGGAATCACTGAGCCTACACCAACATTCTCAGCTTGCTTCGGTCAGGCTTTCCTTGAGCTTCACCCAACAAAGTATGCTGAAGAGCTTGTTAAGAAGATGCAGAAGAGCGGTGCTAAGGCATACCTGGTAAACACAGGTTGGAACGGCACAGGCAAGAGAATCTCTATCAAGGATACTCGTGGAATTATCGACGCTATTCTTAACGGCGATATTCTCAACGCACCTACAAAGAAGATACCACACTTTGACTTTGAAGTTCCAACAGAGCTTCCAGGCGTTGATCCTGCAATTCTCGATCCTCGTGACACATATGCTGACGCTTCCGAGTGGGAGACAAAGGCTAAGGATCTTGCAAGCAGATTTGTTAAGAACTTTGCTAAGTATGAGGGCAACCCAGCAGGTAAGGCTCTTGTATCAGCAGGTCCAAAGGAATAATCAATAACTCTGATACTATTATATAGTATAAAAGCTGCTGTGCCTTTTGGTACGGCAGCTTTTTTGCGCTCTTGAAAAAGTGTTATGAAGGTGGTATAATTGGTATGGAGGCGGATTTAGTTTGGAAAAGAAGAATTATGCCGCAAGGGCGGCTATATATGCCATGGGGCTTGTGATACTTGCCGCAGGGATAACGATGAACACCAAAACAGGGCTAGGTGTATCCACTATTATATCAGTGCCATTTGCCATATCGAGTATATGGGACGTGAATTTTTCTCTTGTGACTTTTGCTACATATGCACTGTTCGTTGTGATAGAAATGATAATAAAAGGCAGCGACAGAACTGTTATAGACTGGCTGCAAATACCATTCAGCATTGTGTTCAGCCTGCTGCTGAATATGTTTTCAAAGCTGCTTGATTTCAATTTCGGACATTTGTGGCAGAACACGTTGTATCTTGCAGCAGCGATAATCTGCACGGGTGCGGGAATGTCAATGATGATAGCCATGAAGTTCGTGCCGAACCCAGCCGACGGTCTTGCTCAGGCTATAGGAAAAGCCTTAGGAAAGAACATGGGCTTTGGCAAGAATATACTTGACGCATCGTGTGTTGCCATTGCCTGCGTGATAGGTCTGCTGTTTGACAAGCGGATAATAGGTATCGGTATCGGAACGGTGGCGGATATGCTCCTTGTGGGAAGGTGCGTGGCAGTATTCGATCATTTCTTCAAAGACAGAATGAAAAGTGCCGCAGGGCTTGCAGAATAAAAAAATGCCGCAGAGGACAAAAGCTTCTCTGCGGTATTTTAGTATTTATGCAATAAAAAAATCCGCTCTACATAACGTAAAGCGGATACAAGCAAAAGCTTAAACTTTTGCTGGCGCGGATTGAGAGATTTGAACTCTCGCGCCCGTTTCCAGACCTACTCCCTTAGCAGGGGAGCCCCTTCACCACTTGGGTAAATCCGCAAACCTGTATATATAAAAAATGTGGCGGACAGGGTGGGATTCGAACCCACGGTACGTTGCCGTATCACTGGTTTTCAAGACCAGCTCCTTAAACCACTCGGACACCTGTCCACATTAATTATTTGTTTTTGTGTCGTTCTCTCTCAGCGACTTAATTATTATAGCACAGTTCATCTGTCTTGTCAACCCCTTTTTCAAATTTTTTTGCGAATTTTTTTTGAAGCATAAATATTCCTTCGTATGCTAACGATACTTGACGAAATCTTATAAATATGGTATAATAAATCACAGCTTTGTATGTTTTATCACTTTATATGATAATTTATACAGAAAATTTTTTATGGAGGCGACTTTATTATGAAGATGACTGTAAGTCAGGCTATGGTTGAATGTTTGAAAGCTGAGAACGTAAAAGTCGTCTTTGGCTATCCCGGAGCTGCTATCTGTCCTTTCTATGACGCTTTGCTGGATGCTGAAAACGACATCAGGCAGGTGCTCGTGAGACAGGAAGCTAACGGTGGTCATGCGGCTAACGGCTATGCACGAATTTCAGGCAAGCCTGCGGTCTGTATCGCAACATCAGGTCCGGGTGCAACTAATCTTATTACTGCTATTGCTACCGCTTATGCGGATTCTATACCTATCGTGTGCATAACAGGTCAGGTGAATACCGACCAGATAGGCTCTGATGTTTTTCAGGAGGCTGACATTACAGGCTCGGCTGAGCCGTTCGTTAAGCACAGCTATCTTCTCAAAAACCCTGAGGACACTGCGAGAGTGTTCAAAGAGGCTTTCTATATAGCAGGCACTGGCAGACCGGGTCCTGTGCTTATAGATATCCCTATGGACGTTCAGAAAGCTGTTATCGACTTTGAGTACCCTGAAAAGTGCGAGATAAGAAGCTATAAGCCTACCACAAAGGGCAACTACGTTCAGGTAAGGCGTGTAATGGCGGCGTTGGAAGAGGCTGAGAAGCCGCTTATCTGTATTGGCGGAGGTGTTTTTGCCGCTCACGCTGAGAACGAGATAAGAGAGCTTGCCGACCTTATGCAGATACCTGTTATCACAACTATGATGGGCATTTCTGTTTTCCCTGATGACGACCAGCTTTTCTGCGGCATGATAGGAACTCACGGTGTTAAAATGGCAAACGCCGCTGTGAACGAGTGCGACGTGCTGTTCCTTGTGGGCGCAAGAGTTGGCGACAGAGCCGTTAAAACACCTTTGGCTCTGGAGAAAACTACTAAGATAATACATATAGATATCGACCCTGCGGAGATAGGCAAGAATATCGGTGCTGACCTGCCTCTCGTTGGCGACGCAAAGCTTGTTTTACAGCAAATGACGGAGCTTGCAAAGCCTATGAAGCACGATGAGTGGATAGCTCACATCAAGACCCTTGGGGGCGAGAGAAAGTATGTTGAGCCTGCAAAGGGTACTGTAAATCCGAGGGTGTTTATCGACAGGCTTGCAAAGAAAATGCCTGCCAATGTTACTGTTGTGGCAGACGTTGGACAAAATCAGATATGGACCTGCACTGAATATAAGTTCCGCAAAGAGGGCAGACTTCTTACCTCAGGCGGCATGGGTACGATGGGCTATTCTGTGCCTGCGGCAATAGGTGCAAAAATGGCTGACAACAGCAGAGCAACAGTTGCTATATGCGGTGACGGAGCTTTTCAGATGTCGTTCATGGAGCTTGCAACAGCCGTTCAGTTCGGCGTTGATATAAAGGTGGTAGTAATGACCAACAACCGCCTTGGCATGGTAAGAGAACTTCAGACAAATGGCTATCATGACAGACAGACAGCAGTTTTTCTTGACGGCTCTCCTGACTTTATCAAGCTTGCAGAAGCTTATGGCATACCTGCAATGAGAGTTTATGACGATGATACTATGGAAAAGGGCGTGGAAATGCTTGCTGAACATAAAGGCATTTGCCTTGTTGAAGTCGTTGTGGATAAGGATATGCCAACATTATAAGGCTAATATTTTAACTATCTGTAGCGTTTACAGTATATAGCGTTTACGTTCAAAAAATCTTAATAATAAGCTGGTATAATAAAGAATCAAGGAAAGGTTTCCTTATGGAGGTTGATTTATGAAACATACGATCTCAGTTCTTGTAGAAAACCACAGCGGTGTTCTATCAAGAATTTCCGGACTGTTTTCAAGACGTGGGTTCAATATCGAGAGCCTTGCAGTAGGTCCAACTCATGACCCTGACGTTTCAAGAATAACGATAGTTGCTGACGGTGACGAGCATACAGTTGAGCAGATCGAGAAACAGCTCAATAAGCTTATAGAGGTCATCAAGGTAAAGACATTTGAGGCTAATGAGTATCTCGCAAGAGAGCTTATGATAGTCAAGGTGTCTGCGGTCGCAAACAGACGCAGTGAGATAATGACTATTGCGGATATCACAGGGGCTAAGGTCATGGATATAACGCTTACGACGATGACATTGGAGCTTTGCGACACTTACGCTCACCTTTGCAGATTTGAGGAGGTCATAGCACCTTACGGAATAATCGAAATGGTAAGAACAGGCACTATCGCAATAGAGAAAGGCTCTGACACATTCAATGCAGGCAAATAAACTTTGATTATATAGCCGAAAGGCTACATAAAATAAATCTTAAATTTCTGAATTTGGAGGAATTAACAATGGCACAGGCAAGAATATTCTATCAGCAGGATTGCGACATTAACGTACTCAAGGGTAAGAGAGTTGCCATTATCGGTTACGGTTCACAGGGTCACGCTCATGCACTCAACCTTAAGGAGAGCGGTGTTGACGTAGTAGTAGGTCTTTACGAAGGTTCTAAGAGCTGGGCAAAGGCTGAGCAGCAGGGTCTTACAGTTATGACAACTGAGGAAGCTGCAAAGACATCTGACATCATCATGATCCTTATTCCTGATGAGAAGCAGGCTGCACTTTATAAGAAATCTATCGAGCCATACCTCACAGAGGGTAAGACTCTTGCATTCGCACACGGCTTTAACATTCACTTTGGCTGCATCGTACCACCAAAGAACGTTAACGTTATCATGATCGCACCTAAGGCTCCTGGTCACACAGTACGTTCTGAGTACCAGGCTGGTAAGGGTACACCTTGCCTTATCGCAGTTGAGCAGGACGCAACAGGCAACGCACAGGATATCGGACTTGCATATGCACTTGGTATCGGCGGAGCAAGAGCAGGTGTTCTTGAGACAACATTCAGAACAGAAACAGAAACAGACCTCTTCGGTGAGCAGGCTGTTCTCTGCGGCGGTGTTTGTGCACTGATGCAGGCTGGTTTTGAAACACTTTGTGAAGCTGGTTATGACCCAAGAAACGCATACTTTGAGTGTATCCATGAGATGAAGCTCATCGTTGACCTTATCTATCAGTCAGGTTTCGAGGGCATGAGATATTCTATCTCTAACACAGCTGAGTACGGCGACTACATCACAGGTCCAAAGATCGTTACTGAGGACACTAAGAAGGCTATGAAGAAGGTTCTGTCTGACATTCAGGACGGTACATTCGCTAAGGACTTCCTCCTTGATATGTCTGACGCAGGTTCACAGGTACACTTCAAGGCTATGAGAAAGCTCCACGCTGAGCATCCTTCAGAGAAGGTTGGTAAGGAGATCAGAAAGCTCTACAGCTGGAACAATGATGACGAGAAGCTCATCAACAACTAATTTGCAGATAAATATTATTGCATAAAAAGAGAACGACTTGCAATGCAGGTCGTTCTTTTTTGTTTAAAGAAAAAATGGACGAAAAATAATTTTTTCGTCCATAAAAAATCAGCTTTTGCTTGTTTTAACATATGACCAGCCATTGCCGAGGTTATCTTCGCCCCCTGATGAGCTTATGGATGAGCGGTAAATATAGTAATGATCATAAATGGTATAGAATTTCACTGTCAAGCCGTCGCTGTCGATGTATGTAACGTTCCTGCGCTCCAGCTCCTCAAGCTCTTTCTTCACAGACTTGCAGGCATTGTTTTCAGTGAGCGATTTAATGGAGCATTTGCCCTTTGGTAGTGTCGGCTTTTCGCATGAAATGCTTTCTATCATAAACTCCGCAGTGGTCTGAAAGTTAGCCTTATTGTCATTGAAAACGGCTTTTATCTGGCTGTCGGAGCGCATATAATGCTGATGCCAGAAGCCGAGTGCTACTGCTAAGATTATGACTATCCAAATTATCCACTTGACTTTTCTGCCTGTTGACCATTTGCGAAGTTTGCCGTCAGCACCCATATCTTCCTCGCTGACAATTGGATTTATCTGCTCGCTCATTATTTTACGAACGCCTCCAATCTGTAGATAGGCATACCCATGTCTGAGAATTTCTTCTCATATTCCGTTACGATATTGCCCTCGAAGCCGCTGTTGTGAAGGTCAAGAGAAATGTTTTTAAGTCCGTAATTTGCCGCAGAGAACTCCTCCAAGGAGAACTCAAAGAAGTGCATATTGTCGGTCTTTTGGTATATCTCGCCCTTGTCCACAAGAATACGTCTGTATATTTCAAGAAAAGCTCGGTATGTGAGCCTATGACGTGCATATGTATTTTTAGGATACGGACAGCTAAAGTTAAGGTAGATACATTCCACTGACTTTTCAGGGATAAAGCAATCCAGATATTCAGCCTCGCCCCTTGCAAATCTCAGGTTCGGTATGCCCTCGTCTATAGCCATTTGTGCGGCGTCAACTATAACGTTACTGCTTTTTTCTACTGCAAGGAAATTCTTGTCAGGATTTCTCTTTGCTATCTCTCTTGCAAACTGACCCTTTCCACAGCCTATCTCCAGCACAAGGGGATTGCTGTTTCCGAATATCTTCTCAAAGTCAATAAGCTGTTTGTTTGATTTGTCCTGAAAATTCTTCTCGTCACGGTCAAGATATAAAATATAATCTCCGCAGGCTTCAAGACGTGCCTCAAGATTTTTCTTTCTTCTCATTCTCATATGGGATAAACTCTCCTGTTATTTATTAGAATATTTGTGCAGAAAATAGTCCTTGTCAGACGTGACCTTTAGCCACTGCACAGCCGACCCTGTGAGCATATTTTCATAAGGATAAACTGTAAGCATGACTTCGGGTGTGTCCTCACCGCTGAAATGAGGGGTCACCTTAAAAGCTATCTCGCAGTTGAGCCGTTGGACGACCTCTTCCTCGGTGAGCTTTCTGAAAAGCATTGAGGTGTCCTTTTCGGTGATAGGTATTTTGGTAAACTTCGCCTGATAAATTTTCTTGCCGTCCTTTTTGGTGACAAGTGAAAAGCCATGCTTCACAATGGTTATCTTTCCGCCATGGTTTTCGTAGTATTCAAGGTTTGAAAAGGTAACACGTCCGTCATTGACAGCTTCACCAGATATCGAAACGCAAAGCCCTTTGTCTGACGCTTTCCCTGCACTCTCCACTCCGAAAGCAAAGGGAAGTCCGTCTATCATTATCTCTCCGCAGGTGGAAAACTGCAACTTCACCTGCTTTTTCTTCAAGCCTGCAAATGGATTTTTCATGACAACTCCTATATTAAAGGTCGATCTGCACGCCGCCAACAGGTCTTATGGACAGCACATAGCATGAGCCTTCACCGAATACTCTCTCCATTTCAGCCTTGAAAGCTTCAAGCTTCTTTTCGGGTACGAACGCTTGGATAGTTCCTGCAAAGCCACCGCCGTGAACTCTGCAAGCACCCTCACCGCCAAGAGCCTGCTTTGCAAGATACAGAGCCAGTGAAAGACCCTGCTCGTTTGGAGCAGAAGAGGCATAGATGTTCTGAAGATATTTGAATGATGAATCACCTGATTCATTGATAAGGCTCAGGAAAGCGTCAAAGTCGCCCTCTGAAAGTGCGGAAGCTTCCTTGCCAACTCTCTCGTTATCGTCAAAGAAGTGGAGCGCTCTAAGCACAGCCCTGTCACTGCACTTTTCTCTAACAGCGCAGATGTTTTCAAGAAGCTGTTCCTTTGTTATCTCTCTCAGCACTTTTTTGCCAAAAAAAGCCGCAACAGACTTCATTTCCGCAGGGATAGCCGCATACTCAGGGGTGAGGTCGGCATGGTTGCCCTTTGTGTCAACGATACACAGTGCGTGACCGCTTTTTGTGAAATCGAACTTTACAGAGTCGATAACAGGGTGCTTTTCGTCAGCAAAGTCGATAGTGATAAATCCGCCTACTGATGAAGCCATTTGGTCCATAAGACCTGACGGCTTGCCAAAATATACATTTTCCGCAAACTGAGCTATCTGAGCTATTTCCACTGCAGAAACCTCGCCCTCGTTGTAAAGACCGTTGAGGATAGTGCCGATAAGCACTTCATAAGCCGCAGATGAAGAAAGTCCAGAGCCTTTGAGCACGTTTGAAGTAGCATAAGCCTTGAAGCCCCCGACATTGTGGCCATTCTTCTTAAAGCCTGCGGACATACCTCTTATAAGTGCCGCTGATGTGTTTTTCTGCTCCTCGTAGATAGTGTCGTCATCAACGTTCACAGTGTCCATTGGGAAGCCCTCGGACTTTATTGTAATAACGTTCTCTTCGGTATCAGGAGCGACAGCGGCAATAACGTCGAGTGAAACGCCTGCCGCAAGAACACAGCCGAAGTTGTGGTCGGTGTGGTTGCCGCCTACCTCAGTTCTGCCTGGAGCTGAGAAGAAAGCAGTTGGCTTTTCACCGAAAAGCTTTTCAAATTCATCTGCAACTCTGTTATATCTTTCTCTCTGAAACGCTGTCATATCGGCTGTGTAGACCTCGTCAAGTGTGTATTTTTTCATTATGTATATCCTCCGAACGTAAATATAAGTATACTTTGTTATTATACAACATTTATGCTCTTTTTTCAAGTACAATTTTTTTAACAAGTGAGGAGGTAAGAATGAGAAATGAGGAGTGAGGAATGAGGAATTATGGTATCGCCTGGCGGCGATTTATTTTTTGTTGCTCAAAACGTGTAAGCTGGCATAAATTTTTGCACAGAAGCTCCCTTGATATTTTATGCAAACTGACAAAATTGCCGTAAGCAAACTTTTTATAACACTCTATTGGTGCTTTAAATCAAAAAAGTTGTTGCATTTTGGTGAAATTTGTGGTATAATTACTTGTATCTATTTTAATTATTGTTTATTTCTACCGACCACGAAAAAATGGTCGGTGCAGTGAAAGGAAAGATTTATTGTATGAAAAAACTAATGCTTGGAAACGAGGCGTTTGCAAGAGGTCTGTATGAGGCAGGCTGTAAGGTTGTATCATCTTACCCTGGTACTCCGTCAACTGAGATAACAGAAGCTGTTGCAAAATATGACGAGGTATATGCTGAGTGGGCGCCTAATGAAAAGGTGGCAATGGAAGTTGCTCTTGGTGCTTCTATAGGTGGTGCAAGAAGCTTCTGCGGAATGAAGCACGTTGGTCTTAACGTTGCCGCTGACCCTCTTTACACAGCAGGCTACACAGGCGTAACGGCAGGTATGGTAATAGCTGTCGCCGATGACCCTGGTATGCACTCGTCACAGAACGAGCAGGATTCACGTCACCATGCTATCGCTTCTAAGACAATGATGATAGAGCCTTCCGATTCAAGGGAGTGCAAAGAGTTTGCTAAGGCTGCTTTCGAGCTTTCTGAAAAGTTCGATGTTCCTGTTATCGTAAGACTGTCCACCAGAGTTTCTCACTCTCAGTCAGCCGTTGAGCTTTGCGAGAGAGAGGAAAGGGAGAATATCCCATATGAAAAGAATATCCAGAAGTATGTTATGATGCCTGGTAACGCTATCCGCCGTCACCCTGTTGTTGAGGCAAGAATGAAGGCTATCGCTGATTATGCCGAAACTTCACCGCTCAATAAGGTAGAGATGAACGATACAAAGATAGGCGTTATCACAAGCGGTATCTCATATCAGTATGCAAAGGAAGCTCTGGGCGACAAGGCTTCATATCTCAAACTCGGTATCGTAAACCCAATGCCAATTCAGATAATTAAAGATTTTGCCGCAAAGTGCGAAAAGGTCTATGTAATCGAGGAACTTGACGATGTTATCGAAACACACTGCAAAAAGAACGGCGTGAACGTTATCGGCAAGGAGCTTTTCAGCCTTATGGGCGAGATATCACAGACTATCGTTGCTGAAAAGATACTTGGCGAGAAGCCTGAGTATATCACATTTGAGGATAACGTGCCTGTAAGACCTCCTGTTATGTGTCCGGGATGTCCTCACAGAGGTCTGTTCTATTGCCTGCATAAGCTGGGCGTTATGGTATCAGGCGATATCGGCTGTTACACTCTCGGCGCAACAGCACCGCTTTGTGCTATGGATTCAACTATCTGCATGGGTGCTTCTATCAGCGGACTTCACGGATTTAACAAGGCAAGAGGTGCAGAGGCTGAGAAGAAGTCTGTTGCCGTTATCGGTGACTCTACATTCATGCACAGCGGTATGACAGGTCTTGTGAACGTTGCATATAACTCCACAAATTCAACTGTTATCATTCTCGATAACTCTATCACAGGTATGACGGGTCATCAGCAGAACCCTACAACCGGTAAAAACCTTAAGGGCGACCCTGCTTATGCCGTTGACCTTGAAATGCTCTGCCATTCACTTGGTATCAAGAGCGTAAGAGTCGTTGATCCATATCACATGGCTGAAACAGAGGCTGTTATCAAGGAAGAGCTTGCCAAGGAAGAACCAAGCGTTATTATTTCAAGACGTCCATGCGCACTTCTTAAATATGTAAAGCACAATCCACCACTCAAGGTAAACAAGGATAAGTGCGTTGGCTGTAAGCAGTGCTTGAAGATAGGCTGTCCTGCTATATCTATCCATGACGGCAAGTGCGTTATCGACCATACACAGTGCGTAGGCTGCGGCATATGCAAGGAAATGTGTAAGCTGGGTGCGATATGCGACTAATGATAACATATATTTCGAGGTGTAAATAATGAAAACAAGATCAATTATGATAGTGGGCGTAGGCGGACAGGGTTCACTGCTTGCGTCAAGAATAATAGGAAACGTGCTTCTCTCACAGGGGTTTGATGTCAAGGTCAGCGAGGTACACGGAATGAGCCAGCGTGGCGGCTCTGTTGTTACATACGTTAAGTACGGCAGCGAGGTATGCTCGCCTGTAGTTGAAAAAGGCGAAGCTGATATCATCATCAGCTTTGAACAGCTTGAAGCCGCAAGATATGTTTCATATCTCAAGAAGGGCGGACATATCATCACTTCAACTCAGCAGATAGACCCAATGCCTGTTATCACAGGTGCGGCTGTTTATCCTGAGGATATCATAGGCAAGCTTAAAGCAGAGGGCGTTGACGTTATCGCTGTTGACGCACTGGCACTTGCGGAGCAGGCTGGTACTGCAAAGGCTTCAAACGTTGTTCTCATGGGTGTTGTGTCAACTAAAATGGCTTTTGACGAGGACGTTTGGCAGAAGGCTCTTGAAAACTGTGTTCCTGCAAAGTTCCTTGAACTGAATAAAAAGGCGTTCGCTCTCGGCAGAGAGGTAAAATAATGGATGAGATAAGCGGTCTTATCATAAAAATGACCGAGTTTTTCAGCGGCGACCCTAAGCGTATACAGCATTTTATAAAGGTGCATACCTTTGCCCGTGTTATCGGCAGGGCAGAGGGGCTTGATATCCGCGCTATGTACTGTCTTGACGTTGCGTCGGTGGTGCATGATATAGGCATAAAGCCTGCGGAGGAGAGATACGGCAAGGGTCAATGCGGCGGAAAGCTTCAGGAACAGTTAGGTCCTGAGCCTGCACGGAAAATGCTCACAGAGCTTGACTTTGATGAGGATATCATAGACAGGGTGTGCTTTCTTATCGCACATCATCACACCTATGAGGGCGCCCAGGGGCTTGACTGGCAGATACTCTTGGAAGCAGATTTCCTTGTGAACGCTTTCGAGGACAGCCTTTCCAAAGAGAGCATAAAAAGCTTCCGTGACAAGGTGTTCAAAACGAAAACAGGCATTAAGATGCTTGAAGAAATGTACGGCGTATGATACTTGTGCAAAGTTGATACCCGAGTAATATGACCGAAACCATTTTAACAGGAGGTGTGTTCCGATGGGAAAATATTGGAACGAAGAGATCGAGTGCATGGCGCACGAGGACATGAAAAAGCTCCAGAGCGAAAGACTTGTCAAGCAGGTCAAGCACGTCTGGGACAATGTGCCATACTACAAGAAGCTTATGGAAGAAAAGGGTGTAACGCCTGATGATATCCACGGCATTGAGGACCTGCACAAGCTGCCGTTCCTTTCAAAGGCTGATCTGCGTGAGGCTTATCCTTACGGTCTGCTTGCAAAGCCGCTTTCAGAGTGCGTGAGAATACATTCCACAAGCGGAACCACAGGCAAGAGAGTTGTGGCTTTCTACACTCAGCATGATATCGACCTTTGGGAAAATTGCTGTGCAAGAGCTATAGTTGCCGCAGGCGGAACAAAAGACGACGTTTGCCACGTTGCATATGGCTATGGACTTTTTACAGGCGGAGCAGGTCTTAACGGCGGCTCTCATAAGGTGGGCTGTCTTACACTGCCGATGTCATCAGGAAACACAGAAAGACAGATACAGTTCATGCAGGATCTAGGTTCTACTATCCTGTGCTGTACTCCGTCATATGCCGCTTATATAGGTGAAACTGTAAAGGAAATGGGCATAAAGCCAGAGGAGCTTACACTCAAAGCTGGTATCTTCGGTGCTGAGCCTTGGACGGAGGAAATGCGTCACGAGATAGAGAAGCTTCTTGGTATCAAGGCTTACGATATCTATGGTCTGACAGAAACAAGCGGTCCTGGCGTAGCTTTCGAGTGCGAAGCACAGTCTGGTATGCACATCAATGAGGACAACTTTATCGCAGAGATAATCGACCCTGACACGGGAGAGGTGCTTCCTGAAGGCTCAAAGGGTGAGCTTGTATTCACAAGTATCACAAAGGAAGCTTTCCCTCTGCTGAGATACAGAACAAGAGATATCTGTATTCTTACAAGAGAGAAATGCTCATGTGGCAGAACTCTCGTCAAAATGTGCAAGCCAATGGGCAGAAGCGACGATATGCTCATCATTAAGGGCGTAAACGTGTTCCCATCGCAGATAGAGTCAGTGCTTCTTAAGATATCAAAGGCAAGCCCTAACTATCAGATAGTCGTTGACAGGGTGAACAATTCTGATACTTTCGAGATAAGAGTCGAGCTTAATGACGATATGTTCTCTGATACTGTCAAGTCTATCGAGGATCTTGAAAAGAAGATATCCAACGATATCCATAATATCCTTGGCATCAAGGCGAAGATAAGACTTGTTGAGCCAAAGAGCATTCCACGTTCTGAGGGCAAGGCAGTAAGAGTTATCGACAAGAGAAAGCTTGTCTAAAAGACAGGGGGTAATTTTATGACAGTAAAACAGCTTTCGGTTTTTATTGAAAATAGACCTGGCAGATTGTCTGCCGTTACAAAAATACTTGGGGATAATGATGTGAATATCCGTGCAATGTCCCTTGCTGACACAAAGGATTTCGGTATTCTCAGACTTATCGTTGACGATTTTGAAAAAGCAGTTTCAGCCTTGAAAACAGAGGGCTTTTCCGTTACCACCACTCAGGTGCTTGCAGTGGAGATAAATGACCGCCCAGGCGGACTTTCAGAAGCAATGAAAGCTCTCTACAATGACAACATCAGCGTTGAGTATATGTATTCTGCATTCATAAACACTAAGGAAAACACGGCTTATCTTATCCTTAGAGTAGAGAACGTTACAGCCGCTCTGGATGCTTTGAGTGAAGCAGGATTTGCACTTATCTCACAGCAGGAATTGGCAAGCATCTAGCTGATTAGTGAATACTAACCGAAAAACCACTTAAAATCTATGTGAAATTTTTATGAAATGCCGAAAACCTCTTGATTTTTTCAGAAAATGTGTTATTATATAAGTATAGTATTTGATATGATACTTGTAGAATTTATGCAAGGAGGTCTGTGAAAATGGCTTATAAGATTAGTGATGAGTGCATCGGCTGCGGCGCTTGCATGGACGCATGTCCAGTAGGAGCTATCTCCGAGGCTGACGGTAAGTGTGCTATTAACGCTGACGAGTGCATCGACTGCGGTTCTTGCGCAGGTACTTGCCCTGTAGGAGCACCTCAGGCTGAGTAATTTACTTAAACTAAGAGAAAACGTCTGTCATATGGCAGGCGTTTTTTTGCACTTATTTTTTTGTGTATTAGTTTTCAGCGCGTTATCATAAAACTGTCACATTGGCGGAGTATTATATAGACACGATAAGAGAAAGACAAAAAGATGAAATTTACACATATACTTTTTTCTCCATATATACTTCATATACTTCAAAAAGGGAACGCTGGCTTGTGTCAGCGTTCTTTTTTTGCGTGGGTGATTTTGTGGATAGATATGTAAAATATCGTGGAAAATATGGGCTTTTGTAACGCAGGTGTCCGTTTTTCGGTATTATTAATAAAAGTTTTGCGAAATTTGTTAAAAGTGATAAAAATAGAACCCTTATTGTAGTTCCTTGGATATAAAATGTACAATGGTTGTAACTTGATGTTCATATAAACTTCATAAACAAGCGAAAAAACGGCTTGAAAATTACAATTTGATTACAATGCCCCTTGACTTTTGTAACCTTATTCATTATAATATGGTGTAGTTTATCACATTTGAAAGGAGCGTTCTGAATTGGGTTATTTGAAGTCGGGGATATCCCGCTGTGTGGCTGTGCTTTCTGCCTGCGGAGTTGTGACAGTATCTGCTGTGACTTTTGCGACACTTGATAAAAACGTTATTCAGCCATGTGCGGTCATGCCGCCTGAAAATGCAAAGGTCATTTCTGTTGTTTCTGACAAGGAAACATCTGAGCAGATCGGGGATATCACAACTGTTCTTACAACATCAGCCGTCAAGGAAACTGCGAAAAATTCTCAGACCGAGGCTGTTAAGGCTGTAAAAACTGCAAAAAGCGAAACAACAAAGGCAACAAAGCCAGCTTCTGAAACAGCTTTGAGATCAGAGAGCGTAACGACCTCTGTAATATCACAGAAGCCAGCGTCAGTGACCGCAGTGCAGAGCGTGACTTCCGCTGACACAAAGCTTAGCATATCAGTAAGCCTTGTGACAAAGAAAACTCAGCAGGCTTCAAAGTCTGAAACAAAGGTTTCTGCTGTTACTTCCGCCCCTGTCAGCACTACTGACAGCGATACTGTTGCCTCAAAGGCTACAAAAAAGACTACAACAGTGAAAACTACTACTGCAAAAACTACTACCACTGCAAAGACAACAACTGCCCCTGTTACGACCACAACGCCTGCGGTGACTACTACCAAGAAAAAGACCACCACCACTAAGGTGACAACAACTAAAAAGCCTGTTACAACTACAATCACTGCGCCTGTTGTCGACAACGGCAAGACCCCTGCACAGCGACTTAATTCTGCAGTGCTTGATCCAAAGGCGACGCTCAGCGCAAAGGAAGAAAAGATACTTCTGAAATATCTCCATAAGATAATATCAGATGATATGACAAACTACGAAAAGGCTGTGGCTTGCTACGATTATATTATAAAGAACACGGTCTACGATTACGGCGGCTGGGCAAATCCTGTCAAGGCTGTTCTTGAGGACGGTTACGGCACTTGCACAGAATATTCTTACGTTTACGCTGCAATGCTCAACTACATAGGCTTTGACGCAAAGACCGTTGACGGCAAGACCGCTATGGCGGCAGGCGGTTATGGCTATCATATGTGGGTGGAGGTAACGATAAACGGTCAGGTATATGTTATGGACCCTCAGGTGGACGATAACATGAGCTGGGGAGCGTATATCTCCCATGATCGCTTCTGCAAGACCTACAGCGAGGTTAAGAACAAGTATATAAAAGATTGATATTGTATCGGGTGGAGTTATCTGCCCGATATTTTTTTACTGTGTTTGCGTGTAGTTTGTTTGCAGTACGTTTATTTGTACATTAAATAAGAATATCCGGCACTCTTTTTGTGACAAATTTTTCAGCCTATCCTATAGACAAAAGGAAAAAAGCATGATATAATTATTCTTGATACATTGTCGGCAAATGCCGAACGTCATTTTGTACAGGAGGATAATTGATGACGGAAAATTCCACAAAAATAACGAAAAAACCTGCGACATCAGTGAAGAAAAACAGCTCTGTCAAAGGTTCGTCAAAGAATAAGAAAAGAAAGAAAAAACGCAACAATATCGGCATTATCTGCGGCACTGCGGCAGCGGCTATCGTGATAGTTGTGGGCGGAGGATATTTCATTGGAAGAGCTTACTATAGCAACAGATTTCTGAGCGGCACAACAGTGAATGGCATTGACGTGGGCGGAAAGACATTTGAACAGGCTTGCGATCTGCTCGGGGTGAACGATATGCCTTATGAGCTTACGGTCAAAACTATCGACGGCACGCCTGTTGTTTTCAAGACGGCTGATTTTGATTACAGACTAAGCGGCAAGGACGATCTTCAGAAGATCTATGACAGCGTGAACAGAAAAACATGGTTCTCTGGATTTATACAGAACTCCATCTATAGCTTTAATGAGGATATCACATTTGATGTTGAGAAGCTTCAGAAGCTTGTGGAGAAAGCAAATTGGGGCGATGTTGAAACTGCTGATGCAAAGCTTGGTCTTAACGAGGATAAGACGGCTTATGTTATCACCCCTGAGGTGCAGGGAAACAAGATAACCGATATGAAAAAGCTTGAAGCTTATGTTACGCAAAGCGTGGCGGCAGGTGAGCTTAGCGTTGAGCTTGACAAGGACACAGGTTGTTATTCTCTTCCGGAGGTGAAGAGCGCAGACCTTGAGGACGATTGCAAGAAACGAAATGATGTTTTCCAGCTTTCTGTCACATACGATTTTGACTACACCACAGAAACTCTCACGGGCGAGGAGCTTATGAAGATGATAAAGCTCAAAGATGACGGAAGCTACACTGTGGACAGAAAGAAAGCCATGGAGTATGTGGAAAAGCTCGCAAAGAAGTATGATACATATAATACTAAGAGAAAATTCCACGCCACTTTGCAGGGCGACATAATCGTGCCGACAAGCTCTGATGCTAAATATGGCTGGTGGATAGATCAGGAAAAGACTTGTGACGATCTTGTGGATATGCTTGAAAAGGGCGAGAGCGTTGACAAGGTAGACCCTATCTATTACAGTACCGGTTATTTTGACTTTACAGGCGTTGAGTCTGCGAGAAGCAAGGACGATGATATAGGCGACACTTATATTGAGATAGACCTTACCGACCAGCACTTGTGGTATTATGAAAAGGGCAAGAAAAAGCTCGATACCTATATAGTTTCAGGTCAGACCACATCTGAGGCGAGAACAACTCTCCCTGGTGTTTATAAGCTGTGGTCAAAGGAGACCAACAAGCGTATGAAAGACACAAATGCCGACGGTGACGAGTGGGATACAAAGTGCAACTTCTGGAATAACGTTTCTCTCTGCGGAATAGGTCTTCACGATTCAACGTGGCGAGGCGGGTATTTCGGCGGTGAGATATACAAATACAACGGCTCTCACGGCTGTATAAATATGAGCTATGACGACGCCAAATATGTTTATGACAACGTGCCTTACGGTACGCCTGTTGTTATGTACTACAAGTCTGCGGAATAATAAGGACGGTCAAGGTATCATGCCTTGACCGCTTTTTGTAAGGAGTGTTTTTTATGGAAAAGATATTATACAGAGAGGGCTTTACGGCTGAGGAGCTTCCAAATGAGGTGATAGAGCGTATCAAAGGCATTTCTTATAAGGAAAATCCCCATGTGAAGCTGGGCGACCTTGCCTATCTGCGTGTGAGGTATTATGACTTTGAGCATAAGGTGCAGTCGGGGGAGCTTATCGTGGCGAGGAAGCTTGCGCAGGAGGTTCTGGATATCTTCTATGAACTTTTCGAGGGCGGTTATGAGATAGAAAAAATCAGGCTCGTGGACGAGTATGACGCTGATGATGAAAGGTCAATGGCGGATAACAATTCCTCTGCCTTCAACTACAGGGTGGTGGCTGGTACCAACACTATCTCGGCTCACAGCTACGGCAGGGCGATAGACATAAACCCTCTTATAAATCCTTATATAGTGGGGAATAAGGTCATGCCTGCCAATGCTACAGAGTATGCAGACCGTGACAAGGCTTTTGATCACAAGATTGACAGAACAGACCTTTGCTATTGCATTTTCAGGCGTCACGGTTGGAAATGGGGTGGCGACTGGAACAATTCTAAGGATTATCAGCATTTTTACAAAGAGTACGATTCTCCACTGAAAATGGCTGTAAATAAGCTGAAAAGAGCGTTGTTACGTTAGTTTGCAAGGTTTACCTAGGAAAGCGATATGAAATCATAAGTTATATATGTATACCGATTAACTAAAAATTAATAATGATTTTATGCAAGTTTTATCATTCACTCTTGCATTTTGCTGTAATGTGTGTTATAATGATTAAGCCGCCAAAAAAGACGGCAAAAGGCTATTTTCTTGCATTTGTGCGAAAAACCACGCTTTGGGTTTACTTGCGCTTATGCAGGATTGCAGGGTTTTAATTTCTTCCTGCAAATTTTTTGTTAAAAACAGCTAAAAATCGGCTATGAGCCGTGAAATAACATACGTTGCTGAACGATAAGCTATAATTTTTTTACAGTTTGGCAGGAAAGGGTGATAAAAATGGAACGCATGGAGGATATGACTAATGTAAAAAGCCTGTATTCACCGAAATTCGAGCATGATAACTGCGGAATAGGTGCTGTTGTGAACATTAAGGGCAAAAAGAGCCACGATACTGTTGCAAATGCGCTGACTATCGTTGAAACGCTTGAGCATCGTGCTGGTAAGGACGCAGAGGGCAAAACAGGTGACGGAGTAGGTATCCTGCTTCAGATCTCACATAAATTCTTCAAGAAGATCGCCGCCGCTGAGCTTGGGATCACGCTTGGCGAGGAGAGAGATTATGCTGTTGGTATGTTCTTCTTCCCACAGAACGAGCTTGCGAGAAATCAGGCAAAGAAGATGTTTGAGATAATCGCCGAAAAAGAGGGCCTGGAGATCCTTGGCTGGAGAGTCGTTCCTGCAAAGCCTGAGGTGCTTGGCAAGAGAGCTGCCCAGTGTATGCCTGCCATAATGCAGTGCTTCATCAAGCGTCCAAAGGGCGTTAAAAAGGGCCTTGATTTTGACCGCAAGCTATATGTTGCAAGACGTGTGTTCGAGCAGTCAAATGAGGACACCTACGTTGTATCACTTTCAAGCAGAACTATAGTATATAAAGGAATGTTCCTTGTACAGGATCTCAGAAAGTTCTTCCCTGACCTTCAGGATAAGGACTACGAGTCTGCTATCGCTATGGTACATTCAAGATTTTCTACCAACACAAACCCAAGCTGGCAGAGGGCGCATCCTAACAGAATGATCGTTCACAACGGTGAGATAAACACTATCAGAGGCAATGCTGATAAAATGCTCGCTCGTGAGGAAACGATGAAGTCTGAGCATTTGAAGGGCGACCTTGATAAGGTCACACCTGTTGTAAACACAGAAGGCTCTGACTCTGCAATGCTCGACAACACACTTGAATTTTTGGTCATGAGTGGAATGGATCTGCCGCTGGCTGTCATGATAACGATCCCTGAGCCATGGGATAACAATGGCACGATGAGTCAGGCTAAGAAAGACTTCTATCAGTATTACGCAACTATGATGGAGCCATGGGACGGACCTGCTTCTATCCTTTTCTCTGACGGAGATATCATGGGTGCAGTGCTTGACAGAAACGGTCTGCGTCCGTCAAGATATTATATCACAAAGGACGGCAATCTTATCCTTTCATCTGAGGTTGGCGCACTTCCTATCCCGTCAGACAATATCGTTGAAAAGGAAAGACTTCGCCCAGGCAAAATGCTTCTTGTTGATACTGTTCAGGGCAGAGTTATCGACGATGACGAGCTTAAGGAATACTATGCTTCAAAGCAGCCTTACGGCGAGTGGCTTGACAGCAACCTTGTCAGACTTAAAGACCTTAAGATACCAAACATCAAGGTAGAGGAACACGGCTACGAGGAAAGACAGAGACTTCAGAAAGCTTTTGGCTATACCTATGAGGACGTTATGACATCTATCCTGCCAATGGCAAAGAACGGCTCTGAGTCTATTGCCGCTATGGGTACAGACAGCCCGCTTGCGGTGCTTTCAAAAGAGCCTCAGCCACTGTTCAACTACTTCAAACAGCTCTTTGCACAGGTAACAAATCCGCCTATAGACGCTATCAGAGAGGAAATAGTTACCTCCACAACTGTCTATATTGGCGAGGACGGCAACATTCTTGAAGAAAAGCCTGAAAATTGCAAGGTAATGAAGATACACGACCCTATCCTTACCTCAACAGATATCCTTAAAATAAAGAATATGCACATTCCTGGTTTTAAGGTAGCTGTTATCCCTATACTTTATTATAAGAACACAAGACTTGAAAAGGCTATAAACAGACTTTATATAGAAGCAGACAAGGCGTTCAGCGAGGGCGCAAATATCCTTATCCTTTCAGACAGGGGAGTTGACGAGAACCACCTTGCTATCCCGTCACTGCTTGCAGTATCAGCGCTTCATCAGCACCTTGTTGTTACAAAGAAGAGAACATCTCTTGCTATTATCCTCGAAAGCGGCGAGCCTAGAGAAGTTCATCACTTTGCAACACTGCTTGGCTATGGTGCTTCTGCTATCAACCCTTATCTTGCTCAGGAAACTATCCACGAGCTTATTGCTGACGACCTTCTCGACAAGGATTACTATGCCGCTGTTGACGATTATAATGCGGCTGTTCTCCATGGTATCGTAAAGATAGCTTCAAAAATGGGTATCTCTACTATACAGTCATATCAAGGCTCACAGATATTCGAGGCTATCGGTATCGGTCAGGATGTTATAAACAAGTATTTCACAGGTACTGTCAGCAGAATAGGCGGTATCACTATCTCTGATATCGAAAAGAACGTTGACAGACTTCATACATCAGCCTTTGACCCTCTTGGACTTGGCACAGACACAGAGCTTGAATCAAGAGGAAGCCACAAGTTCAGAAGCGGCAAGGAGGAGCATCTCTACAATCCTCAGTCTATCTATCTGCTCCAGCAGGCTGCAAGGACTGGCGACTATGAAACATACAAGAAGTATTCAAAGCTTATCTCTGAGGAAATGGATCCTGTGAACATCAGAGGTCTTATGGATTTCAACTTTGCTGAAAATCCTGTTCCGCTGGAGGAAGTTGAGAGCGTTGACTCTATTGTAAGAAGATTTAAGACGGGCGCTATGTCCTACGGCTCTATCTCGCAGGAAGCTCATGAAGCACTTGCTATCGCAATGAACAGACTTCACGGCAAGTCAAACTCAGGCGAGGGCGGTGAGAGCCTTGACAGACTTCTCACAAAGGGTACTTCTGAGGACAGATGTTCAGCTATCAAGCAGGTCGCATCAGGACGTTTCGGTGTAACTTCAAGATACCTCACATCTGCTGATGAGATACAGATAAAAATGGCACAGGGCGCAAAGCCTGGCGAGGGCGGTCATCTCCCTGGCAAAAAGGTTTATCCATGGATAGCTAAAACAAGACACTCCACACCTGGCGTGTCGCTTATCTCACCTCCGCCACACCACGATATATACTCTATCGAGGACTTGGCTCAGCTTATCTATGACCTGAAAAACGCAAACAAGAACGCAAGAATTTCTGTAAAGCTCGTTTCTGAGTGCGGTGTTGGTACAGTTGCGGCAGGCGTTGCAAAGGCAGGCGCAGGTGTTATCCTTATCTCAGGCTATGACGGCGGTACAGGTGCGGCTCCGAGAAACTCTATCTACAATGCAGGACTTCCATGGGAGCTTGGACTTGCAGAAGCACATCAGACCCTTATCAAGAACGGTCTTAGAAACAAGGTCGTTATCGAAACAGACGGCAAGCTCATGACAGGCCGTGATGTTGTTATCGCAGCGATCCTTGGCGCAGAGGAGTTCGGCTTTGCAACAGCTCCGCTGATAACACTCGGCTGTGCAATGATGAGAGTATGTAATCTTGATACTTGCCCATTTGGTGTTGCAACACAGAACCCAGAGCTTAGAAAGAAGTTCCCTGGCAAGCCTGAATATGTAATGAACTTTATGATATTCGTGGCTTTCGAGCTTAGAGAATATATGTCAAAGCTTGGCGTAAGAACAGTTGACGAGCTTGTGGGAAGAATTGACCTTATCAAGCCAAAGGCTGGTATCACAGGCACTGCGGCACAAGTTGACCTTTCTAATATCATCAACTCTGATTACGTTTCAGAAAAGGTAGAATACAACAAGAAATCCAAGTATGACTTCAAGCTTGAAAACACTCTTGATGAAAAGGTACTCATGAAGGAGTTCGAGAAAAATCTTAAGAGTGGTGAGAAGAAGTCTATCACAGTAAATGTCAAGAACACAGACCGTTCATTCGGTACTATCTTCGGCTCAGAGATAACAAGAAAGTATTATAACACACTTGCTGACGATACATACAAGATAGTCTGCAACGGCTCAGGCGGACAGAGCTTCGGCGCATTTATCCCGAACGGCTTGACCCTCGAGCTTGTGGGCGACTCTAACGATTATTTCGGCAAGGGACTTTCAGGCGGTAAGCTCGTTGTTTATCCTCCGAAGGATTCCACTTTCAAAGCCGAGGACAATATCATTATCGGTAACGTTGCACTTTACGGTGCAACAAGCGGTAAGGCGTTCATCGACGGTGTTGCAGGCGAGCGTTTCTGCGTAAGAAACTCAGGTGCAGTGGCAGTTGTCGAGGGCGTTGGCGACCACGGCTGTGAGTATATGACAGGCGGCTGTGTGGTAGTTATCGGCAAGACGGGCAAAAACTTTGCGGCAGGTATGTCGGGCGGTGTAGCTTACGTTCTTGACGAGGACAGACACCTTTACACAAGACTCAACAAGGAAATGGTACTTTTCTCTGAGGTCAAGGAGAAGTACGATATAATTCAGCTCAAAGACCTTATCCAGCAGCACGTTGACGCAACAGGCTCTGAAAAGGGCAAGCGTATTCTTGATAACTTTGAGGAATATCTGCCTAAGTTCAAGAAGATAATCCCTCACGATTACAAGAAGATGATGTCTGCTATAGCTTCAATGGAAGAAAAGGGTATGAGTAGTGATCAGGCGCAGATAGAAGCATTCTATCAGATCATCAACGGCAAGCAGTAAGCCTGCGCACATGAGATATTGTACTTTTAAAATCGAAAGGAGGATATACTTGCTGTGAAAGCAAGTATAGTTGAGATATGGGAAAGCCAACTGGTTTTATGGACTATAAGCGTGAGGACACAGCAGCGTTCTCCGTTGAGGAACGTATAAAGAATTTTAATGAATTTCACACTCCTCTTTCAAAGGAGGAGCAGCAAAAGCAGGGAGCAAGATGTATGGACTGCGGTGTGCCGTTCTGTCAGGCAGGAATGAAGATAGGCAACGCATTTTCAGGCTGTCCGCTTAACAATCTTATCCCTGAATGGAACGACCTTATATACAAGGGCAACTGGGAGCAGGCATATTACAGACTTCATATGACGAACAATTTTCCTGAGTTCACATCAAGAGTTTGTCCTGCACTTTGCGAAAAAGCCTGCACCTGCGGAGCTAATGGCGACGCTGTTACCACAAAGGCTAACGAATACGGCATTATCGAAAATGCCTATGCCTGCGGATATGCTTCAGCAAGAGTGCCAAAGGTAAGAACAGGAAAGACTATCGCTGTTATAGGCTCAGGCCCGTCAGGTCTTGCTGCCGCTGACCAGCTCAATCAGAGAGGTCACAGTGTAACAGTTTTCGAGCGTGAGGACAGAGTGGGCGGTCTGCTTATGTACGGCATACCGAACATGAAGCTTGAAAAGCAGATAATCGAGCGTAAGATAAACATAATGAAAGAAGAGGGCATCGAGTTCCGCACAGGCGTTAATGTGGGCAAGGATATCACAGCGGCTGAGCTTCTCAAGGACTTCGACAGAGTAATACTTTGTTGTGGTGCTTCAAACCCTAGAGATATCAAAGCCGAGGGCAGAGATGCAAAGGGTATCTATTTTGCAGTGGATTTTCTGAAATCCACAACTAAGGCGCTGCTGAACGGCGGTCTTACGGATAAAAACCACATTTCCGCAAAGGGCAAGAACGTCATGGTAATAGGTGGCGGAGATACAGGAAATGACTGCGTTGGTACAAGCGTAAGACATGGCGCAAAGAGCGTTTTGCAGCTTGAAATGATGCCAAAGCTTCCTGACACGAGAGCCGAGAACAACCCATGGCCGCAGTGGCCAATGGTCTGCAAGACAGATTATGGTCAGGAGGAAGCTATCGGTGTGTTCGGTCATGACCCGAGAGTTTATCAGACAACTGTCAAGGAGTTTCTCAAAGACAAAAAGGGCAATCTTAAGGGTGCAGTGCTTGTAAAGCTCTCTCCGGAGAAAGACCCTAAGTCAGGCAGAACGATAATGAAGCCTGTTGAGGGCAGCGAATACAAGGTAGAAGCCGAGCTTGTTCTTATTGCGGCAGGCTTTCTGGGATCTGAAAGCTATCTCACAAAGGCTTTTGGCGTTGAGGTAGACGGCAGAACGAATATCGCAACAGCCGACGGCACACATCAGACGAACGTGAAGAACGTCTTTGCCGCAGGCGACGTGCGCAGAGGACAGTCACTTGTAGTATGGGCTATCAGAGAGGGCAGAGATGTTGCCCGTGAGGTGGATAAGAGCCTTATGGAGTATACAAATCTGTAATACGAGATAAAAATATAACACCGTCCGAGGAGTTCGGGCGGTGTTTTTTGTGTGTAGGGTATCGTACCCATGGGCGGTGACAAAAAAATCCGCTACCATAAATGATAGCGGATTTGGGTGCAGGTGCAAGCACCTGCTGGAGCTGCTAACCGGGCTTGAACCGGTGACCTCGTCCTTACCAAGGACGTGCTCTACCTACTGAGCCATAGCAGCAAACCAATTACAGTAATATATTATACACTATCTCTGCCGCTTTGTCAAGCCCTTTTCACAACTTTTTTACTCTATTCCTGTAGTGCTACAATAGATATTGGACAAAATTAAGAAAAAAGAAAAGAGAGATAG
>ERZ1673701.401-NODE-401-length-50237-cov-12.619445_pt1 | contig 50237 bp, 50 predicted proteins | sample MGYA00580231_ERZ1673701 | MGnify/ENA primary metagenome ERZ1673701 (study PRJEB41218, sample SAMN15661798) | gut metagenome | host: Homo sapiens | place: Canada: London | collected 2015-08-20/2019-03-30 | study: EMG produced TPA metagenomics assembly of...
TGGGTATTTATATTAAAAGCCATTTGATTAAAATGCGCGCTACTTTTCGCTTCATTAGCTAAATTTAAGCCGTTTCGCCATTATTATTCGGGTTGTAGCCAAATAACGTCGGTAACTTCATTCTTATCGTATTATCACGCAAAAACAAGGTTGTATATATGATTTGACAATACTCGCGATAAGAATCTGTGCCGAGATAATCAAGAAGGTCCGTAATATACATTGCCGCGTTATCTTCAACGCCGTCGACTTGCAAATCACTATCTAACAGTTCAATATCTGTAAGCTTGAGACCATCTTGTGCAGCAAGGTTTAGCCCGGCTTTAAGCGCATATACAAGTCGCAGAGTATCAATCTGCATTGTATGTGTGATTGCACCGGTTGCTAAGCCAGATGTCAAGTGTGTGAGCAAAACGCGTCGTTCTTGGAATGAACACGGCTCAACCGTTGTTAGCACTGCTTGTTCTTGAAGTGTCATATTCTACCTCTCTACAAAAATAAATTTATTACCGGCGAGTACTTGTTTTAAGTTAAACTCTTCGGAAATATTACTAATAAAACGAAGTCGCGAAACAGGCTTTAAGTTATTGCTCAAGCAATAATTATAGTATTCGTTATATACTTCAACTACACCTTTGTTAACGTAAGACTGTTTCTTATTGGTGACTTTCTCACGCGGGTCAACCGCATTTGCCTCTTTGACGTAAGCAAGCACGTTATTCTGTTGGGTTTTATATTGCTCAACTGCCCGTGTAGATTCAGGAAGTTCAATCATTTTGCGAGCATTTAGTGCCTTATGAATTGCAATAAAGCTTTGTGCAAATAGCCAAACATAATCGTCACTTTGAATTCTATCAAAGAATAATGGGTCTGCTTTATCTTTCGGTATTTTATGATTAAACTCTATAATTTCAAGACGACGATACATACCATCAGTTTTATCTTTGAATGTCGGCATCTCGTTACATGAAAAGATAAACTTTGCAGTATTATACAGTTTAATCGGTGCCTCATACTTACGTTCAACTGTCATTGGTAATTCACCGACAAGAACTTTAAGTGGTGCACCATCAAGCACACTATTAACTGAAATATCGTCTTGCAGATTACATAATTTGTTTGCAAGCTCAGCCGCTCTAAACGTTGTTTCTAAGTCGTCAATAGTTAACGATGAACAATTTTCTGCTCCGAATAACTTTTGAATAATTGATAGCATCATTGACTTACCAGTATGAGCGGGGCCGAGAAGGAAGAAAGCTTTTTGGAAAATGTTTCGGTCGATTAAACAATAACCAATCATTTCAAAAATCTTTTGAATCTTAACTTCATTACCGTCGGTAACATCATTCAAGAACTGCGCAAGAATATCAGACCTACCAATAACCGGGTTATACTCAACGTCAATATATCTTGTAATATAATAATCTGGTGAGAAGTCAAGAACTTCATTTGTTTTGCAATCTACAATACAATTTGCTAATGCAATCTTGGACCACAAATTTTCGCGCTCTGCTTTCTCAACATAAGTTTTAAGTTTAATAAACTTCAAAATCTCGCTTCTTGCATCACTGCCAAGTTCTTCATATTTACTATGAATATACCTGAAAATGAAATCGTCAGTACAACGTCTATAATATTTACCGTTGTAATAGTAAATACCATCGTCAAGTGTAATTATCTTTAATTGTTCAAGTAATTCATTTGCAATAGTATTAAGTGGAACCTTTTCTGTTTTGTGTGCAGTTGCTGTTATTGCTTCTTTCCGAAGTATTGTATTCTTTAATTCTTCGTCACTAAGTGGCTCTGCAAGAATATATTTGTTTATTAACTTAACCGTTTCAATAATATGCTCTGGCGAGAAATTACCTACATTTTTCAATGCAACTACGTGACGAAATAAGACATCATTGCGAGAACCTTTTTCGAGTTGCATTAAATCTATTGTCGGTAAATTTTTGATAGGTTTTAACCAAACAGGCAAAGCTTGCGGTTTACCATCGAAAATTACTTCACGGTCAGGGTCATTATATGGGATAATGATATAACCTTTGCCGGCATTGCGGGTATCAATTTTAATACCTAACCCACAAAACCACTTTACCACTTGGACTCCAAACCCGGCTGCAAATACGAAATGCAAACCGTGAGGCGTCTTAAAAGTCAAAGTGAGTTTACCAGTATCTCGTAGTATTCTATATACCGCTCGCGCTGCTGGCATATCGTCAATATCAACAACCAATGTGCCACGTGGTATAAGCCAGCCAAGGCGCGTTGTTTGATTACGCGCCTCATCTATAGTAAATGTATGTGTCCCTAACGGTTTTTTAGCTGCCGCAATAATATCGTCAACGTCAGTATCTGGTTTACGCGCGACGGCATAAAACAAGCTATCTGGCCACAATTCTTGTATTATATCCAATACTTCGCGCATACTAGACTCCTTCAGTTGCTAATGCTACAAGTAATTCTTTAACAGCGTCATCGAGTGCAACCCTATCCATAACAACTTTGGCAATCTTTTGTTCGATTGTTCCCTTTGCAATCATAAAATATACTGTACAAGGCCTTGCCTGACCCATACGGTAAATACGGCCAAGACTTTGGTCATATTCTAAGTATGAATAAGAATAGGAATAATAAATTATACAAGAGGTATATTTCTGAAGATTGATGCCGATTGCGGATGCTTCTTGCATAAGCAAAACTTGATTATAATCAAATGCAACATGGTCATTTGTATGCGTTATTCCAATTCTGTCTAGAACCTCGCAGAGTTTTATATAATCGTAAACATATTCGTAGATAACGATTACACGCTCGCGTTCTTCTAGCGCCATATTGATAAGATTTTTGAATACCTCAAGTTTCATATTTGAACTAAACGGTATTGCTTCTTTCCTATCATTATATACAAACCCGTTAGCTGCCTGATGTAATTTACCAATCTGAACAAGTTTGTTTACAACTTTATCAGGTTGATTATCGCCTTGCTGTATAATGCTCTTTGCAACTTCTTTATATTCGGGACCGTTCATTCCAGAAACTTCAACCTGCTTAATTGATAAGTTTGGAAGGTCAATGCAATCTTCGGAGCGTAGAGTCATTGCATGCTTTGCAATTCTGGTCGTCAATTCTTCCATTGCACCCGGCAATAATTTTTGCGGTTTATAAATCATGTAGTTCGGACCAGAAAATACAACTTTACATTGATAATATCTGTGCATAAAAGTATCTGCACCCATTCCAAATTCAGCAATACTAAGCGCTGTAAATATACCGTGAATATCGCAGAAGTCAGTTGCAATAGGTGTACCTGTTAAGCCCCAGCAAATCTTTGCTTTTGCTGACATAACTTTAACATATTTAGAAACTTTTGCTTTAACAGATTTTAGTTTGTGGCATTCGTCGCAAATTATGTAATCCCAGTTTAATCTTGTATACTCGCGATGTCGACTTAACATCTCATAAGTCATAAGCGTATATTCATGTTTAATGGGGAGGTCATCGTAATGTTCCCACATACCATGAATAACTGATGCTGGTGCAAGTATAAGCAATGTTCCAAGCGGCAATTGATTTACTGCTGCGATTGCAGTGTTTGTTTTGCCAGTTCCTACTTCGAAGAATAAAGCTGCTTTATTATGACCAGGTGCGCGCAAAAATTTAACACCACGCTCTTGGTGCTCATATAGTCTTTCTATCATAATCAAGCTCCTTTAATGCTAATGCTATTTCAAGCGCATTGTTCAAATCGTTAGTCAATGCAAAATTGATTTCACCAACTTTGTATAATAGATTATCCATTGAAACCGTCAATACTTGTTCACATAGAATAGTATTTGGTTTGCCGTTATGCATAAACTTAACATGCGTTGGTAATTCAGGTTTATCTTTGGTAGTCATAGGTACGACTAAACAAATATTACTATGCTGATTACCAATATTGTTTGACACAATGACTACCGGCCGTGTCAAACCTTGTACACTCGTATTTGTATATGGAAGATTTGTTAACCAAATCTCACCGCGTTGAGGTGCTTTAACAAGAGGATGCATTGTGTTCCTCCCTTTCGATAATTTTAACAATAAACTTTAACCACTTATCAAGAAAATCGGTGAATGAATTTGTAAGAATATAAGTTCCGCCACTATGCTCAATAGCACGCTGCTGTGCTTTTTGTTGGTCAGACTGAACTCCATGTTCTTGCTTAACTTCAATACCAACAAAGTAACCGCGATAACATGCAATTATATCAGGAATACCTCGTGCCATTGTTGCATCAGCATGATGCTTAAAATGCCAACAAGTATTCTGTGTAAGATATTCTTTAATTTTGTTTTCAACTTTCTTTTCGGGTGTCACTTTAACTTAGCAAGCATTGCTTTAATCGCAGCAATTTGCGCATCTATATCTGCTTCGGCTTTTGACTTGACTGGCTCTTCGACAGTTAGTTTATTCTCTGGAACTTTACGTCCATTGTATGCGTTAACCCACGGAGTTGTTAAAATCTCATAAATTCTAACGCCTCGCTTGTCAAGGTCTTTTATAACCTTATAATACGCATTTACAATTTCAATTAACTCACTTTGAGTTACATAATCTTCACCGCGTTCATTATAACGCCGCAAAAGATTATCAACGGCACAGGTTACAAAAAATACCGTGTGAGGTATACTAAGTAACTTATTGCAAAGCATATCATATTCTTCGTCTGTATATGTACATTGCTGGCGCTTGATTGGCCCGTATACCTTTTCGCTTATCCAGCAACGGTCTAATACTACGAGTTCGGACTTAGCACGTTCAAGTTCTGCCTCATACATATAATGTTTGTCTGCTTGTGTGAAGTGAATTGCATTCGGTAAATAAGATGCAAATGTTGACTTACCGGCTAAGTCCGGTCCCTCGATAATTATTAGCATGTTTCCTCCATAAAGAGTTTAGGAAATTCTTCTTTTATATCACGTGACGGTTTTTTACCACAGCAGTACTTACCTTCTAAACAACCTTGTTGATAACAAGCCGGCATAAAGTAAGAATCGTCAATACCGAGTTTTTCACTTATCGCATCCTTGAGAAGATACATAATATAGCGAGTCTCTGTAGTATTACGACTACAGATGCGTTCGCGAATAATTTTTGTTGCAGCATCAAGATTCATAGTCATAACTAAATTATTGCGAAGACCTTCTGGTAAGAGATATGCGGCATCACTGTGCGGAATACTAGTAAATACCAAATACTTATACCGAACATACATGCGATTGCAATCTGCTAAATAAGTACTTGTAAGCATTTCAGAATCGAATATCGAATACGGAACAACAAACAAGTCTTTAGGAGTTTTACCTGTAGCATTACTATAATCACTATAATGCGTTGAACCGCTCATAAATGAAACGCCGACATGATGTGTTCGTATTTGCTGCAAGAATTTACGTGACGCGCCGCATATCGCTACTGTGATATTACAAAAGCGTTTGAGCGAAGAATGAGGGAGGGCAAGAAACTCAGCAACTTTGCTGGCTGGCAAATCATGAGCTTCTTGCTTCATTGCCTCAATTGTATTATTCTTATGACTCTTGCGAGTGACCGCGCCGAGAAACGTAAATTCCTCAGCGAGGTCTGTATCGCATTTGAGTATTTCTACTTTTATTCTATCCATTGTGCAACTGCTGCTCTCTCGTCGTCGGTCAACGGACGGTCCATTTCGAATACGAGCTGGCCATATTCTATACCGGTTCTGCTCTTTGCTTTCTTAATACGTATCTTGGTGATAACGTCTTTGGTACGCAAGCCTTTCGCTACAAGAGTGCCGATATAAGTGTTGATGTTTTTTACGGACATTTGCGGTACAAACATTTCGACCGGCTGACTTACTCCATCGAGAATCATAGACAGCTTTTTAAGAATCTTACATCCACCGCCAAAGTCTGCATAATCGCAATTTTCGCAGCTGCAATCTTCATATTCAAGGTCTGCATCCGGGTCATCCGTTTCGATTTTACGATGACCTATCTCTTTTGTGTTGTCGCAATAGCAATCGGGCGGGTTGTTTTCACCACTATACCCGGTCGCGTAATACGAACGCCAAAACTTATGCTTCGTAATAATTACACGCAATTCTTTACGAATTTCCGGGTCATCGGGGTTAACCGGTACCTCGAATGCTGTGCCGCCACTCGAAGGAACTTTAAGTTTAAGAGGCTGAACCTCAACGCCTTCGAGCTCTTCAGCAAGGTCTACATTGCTGTTGATTAGAAACTTGTTTTCTACATTTGCTACTTCGTTCATTGTTGTCTCCTTATGACATAATATTGTTATCAGCTATGCTGAATATAACCTTATAGTTCTTTGGGTTTGACGACTGCTTCGTCATATACAGTTATCAAATCTTTAATGTTTTGTGGCATAGTATCTACCGTTTCACGTAAATACTTGTCAAGTGTTCTCGCATTGATTGTAAACAACTCTGGTGCAACGTCTTTAATATAATCATAAAGTGCTTGCTTTTTATCTGCCTTGCAACTATAATAAGACTTTGTTTTTAATACGAATTGTTTGCCGTTGCTATCAATGCGGTCGACTTCGTTCTCCATAAACAGCTCTAACGCTTTACTCATAAGCATTCGGTATTTTGCTTCCGCTTCTTTAAGCTGTTCTTTTAACCCGTTTACAACACAAAGTTGTTCCCATAACTCGTCACAACTCTGCTTCAAAGAGTCTTGCATACTCCCTCCTGTTCTACATAAATTATTGCAACCGGCGTATCTTGTTCAAATACACATGTCGCCGAATAACGCTTAGGTTTCAATCTGTTTACTCCACAAAAATTCATAAATGAACCAAGCGACACATTACCTGTACAAGACCCGTTTGATTTCCAAACAGTAAGCGCTGTATCAGAAGCGAGTGACGGACGAAACTTTAAGTACCCAGTATCCTCGTTATACTCAACTTCAACGTGCTGTGGCATACCTAAATGTCTAAAAACTTCCGCTGACAGATATGCCCAATTTCTTGCGGTGCTATTACTGCATTGGTCCATCGGGTGGTATATCCGAATCATTTTGCGGTAGCGGCGTATTGAACGCTCACCCATTTGAGTAGTGCTAAACATTACTTATCTCCTTCTATATATTTTTCTTTAAGCGCCTCAAAATATTTGGCGGTAAAAGACTGCTTATGTTGCAAACAATTCCAAATCGTGTCATCGACAATTGTTGCGAGTAAGATATAATAATGACAATCGTTATGCTGGCCGAGTCGATATATTCTCGCCTGACTTTGTGTGAATGCAGTATAAGAATACATAAGTGAGAAATATATTGCATTGTGTGCAGATTCAAGATTCAAACCAAATTGACCACACTTAATCTGTAAGATTAAAATCTGTGCATTTCGTGATTGAAACTTTTGAACAGCGTCTTCTCTACCTGCGTCAGAGCTATCACCAGTAATAATCTCGTAACTCAACTTTTCGTCATAGCAATATGCTGCTACCAGTTCTGCTTCTTTACGATACGTTGTAAAGACAATTGCATGCTTATCGTCGAGGTCCTTGATTATTTTATCTAGCAGTATTATCTTTGTAAGCAAGACATCTTTGTTTGTCATTATTGCTGGAATATCTTCAATAGCAGTTGACTTCGATATAATTGCTGGCGTATATACTGGTTCTCGAAGCGTGTGCACAAACTTATCAGGCAAAGCATTGATGACATCATTGATTGAAATAACTGCAGAAACATCTTTAATGCGTTCACGTAACAAGTCTAAATTATAAGCATAACGCAACTCAAATACTTTGCTGCTTACACCAAACAATGTCGAATCAAGCCACTTGAATTGATTGAAAATATCCATAGGGCTATCTGCAACCGGGCATCCGTTCAATATTAACTTGTATTTTGTATCGATTGCGGTTAACCGTTTCCATATTAGTGTTTTATCATTCTTAATTCGGACAGACTCATCGAGGATAATATACGAATAATATGTTTTCGATACTTTATGTAAACTTTCATATGTTGAATATTCAATAGATAATGCAGCGTCTTTGAGCTTCAGAGTTTCATTCCATTTATCAACAGTATCTCGCCATTGATGTATTATTGATTTCGGTGCGACAATCAACACTGACGCAATATCTGGTATAGACGCTATAGTTGCTAAAGCCATAACCGTTTTACCAGTACCCATATCACAAAACATTGCAAAATACTTGTGACTGGTTAAACTTGCTGTGGCTTTAGCAATTGCTTCTTTTTGATAGTTATAGAGTTCCATTGATTTCCTCTTTGCTTATGGTTATTAAACCGTATTTATCTTCTACAGCGGGTAATGAGTAATAATCACCTTCGTCAAGTTCAGTTACATAAATTGTAAATACTAACCAATCTGAAAGTTCAGCTACTGCTTTTGCCGGAGGACGATAATATGAAATTGTATATATTCTTTGCTGATAAGGAAGCTCAAAGTCGCGCAATGTCAAGCTCTGACAAAAGCGTTCGTAAATATCGTTTGACTCGCCCGTAAATGTCAATATAAGCTTTCCTTCTGAATCAAAAATAAATATTTTGCCGGGCTGAATTATATTAAGCATATCACGGACAGACTGCGGTATTTCACTCGCCAGACGCTGCTTAATATCTTGATGTAACTGTTTCATTTGTTTATCATATTCGTCATGAGTAATAATATGGTTATTATCTATTACATTTTGTAAGTTTTTATTATTTTTGTAATATTCCCAAATTATGACTGGTCCTACAATAATCATAACGACTGCAAATGCTGTTAAAATAATATTGATAAATTCCATTAGTGTCTCCTATATATCCACATATCAATATCGGTACTGATTTGTTCTTTTTGTTTTGGTGTTAGCTTCTTAAGATGTTCTTGGTAATCTTTATCATTCGCAAGTTCTTGACTTGTTTTACGGTCAATTTCAATGTATGTTGAAAAGTATTTCACACAGATAATGCTTACCGCGACAATTATTAAAATTGCAAATAGAATAAAGATTACCATAACACCTCCACAAATTGGAGCCAGAAGAGGGACTTGAACCCACAACCTGCTGATTACAAATCAGCTGCACTGCCATTGTGCTATTCTGGCAAATGCAAGTCTGGTTATTAGCTATCGAGTAGCCCAACGTAGTTTGACGAGCACTTGCAAAACCCGTGGCAGGGATACTTAGATTCGAACTAAGAACGCAGGAGTCAAATTCCTATGTGTTGCCATTACACTATATCCCTAAAGACAATCGGCTGTTACCGAACAGGTCATTTACCATTTTCATGCACCGATTATTATTTCTTTATATTAAAAGGTTTATTATAAATTGAATGTGTTTATTTTCTGCGGATTCTAGTCATTATCAGTTTTACAGATTTGCGCATATTCACACCACCTACAGTAAGGATTACTCAAATTTTTCTTGCATTCAGCTCGAAGTTCGTCGGTATCAACGTCAAGCCGTTGCAAATCATTTATATCTGAAAGGGCAAGCATCATAAAACTTTGAGGTATTACCAGCGGCGCCCCGCAGACAACTCTGAATGTCTTATTCAATATTGTTACATACTGTGCTTGTATCTCAACTTTCTTATCTCGATGCTCAGGAGCAATCTTATTAACAAGCTGCGCTGCATAGAAAGAAAGCTGGTCAGATGCATCACTTATTGGAGCATGTGGTTTATTACCGGTTTTCCAGTCAACCACCTTGAATGTTATAGCACCTTTTGTTTCATAATAAAGTACACAGTCGAAGATTGAATAGAAGTTATTAAACCTAGCAAAGTCTTTCATTTCTATGCCGTATATTTTCCAGCCATTAAGAACTTCTTCTTGAATAGTTGTTAAAATATTTATAGCAATTTCTTCAGTTAATTCTGGGTAACAATCTTTGCCGGGTTTGCGGTTAAACCCCTCACCAACTGTTTTAGGCGGTAACATATTGTACGCAAGTATTGCACGTGCTTTTGCATCTTCGTAGGTATCTTTCATTACGTCAAGAACCAAGCAATCGAGCGACTGTGCATAACCGAGATATTTTGCAATCAGATTATGAACAAATGTTCCGCGGTCAAACGTGTTTTGTTTTTCTGCACTCATCGGTATTTCGTATTTATCTAAATACTTATATTTGAATTTGCGGCCGCACTCGTTGAATGTACTTATTTTTGTATAACTTAACATAGTCTCTCCTTATAAATTCTCACGGTCTCGAAAGTACGCAAGTAAATGTTTATGTAATTGGCGGCGCATTTCATAGTAATATGTATGTGAAATACGAAATTTTTTGCAAAATTCTTTGCACGTCATTTTTTGTTCGAGAGTTTTGAATATAACTAACTCGATTGGTTTACAATAACTAAGTAAGTCGTCAAGCTCAACTGATATATCTTTATCATTTTCTTCATCGCTTACTTCTTTGAGTTCGTATGAATGTTGTAAGTCATCAGCTATATTTTCATTCAACTCGCAAGTTTTATCTTTTACATGCCTTCGCTGTAAGTTCAGTAAATGGTTACGCGCGGCTTTAATTAGGTATGCTTGTTTGGTCGGACAGTCTTCGATTCTGTTTTGTATAGTTAAAATATGGAGCGTTGCTTCACTTAGCAAATCTTCATGAGTATAATAAGCAAATGGCTTGACTCGCGATGCTGCAATTCTTGCCATATCGTCTATGCTATACATTTTGGCTGCCCTCCAATTATGTATTAGCAACTTAACGCATTGCTTGTGAGGCTTATAACAAACCAGCGTAGAATTAGTTAAAGTAGAAAGTCTTAAGGTAACTTTCAGTGAGCTTTTTAGCAACCATGGCCTCGCATGACATTAGGAGAAAACATGCGATGCAATCAGATTCGACCGGTCTTTGAAGACTTGCACTTCAAGGAGTCTCATATACTCAGACCGATAAACTTGGCTACTGGCAAAATGACAAAAAGCCAATAGCCAAGGTAAAGAGAAAGTAGATTACTGAGATAGTAACTAGGACGAGCTGGTAGGGCGATTACTCGTCCTTGCCCTGCATCTCAGCAAGCTGCGCCATGAGCTTTTCAAGTTCAGCTTTCTTCTTTGCGATTTGCTGTTCCGGCGTCATTTTGCGGCTTCTCTTTGCTTTAGCCGCTTCGCGCGCCGCATTCTCTGCCGCAACTCTTTCGTCGAGGATAGCTTTAACCTTGTCGACCAGACCGTTGAACGTGTCGAGGTCGTCGCCGGTGAGTTCCTGACGCATCTTGTCGATGGTAATCTGACGCGACGTGTACTTAATTCTCTCTCTGTGTTCGGTTTCGTCTACCGTAATGACGAAGTCGTTGGCGATGTCGTTACCGTCGGTATCTACGAGATTTACGGTCGCCCACTTACGAGCGCAGCCGAGCTTCTGAAGATTAACCCAAAAACTGCCGGGTTTCTTTGCTTTGACGAGAGGAAGTGTAACCTCATTGCCGTCAACAACCGTGATGCCTTGCTTCTTTGCAACATCAATCTTAATTTCTACCATTCGTGTACTCCTTTGCCTCGCCTTTTCGAGGCCATTAAAAATTTTGATTTTATGTAAGTCATTCATAATCACTTACATAATATAATACGCAAATAATTTTAATTTTATAGTGATTTAGCATCTATAAATTACTAATTACTTACGGTTATACCTAACAAACATATAGAATCATGACATCTCTGCACGAATCATGCAATGTTATCAGTGGTGCATTTGCATCTGCTATTACTGTTAAATGACTTCCGGCTACAACAATACCTGGTTTTGCAAATATACAATTTGCTCTGAGATTAGCCATCTTTCCAACCATACAAATCTGCTTTATTGTATAATCAAGCTGATTACGCACAAACTTCATTCCTTCCTCGTCGAGGTCTGCACTGCCAAGCAATGATAATTGATAACTATCGGGCTCATAAAGAGGTCCAGTAACATAGTTTACTGCAAGCTCAACCCCACCGCGAGTTATTTTTTTATCAATGTTTGCACGCTTATCTACAGAATAACCGAACATGCATGTCCATATATCGCCAGACTTCCAAAGTACGCCTTTGGGCACAGCTGCATTTATGAGCTCACTAAACTCTATGGGCTCAAGTTGAAACTCATTAAGCTCAACTTTGTTATTTCCAACAGCGGCATACACAGCTCTTACGGTTATTGGACTATTTCCATGTTCTGCAAAATTCAGATTTTGCATTTTTACCTCCAGTTAAAAACATAATCATTATATTATATGGTTTTTAATAAATTGAATGAGTTATTTTTGGTGTTCTTTTTATACTTCGGTGCTTTAATCTTTATTATGTGTAATAAACTCTATTAGCGTTACTATCAATGCTCCGGCAAATATGAACGAAATACAAGCAGCGATAAATACTACAGGTTGTACCCAAATAGTTTCCGCTGTTTGCTAATTCAATAGCGCAAATGTTCCGCTTCCCAAACAAACCAATATAGCAATTATAATAAATACTATCATTTATTCATGGCTCCTCCCTATTTGGTATATTAGCAGTGTTGCATTTTTCTATTATACCGCGCTCTCTCCACCGTTTAACTTGATATACATGAACTGCATCGAACTTTACAAATTTACCATCGCTGGCAATGAAACCGACTTTATATGGCCAGACAAGATATTGCGGGTCATTGCGGCGATGCGTTCTTTTTATGTACCAAGGTTTTTGACTTACATCGCCAAATAGATTGATATACGAATCACGCCAGTGACGGTTTAAGTATTCTCTGTAAAATGCCTCGTAGTCTACGATTTTATAATCTACTTTCATTTTTAGTACTCTCCAAGTATTTTTCTATGAAGTCGACATCAATAATGTAACTACAAGTAGATGTTTTGACATATAATACGTTACCCGGTGCCATAAATGCAGCCGTAAAGTATTGACAATTACCAGCAAGAATTCTATAATCGCCGCCCTTGCATAGTTCCATTTCGTACTTTATTGCATTTTCTGCAACAATTTTGTTTGTTGATGCCTTATCATAAAAGTCTCGTACAGAAAACCAAGTCGACCGCTTATATAATGTATAGCAAGCAATCATTCTTCGTAATTCTTTGTGCGATACATATCTTACACAGTCGCCAAAATGCCACCACGCGTTATTAGCACTGCTAATACCGAGGTATTTAATATGCAAATGCGTAATATGCATAACTGGCGAAATATCTATATAGTCGACAATACCCATTGTATGCGGTTTTGGATATATATCTGGCATATTATCATGCCTATCACAATTGTCTTTAGTGTCAAGAATCTGTACAACGTCACCAACTTTATATCTGTGCATTTTTATTTCCTCCAATTGTCTTTTATAATAAGCATTACTCCAATAATAGTAAGAATTACAAGAACTCCACCAAATACTAGCAACGATATACCAAGCCATTGATATGCAATACTAAATGATTGCAATATCCAAATGCCCAGTATGCACGGCAAGAATGCTAGCACCGCGGCTATTAAGGCAATTATTAACTCAATCATCGCTTTACTCCTTGTTAGTCGAAATCTTCGTCATCGTCGTGTAACCTATCAATAATATTGGTTTTATAGTCGTCAGTGTTACATGTTACTCTACCTTGACATTGCCCTGTAACTTCTGAGTGTTTTTCTCCAGTAATAAAACTCAGATATGTACCGATGAACACAGTCAAATCTGCCGACGGATGATAATAAGAACTGTATGACCAAACTCCAGTTTGGCGGTCTCCACGCGAGTACTCTATGCACTTGCAATACCCATCATAAGTAAAATCTTCACATTTTTGGTAATGATTCTCAATTGCCCAGCCGCGAATACCACAAGTATGCAAAATGTACTGTTGTTCTATCGCGTCGAGTTTCTTCCACTGCTCGAATAGACTTACTGGCTCATCCTTGTGTTTTGCCGAATCAAAATTATTATCGCAATGCTCTATATCTACCGTATGTACTTTTATGTGTTCCAACGGCACGGGTACACCCGGTGCATAAGTATACGGATTGTATTCCTTGCATGGCTTAAGTATCTTCTGGCAATGTTCACATAAATTTACATGCAACTCAACCGTGCCGTCTTTGTTTGTTACAAATTTCATACTTAATCTCTATCCTCCTCTGCTTCATTGAGCACTTTTATAAGATTTTCTTTGCAAAGATAGAATGATAACAATTTGCCCGTGCGGGGGTTTGTTACATTCAGAATAAGGTCAAACATACCGTATTTGCATGGCGTGATGGTTGCTACCTTTGCTTTTTTGCAATCATAGCCATTGCCGTATGTAGGCCCGAAGTTTTTAGACAAATCATTGTCTCCTGTGTTTATGACATTTATGTCGCCGTTTGTGAAATATTTTACTACCATTACTACTCGCCCTCCTGCAATTTTATATTTATAGGTTTTTTATAAATTGAATGAGTAGAATAAACCTGCAAGAATTGTGAAAATGTTGTCGTTTAAGTCGGTTATTGCACGGTTTAGTCTTGCTTGCCCTCTCATACTCTCTACTGTTCCTACTTTTGAAAGGTCAATTAACCCGTCAAGGTCTCTTGCCGACATTGCAACCATGTAGATTGTGTTGACTTTGTATGCTTGGGCAAATATCCACGACACAAGTTCCCTGCAATGCGAGAATCTGGCGCAGTCCGATTGCATCTCTGCCTTCAGTCCGTCAAGCCCTTTTAGCAAACTGCTGTCGAACGGGCAAAAACTGTCTTTTGTGCCCGTTTCATATTCCCAGAAATCATGCTCCCATTTGTTGCCTAGCAATTTTTTGGCAAGCATTACGTCTTTGCTACTCAACTCCTTTTGCTCAAAAAGTGAGTTGAGTTTTTCTGAAAACCGCATGTCTACTTCTCTTTTGATGTCCATATGTATAACCTCCTGTTATTTAGTCATATAAGCTGTCTTGCAATAAATCTTCGCGTTCCTCCTCTGTCATACTGTTCCAAAGCTCCTCTGCCCCAAACAGCTCAAAGATTTTCTGCAAGAAATTGCTTGTACCGTTCTCATACCAGTAATCTTTGTAGCAGTCAGGCAATGATAACCATGCTGCATGTGCATACTTCCGTATGCAATTTACTTGTTTGTACTGTTCGTCTGTCATGTTTACCTCCAAATTGTGAATGGACTATACATTTATGCGGGCCTCTATATTGCCCACATTGTATAATATTTTATTTTATGGCATTTTATATATTGAATGTGCAATGAATAATGCAATTTATTTTTGAGCGTAGAAGCATAGGGTATTGAGGCAATGATGCTTTGCAACTTAGATACTCGGCCTCGCTGCTTGGTTTTAAGGATGATGCGGATTAGGCTCAAAAATGGGGCATTATTCTGTGGGCTCCAAAATGGCCCCTAAATCGAGCGAAAATATTTCGACGTGAATTTATCCTCGTGAGTTAAAAGTTTTCGAATGCGCGCTACTTTGGAGTTCTGGGGGCTATTGGAAAAATGGGGCTGAGGCTGGCATTCGAAAATGGGCCATATATTACGCGTATATATGCAATAGTATGCGTGCATATACGGGTAACGCTAGGCTTGGGCAATACGTTTGGGTCATGGGTATACATCGTTATGCACTGCGATATGCAGTTGTTAACGCTAGCCGTCTACGCACTTTGTTTCTCGGCTTTTAAGCCTCAAAACGGCGCCGATTTTGGGGCCAAATTTCGGGGAACAACAAAATGCATGATGTGACTAGCGCTAACGCATGCGATATCCGTTCAACCGTATCGTACATTTATTTTTTATCCCGACACCTATCGCCCGCCTAACCTGCTTAATGTGACTATCGTTATGCTCGAGCTGCGATATATATATGCGTGGGCGAGTCTGCGTGATGTGACTATCGTGGTGCGCACAGCGTTAGGGGTACGAGGTCTTGCATTTACCCTGCATTTTTCAGTCTTTTTGTCCTCCAAAAATTCTCAGTTTCACGCATAAAAGCCTCATTTTATGCGTATAATTCGCATATTTATACGATTATACGGCATATATTATTTAGCAGCATAAATTAAAAATGTTTCACGTGAAACATTTTTAATAAAATGGGGCCAAAAATGCATAAAATGTTTCACGTGAAACATTTTAGACCTCATAGAAGCAGCGTTTCACAGAGGCGCCGGTGCAGAGTAGTATTGCAGGCCTTGAGGTGTAGCAGGCCTTGAGGTGTAGCAGGCATTGAGGTGCAACCGGCATTAAACTGCACAACTGCACGAATGCAGCAAAAAGGGCAGACCTCCCCTACGGAAATAACTGCACTACTGCACTACTGCACTACTGCACTACTGCACTACTAGAGTGCGGGATATAACTGTAATACACCTATGTCAGGCATGACTACACTGCACCAGTGCAGCAAAAGGGCAGACCTCCCCTACGGACACGGAGCCAATCCCGCAAGGAAGCAGTGGATAGCAGAATGACAACTGCAGACGAGCTTTGCCTCGCGGTTATTTAGTTGTCAGAATGGTTTAACAGGTTACTTTTGCAGTGCTTGCAGCGCCAGCTGGATTGCATGCAATGCCAACATTGCTTCTTTGCAGTGCGGAGCATTATCGCGAACTACGTCACAAACCGGCGTAGAGAAGATAGGATAATGCGCGCCGGGTATTGCACCGAGTTCCACAAGTCCGGTTTCTTCGCTATCGAATGCAATGATGGTGAACTCGTCACCGAGGTCTTCGCAATTAGGAACGTTGTCGGCCTGAGTGTAGTGGAAGACCTCAATGAATCCGAGCTGCATCAGTGTAGCAGCTGCACGCTTGAACAGCGAACCGTTTGCTCCAATGAGAACTGAGTCTGCATCAATGCAGCACAGCCGCTTAAAGAATGCAGTAGAATACACGTAACCAAGAACGGTTACGGTGCGAACGTTTTTGTCAACGTTGTACATGTTTATGGGACTAGACTTTTCCATGGTATATAATCTCCTTAAGGTAAAAATTATGTACCGCTTAGCAGCTCGCCTGCAGTTGTCATTCTGCTATCTTAATACTATTTACTAATCTCGTAGGTAGGTATAAACGGCGCATATGGTTTACATCATTCAGTTGTATGTAGGTAGTTATTTAACCGCATGAGCATTTATAGTTGGTTTCGTCGAATATTTACGACGCAGATATTGCTCGGGGCGATTATTTAACGGTGCGATAGGTTTATACGGTTAGTCGTTCAGCATCGCTTGCAATTTAGCGATTGCGCTTTCGACTTTGGTTGCTTGCAGTTCAGTACGTTTTTGATTAACCTTGTTAATCAGGTCGAGGTATATTTGCTTTTCCTCATCAGTCATAACAGCCATAATCTTCTGGTCGGCTTTCACAAGTTTCGTGCCGCCATTCGATTCACGACCGGACTCCATTTTGAAGTCCTTGACCTCGAGGGTTTCGCCGGGCTGGACATGGACAGTCAACCACTTGCGAGTAGCGAGCGAGTGTTTTTCGAGATTGACCCAAAGCTCAGGGCCATTCGCGGTGGTACGATTTGCATGACCAACACGAACAGGTACTCGTTCGGTTACGTCATCGATGGTGACATCAGCAAACGGTTTAACGGACTCATAGTTGACAACAATTTTATTCATAGTAAAAATCTCCTAATGTATAATTTTTTGTGGTAAACCAAATTATGCGCCGTTTATATCTACCTACGAGATTACATATTCAATTGTCAATGTGCAAATGAAAATGAATGTTTCACAATGCTATGAACTATTATTCCATAGCTGCTATTATTCAATTTTCATAGTCTTAGGTTATTTATCAACTGACCAAAACCACCCCCACCCGGTTCGCCATTTTGACCGTATATATAAATATATGAGCAAAGAGGGAGAGTGGTTTTGAATCACTATGGTAGTAATCAGAATGGTTTCGAAGCGTTATAGCAGAGAAGCAAAGAGGGAGAGCAGTTTCGAATCACTATAGCAGTAAGCGCTGTAGTTTCGAATCTCAGAAACAAAACACACCCCTACCGGGGCCAAATTAAAATTGCATGTGTAAAAATTTTGTAAAAAATTTAGTGCACTATGTGCAATACGTGCGTATTATAAGTAAGGAGTGTAAAAATGACGCCAGCAAAACTTCAACAACTTTCCAAGATGGCTGTCGACAATTCGCATAGTATTGCGGACATGCTCGACGACCATTGCGTTTGGAAGAAGACGACCAAAGCAGCAGGTCAGGTTCAAGTGCTTGCAGACAGCGTGCTCGACGATTGTGGCTCGCCGGTTTTTACATCCCTTGTTAATGCAGTAATGGCCGAGAGGGGGCCGAAGTTTACAATTGCAGAACTTGTTTCTTTGCGTCAAGCAGCAGCCGCCATTGAAGATGGTAATACACAGGCTGCTATTTTCTTACGTGACACTGCAGGTGAAAAACCGTCTGACAAGATTAAGGTTCAGGATAGCACCAAAATTGCAGACATTTCGGACGAACTTCTTGAGAAGTTAGAAGAGCAATTGATTGCAGAGCGCAATGCAGCAGTGATTACTGCAGTCGAGGTGCCTCATGAGTGATGGACCCAAGATTGCATTTACAAAACCCACCCCACCCCCGCCAGTTCAGACACCTCTGGACCTTCCCCAGGAAGATATAAAACTTCCTAAGAACAAGCAGAAAATCGAGAGTCTTCTTGCAAGTGTTCAGGAAGAGAAGCATAACCGGCAATGTAGGAAAGACCTCATGGAATATGTCTTACATTGCAGGCCAGACTTGAAGCCTACTCACTTGCATAGAGTGCTTTGCGACCGCGTTATGGAATTCCTCGCTCGGCCGTGCCCGCCTGATAGACCTTTCGATGCTATGCTCGTCGCTTTACCATTCCAGGTTGGCAAAACCACGTGGGGTGCACAATCATTGCCGGCATGGTACATGGGGAATAACCCCGGGAAAGACGTCATTATCGTCGCGTATAATGACGACTATGCAAGCGCCAATGGACGGGAAAACAAACGCAAACTTGAGCAGTTCGACATATTTCCTAACTGCAAACCCGGCAACATTTGGACCAACAACGAGTTTACACTTGACCGCGGGAATGGCGTCACAAATCACCTTAAGTGTGGCGCCCCCGGTACTATCAACGGCCAGCCGTGTCACTTAATGGTTATTGACGACACTTGCAAGGAAAGCACCGAGGCTGCCTCTGACACATTTTGCAATACTCTGTCCAACAACTGGGTTTCTGTCATGGCTTCTCGTATAAAACCAGGTGGCAAACTCATTCTGTTTCAAACCCGGTGGAATCTACGAGACATGCACGCCGTGATTGACCAGTTCATCGGGTATGACAAAGTCGAGCATCTTACCATTCCTTGCATGGCCGTGGCTGACAACCCTGCCGACGACCCGCTGGGCCGGGAAAAAGGCGACGGGCCGTGCCCCGAGATTGGCAAAGACCGCAAATGGGTTCAAGCATTTGCAGCGTCAATGATAAAATCTGGCGGCGAGATTTTCTGGGAGAATTGCTACCAAGGAAGTCCTACAGTCGCCGCCGGCAACATTTTCAAACGGCGCTGGATAAAAGACTACGACCCTAATAAATATAATGTTATGCACGCGTGGAATGCTGACACCGACAAACCTTGCCAGTGGCCACTGCTAGCTATATCCGTGGATGCAAGTTTCAAAGACAGTGAGAAAAATGACTTCACGGCAGTACAAATCTGGGGCAAAGTTTATGACGATTATTATTTACTATTACCCCTTAAAGGACACTACTCGTTCGTTCAACAAGTAGACTTAATTGCAAAGCTCATTGAGCAATGCCACCCACGCTTCATTTATATTGAAGATAAAGCAAACGGCCCTGCAATTATTGACATGCTCAGCTCACGGTTTCAAGGAGTCATTCCTGTTAAACCCGAAGGCGGCAAAGATTCTCGTGCATCTGCAGTGTCGTATCTGTTTAGCAGTGGACATGTTTATGCGAGTGACACAGTTGAGGGTACACGCGAGTGGAAAGACTCGCTAATCGCTTTTCCAAATGGTGCTCATGACGACGACGTAGACGCTACTACGCAGTTCTTAAACCGCGCGGCGATGATTGATGCCAGCATAGCTCGTACAGAGGATATAAAATATACACACTGGACAGACGATATGTTTGAAGATTACGATAACGCGGATGCAGAACTTAAAGTATTTTTACTAAAACAATGGGGTACACCCGACGTGTGGCTTGAGGAGGACTAATGGCCGATACACCTGAAACCTTAAAAGAATTACCGGGTACAATGTATAACAAAGTTATTGCATTGTATTATCGCGCTCGTGGTGAGTTTAAGAAAAAGCTCAACGAAATTGAACGCGAGAATGCTCTGTATAATGGCGATGGTACTGTAAAAGGTAAAGACGGAAAAATTGCCAATGCTGAATGTCTCGAGAATATGACGTTCGAGCTGATTGAGACACAAATCAGTAACGCTATTCCGTTGCCTAAAGTAACCGCGAGGCGTGCCGCTGACAGAGAATTAGCTGCTTCGGTGGAACAATACCTGCGCCTCGAGATGGACCGTCTCGATAGTGAGTTGCTTAACGACCGTGTAGAACGTGGCGTTTTGAAACACGGCGCATATTTTTATCATATATACTGGGACACCACGAAGAAAACAAAGTCTGGCTATGGTGCACTTGGTATTCGTGACTACTCGCTAAACAATGTTATTGTACAACCCGGCATTGCAAGATTCCAAGATGCGCAGTATTTGTTTACGATAGACGATGTGCCTAAGCAAATTCTTGACCAGCAATACCACGGCGATTTTCAACCCATTCCCGGTTTGTATGATGTATGCCGGCTTATTACATTCTGGTACATCAATCCAAAAGGGTATGTTGCAAGATACGGCTGGATAGAAAACACAAATGAAGTTGTGTTCGATGATGCTGATTATGAGAGTCGCCGCATTATTCAATGTAAGAAGTGTCATACCATACTTAAAGATTTGGACCAAGTATGTCCTGTTTGTGGCAGTGAGTCTCAGGAATATGCAATTCTCGAGAGCGAAGAATTACCTGAAGACTTGCTTGACGATAGCAAGATTGATAGTGCAGTTAATGACCAACTTGCTGGTATGACTCCGCCGGCGCCTACCGTAATTGCACCCAAAGGTACACATGTTCCTTTTTATCATATTCGTCAATTGCCGTTTGTTTTGCGTGTCAATATTTCGAATGAAGAGTCTATCTTCGGTAAGAGCGATATTTCTATTCTTGAAAAGAATCAGGAAACGCTTAATAAAATAAATACCAAGATGGCTGAGAATATTCTTAAAGCAGGTTCCTTTGTTACTCACCCAGCAGACGTAAAAATTCCTAATGACGATAGTACGCTCAAACGTGTAGCAATAAAAGACCCACGTATGATGCAAGCATTTAGTGTACAGACGGTTCAAGCAAACGTACAACAGGATAACGTATTTGCAGACCGCATGTATGCTAAAGGCCGTAGCTCACTCGGTATTACAGATAGTTATCAAGGTAAACGCGATACAACTGCCGAGTCTGGCAAAGCCAAACAAATCGCTGCGGCTCAATCTGCAGGACGTCTTGAATCTAAGCGCCGTATGAAAGAAGCTGCGTACGGCGAAATTTATCGGCTGATGTTCAAGTTCTTACTTGCATATAGTGACGATAAACAATATTTTATTCGCAAAGATGAGAAAGGCGACATTCTCGATGATTTCTTCTATCGGTATTCATTCTTATATAAGGATGATAACACCGGTAATCTTATGTGGAATGACGATTTCTTGTTCAGTGTAGATAATGCGTCTATTCTTTCTTCGAATAGAGAAGCGATGTGGCAAGAAACAATGCAAAACTTCCAGAGCGGTACATTTGGCAATCCGCAAGACCCGCTCACATTGCAACTTTATTGGGAAGTTATGAGCGCATTGAACTATCCCCTTGCCCAAACAGCGCTCAAAAATTTGCAAGCTCGTACAAAGATTTTACCGTATGAATTGCAAATGGCAATTATGGATAACCCAGCGATACTTCAACAGCTCGTCGCACTCATACAACAGAGTAAACAAACTTCGGGGGCCAGTCAGCCTCAGGGACAGGCCGCGCCTCAAGGCCCGTCCGTTCAGCCGGACATAGCAGCGATGAATCCGGTAATACCCGAAGTCGACGCGGGAAGAGGTGAATCCTTGGCAGATGGAGGTGTCGTAGATGCTACGAGTACGCAACGGTAATGTATCAATAGGTCGCGGCGAGACCGGGTTTCTACGCGTATCTGCGATTAGACCGGATGGCACACCGTATGTGTTGCCACCACTGCCAAGAGAGGATGACTTTCAATACCTCAAGGCATATTTGAGGTTAGGTATAGATACAGACACATTTGTACCAGACCACGTGGTTGATGCAATATGTGACTTAACAGAACCTATGAAATGCACTGTTTTAGCCACTATTCCAGCTGCGGTACCCGAATATCCAATCGGAACATTTGTTGACAATCCTGGAGCTGTAACAATCGGCAATAATACTTATAATAAAGGTTTTGCTTGTTTTGAAACTGAAGAGATTATTGATAAGAAAATAAGTGAATTATCAGCACAGTTATCGATAAATCAAGTGTATCACGATACCGAAAAGAATCTCTATTGGTGTGCTATGAAAATTGGCACCACGCTTCTTGCGGTCACGTACGAGTTTAATCTGAGTATTGCAATCACAAATGACATGCTTCAGTGTTTACCGTCACAATGGTATATATACGATATATGCGTGCTTATGGGACTTACTGACGGAGATAAAATAACAGACTTGCAATATAAGCAAATGATTGTTCCGCGGCATACTTGGACAATTGAGGAGAATACTCATGGCGAGAATTAACAGTAAAATTGAGGGAACCGATGTTCTCGGTGTAGTATCTGCTGGCGAGACATTATATATGGCGCGTGCCACACATACACAATTTGGTGTCGTAAAACCCTCAGCTACCGACTTTGATTTCGATGCAGATACAAATGCATTGCAGGTTAAACTCGGTAAAGGCCTCGAGCGAACGGAAGAAGGTATTGCAATCATACCCGGTAGTTCTGGCGGCTTAGGTGATATTTATGGTATGCGGTTTCCATACGGAGATGCCACAGTTCAATGCGATAATACAGGCGGCATTACTATTACAGGAACAATGCGTCTTTACACAAATGCTGAGAAAACGGCGGTAATTGACGTCGATGATTCTGTAGCAGTGCTTCCGATTATTCCAGCGGCAGATGGGCTTAATATTTATGCGTCTGAGAATAATAAGAAAGCATTACTTAGCGCAGCAGGTATTACCGCGAAAATAAACAACATAAACGAGAGATTATCGAATATAGAAATCTCGGTAACTAAAATATAAGGAGATATATTATGGCAAGTTTAAAAATAACTACAAACTTAAAGTTAATCGATGGAACTACGCGTGTCTCTCCTCCGAATACTACAGACCTTCCGAAAGGCTATATGGCATTCGGTCTTGTAAATGGCAGAGCGTCTATTTGGGGCAACTACAACGATACTGTTGTCGACCTCATTCAAGCCGGCGCAGTTTCCATAGAAATTGTGCAGACAACAGGCCAGAGTACAACGGCAGTCATTTCGCAGAAAGGTGTGACGGATGCCATTGGAGCTGCTAAGACAGAACTAAATGCCGCAATCACTAACGTCCAAGACGGTCTCGGAACTGCGGCTGGTAAAAATGTCGGCGCAGCGGCAGGCAATGTACCTGTGCTCGGTTCTGACGGTAAACTGCCTGATAGCGTCATTCCTGCGGTGGCACTCACAGAAACGTTCGTGGTTGGAAGTCAGACTGAAATGCTTGCACTCAATGCGCAAACAGGTGACGTTGCGATACGAACAGACGTAAATCATTCGTATATTTTGCAGGCGACTCCGGCTAGCACGCTGGATAACTGGAAGGAACTGCTTACACCGCCGGGTTCGGTGCTGAGTGTAAACGGTAAAACTGGTAACGTTATTATTTCTGGCTCAGACGTTATTGCTACATTTACACAAGCCGCAACGAGAACCAATATTGCGAGTGGCGAAGACGTGGCTACGTCATTCGGCAAGATTATGAAATGGTTCGCCGACCTTAAAGCGCTTGCATTCAAGGATAAAATAAACTTGGGAACAGACGCAACTGGTACACTATCGTCAGATGCATTGCCTACAGTTCCTGCAGCGAAACTCCCGGCTATGACTAACTCTGCAAAAGGCATTGCTCAAGCAGGAAACGGCTTAGCAGCGATAAGCGGAGTAGTTAGCGTTCAGGCTGGTACCGGTATTAAGGTAGACGCAGACGGTGTCCACGCGGACGTCGTGCTTACAATCGCTACTATTTAATAGGGAGGCAATATGGCTACATTACAAATACCGTCTAATGTAAAATGTATCACGTCCGGGCAAGTACCTACAACTACAAACTTAAAAGATGGCGAGTTTGCATTCGGTAAAGTAGGCGGCGTTGCTAAACTTTATGGAAATGTAAACGGCGTGATTATTGACTTCACCGGAGACAGTGGAACAATCGACGTGGATACTCTGAATGCACTTCTTTCAGGTGGTAACGGCATTGCGATTGCCAAAAATAAAGCAGGCGATAAGGTTGAGGTTAAATTAAGTAATAACATTACCCTTGGACTTGATACCCCCATATACGGTAAGACAAGCTCATTAACCATTAAAACGTTTGGTGGAAGTAAGCCTACATGTATAAGGCTTGATGATAATGGCATATCTACACAGTTTGGAGATACTGATTCTATTCTCATAGATATAGTTGAAGATGGGATTAAATATGTCGATAGCTCAAGTGTTGCTTATAATTATCTTCGTGAAGGCAACGTTAAAACTGTTAACGGACAGAGTATTTATGGCAGCGGAAATATACAATCATATCCCATAGGTTCAATCTATCTATCGACTTCTTCGACAAGTCCGTCCTCGCTTTTCGGAGGTACTTGGGAGCAAATTAAAGGGAAGTTCCTTTTTGCTAGCGACGACGTATTAACAAACGGCGTCATTACGACTGCGGGCACTTATCACGTAGGCGCAACGGGTGGTAGTGCCGATGCAGTTGTGGTAGAACATGTACACACATTTGCTACTCTCGTTGCGTCAGAAGTGGGTGGCAATTATACTTTGCCAGCAACAGCAAACAACTATTCTGAAATCAGACAAACTGCTGAAACTTATTCAACAGGTGTAGATGGCACAGGCAAAAATATGCCACCTTATCTCGCCGTTTATATGTGGAAGCGCCTTGCTTAGGAGGTAAAGGAAAATGAAAGTCTATAACGAAAACAAAACTAAGGTATTAGAAACTTACGACCTCGAACTTGGCTATCTGAAAGCCGATAAACTTTTCAAAGAACATCACGAAGCCGTGCCTGAAGTACCTGCAATCACCGTCGGAACGAAAGTTGCGGAAATCACGGCAAGTGGCGGCAAGGTCGAGGAAATAGGTGGCAAGAAATACAAGGTTATCGAAGAGTTTCAGAACGGCGGCAAAACCGTAGAGGAAATCAAAGAAACTCCTGCTATTCCTGCAAAAGAGGCTTATGACGAATACGAGGATATACAGGTTTATACTCTGTACACCGCCGAGGAACTCGCCAAGCGCAAACAGCAGAAGTACGAAGATAGAGTTGTCGAGTTGCTTCGTAAGAAGTATTCGCTCAATCAGGAACTCGCCACTTTGCGACAGCGTTACGAGAAGCCCGAAGAGTATCAGGCGTATCACGATTACGCGGAACAGTGCAAAGCGACGGCAAAAGCAGAAATTTTAGGAATTTCGGCATAAAGAGGTAATAATGTTAACTTATAAAGACATTGTACGCGATATATTCAAATCTTGCGATATTGAAGCATCAGACGATAAAATCAATATTGCGAGAGAAGTACTTATGAACGATTTGCGAAGTGTTTCGGTAGAACAATTTATGTTTATCGAAGACGGTTCAATAGACTTAGCAGATATTCGCGACTTAAAGAAACGTAACCCTGAAATAAAAGTAATAGTTTATAGGCAGGGTTCGGTATGTCCCGTTATCAAGGATGTTTAATATGGAGGTGATGTTTAATGTGAAATAGTAAACTTAAAGTCAACGATTTTGTGTAATAATGTGCATTTGCGCGTATTATATAATAAAGGAGTGTAATAAATATGTTAGTTGACTTTGAAGATAAACCCGTTTCGCGTGCCGAAGTTGAAAAAGAAATTGCAAATCAACTCGGTGTAAACTCTATTGACGAGTTATCCGCGAACAAATTGGAGCAAGACCTTCTCGATAAAGGCTTAGACCCGGATATTGCGTTACCGATTCTAAAAGAACTTGTAAAGAAGGACCCCGAATACTTGGCAGCAATTAAGTATAAGGAAGACTATGAAAAACTTGCGAGAGATACAGCGAGAGCGACGGATGTTGCCGCGTTAAACGCGAAGTATGGAACCAAGTTTGAAAAGTATGAGGATATTCCTGAGAATATTCGTCAACTTGTCGATAAAGGTATTAGTCTTGAAAAGGCTTATATTGCCGAAAATGCCGATACAATTATTGAGGGTCGCGCTGCACATTCGGCAGCATTGCGTAGTTCGGTAGCACATATTGTACCTCCCACAGGCGCTGGTCCTGCCGGTACGTCGGCTGTCGAGTTGGACTCCGAGCAGATTCGAATTTTTAAGCGATTGAATCCGAATGCTACAGACGAACAAATCGCTAATTTTGTAAAGGGTCGTAAGTGACCCGAGGAGAAACTATGGCAAAATACAGTTTTAAGGACGTTGGGTTTCACCAGACCGTAACACTGTATCAAGTTGCGGCTAAAGCGAATACGGACCCGGGTGATGGTTTCTATACCGGCATCGCGGCAGCCCTTCCGGTCGGTGCACTCGTTAAAAGAGTTTATACGGCAGCAGCTGGTACAGTTGTGCTTACAGAAACAACACTTGAGGATAAGACGACAGACCTTCTTTTCCTGGTTGCAGAAAGTGGACAAAAGCCGGATGCATATGTAAAAGACGGCGAAGGTAATGTTGTTGGTAATATCCCGTATGGCAAGTCGAAGTCTGTTCCCACAACGGCAAAACATGTTGTAATGTACCTCGTTGAAGCAAATGGTCAACCCGACCGTGGCCTTGTCGAGAGAGCATAAGGAGGCTAATCTATGGCAGTTATTTTTAATATCGATGAAGCAATCCAGCGTTCGGTATTTAACGTATACGACCTTCCCATTCAGATGATTCTTACAAACGAACTCGAAGCGTGGGAGAGAGAAAGCAAATTGTCGAAGGTTTTCGTTATGAGAACTACCGACAGGTATCAAGAAGAGTACCATTCGACTTCCGCGATGGATGGTTTTACTCCGACCGCTGATATGGAACCGGCACATCTTTCGGACTTTGACGAAGGTTACGGCAAGGTGTTCAAAACACAAATTTGGACAAATTCCTTTGCAATTTCGAAACAAGCAATCGAAGATAATCGTGACCTCGACATCAATGCCAAAGCAACCGGCTTCATTCAGTCGTACGGTCGCACTCGCGAGAATTTCGGCGCGGCAATTCTTTCCGGTGCAATCGCGGGTTCTGTGACTTACAAGAATATGCGCTTTGACTGTACCGGTCTTGATTCCGCAGATGGCACGCTCGAAGGTATGAAACAGACCTTCTTCCATAAGTATCATAAGACACCGCTGCAAGGCGTCGCTGAAGACGGTACTTCGTATACTGCCGTTTCCGCAACCGACGGTTATGCTACAGCACTTAACGGCAAAGTATTCTACACGAAACCGCAGTCGAACAAGTTCCAGTCGGCAATCGATTTCTCGCTTCCGAAAGGTGTCATGAGAGTCGCTCAGGTAGATAAAGACGGCAAGGGCCAAGGTGCTACGACGACAGATTCGCTTGCAAATTCTCAGTACCTCAGTTTGTACGACAAGATTTGCAGAACGCTCGGCCTTGTAAAATCGGCATTTGCAAAGCACCGTTCGTACAAAGGTGAGATTGTTCCGAGAATGCTTACTCGCATTATCATGCCGGAAGATTACATCCTCGAGGATATGGTTCGTGCAGCACTTATTGAAAAGTACGGCGCGAATATGGGTGGCTTCGAAGTTGAAGTTTGGCCGTATCTTAACGGCAGACCCGGTTTCGGCGCAGCCGACCATGCGTTTGTTATGATTGACCCCGTTGCCAATCAGAAGAATCTCGGCGCTGTTTGGTTCGACCGTAAAGCACTCGAAGTTGACTCGTATATCGACAAGCGTACTAAAGCAAACTACTGGGACGGCCGCGCTCGTTTCCAAGCCGGTTTCGGCGATTGGTCCACAATGGCATACGTTACTTGCAACATGACAACTGACAATACGTGCTCGCAAATTGACGTAGCCGCCGGCACTATCGACGGGCAATTGGTGTAAACCAAAATTAGAAATTGAGGAGACACTATGTTACTAAACGCAGTTAAAGAACAGACTTTCGATAAACTGTTTATAACCTCCAGCGAAGCAGTCAATGCTTTGTATACTGATAAAATCTCGCGTGCAATTAATGAGTGTCTCCTTCAAATTTCTAATAGCGTCGACTCTGTTACAAAAGAATTTATTTATCAAACTGCAGATTGCAAAACTTTTGATAAGCAAGAGTTTATTGCATATCCGCCTGATTTTGTTCAAATTTTGGATAACGATAATATCCGAATTGAAGACAAATATGGTATGTATCAGTATGCCGATGACATAGGCTATCTCGGTCGTACTGGTATATACGTACATAAACCTGGTAAGTATAAAATTCAGTATGAAGCAAATTATCCGATAATTATTAAGTTACCAATAATCGGTGAAGTTTGGAAAGACTTTGATAATACTATTGAATATAATAAAGATACTGGGTATAAAGTAAAATATTATGCAAGCAATCCGACACAAATCGGACTTGACCAAAATATTACAGAAGTATACGATTTGCCAGATTATCTCGGTCCACTAGCTGCGCTTTATGCAGCATCAGTTATTCTTGGTATTGATGACCCGATACGGTCTGCAACATTGCGAAATGAATACGAAATGATGCTTGCAAGATTAAACACGGAGACCCTCGATAATTTACGTGATTATCATAGCAGCAGAGGATGGTATTAAAATGGAGCATAACAACGCTATTCAAAATGAGCCAGAACATAAAGTCATCGATGAGACTCGACTTTTTGAAGTAACAATAGATACAGAAAGAAGTTTTCATCTGCATATTCCTGCAGGTACTCAAGGTACTGATATTCTTGCAGGAGTTGCATGTATGCTAAGAATGTTAGCAGCAAGAGAGAAGGCAAAAGGTAATAATTTTGATATTGATAGTTTTCTTGCAGGAGTAAGTACATGGGTCAAACAATTAGGCGCCAACCCGGCTCAGTAGATATTCCATCAAAGGACTATATCTACCATAAGAATCTAATTGGTTTTAAGGGTTTGGACACAAGAGAGAATCCTCTTGTGACGGACCCTCTTTCCTGTTCGGATGCTAAAAATGTATGGGTTGATGCAAATGGTAATTTGACTCAGCGCCCTCGCTTGCAGTGGGTACGCCGTGACCTCAAAGTGCAAGATAGTGATGTTGTTAACGTAATCTATACCGATAAAGCATATTGGACTCTCTATTATAAAGAGGGTACATATTCGTTGACACGTACTGACTTGACCACAAGCACTGTTACGTTGTTTACTATTCCTGAAATTACGTCGCCTAAAATCGGTATTACTGAGTTTCAAGGTACGTACTATCTTGGTTGCTCTTCTGGTTATTATTCATGTATTGTTGGACAAACGCAATTTACTGCAGTTACAGGTTATGTACCCGTAGGTGCTAGTACGGCAAGTGGTATAGTGTATACAGAACCGCACAATATTTTGAATAAGGATATTCGTGTTCCCTTGGTGGGTGACGATAATATTTTTTTATCTGGACATACAATAGCGGCATTTGATAAATATGAGGTTTATGTAAAGTTAGAGGACGATGATAAATACCATTATTATATTACAGATACTATAAGTGGGTTAGTTGTTTATACACTAGTACCCGCGTTTAAGGAAGCAGCACCGAGTAATGGCACATTTTCAATATATCGTCAAGGTAATACGGTTTATATTTATACTGCATTAACTCTGCCGGCTTCAATCAGCGCTAATGCACCTCGTCTATATCGATTTACACTAACGGATAACGGTTTATTAGATGCATCTTATTTATTGCTTACAGATACGGTATGGAGCCAATATATTACCGGAGGACTGTTAAAAAACGATATAGATAAGCAAAATACATTTACTGGTGTAAAATATTCATTGCCGACCAATTGGGAACGCGCGGTATGGTCTAATGACAATGGGCATATTTATCTAAATTTATCGTTTCGGTATATGCAATGGGACTTTGCTAACAAAGAAAAACGTTATACAACGGAAGAGCCTACAATTGCAACTGGGCAATGGTGTTATGAAGGAATATCGATTGACATAGATAAACGCTGCGAATTTGGTTATGGCCATAATATTCAATATAAGGACTGGAAGCTAATATTACGCCGTTGTGGTTTATATATTTTACCAGAGCACCAAGACACATCGCCGCACATATGTCTATTACACTTATCGCGTGATAACGATGTTGTTATACCGTCTGGACAGTTAAGGCAAACGCTATGTCTAGTATCGACAGATAGTGGTTTAATTGTCGGAAATACTATGGGTTATGATAGTAGTTCTCCTGACCCTGAATTGGCAGCAAAAGTGCCTAAGCGTTATGTTATCGGTAGCACATCGCTTATATCCAATTCTTATACCTATACAGGTATGACTTATTATAAGCTCGAAGACGCAACAATTCATTTTACTGGCAGTGTTAATATTCCAATAACTATTGAAGGTATAAATTATCGCAAACAGCGGTTGACAATAGCCGCGGTTTCCACTAGCGATATAATACAACGTACCTATGAATTTACTGGCGATAGCGTCGAACAGTCTGATAATACAATAATAATTAAAGGACTGGCATGGTTAGGTTCAGAATATCGCTGGCCACGTTCTTTTATAACCACATCAGGTGCTACGGCATATTTGTATATAAGTGATACATTTTTTGCAGATGTTTCAAATGCGAAAAAACTATTTTCTACTGGGTTTTTCGGTGATACCATTTTGATATATGATGGTACCAACAGCTATATTACACAGACACTGTTTAGGGTATTACAAGCAAATGTTTCAGTAGAGGTTCCAAGCATCAGAGGAGTATTGTTCTTAGATAACGTATATTGGTGGTTTGGAGAAACTAACATTTATGGTACTATGAATGACGACTTGACGTATCTGCCTGAAACACGTAAACTTGATGCGCCGTCAAAAATTCTTAATTGGGTTCGTTTGACAGATACTTCATTTATAGTATTTTGTGAAAGCGATACTGTTATCTATTATAAAGATTCTTCGGGACTTTGGTTGCGAACAGTTTTGAACTTACCATTCGAAATTATCTCACCAGACGAAACATCAGAAGCATGCTATGCTGCTCTTAATACCGGCCCTACTTATGTAACTCGCAATGGTATATATGAAATTGCATTGAGTGAAAACTTATTTACTAATGAGCGTCAAGCTCAGAATATAAGTATGACTCTTGCGACACTTGAAGGCGGACTATTACAAAAGATTATACCAAATTTATTGCATATTCAAACAGTGCGGTATAAAGATTGGCAGTTATTTATTTTCAAACGGCAAGCAGGCTTAACCGAAGTCATTGCTCAGGAAATCAGTACTTATAATTACTTTTACTGGACATTGCCTATTGATTTTGTAAGCACTTATCTCGCTGAAGGCGAAGTATATTTGGTTGATAAGAATGCAATTACTTATAAGCTAACCGAAACCGAATTGCTGCGTGAATATAAGAATGGCGATACAGTTATTGCATCTGTGAAGTGTTATGGTGACGAAGTATTCAATGAAACAAAACAAGTAACTGAGTTAAAACAGATTGATTGGTTTTGGCATTCGGCGGTACTTAATCTTGATACAATTCAATACTATAAAACACTGCTTGCACTAATTTTTGGCATGAATGATTACGACGATGCATCGCGAGTAATGTTTGAATATCAAACTGATGTTTACTATAAGTCACATACAGAACAGCCAGTTAAAGTGTATGACGATTATGTATATAAAATTAGGAATACGCAGAAGCAAGCAGCTATTCCACGATTTATGTATATTCGTGTCCGTTGTGAATCTGTACCGATTCCTGATACTCCTGACTGTTTGCCAGAAGAATTTATGTGCAAAGTAAATTTGTCACAGATAACATTTAAGTATAAAGTTTTGCGAGGTTCTTTATTATGAAAAGGTTAACAGACAGTGAAATGCGATATGCTAAACGATTAGCTATCGAAGAATGGTTTAGAAGCGAATACGTTATTCGTCAATCACGGCTTGCAGTATATCAATATTTTGGATTGACTCACTTGCAAGATGACAGTGAATATCAAATCATGAAAGATGCGTATGAAAAAGAACAGGCGCTACGTAAATTGCTTGGCAAAGAAGCATTGCCGCCGGTAACAGATAACAATTTATTCTAAGGAGGGTTATATGAATACATTCTTTGAAATTTGGAATACTTATAAAGGGGACGTCATTCCGGTCCTTGTAACCGCAATAATTGCTACTATTCCTGTGGTTTTCTTTTGGATAAGGTCAAAGCTTAAAACCGCGGTTATTAAGAATGAACTTGTTGTTGAGAACCTTAAGCAACTTAATCAGCAACAAAAGAATAGCGAAACAACGCTTAATGCCGTTGCAGAACAATCCGGTAACTTCACAGACACAGTTAAAGATATTAAGCAAGTAATTGCACAGCTCGCTCAGTTTATGGCTTATGCGTTTGAAAATAGCAATGTATCGCCTAAACTTAAGGCCGATTTGCGAGCAATGGCTGCTGAGTTTACAACAAATGACCTTGCAGCACTTGAAACTTTAACTGCACAAATAAATATGCTCAAAGATGAGAATGATGCAAAAGCTCAGACTATACATGAGCTTGAAGAAAAAACAGCGCCCACACTTGAAACGGCAACTGAAACTGAAACCCCGGCTGGATATACTCCAATTGAGAGGTAATCAGTATGGAAGCTTCTACAAAGTTTAAGATTGGTGGATATGCTGTTCAGGTTGCTGGACCACTTGGCGTGTTGATTGCGAAATATAAAGAATTCTGGACACTATCAACTGGTTTATCGACAGCGGCAATTATATCACTAATCATTGTTTTTATCGTTTTGCGTAAGCAAATTGAAAAAGCAAATGAGTTTGTACCGGGTGCGGTTGGAGTACTTATCTTATTCTTAATTGCAATATTCTGTCAAACAATCGGTGACCAGTTGTTGTGGCTTACAACTGCCACCTTGATTTCGACAGGCTTAGCGTCGCCGCTGCATATAATCGGTTATGCGAAAAAGAATGAGAAAAGAGATAAAACATTGAGCGAATTGAGCGATTTGTTGAATCAAAATAAATAAACGTTTAGTAAGAATTTCAAAAGAATCGATTTAGCGCGCTTTTTAATTTGGCGTGGGTATTTATATTAAAAGCCATTTGATTAAAATGCGCGCTACTTTTCGCTTCATAAACTAAATTAAGCATATTTTCGGGGTATATATGACTTTTTATCGTATTTTAATCAGTATATTAACCAGTCTCATTATTGGCGTGTTATTCTGCATATCTTTCGTTATATTGGGTATTGCAGAGCTTTCGGTTGCCTTTTTTGTTGAGACTGGTATTATTTTAGTGTTATCAACCCTTGTTCGTATTATGTGGTTTTATGACGGTCAGCGGCAAGCATTGCAAAGTGAGAACGTTATAAAAGCTAAGATGGGACTGAATAATGCATTGCAAAATGTTACTGACACTGAAGATTTTGATGACTTTTGCAGCGAACTTAGTGAACAAAATAGAAAAGCTTACATATATAGCAAAGTCGGAACATTGACCGAACATAATTTTGAGCCTAATATTTTTGAAAAGATTATAATGAAACTTTATAAGTATTCAAAGATTGAAATGCTCGAACGGCGCCGAGCTAAGGCTGAACGTTCCTCTAATAAAAAGAAGTTCATAGTTCGCTCCACGGCGATTCTAGCCGGCAATGAAGGCGAATATATATCGGTCAAAAATAAAGCGAAAGGTCACAACTTTAAGTTCTTTATAACAACAGTTTTTACAAGCGCTGTTTCGTCGGTATTATTTGCACTAATCAACCCGCAAGCCAATGTATTCACTTGGGACACATTGTGGCGCTTCTTAATGTGGACAGTTAATATTTTACTTGCACTAACGTTTGGTTGGTATAAAGGTCGTGTAATGACTGCAGATGAATATATTGCATACTATGTTCAAGCAAATGACGTTGTACAGAGATACATACAGCGTTGCAAGAAACATATCGCTAAAGTAGAAACACCAATAGTTAAATCTATAGAATCTGTTGAGACTGACCCGGTACAAATATCGGTGTTTGATAAATTAGAGTCCCTACCAAAGGAGGTATAGAATGGCAGCAATTTTAAGCTCAGATTATAGCGAAAGATATGACCAAAAAATACAAGACCGGCTGGGCATTACAGACCAGATAAACAAATTGCAAGGCATTGTTGGTTCACCTCAAACGCTAGGCGAGAGTGCCGACGCAGGCATTGCATCTGCTGATAAAGCATATGCACAAACTGTTAATGCAGCACAGCAAGAAGCCACTACTGGTATTGCACAAGCTGAAGCTGCAAAAGGAAGTCTTAAAGATACTGGCCAACTGTCTGCTGGGCAGCAGCAATACTATGGACGTAACTACTCTGCTACTCAGGGGCAATACCGCAGTGCATATGACCAGGCAGTCGAACAAGCATCTGCAACACGTAAGCAAGCATATAGTGCAATCTATAATACTTTAGCAGAACAAGCAGGCAATGTTCATAGTCATTACAGCGAGATAATGAGCGGTCTTCTTAATAGCGCAGCTGGCATAAATGCAATATATGACTTTGCGACACAGCAAGGTATTAGCACAGATGCGCTCGGTAAAGTATTTACTACCAAAGGTGCTGAGGCACGCAAAGCAGATTTTGCTGGCTTAACCGACGAGCAAATAAATGAAGCGCTTGCAGCTATGGCTGCCGATAAACGTGTTAAGTATGACGATACTACAAGAACTTGGACATCAAGTACTGACGCATTAGGATTGCTTGAAGAACTCGGTTTGTACGATGAAACCAGCGAAAGTGGTAATATGCTGCGTTATATGCTATACAATTTAACAACTGCAGCAGGTGAAGGTAGTTGGGCATCTACATGGTCTGAGGAACAACGTAATAATTATCTCAACTGGTTGCCCGGTTTCCGCGAAGACGTTTTGAACTATACGGCAGAAAATTATGCAGCAGCTGAAGAATCATATAATCAAATGCAAGCTGCTAAGAAAGAAGAAGCAACCAGTTCTACGTCGTTCAGATATGCCGGCGTTGGTGAATTAAATAAGAAAGACGTAGATGCTGACAAATTGGGTAAGCGCATTCATATTACTTATAACGATAAACGCTATGCACTTGTTATTGCCAATCAAGCCGACGCCGCTACAACTGAACGTATCGATAGTCTTGTCTATAATGCAACCGGCTCGCGCAATGCTGAGACTGGTGCTATAGTTGTCGATAACAATAAAATGTATGTCAGAACAACTAAAGGTTGGTTTGAAACAAAATCGACAGATGGTATGTTTACGAGTGGAGATTATGAACTGATAAAAGCAAGTGCAGCAGACCGTATTGCTATTGGTAATGCGTATAGAAACCGCGATATTAACAGTGGACAGTATCAGAAATTTGAACAGCAAGGGCTTGATATTGGCCAAGATATTGCTGTTAAAATTAAATTACCTAACGATTCTACGTATAAGTCGCGCGCAATATTGTATAGAGTTGATAACAGCGTCGGAAAAGATATAAGCGCGCCGTATGACGGGCAGTATATAACTGCAAGTGATGGTAAACTATATGTATACTGGAAACATGGTTGGTATCGTGTCGAAGCAGAATAAGGAGGTAAAATTATGTGGTGTAGTAGAAAAGGAATAGATTGTCCAGATTGTGGAATGTTTGGTGAATGTTTTAGAACTGCTTGGTGTGGTTTACCTGATAGAGCTACAACAACAGGAACTTCAAGTGGCTCGTATTCTGATAAACATTGGAACTCAACCAACAATCCCACTGTCTACATGCCTGACGAACTTTATATAAATGGCGTAAAATATCGAAAACTAGAGGAACGAGCCATATAGGGAGAGTATTTATGGATATAACATTTGAACCTTTTAAGAAAGCATCATATATTTCACCCGAGGAATATATGTATCAAAAAGCACGGTATTCTCCGTATTACCGTGAAGAAGATTATCAGTATGAACGTGGAAAAAGTGAAGCCGCTGGTAAGAATTATATTTTGCAAGCATACAATACTTTGAGCGATACTTTTGGCAAAGGTGTAAGTGCTGAGCAATTCCAAAAAATTCAGTCGCAAGGCTCTGACGTTCTTAAGAGGTTGTGGGGTGACAGTTGGAGTTCTGAAGGTTTTAATAAAGATTTGTATTCGAGCTTTACAACTTCCGACGAACGTATTGCATATTTGCAAGCTAAAGCAGCTGCTGATTATGATGCCGTTTCTAATGCGTATAAAGCAATCGACAAAAAGTTAAACGACGAAATTGCAAGACGCGCAAGTAAGCAAGTAGATACCGCAATCGCAAGTGGCCAAGAAATTGCTGATAGAGATGCTGCGATTGAACAAGCTAAACAAGAAATTATTTCTGGGCTCAGAACAAATGAACAATGGGCAAGCGATTTAGCTGAACAATCATGGTCCGATTCTGCTTGGGATAAACTGTTGCTTGGCCAAGATTTACCGGCAAATTTACGCAAAGAGTTTGTACAAAAAACTTTACTTGAAAATATTCAAGCTGGCCAACTCGGTGAAAACTGGGTACAAGATTTTATTGACGCGGCTAAAGAAGAAAGTATTGTTTTTGGTAAAAATCTTGGAACGCTTAGCGGTAATGCCACCAGCGATGCCTATTTTATATATCTAAAAGAACTTGCCGATAAACAGCAGCTATATGAAAACGCGAACGGTTGGGACAGATTTTGGGCAACCGCCGACAATATGTTCTATGATATGACTGCAGGTTTCTTGTTTAACACTGGCACAGCTATAGTAAAAGGTTTTGGTGGTGCAATTGCATTAGCAACTGGTAGTCAAGAGGCGGTAGAGTCATATTCTGAGTGGGCGTCTCAATGGAATGCTCCGACACCCGATTTCTTATATTCGAGAATTCAATATGGTGACGATACTTGGAGTGATATTCTGCGCTTTGTTGATAATACAACTCAGGCTGTAGAAATTACTTTAATGTCTGCGATTCCTTATGTGGGCCCCGTATTATTTGCCGGCGTTGCATTAGATAACTGGGGAACATATGTACCGACAGAAGGGTTGAACGAAGGTTATTGGGCCGAGAAAGGTATTGGAACATACCGTGACGAAAACGGCAATATTGATTACAGTAAAGCGCTTGGTTATACTGCAGTTAAGTTTGGCGCTGAGTGGGGACTTGAACAAATATCTAACCCGTTTGACGGTTTATTTGGAGCAGTGTCTAAACCGCTTAATAAAGTTATTGGTGGTAAAGTCGGCAATAAAGCACTCGCCATGCTTATTAACATGAGTGCCGAGGCTGCGCAAGAATGCTTACAAGATGCTATTGGTGGAACTACACAGTGGGCCATTTATGGCGATAAAGAAGCCGCAATCGAAGCCTATAAAGGCTTAGGCGAGACTGCACTTGTTTCATTCTTCTCTGCTGGTATTTCTAGTGGTATTACTACCGCGGTTGTAAATCATAAACAGAAATTGCAAATTACTGAAAGCGTCAAGAATAAGTATGGCGTCGAGCTTACAGGGCGTGAGGCTGGCCTACTTAAAAGTGCTATAGATATGGGCACCGAAGTTGCAACTAAAGCATTCGGTAAAGAGTTTGCAGACAAACTTGAAACCCTTAAAGAAGCAGATATTCAATTCAAGTCCATAGAAGTTACAGACGAAAAGTCCGTCAAACAATATAATAAATGGGCAGCCGCCAAAATGGCATCTTTACAAGCTCTTGCTGCTAAGATGGGTTATGAACATTTTGCAGATATTTCTAAACTTGTAACCAAAGCCGATGTTGTTGCAATGAGCCGCGCTATTTCAGTACTCACCGGTTATAACGCTACAGAAACAAATGCTGTATTATCTGCAGAGCAAAGTGCCGAAAAACTTGCAGCCGCAAAACTTAGTGACCGCATAAATACTGTTACAAAAGCAATAGACACAGTACAAGCCGCATTAGCAACAGAACAGGATTTTGCAAAACGTAGAGATTTACAACGGCAATTAACTGTAATGCGCGATTCTGTAGCAGCACTGACAAAATCGGCGACTAAACAATCGGATGGTACTTGGGTATTTAATAACACTATTGCTTCTACAGCTCAGGCAGCTAAAACAACTGATGATACTCGCCGCATTGCAAACCAATTGCATAAACTCGGTATTACAGCTGGTTTCTTCCAGCCGATGGGGACAACACAAGTTAAAGTACAAGTTACTAATAACGGTTCTGTTCTTATAAATGCCGAGTGGGCAAAGACTGTAAGCAATGAAGAAGTTGTCAAAATAGTTACCGAAGCACATACCAATATGGTTTTCAATGAGGTATTAACTGAAGACCAACGTAATGGTTTGCGTAGTCTCGCTCGCCGCATTGATACTGCTAAACAACCTAATATACCGGTAGATAGCGTTCAGAATAGAGAGTTTAAGTATGATACAGAAACCGGTGCATTAAAGCCACTTAATGACATACAATATGGCGGTGATGCATTTGACCCCGTTGTAGACGTCGTCAATATGCTGCGCAATAAGACAATGCGCGATGCTGCTTGGAAAACAAACAAACCTTTATTTAAGCAAATCGGTGCATTGCTTAAAAAGTTTTATAAACAACAAGCACATAACGTTGAAGGCGCACCGAAACTCAAAGAGTTGCTTGATACAAACTTTGTCAAATCACCAGCATTTGTTGCACTCGTTGGCGACCTCGTTAATGCTTATGATGCCCAGTTGCTCAAAGAAGGCCGTGGTCAAGTTAAAGCTGCAGCCGTTGCTGAGATGGCAATAAAGGACAGCACTCGTGACAAACTCGCATTAGTAAAGAATAACCCAACTGATATAGCATATAATGTACCTGTGAATCTTAGCATGGCAGATTCTCAGGCATTTAAGATGCAACTTGTTGAAGATTTTCTCGGCAATTTCGGTATATCTGTTGATACTCAAACTGATTTCCGCAAGATTATCGATATTACAAGTTATACTGGAATAGTTACTGTTAACGGTAAACAAGTTGACGCGCGTGAGCATGTTCTCAGTGTACTTGCAAATTATCAAGTCGAGAAGGCGAGGTCAGATGGGTATTGGGGTAATGCTGGTTATTATCAGACTGACCCTCAAACTATTATCGATAACTTTGCGTCTTTTATGAATGAATATCTCTGGACAACTTATGGCGTAATGATTAACAAGATTACTGGCCGTGCTTTTGCTGTAGAAGAAGTCCAGACATTTATTGACCCTGCAAAGCTTGATAGAATGATTCTCAGTGGCAAGCAATACTTTAAGCTGTATGACGTTATGACTTTTGCGGGTCGCTCGAAGTATGGTCGTCAAGCACTCAACACTGAAATTCTGCTCACCCCGACAATGCGACAAGCTGGCTTCGCACTTGGTAATATCGGCGGTAAATATGGCATAGCTGTTCAGCAAGGTGATTATTTGCGTAATGCATTACTGCATGAGATTACTCACATATTATCTATGTATGCGGGTTTTGCACAGTCTATCAGTACAAATTATCTTAAACAGATTTTGGAAAAGGCATACCAGAAAAATGCAGCCGACGTGTTGAAGGCACATGCTAAAATCTTTGGTTATGAATATGGAACATTGCAACCAGCGGATGTTATTAACTCGTTAGCTGAGGCAATTTATACTGGTTTTGAATCCGCAGAGCTTGCTGCTCAGGGACAGCATCAGTCTTATGGCTTGGAGAATCAATTGCAAGCTGAGTATCACTGGAATGAATCTGAGGCTCTCGACGGAATATATGTCTCCTCTGAAACTGTTACAGTCCGCGCTTCTGGCTTCCTCTCCTTCTTGGATGGTATTACAATTGACGTTGGGTCATTCTCCTACCGTGATATGCGTAGTTTCTTGCATGAGCAGACTCAACTCGGCACAGCTGCTACATCAGCATTGCAACTTGCAAATAAGAATGTTCAGATTATTCGCGATGACAAGTCTAAAACAAATGCATTGGTATATTTCAATGAAGATGGCATTGAAACTACAATGCCTTTGCACGGCATTGTTAGTAACCCAGTCAAAGCTAATATTATCTTTATTGATAATGCCGACACAATCGCAGATGCTTTGATAAAAGCGCAAACAAGACAAGCACGTGAAGAGGTTTTGCGTAAAGCATTCAATGCTAATAATACTGCAAAATATGCGACGTTTGTTGAAGCTATGTATGACTTGCGTGACAGATTAAGTGCGAATGGTTATTATACAGAAGCGGATGCCATCATGCAAATGCTACAAACAGGTAACTGGACTGAGCTTGCATCGCCTACATTTGTCAAAGCATTACAAGCAACAAAACTTGAAATGTTTGCTAATTTCAATACGCAAGAAGCATATATTTCACAAGTTAATAGAATATTGTATGAAAACTTTGGTTTGGAAATTGCTACTACAGAAGCTGATATGGGTAAGCTAATTTCAAGTGCTGAAGTAAATAATGCAGACGTTATTTTAGCGGCTGCTAATGCAATATTGGATGCTGATAATAATAGGAGATGGCGACTCGGTAAAGATATTCGTATTCCGCTTAAAGATAAAACTGTAGATAAATCTTTAGCGACTAAAACGCTTATTCTTGAAGCATTACCGTCTAAAACGCAATATGGCGGCTATAATACAAAGACTAAGGAAATACGGTTATCTTACCAACGTGTTACTTCATTGCAAACTGCATTCGCAATGTTGCTTAATACAAATGCTACACTCAAACCGCTTTTATTGCCTTCCGTTAGAAAGCTAGCAGAAATAACCGCTACAATTTCGCATGAAGATACACACAGTGTTCAAGATTTTGGTTATAGTAGTGCTGGCAGCGACGGTGCATATGCTGATATTGTAACGCAACAAAGCGCGGCTGCAATTTGGGAATTATATCCTGTCTTCAAAGATTTACTCGCGATGAGTGTTCACGATTTTAACTTTCCGGAAGAATCGGGTGACTTAACCGCAATATTTAGAAAAAAGGGTAGAGTATTGGAACCGGTAAATATATTTACCGATATAAACGAATATGAAAAGCTTGCTAAGCAAGATACAATGGCAGCGATTCGGTATATCGTTCCAGCTCGACTTCAATCATTCTTATATTATACAAATATACTTGAATCGACAGCTAATCGTAATATTTCGGATTCTATGCCTGAAAAGGCGGTATATCGCGCACTTATAGATAAGTATTCGCTAAGCACAGTTGCTGATTCTCGGCGCGGCGCTTATATTGTATCTTGGTATGGTGCCGATAATGTCCGTCATCAAGTTAGTATAACGCGTGATATTTTAAAGCATACTGTAGATACGCAGCTTGCAATGCGTATTGAAAGCGATTTAGACCAAGATATGACACGAATTGATACGCGTACCGATTTGCAAAAGAAGCTTGACAATATCGAAATGGTTGTCCGCAATATGCGAGATGCTGGCGAGCTTACAGATGAAACTGTAACGCGAGTAAATTATTACGCACGCAAAGGTAAAACCATGCCACTGTCTGAGATTGACCATCTCATAAGTGCTGGTACTTTCGGTTCTGAAAAAGCAATCAATGCAGTTAGGTCTGCAATGAGTCTTGAAGATGTGGCTCACACGGTTGCAGCACTTAAGCAAGAAACAAAACAGCAAGCCAAAGAAACAGCGAAGCTGACGACTACCGAACGCCGTAAAGAATTCAAAGATATTGTATTGCAGGGCAAAAGCGCTGAAGTAAAATATCCGAAGTGGACTCAAGGTGCTAAATTACAAACCAACAAAGCAGCTGAGCTTGTTCGCAATATCTATGACGCTGTTGCGACAGGCCTTGTTCCGCAGGATATATTTGATTACTTTCCGTCTGAGTTTATGGAAATTATAAATACCGGTAAGTTTAACGGTAAAAATGCTACACTGGCCGATATTAACTATATGCTCAATACGGATATGATTGCAAGTGAAGACGCAAAGAATGTTATTGTTCAGTGTCATCCGCAGTTTTATAAGAATAAAAATATCCGCACATGGACACAAGCCGCTCAGTTTATCAATACCGGTTTACTTTATGCTCTTAATCTTCCTGCAGGTAAAGCATATCCTACATTGCAAGCTGCGATAGATGATGGCCTCAAACCTTTCGATACTACAGCGTTTGAACGAGCTGCAATGATTCGCGAAACGAAAGATGCAAAGGCTGCACAAGAAGTCGAGGAAGCCGGTCTTGGTATCAACCCACTTGATAAACCTAAATTCACACTGTATACGCAATTTAATACAAACGTGGCTTTACCGAAAAATGCAACTCAGCTTATTACTTGGGTATTGTCTAAAGACCTTGATTTTACATTGCAAGCATATCAGTGGTTGAATACAAGTATGTCTCAGCAATCTGGCTTGTCTTCTTCGCAGTCTACTCAAGCTAAAGAGGGTGGACTTGAAGTACAAACAAGTTATAAGGACCAAGAAGATAGCGTCGACAAGAGCGATAAACAAGCTGCAACCGAATATACCGGTACCAAAGGAACTCTGACAGGCAGAATTGATACTACCGATACTGAAACCGCAGCATTAGTAAGTTTTAACCTCGAAGACGCTAAAGACAAAGACGGTAAGTATACTGCGGCTAGTTTCAAAAATTACTTGAGCGATAAAGTCAAAGATATTATTGCATCTAAGTTAGGTATTGATGGTTTGCAAGTATTCCAAGATGCAATCGAAGATAATGCCGAGGCAATCAACAAAGCATTTGCAAATGAAAACCTAGACGTCGCTGAATGGGCCTATAGACAACTTGATGGTGTTATCGCTCGTCGTCGTAAAATAGAAGAAGAAAAAGGCACTACAGCTAAGCATAAAATATTGCGCGATATTCAGCAAGAACTTATAGACTTATCGGCGCGCATTGCTAAAGGTGATAGTGCAGCACAGAAACGCTTTGCAGAATTACAACAGATAATTGTTAAAAGTAAAGACGAACTCATATTGCTTTATGGCGAACAAACTTATGCTGACCTCGCTTCTCTTGCAAATACTAACGGCGATATTTGGACAATGAAAAATCGCATTTCCTCGCTGTTATCGAAGGACAAAGCAAACACTCGTGATATTCTTACTACAGCAAAAGCTGGCGAAACAATGATAACGAATATACTTGATTTGTTTAATGACATCTCTAAAGTAATATCCGCAAACATTGCCGAACGTGCTTGGCTGAATAGTTTCTGGCATCATTTCAATGCGTTGCTTAAAGATAAGCTGTATAAAGCAATGACTCCCGAACGTCGTGCTAAAGCTAAAGAAGAATTGCAGAATATCATTGAGGCAAGGCCGGCTAGCTTGCGTAGTGGCAACTCTGCTGAAATAGCATTGAATAAACTGAGCGCTGTGGCAGCTTCACAGGAAATCAAAAAAGGTCAGGATAATACACCAGTAATACCTCTGACCGAAACGAGTTGGGAAGATATTAAAAAAGCAACTGAGCCCGCTAAACGCGAAAAGCCCTTCAAAGAATTGACGCGTGAAGAACTTAACGAAAAGAATCGCAAAGAATTCGCTAAGGAAAACCCAGAGCTTGCTAAAGTCATGACTGCTGAAGAAATCGCAGATACTGTTAAGCAAAAAACAGAGCTTGATTTGATGACACAGGAAGCTGAAAAAAGACTTCGTGCTGAGAAGAAAGAAGCAAAATACAAAGAACGTCTTGCTAAGCGTAAAGAAGAACGTGCAGCAAAGAAAGCTGCGAAGGAGGCATCTAACGAAGCCGCTAAACGTATAGGTAAACCAGTTCGTGAGGTTAAAGAAAATAAGCAAACTGCTGGCAGACAGAAAGGTAAGTATAAACGCGGAACGGACATCGTTAAAACTATTCTTGCATATAACTTTAGAGATACTGTTAATTCGCGTGTTCAGTTTATGCAATATAGTACAGGCACTGAGGCAATGCTGCTTAACGAGAAAGAAAACGCTGATACTTTTGCTGTTAATGCATCTCAGTGGCTTGCCGACAACCAAGCGTTAATTACCAAGGTCATAGAAGCTGATAACTCTGCAGAAGCATTCTTAGATTACGTAGAAAGTGACCCGCGATTGAACGAAGAAGAACACATCAATATGATGATGCTGTTATTCCAAGTAAGATTGCAATCTAAGAATTTGAAAATCGTTGAACGCGCATCTCAACTTATTCGTGAACGTCTGTCTACTGCTGGTCGTACAATGTCTATGTGGTATCATGCTGGCGAAGGTAGTAACCCGATACAGGCATTGCGTGTCGAATCTATGGAGTTTATTGCAAAGAAACTTAAAAAGAATATTTCCGATTTGACTCCCAAAGAACTTGAGGAAAATGGTTTAAGTTCCATCACATTGCAAAAACTTAACGACCTTGCACCTAAGCTTCAACGCTTGCTTAGCAAATACGATAGAGCATCTGCAGAAGAACTCGCCGCGGTTCAAAAACAAATTGCAGAACTTATGTGGCCGTTCTTGAAACATGCTGAAACATTCAATCCGTTGAAGAAAGGACTTGATGCAGACCAACGTAAAGAAGCGTTGTCAGCATTGTATGCAAGATTCGAGTCGTGGCGTTACTTTGCAATGCTGGCCAATCCTGCCACGCTTGCTCGAAACCTAGCAGGCAACTGGGTTGCATTGGGACTTGACAAACTTGCGCGCGGTGTAACGTCTATAATTAACAAGTTTATCAAGAACGATGACGGTTCTGCATTAAAGTATGTTGCTGGTAAAATTGATGCCGAAACACAAACCGCAATCGATTCATGGTGGGCACTACCCGAAACTGAAGAATATGTCGGTATGCTAATCGGCAACAGTAAGTATGATGCTGATGTTTCTGACGCATCTGTCTTGGCACTTAAAGGCGAAGCGCGTAAGTACTTCTCTTTTGGTAACGGTAAAATGAGTGTATTCTCATCTATGTCTCGCATTGTTTACGGGCTTATGGATAGAACTGACCGTGCATTCGTTGTCAGAGATACTCGCCGTATTGCAAGTCAGCTTATGGTAGCGAATATGTCAAAAGAAGACATTGCAAGAATTTCAAAAGCTGTAGAATATGCAACTAATTTGCGAGCTGAAATGCAAGAAAAGAGTGAGACAACAGGCGCTGATTTTGAAAAGGCGTATGCTAAAGCTCTTGCTAACTCAGATTACCGTACATTACTTGAACAAATGAACACGTATCTTGAAATTGCATTGACGCATGTTGCTGAGACGTATTACAAGAATACAAATAAGCTGAATGAAATGATAAAGAATTTGCCGCCTAAAGCTCAGCAGATACTAAAAATATTTATTCCGTTCCCGCGCATGGCGACTAACACAATCATAGCTGCTTACAAGTATTCTCCGTTTAGCCTTATTGACGGTGTTCGCCGGTTAATCAAGTATAACCCCGAAAAGGTAGTTCTAACTCAAGCTCAAATAGATGCTGGCATAACGTTACAGCAAGCTAAAGCTCAGGCGGCACTTAAACACTTAGAAGCGCAGTTTGACCTCGGCAAAGGTGCTGTTGGTACGGCGCTCTGGATATTGGGTGCAATCTTAGCAGCTATCGGTATTGTTGGTATTGATGACGAAGACGAATATATGGGTGTTACGCTTAAACTCGGTGACTTGCGTCTTAGACTCGACCAGCTCACTCCCGCGTCGCTGCCTCTCCTCTCTGGTGCTGCAATTATATCTGCCGCTAAGAATGGAAATACTATGGATGCAATTGATGTCATCTGCGAGGCTTCCTACATCAATAACTTCCTGAGTCCTCTCGGTGATAGTAACGGTGGTGGCCTTGGCTCGGCAGTTGCAACTGCGATGCAAAACTATATTTACACTTACATTCCTACTCTTTCGAAATCGCTTGCAAAAATTATTGACCCGCATCAAAAGGCAATGCAATCTAATAGAACGATTGGCGGCGCATTTGCTAGGACGTTCCAGAAGATAGCTGCTGGTATTCCCGGTTTGAGTTATGCTGTTCCAAACAGGATTGACCCGTATACTGGCGATGACCGATTGACAAACAGCTCTAACACAGCAGCCGCAGTATTCCTTAATACTGTAAACTCAATCGCACCCGTATCATTGCAGTGGAGCAAGTATAGTGACATCGAAAAGGAAGCTGTTAAAGTTGGTGCTACCACAACGGGTCCTGCAAAGTCATTTATCGACCCATATACTGGGGACGAGATTGAACTGAATGAGCGTGAATATCGTGAATATCAGCGTGTACGTGCTCAAATCGTAAACGAGCTTGTATCGACATTGATTGCTTCGGCAGAGTATCAAAACGCTACCCCGGCGGCTAAGAAACGAATGCTCCGAAATGCTTATGCAAAAGCCACAGCACAAGCAAAGCAACAATTCCTTACAAGGTAAGTTGAATAAAGAAGGCTACGATTTGTAGCCTTCTTTAATTTTTGATTCAAACGGTGACTTAAACCTCCAGAAAGATTATCAAAAGAAGCGAAATGAGAGCCTTAATTAAAACGCGTGGGTATTTATATTAAAAGCCATTTGATTAAAATGCGCGCTACTTTTCGCTTCATGAGCTAAATTTAGGCCGTTTATATAAATCGTTTATTTATGTATTAAAAATGGCCCAGTTAGGGCCATTCTTTTTATATTATTACGGGGTTATCTAATAGTTGGTCATATGCTTGTGTGATATACCAGTTGTAATCGAGATTTTCGAGTTGATTCGGAATATCACCGTTGCACAGCGCACAATGGTCTGGCAAACTAGGTATTGCATTGCGGCGTCGCTCATCACACTTAAACAACTTGCCGGCTCGTTTGTCTGTAGTTGCATAAACACGGTTTACATTATTTGTCATAACTTCGCCGAGCTCAGGGTCTTCATACGTAACGAAATCAAACCCACGGCCTTTAATTGTTGTTATGCAATAATCTATTACAGAACCACCTTTAATTGTTCTTTCTATAGGTCTGCCGAAAACATAAAAATCGACAATTGCTTGCTGTACAATCGGAGCATTCAAGTTTTTAATCGGGTTATCATTATCAAATGCAGATACCCAGCGACCTTTAACTTTTATATGGCCGTCAACGCCGACTTGAATATAGTTATTAACGTCACGTTGATAGATTGCCGAGCATTCTTCAATCTTAAGAGGAATACCGGTAATGCTTACAAGGTCATCGAGTAATTGCTTATACGTATCTTTTAGAGTTTCATCGCCTTGGAAAACAATACCATCAGTATTACTCTGAATAATTTTAGCGCCTGCTTTGTATAACCTGAAGCACATACACGTTGTAATCAACTGTCCAGTTATACACAATGCCTGAATCTGAGGTGGGTCATACAGAGTTGAAAACCTAGACCGCATTGCTCCCGTCAAAACGTTAAGAATAAGTTTTGCAGATTCACGTTCTGCACGGAGTGCATCAGCTTCTGCATATTTGCCTTCATCCATTAACACGTTAACTTGTGCAGGTATATTACGACAACTTTGCAATAATGAGTTATACAAACGTTTGCCGGCAGTAGGCATTGACCCGGGATAATAATCGTGCTCGGTTACTAAACCGGGGTACAGGTTTGTAAAGTCAGCATTTGCCAAATACTTGCCAGGAGTGCGTCTACAAATCAAAGTATCAACGAGGGTAGAATGTATGCCACCGAGTCCATACTCAACTGTATTATCAAAAAACTTTGCAGTATATTTGAAATCGTCCATCGGTGTCGTAAGAATATATTTCAGAAAATCTGCCGGCAATGTTTCTTTGAACAACCCCTCAAGCCTACTCGGAATCTGATAATATATTGCTGTACTTGGTCTCGCTTTTACACAACCACAAATCTTTGCACAGAGCTTTGCAGTTGTAGACCGATAACAATCTGCAATGTCAATCGGAAATATATTGCGGCAGTGCAGCTTTGCATTGATATATGGTGCACGGTAATAATACAAACGTTGCGTTGCAAGAACGTCGTGTTTGCAGTAGAAAATTGTGCTTTCCTTCTCTTCGTCCGTTAAGGTCGGTTTATCGAAATCAACTTCCGATTCTTCGATACTCATACCGATATTCGACTCGATTGCTTTCAAAGACCCGGCATGTAAGTCGTCAATCAAGTCTTGGAATACAAACATACTCCAGTACTTATAATCATTCATCGGATATTTTTGTTCAGTGATGATTGCTTTCGAAAGTTTATATACTTCATTTGGGGTCCAACCAGCAATTACTGCTCTTGCTATACGTAAGTCGTAATTCTTGATGTTGTAGCCCATAATGATTGCATTCGTCAGAATACGTGAAACTTGCTGCGAAAAATCACTTTCGTCCGACGATACTGCATGGACCGTTTCTTCGTCTTTGTTTTTATAACACATAAGTGTCCAAGAGGGAAAGACCTCAAAGTCGAAGAAAATAATAGGTTTTTCATTTTTTGCTTGCATTCTTGTTTGTCTCCTTTGATTCATACATTGCACGGCAATTCATAATACCAACAGTGCATCGACCACGCGCGGTACAATGTTTACATGTTTTACATTTATTTACTTTTGGAACTTTTGATTCTACATATTGCGTACATCGTATAACTTGTTCAAAATGAACGCAGTTTAATCTGCAATACTTATCGTATTTATCGCCGTGAATACAGTTATTGCAATTTGGTTTCTTAGCCATAAATACCCCAGCCAGAATCGTCGTACCATGCCGGCTTATTGCGGTTTGTCCACACTGGTTTGTCTTCCATTAAATTCCAGTATGTTTGCAACTGTTTGCGATTATAGATTATTACATCATCTCGCAGTGTGTATAGCGGCATAGCTGCTATATTACGTACTGGTGATGCAACACTCGTATTATTTTGATGCTCACTCAGTGTCATCCAAATTTTACGTTCGTGAATATATGGTTTGTTCGTGCGGCGATACCATTCGGCTGCTAACCATTGCGCTATTTCAGCATATCCTGCATTATCAGGTTTGCATCTACGAGAGCAAGCGGCCAAGAATTCTTTGAGACTTACATCGTCCAATTCGCGAGCAACCGTTTCCAAATCAGAATCAAAACAAAAGATAATCATAACTACCTCACACAATTTTATTCTGTCCATGCTTAAACGGACGAGTTTTGTTATACTGCATTTTCTGTATTACCGCCTCTTCAAGTTCGGGTTTTACGTCGAGCAAAAATGCAATAATACAGGATAAACCCATTCCAAGGTCTGGTATATGGTTTACTGATACTTCTCCGATTAGTTGATATGCACGCATGCAAATACCAGGGAATGTTGTTCTTGATTTTTCGTTTGCATAAATGTGTGCCGTGAAGAGGTGTACGTTAAACTTCTTTGCAGTCGTAAGACAACGAATAATCACATCTGCAAGTTCTTCATTTTCGGTATGCAGATTCTTATTCCATGCATCAAACGCCTCGGCTACTTCGCCGGCAATGCCACAAACATATACATTAACGTCTTCTGCCTCACACAATCCGTGCTTATTTGCAGTGTCAAAAGCTTCGGTTGCGAGCTCGTTAAGTCTTTTATCGTCAAACATTTTATTAAACCTCCAGAAAGATTATCAAAAGAAGCGAAATGAGAGCCTTAATTAAAACGCGTGGGTATTTATATTAAAAGCCATTTGATTAAAATGCGCGCTACTTTTCGCTTCAT